>Ga0302320_10008547_pt1 | contig 22230 bp, 16 predicted proteins | sample Bog_T0_3_FD_202130 | JGI IMG/M metagenome (GOLD analysis project Ga0302320, IMG submission 202130) | Peat permafrost microbial communities from Stordalen Mire near Abisko, Sweden - Bog_T0_3 | ecosystem: Environmental > Terrestrial > Soil > Wetlands > Peat | place: Sweden: Abisko, Stordalen Mire...
TGGGAATGAACTCTGGGTCCTGGATGGACTCGATGATGAGCGTCAGCTTCATGGCTGGGGCGGCCATTTCGACGGCTGACTCGGGGCTCTCGTACTTTGCTCCATCGACGATATTGGCCCAGTGAATCAGCTCGGCGACGGGCTTGGTGTCAAAGCCGAATTGAGTAGACGCGATGTGCGCCAGAAAGCTGGTGCAGGAGGTGTAATCCACGTCGAGAAACTTGTGCTTGCCGCACTCCGGATCCTGCTTGCAGGCCAGGTAATGCTGCTGATCTTGAGCGGTGAGAAAGGCCGAGAGGTGATGGTCGAACCACCAGGTGATGCGCGGCGAGGCCGAGTACTTGAAGTCGACGATGGCGTTCTCATCGCCGCTGAACTCGCTCTCATCAAAGAGCGCGCCGGCGCGATGCACCAGGCCGTGGTACTCGTAGCTTGCACCGGCGGAGATGCACTCGCGGTGGAAGCGGGTGAAAAGCGAGGCCGAGCAGGCTCCGTCAAAGCATTTGTCGTGATAGAAGACGCGAACCCGCAAGGTATTTTCCTCCCCGGACGTAAAAAGAGTGAATAGCCGGAACTGTTAAGGATCAAGGGAGCGGGTGATTCTGTCAAGGCGGCAGACCGAATTCAAACGGTCTCATGCATCTCTGTGTAAAGGACTCCCGTAGATTTGGAGCACACACAAACCGCTTGCGGAGCGGTGTAATACGGCGTATTATCCGGTATTATGAGTACCCCGCGCACCATCAGTTTTCGCATTAGTCCGGAGAAGGTGGCCCAACTGGACCTGATCGCCAAGGCCATGGACCGCGACCGCAGCTATCTGCTGAATGAAGCCGTTGAGAACTACCTGAGTGAGCAGCGGCGCTTTGCCGCGATGGTCGAGGAAGGGCTGGAAGCATCCCGCAAAGGTGAGCTGATTGACGACGAGGATGTTGGCCGGATGATTGAATTGTGGAATCGAAATGGGATGCGAGAGCAGGAATTGGAAGAGCAGAAAGATAGGGCAACAGCTTGAAAGTTCGCTGGACGTTGCCCGCTGCCAACCAGCTTGAGAGCATCTTCGAGTACATTTCCACCGATAATCGGGCGGGGGCCTACCGCACGGTTCGGCGGATTCGCGAGGCAATTCTCCGGGTAGCCCTGATGCCCTATTCAGGCAGAATTGGGCGTACACAGGGGACGCGCGAGATCACGGTCTCCGGCACGTCCTATTTGGTTGCGTACCGAATTGTTGAAAAATCTATTCATGTGCTTGCGATTCCGCATGGAGCGCGGGAGTGGCCAGACGCCTTCTAACTCTGGAACTATCCTACCGTCCATGGCGTAGAGTATCTTTCCAGCAGGAGAAATCCCAGAGGACACTTTTTATTTTTCAAGGAGATTGCATGGAGCCGGAAATTCTGCCCACCCCGCCTGAGGCAACGTCCGCCGAAACCGCCCCGGAGACTGCACCGGAGACCGCCCTCGGCCCTGAGGCATTTGCCTCACTTAAGGAGCCGTGGGCGCCCCACGCAATCCGATGGACCCTGTTTGGCGACCAGGGGCTACGCGCGGGCTGGTCGGTGCTGGTGTTTGCGCTTCTGTTCATTGTTTTCGCTGCCGCTGTGGGATTCGCATTGGTCAAACTCCATCTGCTTAAACCAGGCCATACGCTCGAATTCACACCGTCCGCTGCATTCTTTGGTGAATTGACGAACCTTCTGCCTCTGATGGGAGCAGCGGCGCTTATGGCGCTGATCGAGCGCCGTCACAACTTGCTGGTATACAACTTGACGAGCCCGCGGAGTTTTCCGCATTTTCTGAGTGGTTTGGCGGCGGGCTTTCTCTCACTCAGTGCGTTGGTGGGAGCTTTGGCCTGGGGCGGGTGGCTTCACTTTGGGCCGATGGCGCTCTCAGGCGTACAAATCTACAAGTATGGCGCGCTGTGGCTGGTGGTCTTTTTGATGGTGGGCTGTGTTGAGGAGGGCATTTTCCGCTGCTATCTTCTGTATACGCTCACACGCGGAATCAACTTCTGGTGGGCGCTTGGGATTGTCGGCTCAATTTGCGTTTTTCTGCTGTTCAAGAGCAAGGGTAACGGCGTTTGGGGCGTTTATGCGATTGCTCTGCTGGGGCTTCTTCCCTGCTTGTGGCTGTATTTGAAGAAGGCGGAGGGCGCGGGTTTTTGGCAGGCAACGTGGGTCACATCGACGATTTTCGGTTTCATTCATACGACCAACGACGGCGAAAACTGGATTGGCATCTTTGCCGCGGCCTTTGTCGGCGTAGTTTTCTGCGTCAGCATACGGGTGACTGGTTCAGCCTGGTGGGCTATTGGCTGCCACGCGGCCTGGGATTGGGCGCAGACGTACTTCTACGGCACGGCCGACAGCGGCATGGTTGCCACGGGTCACTACATGACCTGCAACCCAACTGGAAACATCTTCTGGAGCGGCGGCGCGGATGGTCCCGAGGGCAGCGTACTGGTGATCGGGGTTCTGCTACTGATGCTGGCTGCACTGCTGGCGCTCTACGGGTACAGGAAGCCTGTTCTGGCTACTCTGGACCGGGCTATCGGGTAGGTAAATGCGGCTTTGGCTCAATCGAGCCGGTTAATGTGGCGAACCCATGAATTGGTAATCAATCATGAACAGGTGCGGGCGGTGACGCCCGCGCTATAGCCGGTTTGGAGACCGATGCTACATTTTGTTCATTACCCAATCATGCGGTCTCGGTATTAGTTTCTTCTGTTCAGCTTGGAGAGCAGGCGGAGAATCTCCAGATAGAGCCAGACCAGGGTGACGATGATTCCGAAGGCACCGTACCACTCCATGTATTTGGGTGCGCCGGCTTTCACGCCTTGCTCGATGAAGTCGAAGTCGAGGACGAGATTCAATGCGGCGATGGCGACGACGAAGAGGCTGAATCCGATTCCGATGAGGCCGTTGCCGTTGATGGATGTGAATTGAATTCCGAAGAGGCCGAGCAGCATCTCCGCGAGATACAGCAAGCAAATACCGCCAGTGGCGGCGACGATGCCCATGCGCAGCTTTTGCGTGACGGGAATCAGGCCCGAACGATACGCCACCAGCAGCACAAAGAGCGTGCCGAAGGTGAGTCCGACGGCCTGCATCGCAATGCCCGGATAGCGCAGATCCAGCATGGCCGAGATGCCGCCGAGAACCAGGCCCTCCAGCAGTGCGTAGATGGGCGCGGTGACTGGCGACCACTCCTTTTTAAAGGTGGTAATGATGGCGACAATGAATCCGCCGAAGACGCCGAGAAGCATCCACGGCGTCACGTCGGCCATGTCGCGCGACTGAAGAAAAAGCCGCCAGGTATAGACCGCCGTCGCGATGGCACAAAGCAGCAGAATGCCGGTCTTATTCACCGTGCCGTTGAGCGTCATCTGCGTGGACTCATCCACGAAACCGCCGTAGCGCGCGCCGGGAAGATTCTCAAAGGTCTTGCCATTCAATGCCGGATTGGATGTCTTCATCAGTGCCATTTTCTTTTCTCCCTTGTGTAACTCCGGAATAATTTGACCGGATTAACGCGCGTGGAACTTCGATGCCCGATTCAATTTTAGATCAGGCGGGGTGGAGCTGGCCATGAAAGACTATCGAGATGCAATGGCGATTGCACTCGAATTGTTTAAGGGAAGGGACAACAGGTTACAACTCAAAAAGCGAATCAAAATCGCGTCGGCCGTGAACCACTCGAAGGATGAATACGTCTTCGCCTTCGACGCAATAAACGATGATATATTCACCTACGGGAAAGCTGCGTGTGCCGACGCCGAAATCCCGGTCACGGGAGCGGCCAGCCTGGGGGAAGTTGGCCAGGAAGCAAAATCTGTCGGTAATGGAGTCAACCAGTCGGGAGGCAACATCCATGCTGCCGCATTCCTTGGTGACATAGAGCCAGATGCTGTCAAGATCGGCTTCAACTCGTGGAGCTACAAAGTGGGCCATTAGTTTGCGTGATTCAATTCCGCAATCAGCTTTGCCCGCCCGCGCTCTCGCACTTCAGCGGATAGCTCACGCATGGATTCGGGCGTAATCGCGCGGCCTTCACCACGCGCCAGGGAGGCACGTGCATTGTCAATGGTGGCGCGAAATTCAATACGGCGGCGCTCACGTTCTTCCCACAAAGAAAGGGCTTCCTGAACCGCATCGTTTTCGCTGCGCAACCGTCCCGTTTCTACGGCCTGACGGGCAAACGCTCGTTGATCGGATGTAAGTTCAACTTCCATGGCCGCAACCCCTATTCTCAGGATACGCCAAATTACAAAGGAAAACTACCGTGCTTGGCCTGACGATCCAGCTCTGACCCTTGATCGCTGGTCAATGCACTGCTGTCGTGCCCTCGCCCGCGCCGGGCTTGTTGCGGCTGAGCAAAAAGGCCAGCCCCACCAGCATCACCGACATCCATGATAGCTCCATGTAGACATCCTGATAGCCCTGCACCTGCGCCTGCCGGTAGAGTTCGTTATAGATGTTGGCCAGCGCCATGGCTTTGCCGTTGGGCGCGCCGAAATGACTGCCGAAGAATCCGGTCATGGTCTGCACATGCTGTTGATAGGCGCTGCTGGCGGAGGTCATGGCGCTTTGCAAATGCTGCTGGTGCCATAGGGAGCGGCTGGTGACCTGTGCGTTGGTGATGGCGATGAGAATGCTGCCGCCGATATTGCGGACAAAATTAATCAGCCCCGCCACCTGGTTGCTCTGCTCCTTGGGCATGCCTACGTAAGCCGCCGTGGTGATGGAGATGAAGCAGAAGGGAATCGGCATCATCTGAATGACGCGCAGCCAGGAGGCCGCCGGGAAGGTCATGGTGAGCGTGGTCACGTCAGCGGCGTAGCGGAAGGTGAGCACAAACAGAGTGAAGCCAGCCATCGCCAGGTAGCGCGCGGCCACTTTGCCGGTGGCGTAGCCGGCCATGGGCATCACGAATAGCAGCACCACGCCGCCCGCGGTGAGCGCCATGCCGGCCGTGGTGGCATTCCAACCCAGCAGTTGCTGCATGAACTGCGGCTGCAGGACGGTGTTGGCGTTGAGCACACCGCCCACCAGCGCCATGAGGAAGCAGCAGATGGCGAAGTTCTTGTAGCGGAAGAGGCGGATGTTGACGATGGGATTTTTGTGCCGCAACTCCCACCAGACCAGCGCGGCGATGCCGCCCACAAAGAGAAACGCGGACAAGCAGATGAAGCTGGAGGAGAACCAGTCGTTTTCTTCGCCCTTGTCGAGCATGATTTGCAGACCGCCCATGGCGATGGTGAGAAAGCTCAGGCCCATGTAGTCGATCTGGCCGAGACGCCTGCGGTCGGCCTTGATCCACGGCGGATCGTCCACCAGGCGGCTGACCAGAAAGAAGGCCAGAATGCCGACGGGAATGTTGATGAAGAAGATCCAGCGCCAACTGAAGTTGTCAGTAATCCAGCCGCCCAGCGTGGGGCCGATGGAGGGCGCGAGTACGGCGACCAATCCGTAGAGCGCGAAGGCCTGGCCGCGCTTCTGCGGCTCAAAGCTGTCAGCCATGATGGCCTGCGCCATGGGCTGCATTCCGCCGCCGCCTGCGCCTTGAAGTACGCGGCAGATGAGCAGGATGGGCAGCGAGGGCGCCGAGCCGCAGAGAAAGCTGGAGACAGTAAAAATGACGATGCAGAGCAGAAAGAAGTTGCGGCGGCCTATGACGCTGGAAGCCCATGCGCCGATGGGCAGGACGATGGCGTTCGCGACCAGATAGCTGGTCAGCACCCAGGTTCCCTGGTCGGTGGAAGCGCCCAGTGAGCCGGCAATGTGCGGCAGCGCGACATTGGCAATCGAGGTGTCCAGAACTTCCATAAATGCGGCCAGAGCGACGGTGGCGGCGATGATCCAAGGATTGACGCGGGGCTTCCACGGCGCGCCGGGGGCGAAGCTCTGCGGCTGGGTCGCGGGCGCGGCCATTGAGCTGGGCGATGCGGGGCCGGGCGATGCGGGCTCGAAATCGGGCAAAAACTGCTCCTTGAGACTTCTGATTTTTCAGCTTGCAGTTGACAGCTTGTGGCAAAAGTCGCCATTGCCGAATTACATCCGTCAGGGGCTAAAGCCCGGTCGTTATTTTGCGGCATTTGCGGCACGACTGAAGTCGCGCCCCTTCAAAGCAGCACCAAAATGTGCCTGCTGTCCGGAATGTTCCTACTTGATGGTTAGATTCGCATTGCGGCTTTCAGGGTTCATCTGTGTGACGTTACCGCGGTGCCGTGAGTTGCCGTGGAGATGAATTCTCATCCTGAGCGGACTTGGGCGCACGCCAGCCCACCAGCGCAATCGCCAGCGCCACGGCCTGCATGGCGGCGATAAAAGCCACGCAGGCCGGCCATTTGCCCAGCGCCCAGAAGGCTCCGGGCAGAACTCCGGCGGCGGTTCCGCCGATGTAATAGAAGGTGAGGTAAAGCCCGGCGGCAGTGACGCGCGAATCCGCCGGTGCGGCGATGCGTAGATGGCTTTGCGAGGCTGTTTGCGCAATGAAGACGCCGCTTGAGAGCAGCGCCAGGCCAAGAATGATGACGGTGAGCGAGCCTGAGAGTGTCATTAGCACACCAATCATCGAGCAAACAATGGCTCCGCTGATGCCGGCGCGCAATCCTACACGGGTGATGAGAAAGCCAGCGGCGGGCGTAACGACAAGGCCGATCAGGTAGACGAAAAACAGTGAGCTGAGCGCGGCGGTGGAGAGGTGGAAGGGCGCATCGGCCAGGTGAAAGGTGATCCAGGTAAAGACGCCTACCAGCGAGAAGAGGACGTTGAAGCCTACGGCGAATGTTGCCACCAGACGGCGGCGTCTGAAGAGCGCCAAAATCTCAGAGAGCCGCGCGCCGGTCTTGGCGGGTTTGGGCAGCCGGCGGGTTCCGGCGGGCAGCCACGCGGCTACGGCAGCGGCACCGGCCAGGGCAGCCGCACCCAAGGCAAGAAAGCTGACGCGCCAACTGAACCAGCTAGCCAGATAGCCCGATGAGATGCGGCCCATGAAGCCGCCCAACGCGGTTCCGCTGACGTAGAAACTCATGATTAAAGGGAGGCGCTGCGGCGGCCACTCTTCGCCGATGTAGGTGACTACCAGGGCAATGATTCCCGGCACACTGATGCCCTGCAGGAATCGCCAGAAGATCAGTTGCGTGAGCGATGTGGAGGTGGCGGCCAGCAGCGTGGGCAGCGCCACGCCGGCCAACGAGGCCACGATGACCTGCTTGCGTGGCAACCGCTCGGCTAGTGAGCCAAAGACGGGAGCGGAGAGCGCCACGCCCAGCGTTGCGGCGGAGACCGTCATGCCCGCGCCGGTCTTCGAGGCATGAAAGCTGCGCGTCAGCAGCGGCAGCAGAGGCTGGGTGCAGTAGAGTTCCAAAAAGGCGCAGACGCCGCAGAGAGTGACGGCCGCCGCGGCCAGTGGGCTGGGCGAGATGCGCTGCGATTGTGCGGGCTGCTCCAATCATCAGGATAAGCGATCAGGTTAAGCGATGGCGCTTGGAGGCAGTGCCGCAGAAAAAGATGGAAGCAGGCCCCCTCTTTAACGCCGATAAAAAGACTGCCCGAAATCTTCCGCCAATCGACAAAAGCGCGCCTTCCGCGTCCATACTGATAACAGTTAGACGGGAGCGGATACCGCGGGGCTCAAGGCAACTGAATTCTACTCAGGAGATCCAGACGATGATGATGCGAACGAAGTGGATGCGAGCAGCTTTTCTACTGGTTGGAATGGGTGCGCTTTGTGGCGCTGTATCTTACGCGCAAACGGATGTTGCGTTGAGCCTTTACGGAGCCTTCAACGGGACTACCACGGCGAATGGAGTCACGCAGAGTCCATCCAATGCCGCCGGCGGGCTGCTGGAGGTGCGGCACATCTCTCATCCCTGGCTGGGTTATGAGGGAACGTACTCGATCAACCGCGCCAATCAGAGCTACACCGCGTGCGGCACCGTCACCCCGGTTTGCTTGAAAGAGGCGGTTTCGGCCAATGCGCATGAAGTAACGGGCGATTACGTGGCGTCTGTGAAAGTCGCGAATCTGCGGCCCTTTGCCCTGGCCGGTGGCGGGCTACTCCTAGACGAACCCGCTAGCGGGCAGAGCACCACCAGCAACACCAAGCCGGTCTTTGTCTACGGTGCCGGATTGGATTGGGGGCTGCTGCCGCACATCGGCCTACGTTTCCAATACCGCGGCAATCTTTATAAAGCGCCTGATCTGACGTCGCTCTTCACCTCGACCGACCGCTTCACGCACACTGCGGAGCCGATGATTGGGGCGTACCTCCGCTTCTGAGGCAGGGGCGCGTTATTGATCCGGCCCGTTAATGGTGTTAAGGTATCCCACCCATTCCGCAAAGAACGCGGAATGGATGGGGCACCCAGATCACAGTAATTATGGGCCGGATCAATAAGGCCACTGCGAGATTGATTGGCCGGGATCATAAGAGCCTTGCGCCTCAGTTATTCTGAGAGTGCGGACAAGGGAAGCTCTGATCCAGTTGGACTGTTGCAAGGAAGCTTCCCTCAGGGGCTAAGGCCCGGCCGAAATTCTGAACTCGTCGCGCATCTTCTTCGCGACGACAAATGTGAACATGGGCAGGCGCTTGCTGCAATCGGAACGCAATGCCGGGCTGCTCATTGATGTACTGCGTTCGCTTGTCGCTGAGCATCGCTTCAGGCTGCACGATTTTGTCATCATGCCCTATCACATCCATCTTTTGATCGAGGTTGCAGAGGAAATGACCATCGAAAAGGCCATGCAGCTTGTCAAAGGAAGATTTTCTTACCGCTTGAAAAAAGAGACAAGCTATTTAGGAGAGGTCTGGCAGCGAGGGTTTTCCGAAGTACAGGTGTTGGGCAAGGAGAACTATGAGCAACACCGGACCTACATTGCGATGAATCCGATGAAGGCCGGATTGGTCGAGACTCCCGAGCAGTATCCGTATTGCTTTGAATTTTTAGCAAGGAAGAAGGCGGCAGGGGCTAAAGCCCAGGATTCTTAGGTGGTGGTCATCGGCCCGACTAAAGTCGTGCCCTGTTACAAAGCAGTAAGTGGAGGTTTCTTGAAAGATCAAGAAAATAATCCATCAAATCAGGAAGCTCGTCCGAAAGTGTTTAAACAGATTGAACGAGGCAGACATGACAACATCTGATGTAACTGTTTCACGCGCAACCGGCAAAGTCCGTCCCCACCAGACGCAGAACGAGGCGCTGCTCTTTGAGAAGTCCTCGCCGGGGAAGCGCGCTTACAAACTGCCGCCGCTCGACGTGCCTGCGGTCGATACTGCTGGCCTTCTGGGTGCTGCGCATCGCACACAGAGTGCGGAACTGCCCGAACTGAGCGAGATCGAAATCATTCGCCACTTCACTCGCCTCTCGACGTGGAATTATGCGATCGATCTGGGGATGTATCCGCTGGGCTCGTGCACGATGAAGTACAACCCGCGTGTGAACGAGTACGTTGCCCGCATCGAGGGCCTGGCCGAGGCGCATCCTTACCGGCCTGTCGCGCTGGCGCAAGGGATTCTGGAGGTCATCGACCTGTTGCAGCGCTGCCTGATGGAGATCACCGGCATGGACGCGATTACGCTGCAACCGGCCGCCGGCGCGCATGGCGAGTTTACTGGCATTCTATTGGTCCGCGCATGGCATGAGTCGCAGGGCAATGCGCGCAGAAAGATTCTGATTCCCGACTCGGCGCACGGCACCAACCCGGCCACCGCGGCCATCTGCGGCTACACGGTTGAGAATCTCAAATCCAATGCCGAGGGCGGTATCGACCTCGACGCCCTCACCCGCCAGGTGGATGAAGAGACCGCGGCGCTGATGCTCACCAACCCCTCGACGATTGGAGTTTTTGAGAGCGAGATTCACAAGATCGCCGATATACTTCACGCCAAGGGAGCGCTGCTCTATATGGATGGCGCCAATATGAATGCGCTGGTGGGGAAGGCGCGGCCGGGCGACTTTGGCGTGGACGTGATGCATCTGAATCTGCACAAGACCTTTTCAACCCCCCACGGCGGCGGCGGACCGGGCTCAGGGCCGGTGGCCTGCAAGGCTTTTCTGGAGCCGTTTTTGCCGACTCCGGTGCTGGTAAGGAAAGAAGGGACTGAGGGACTAGAGACTAAGGGACTGGGGACTGAGGGACTGGGGACTGGCGGCGCATTGCGCTGGGAGTATGACCGGCCGCAATCGGTGGGCCGGGTGCGCGCCTTCTATGGCAATACCGGCATGTTCATCCGCGCGCTGGCATACATCCTGGCCAACGGGCCGGACGGGCTGCGCCAGACGACCGAAGACGCCGTGCTGAACGCCAACTATATCCGCAAAAAGCTCGAAGACGTTTATGAGCTTCCGTACAAGACCGCATCGATGCACGAGGTGGTCTTCAGCGACAAACGGCAGGCGGCGCGCGGCGTCAAGACGGGCGAGATCGCCAAGCGGCTGATCGACTACGGCTTCCATCCTTATACGGTCAGCTTTCCGATGATCGTCCATGGCGCGCTGATGATCGAGCCGACCGAGAGTGAGTCGCTGGAGGAGCTTGACCTGTTTATCGACGCGATGCGCGCGATTGCCCGCGAGGTCGAGGAGACGCCGGAGCTGGTCAAGACAGCGCCGCACTCGACGCGGGTGTCCAAGCTGGATGAGGTGCAGGCGGCGCGGAAGCCGGTTCTGCGGTGGAGACCGCGGACGTAGCCTCCGCGCAAATTCAGCGAAAGCCCATCGCGTCTTGCTCCGGGCAACGAAGCGTTATGGCCGGCAGCGGCAAAACTTGAGGCAGAATCCGCAGTCGGTCGGCACGAGCTTCCGCAAACGGGATCGCCGGTTCCATTCCTGACAATGCTCTAACCCTTCTCTGTCGCGTTTTGGCACACCTCCTGCATCACTCTTCGGCATGACGGTCTCGGCTGAAGTCACGATCGGGTTGGGCGCGGGTGCGGCGGCGGGGTTTGGGCGGGCGCTGGGCCTGGCGCGCGGCGCGGCTCAAACCGGTACGGCGATCAAAGCAGCCAGTGGGGCCGCAAGTGGTCTGACGGGGCGGAGTCTCTCGGTGTCCAATGTCACTGGGTCGGAGAGCTTTGGCGTACGCTGGCAGTCAATTCTGGCCTCAATGGGCACAATGACGGGCTCAACGCTGGAGGCAACCGATGAAGCCTCGGGCGCGGCGACGGCCAATCCAGGCTCCAACTCCACGGCCAGTTTTGCGGCTTCTACGACCGCCGCAGGCTCCTCCCAACCCTCCGCGACGGTGAGCACAGGCCAGGCGCTGCAATTGCGGCAGGCGGCAGAGCCGGTGAGCGCCGAGAGCGGTACAAGATTGAAATCCTCTCAGGTTGGCACCTGGTCGGGAGCATCCACGGCTGGCACGGCAGACTCGGCAGGCTCAACCGCCTTGACATCATCAAGAGTCTCCAAAAACTTGGATGCGAATGCGGGGCAGAAGCGAACTGCAGCCACGGCGGAGAGCAAAACCGCCAAAATTTCGCATTCAGACACTTCTAACAACGCGGCGCACACATCTACGGCGCATATTTCGATCGATAGTTCACAAAGCAGCGCGGCAGCCATGGCGCCGAGTTTTGCAGTGCTTCCGGCGGCAGTTGTTCTTCCGCAAACCGCACCGGTGATGGCAACGGCCAACACAGCCGGAAATGTCGCTGAGACGGCAACGCAATCTTCGGCGCAATCCTCACCGGCCGCTTTCTCAATCCATGATTTTTCGGCGGCTCAGCCGAGCGGCATCGCATCGGCCGCCAGAGGCCGGCAATCATTGCCAGTGGGAGAATCGCCTGGGAAAGAATCCAATGGGAGAGCGGCAGCCGAGCGGACAGCCGCAGCCCGGAATACTGGAAGCGAGCAGACGACGGTGCAGACGCCTCAGCTTGCGGATGCGCCCAGCCGGAGCGCCTCATCGAGCCAGGGCGGTTCATCGAATTCTGGCAGTTCCTCAACTCTGGACGGTTTATCGAGTCTGGAAAGTCTATCGAGTCTGAAGGCCAGCGCAACCGCATCAACGACAGCGCGGCAAGAAGCGCGGCCGGTGGCCTTGGCGGGCGGCACAGTTGGGGGCGAGGTTGAGACGCCGGTTGCGGCTCAGAGTGGAATTCCGGCAGTTGTGGCCAGCCCAGTTGCGGCCGGCGAAGTTGCGGCCAGCCAGAATAGGAATGCAAGCCCGGTGCAGAGCCAGAGCGCCGCGGCTACGCCGGATTCGAGCGTTGAGACCCCTCAAACTTTGGCTTCGAGCCAGGCTTCCTCGCAGGCCTTCCCGGCCGCGCAGAGCAGTATTCAAACACCGGCAGTGAGTCAGGATACAACGAGTCGGAATGCGGTGAATCAGGATGCAGTGAGTCGGGATCGGGTTCAAGCCTCCGCTCCGCTTTCAAGCAATGCTCCAGCCGCCTCTTCCAGTGAGCAGTCTCCTTCGTCCGCAGCTTCAGGCCAACCTGCTTCTGAAATCTCTGCCTCATTCCAAAGCAAGGTTCAGATGGCGGCGGTGAGTCAGAAAGCGGTGAGTCGCGATCGGGTTCAAGCCTCCGCTCCGGTGCACGAAGCAGCTCAATTTGAGACGCCAGCCGTGAGCGTGGTTCCTGTGCTTGCTTCCAGCAACGAAATCTCTCCGGCCCCGGCTGCCGGTTCACTTTCTTCTCAGAGCTTCCCGCCAGAAGAGAACAGATCCCAGACAGATGCGGTGAGCGGAAACGCAAACCAGATCGCTGTGCAGACCCCGCAAAGTTCTCAGGCGGAGAGAACGGTTTCAGGTCTGGCTCCAGCCGAGTCATCGAGCCAACTTTCCGCTCAGATACAGGCTTCAATCCAGAGCGGATTTCCGGCGGATACGGCGAGAGCGGCTGCGGTAACCAAGGTGTCGGCGCCAGTGGCCGCGCCGATCAGTGCGCCGATCAGTGCGCCAATCAGTGCGCCGATCAATGACGAGACGCGGGGGATGACGCTCGATGAAAGTCAATCTTCCTCGATCGCTTCCAGTCAAGCTCCGTCGCCGAATGTAGTTTCAGAGCAGAGCGGAAATCCAGCGGTTGTGGTGGACCAGGTTACGACTGCGAGCCCAGTTAAGATTGCGAGACCGGTGCAGAGCCAGAGCGCGGCGGCCTTGCCGGCCTGGAGCGGGGAAAGCTCTCAAATTCTGAAATTCAGCCAGCTTCCTTCTCAGGCCCTGGCCTCAGTCCAGAGCCAAGCCTCTGTTTTATCCCAGAGCAAAGCTCAGACAGAGGCGGTGAGTCAAGAATTAACGGGAAGTCAGGAACCAACTGAAGCCTCTGTGCCGATGAGCGGAACAGCGCAAACGGAGAGGCCGACGCGAAGCGATCTTACGGCGCGGGCTTCCATTCCAGAGTCTTGGTTGCCGCCTGCGTCAAGCCAAGCCTCTTTGCCGGCAGCCTCCTCAACTAGGAGCGGCTCTCAAACGGCGGCGGTGAGCGAGGATTCTCGTCCAGCGCCGGCGCCGTCCAGCCCCGCGCCGTCCAGCCCCGTACCGACTGGGGATGAGGGGCGTTCGGCAATGCCTTTAGAGAGCACGGCACAGGCCGTGGTTACGAGTCCACTTGCTACCCAAGCCTCCAATTCATCGCCAAGCAGGGCACAGACAGCGGCGGTGAACCCGGACGCTCCGCAAGCGCACGCCCCGGTGCGCGATGCAGCAGAAGTGGCTGAGCCGGTAAAGAGTGCGGCTCCGGCGTCGGCCTCCGGCCAGGAGATTTCGCCGGCAATTTCTTCAGTTGCGAGCGAATCTCAGACAGTTGCAATGAACGAGGATTCGACTCAAAACCCCGCGCCAATCAGGCCTGCGACGGCTGGGAATGAGGCGCAAACGTTGACGCCGCTTCCGAGCAAGACTTTCGTTGCTTCGAGTCAACTGACTTCGCCGGCAACCTCAATCGACCAGAGCAAGGCTCAGGCGGCGGCAGTAAACCAGGACGCTCCGCAAGCGCACGCCCCAGCGCGCGATGCAGCAGAAGTGGCTGTGCCAGTAAAGAGCGTGGCTCCCGCACTGGCTCCAACAGAGCCTTCGGCTCAAGACTCATCCGAGCCAATCGATGCAAGCCGGCAGGAGTTGCCAATCCAGCCGGCAAGCTCGGATTCGATGGAAAGTTTGCTTCCGGCTCAGAGAGCGGCTCAAGCGGCAACGCCGGCGCAGAGCGCGGCACCTGCGCAGTTTTCCATTCCGGAGCTTTCGCTGAGCCAAGTTGCAGCCCATAGCCATAATGCAGCCCAAAGCCAGAGTGCAACCCCGAGACAAGGCGCAGCCCCGAGCCAGCAGCCGACGCAAAGAGTATCGTCCCGGCAAGAGGCTCTTCCGGTCTCGGTTGTGAGCCAGAAACCGGCCCCAGCCACCGCACCGGAGCAGGTTGTAGCGCAGATGGTTAAAGACGTGCAGAATTCTGTTCAGACGGTATCGCGCGAACAGACTGCGGCTCCGGTCGAGACTCCGCAATCGGCCATGAATCAAGCTACGGTTTCGAATCAGGCCGCGGCTTTGCCCAGTATCGGCGAAGTTGCTTCCATTCAGGCGGCGGCCAGTGCGGTCAGTGCGGTCAGTGCAGTCGCGGCGCAATCTTTGCAGCCCGCCATCGCGCCATTGAATGCGGGCAAGGCAATTGCCGCCAGCATTGAAAAGAGCGCAACGCCGGTGAAATCGCGCGCTGTCTCAGGAGCAGGATCCACTTCTTCAGTGCAGCCAGGAGTTTTCGCGGCGCAGGGGCCGATCTCCGCAACCTCAGCCGATGTAAGCGCGACGGCTCGTGAGGGCGTGAGCGCGCACGCGGCGGCTGTGTCGGCGGGCGGCAATGCGAGCGCCGTGGCGGCAACCGGGCCGGATTCCCGCGAAGCCTTTGCAACGCTGGATGCGGCGGGTACGGCGAGGCCGACGTGGATTCATGCCGGAACGCAGCGGGCCGAGGTGGGCTATCAGGATCCGGCGCTGGGTTGGGTCTCGGTTCGGGCCGATGCCAGCGGCGGCGGAGTTCATGCCGAGCTGGTGCCGGCAACGGCAGACGCGGCCCAGGCTCTGGGCGGACATTTGGCGGGATTGAACGCCTTCCTTGCCGAGCGTCACTCCTCGGTGGATACGGTGACGGTGACGGCGCCCGAGGGCGGCTGGGCAAATTCGACAGGGTCGTCAGGATCGGGCAGCGATCAGGGCGCGGGCCAGCAACCAGGCCAGCAGTCCGGCCAGCAATCAGCCCAGCAAACGGCCCAGGGCTCCGAGGCTAGTGCGCACTCTGGCGCGGCCAGTACTTCAAGATCGACAGCGGGCTCGACTGTGGAAGCCGCCGCAAAACCGGCAGAGATTGATCGCGGCGCAACATCGGCTGGCTCTCGAGGAAGGCATATCTCCGTGATGGCTTGAAAAGAATCGATTGGGACGGAGGGCCAGCTTGAAAGCGGCAGAGAGAGCGGAAAAAGAGATTGGCAGAGCAGATAAGCAAGCAGAAACGCAAGGAAATCGAAATCGGAAGAGGAAAGAGCAGGGAGGCAAGATGGCATCGGCAATCATGAATCACACCATGACGGCGGCGCAGGCTCTAACGGGCAATGCGGCAGCCCAGGCGGCGGCTTCAAGCAGTTCAAGCAGTTCAAGCAGCTCGGCGTCCACGATCTCGGCCAACGACTTTCTCACCTTGCTGGTGACCGAGATGAAGAACCAGGATCCAACAGCAAACACCGACCCCAACGAGTACATCAACCAATTGGTGAACGTGAACAGCCTGGAGCAGTTGATCTCGATCAACCAGACGCTGACGGCGGATTCAACGACCACCACCGCCACCGGCCACGCAACCGGAGGCACGGCCGTGGCCTCGACGGCGGCGGCAACACAGTCCAGCAGCGGCGGCGTCGGCACTCCGGCGCAGACGGCCGGCATTCCAGGCGCAATCGGGGCGGCGGCGGCCAAGCTGGCTCCCGGCAATCTCAGCGTTCCGGCGGGCAGTTCCGCGGCCCAGCGCGTGGCCCAATCGCTGAGTGGAAAGTCAAGCGCACTGTAACGGATTCGCGGGCGGCAAAGCGCCTGGAAGCAACTTATCACCCGCCGGGCCGAGACCCGCGGCAACATCAGAGCAAGTGAAGAGGAGAATCACCATGCCCAGCTTTTACATTCCACTGAGCGGTCTCAACGCCGATTCGACGGCGCTGAATACCATTGCCAACAACCTTTCCAACATGAACACCACCGGCTTCAAGTCGCAGACGACCAACTTCAGCGACCTTTTTTACCAGCAGACGGGCACCACCGGCTCGGGCGATGAGATTCAGCAGGGCTCGGGCGTGAAGGTCGCCTCGAACAGTACCGATTTCACCGGCGGCTCTCTGACTTCGACGGGTATTGCGACCGATGCGGCCATCAACGGCTCGGGCTTCTTTGTATTGGACAATGGCGGCAGCCAGCTCTATTCGCGCGACGGCAACTTCCAGACCAGTTCGGCGGGAACGCTGGAGAGCACACAGGGCCAGGCGGTGATGGGATACATGGCCACCAACGGGGTGGTCAATACCAGCGGCGGGTTGACGGATATTGTGATTCCGACCGGGCAGATCATGCAGCCCGCGGCGACATCGAGCTTCAGTATCGCGCAGAATCTGGACTCCACCTCGGCGGTGGGCTCGAAGACGGTGGGCAATGTGCAGATCTACGACTCGCTGGGCAAGCCCTATGAAGCCACGGTGACCTACACCAATCTTGGCAACAACAATTGGAGCTATGCGGTCACCGTTCCCGACACGCTCTCGGCGACGGCGGCGACGGCGGCCTCGGCGCAGACACTGCCCGTGACCGCGACTTCGGCCAGTTCGTCCACTGTGACCGGCGCATTGACGGCGGTAACCAGCACTCCCGTTGTTGGAACCACCGCCTACACCTACAGCTTTGGATCGAGCAGCGGCATTCTGCCCTCGGGCGCAACCAGCGGCGTTCAGGCCACCGTGGATACTTCAACCAATTTGGTCATAACCGGCGCGACCGCGTCGGGTACGGCCTCGATTACCGCGCCGCCGATCACGGCCGGCGAATCGGTTTCCACTTATGCAACGGATCTGCAAAGCGCCATTACGGCGGCTGGCCTAACCGGCGTGACGGCCACGGCCACGGGCGGGCAGTTGGTGATTTCCGGCGCATCGGCTACGACGGCGATCGCCGGCAATGTCAATCAGGATCTGCAAGGGGCGACGGTCAACTACAACCTGGGATCGGGCGCTACAGTCGATCCATCGACAAACCTTGTGATCACCGGCTTGAATGCGGCTGGGATATCGACATCGATCGCCTTGCCGACGGTTACGGCCGGGCAATCGCTGAGCAGCTATGCCACGGCGTTGGCCGGACAGTTGACTACGGCTGGAATTACGAACGTGTCGGTGGTGGCGAATGCGAATGGTCAGCTCTCGATTACCGGGGCCAATCTGACCACCACCGGCGGCGTGAACCAGGACTTGACCGCCTCGACCGTCAGCTACAACTTCGGTTCGAGCAGCACATCGCTGGCAACGGTGAATCCCGGAACCAATCTGACCATCTCCGGGCCGACGGCGAGCGGCGTAGAGGCGACGACGACCGCGCCGGCCGTCACCGCGGGCGAGACCGTGACGCAATACGCGGCGGCGTTGAATCAATCGCTGGTAACGGCGGGCATTACCGGCGTGGCGGCCACGGTGAGCGGTGGAAAGCTCTCCATCTCCGGCGCGAATATGTCGACCGGCGGCACTCTGGTTCAGGATCCTCCTGCCTCGGCCAACACCACCGGGACATTGAGCTTCGACTCGAACGGAAACCTGTTGAGTCCCAGCACGAATCTGACCAGCGTTACCTTCAACGGGCTCTCCGACTCAGCCGCGCCCCTGGACCTGACATGGAATCTCTTTGGCACAAGCGGATCGGGAGAGATCACCCAGACCGATGCGGCCAGTGAGCAATCGGCGCAGGTGCAGAACGGCTATGCCAGCGGCGATTACCAGAACTTCAGCATCGGCTCGGACGGCACCATCACGGCTGCCTACTCCAATGGTCAAAGCCAGACCGTGGGTCAGTTGGCGCTGGCGACAATGAGCAACATGCAGGGGCTGGCCGACGTGGGCTCGACCGAATACCAGACCACGGCCGCCTCTGGCCTGGCCACGGTGGGAGTGGCTGGAACAGGTGGGCGCGGCGCTCTGGAAGGCGAGTCTCTGGAGGCCTCGAACGTCAATATCTCCTCCCAGTTCTCCGACCTGATTGTTGCGCAGCGCGCCTTTGAGGCCAACTCCAAGGCGATGACCACCTTCGACACACTGACACAAGAAACCATCAACATGATCCATTGATCGCGGCCCTGGCCTTTGGAAATTGATGGAGACCAAAGGCACTCACTCAGGCCGGCGAGGCCAAAAAGCCCTTCACTCCGCTGCTTCAAGCGGAGTGGAGGGCCTTTTCAGTTGGGGAAGGACTCAATCGGGAGAAAGACAGAAAATCGGAGCGAAATGGGAGAATTCGCGCATCGTGACGGCTGTCACGGTTTCCAAAATCATTCCATCTTAGACTCGATCTATGGTTATCGATATGAAATTATCGAATACGTGGCGTGTGAAGCGGCCGGATGTGCCGTCGATTCCCCAGCCAAGTCTGAGGCGGCTGCCCCAGTACCATCATTACCTGGTGGACCTTGAAGCCAGGGGAATCGTGCAGGTCTCTTGCAGTGTGATTGGCCGCGACTTGGGGCTGGTTCCGGTGCAGGTCCGCAAGGATTTGCAGTATACGGGTATCATCGGCAAGCCCAAGACGGGCTACTCGGTAGGCGAATTGATCCAGTCGATCGCGACCTTTCTTGGCTGGAACAACGTCAACGAGGCCTTTCTGGTGGGGGTGGGAAACCTCGGCACCGCGCTCTTGGGTCACGAGCGCTTCTCCCGGTTTGGGCTGCGGATTGTAGCGGCCTTTGACACCGATGAGAAAAAGGTTGGCCAGTGGATTTATGAGAAGGCGGTACTGCCGCTGGATAAGTTAGTGGATCTGGCGCCGAGAATGAGCATTCACTTAGGCATTATCACAACACCTTCTAATGTGGCCCAGGAAGTGGCCGATCAGATGGTCAAGGCGAATATTCAGGCGATCTGGAATTTTGCCCCGGTCAAGCTTAAAGTCCCGGCGCACATCATTGTGCATAACGAAGATCTTTACAATTCGCTGGCCTCGCTTTCCTGGAAGCTGGCGCGGCGGTTTCGAGTTCCGATTGAAGAGAAGGAGGCTGTTTAGATGGCGTCTATGCCCATGGCTGTCGATAACGCGGGGAAGTTTGAGAAGGTGGTCGATATTCTCAATCGTCACGCGCGCCGTCCGTCAGGATTGATTCCGATCCTGCAGGCGATTCAACACGAGTACCTGTATCTGCCCGAGGAGGTGCTGACCTATGTAGCCACTTCGTTGAGCATTCCCGCGGCCAGGGTCTACGGCGTGGCGACGTTCTACGCGCACTTTGCACTGAAGCCGAAGGGCAAGCATGTGATTCGCATCTGCGACGGAACGGCCTGCCATGTGAAGCAGTCGCTGCCGGTGCTGGATGCTCTGCGCAAGAAGCTCGGCACCACGGAAAAAGCCAACACCACCGCCGATCTGATGTTCACGGTGGAGACGGTTGCCTGCCTGGGCGCATGCGGATTGGCGCCGGTAATCGTAGTCGATGAGCAGGTCTACGGCCAGATCACACCGGCGCGCGCCGTGGCTCTGGTGGATGAGATTCAGGCGCGGGAGGCATTGCAAACGAATGCTTCCACTGCTGAGCAGCTCTCAGCCGGAGTATGTCATGAGTAACTTGGAAGGACTTACATTCACACCCGCGGCAGGGAAGGGAATCTCGACGCTGGCACAGGTGCGGCGCGTGATTATCTGCGCTGGAACCGGTTGTATGGCCAACGGCGCAATGAAGGTCTTTGAGCAATTCAAGAGCGAGATGGCCGGCAAGGGCTTGCAGGTGATTCTGGAGCTGCGCGCCGAGGCGACGAGCGATGAGATTCGCCTCTCCAAGAGCGGCTGCCAGGGCTTCTGCCAGATGGGTCCGCTGGTTTCCGTGGTGCCGGATGGAATTTTATACACCAAGGTCCGCAGTGAAGATGTGGCTGAAATTGTGCAGCAGACGCTGGTTGGCGGGCAGGCGGTGGATCGGCTTTTGTATAAAGATCCAGCGACGCACAAGAGCTGCCGCGGCCTCGAGGACAATCCTTTTTATGCGCGGCAGGATCGTTTGGTGCTGCATGAGTGCGGCTTCCTCGATCCGGAAGATATTCGCGAATATATGCTGCACGGCGGCTATCAAGCGGCGCGCAAGGCTTTTGTGGAGATGGCTCCCGAGCAGATCTGCAAGACCATTCTTGACTCCGGCCTGCGTGGGCGCGGCGGCGGCGGCTTTCCCACGGGACGCAAGTGGGAGGCGGCGCGAATTCAAAACTCGCCAAAGAAATATGTCATCTGCAACGGCGACGAGGGTGATCCCGGCGCGTTCATGAATCGCTCCGTGATGGAAGGCAATCCGCACAGTGTGCTTGAAGGCATGATGATTGCGGCGCGGGCCATCGGCGCAAACGAAATGCTGGTCTACGTACGGGCCGAGTATCCGCTGGCCGTCGAGCGCATGAGAGGCGCGGTTGCCGCCGCCGAGCGCGAAGGCATCCTGGGCAAGAACGTCTTTGGCACTGGCCTCGCGGTGAAGTGCGAAGTAATGGAAGGCGCGGGCGCGTTTGTCTGCGGCGAAGAGACGGCCATGATCGCCTCGATTGAAGGACAGCGCGGAATGCCGCGGCCCAAGCCGCCATTTCCCGCGCAAAGCGGGCTGTGGGGCAAGCCGACGATCATCAACAACGTCGAAACGCTGGCTCATGCCGTGCGCATTCTCAACGTCGGTCTGGAGGTCTTCCGCAACATCGGAACGCCGGAGTCGCCGGGCACCAAGACTTTTGCGCTCACTGGCCACGTCTCGAATACGGGCCTGGTAGAAGTACCCTTCGGCACCACGCTGCGCGAGATTGTTTATAACATCGGCGGCGGAGTGACCGACGACGCGGGCAAGATCTGGAAGACCGGCTTCAAGGCCGTGCAGATTGGCGGACCCAGCGGCGGCTGCCTCACGGAGGATCATCTGGATCTTCCGTTGGCTTATGAGTCGCTGCGTTCTGTTGGCGCCATGGTCGGCTCCGGCGGCCTGGTCGCGATGAATCAGGGCACATGCATGGTGAGCATTGCGCGCTTCTTCATGGAGTTTACGCAGCGCGAATCCTGCGGCAAGTGCGTGTTGTGCCGTGAAGGTACGCGGCAATTGCTGGCGCTGCTGGACGATGTGATTGAAGGGCGCGCCGATCAGAATACGCTTGATCTTCTCGACAAGCTGGGACGCGCGGTACAGGTTGGTTCATTGTGCGGATTGGGCAAGACGGCGCCGAATCCTGTGCTCTCGACGATGCGCTACTTCCGCAAGGAGTACGAAGAGCATGTCTTTGAAAAGCGCTGCCGCACCGGCCGCTGCAAGGCGTTGCTGAGCCCGGAGATCAATCAGGTGAAGTGCAAGGGCTGCGGCATGTGCATCAAGGCCTGCCCCACCGGCGCAATCACCGGAGAGAAGAAACAGCCGCACCATATCAATCCGGAGCTGTGCATCAAGTGCGGAGCCTGCGCCACAGCCTGCAAACTTCACGCGGTCGAGGGGATATAACCAGATGAATCCAGTTACCCAGCCAACTTTGACAATCGATGGAATTACGGTGGCGATTGAAGGCGAACGCAATCTGCTCGAGCTTGTTCGCAAGGCGAATATCGACCTGCCCACCTTCTGTTATCACTCTGAACTCAGCGTCTATGGCGCGTGCCGCCTGTGCCTGGTGCAGATAGAAGGGCGCGGAATTCAGGGCGCTTGCTCCACGCCCGCCGAGCCGGGGTTGAAGGTTCTGACCACGACGCCGGAGATTCGCGAGATTCGCAAGATCGCGGTGGAACTGCTGCTGGCCAACCACGATCAAAGCTGCCCCACCTGCGCGCGCAGCGCCAACTGCCAACTGCAAAGCCTGGCTTTGCGGCTGGGCGTCAAGAAGGTGCGCTTCAAGAGTGTGCATCAGCCCATGCCGCTGGACGAGTCTTCTCCGTCGCTGGTACGCGATCCCAACAAGTGCGTCCTCTGCGGCGATTGCGTGCGTATGTGCTCGGAGATTCAAGGCATCGGCGCAATCGATTTTGCGCATCGCGGTCACGAGGTCAGTGTGCAGCC
>Ga0302320_10008548_pt1 | contig 22226 bp, 24 predicted proteins | sample Bog_T0_3_FD_202130 | JGI IMG/M metagenome (GOLD analysis project Ga0302320, IMG submission 202130) | Peat permafrost microbial communities from Stordalen Mire near Abisko, Sweden - Bog_T0_3 | ecosystem: Environmental > Terrestrial > Soil > Wetlands > Peat | place: Sweden: Abisko, Stordalen Mire...
TCTTATTGCCGCTAACCCGCCGGAGAAGTATTTGCGCGGGATGATCTCTTTGCTGTTTTGATCGACTTCTTCCTTAATATAGTTAAACACGCCTTTCTTATAGGCCTGCAAATATTGCTTATAGATCTTTTCCTTAATGGCCGGATCATCTACATTAACGCCATTGACCTTGGACTTATCCGTATAGACCTGATTAAGCAGGGCTTGCTTTAAATTCTTTTTAAACCATACCGCCAAGATCATGGAATTATAGATCTGACGTAATTGAGAAAAGTTCTTACCGGTGTTGACTTCTTGTTCAATGGCCGGAAGAATGATCTCACGCACGATTTGAGAAGCGAGATTATTGGTGGCAGGCATGGAATTATGCTTGGAAAGCGCCAGATAGTCTTCGTCGAGCATGACCTTTAAATGACATTTGGTGACAAGAACTGTGTCCCTGAGCTCATAGACCTTGGCGGTATCCGGCAAGATCCATACTTTATTAAAAGTATTCATGGGAATTTGGTTGGTGCCGTACATTTGACTGGCCTTGGCATAGACCTTGTCCCAAAAATTCTTGCCTAAATTCTTCTCCGGATAGATCAAGGAAGCGGTCAATTGTTTCAATATATAATCCTGCGCCAACATATCCTGGCCCAGGACGGTTTGTCCTAAATCCTCTGGGATGATGCGCTGTTTTTCATAAGGAGAAAGATTGACCCATTGATGATCTTCAGGGATGGTCAGACAAGCTAAGAAATATTTAATGAGACGGTCAGATTGATCTTTGACTTGATCAGCTTTTAAACCGCTGTTGCCCGTGCTAACAATAAAATCCATCAACAAAGGATTGTCCGGATGCACCTTTAATCCAGTGAGCATCAGCGGCACATAGGCAGAACTTAAATCCACCATTGTCCCGGGTTCGGGTAAACCCATGATTCCTCCTTGGGCATAAGAAGCCCTGGGAGTAACTACCATGGTCATCACAAAGGTGACCATCAGGCATAAACTGATTAAACGGGTATACCACATCTGACGGATAGATGAAAAAATCATTCGCGCTCCTTGTGTTAAATAGATAACCGGCTCAGAACAATGAATTCCCTATATATCGACGATAAATCATCGCCACAGAGGGAATCTGCCTCGGTGGGACTTAAAGAATAGAATGATGCCTGTCAAGAAAACGTTTACTTTAGGTAATTATACAAAAGATATCATATATTCGAGGCTTGTCAAGTTTGTAACTATTTGAGATTTATATAGTTACAGATGTGATAAAAAATAGATGCCTTTGAACACCAAATCTTCATCGATGATTGGATTCCTGCTTTCGCGGGAATGACGAGATAAAGAGCTGTTGCGGATCTTGGGCGAGACGAATTTTTTCATCAAATGGGTGTGCCCTCCGGTCATAATTACTTTAATGGATTCCCGCTTTCGCGGGAATGACAGTGCACGGCTGGGAGATGACAATTGAGACGAAAGCAAGTCAATCATTCCTTTACATAAAGAACCATAACCGTAAAACAAACCGCTCAATATGCTTTCCTGGGTCGTCTTCCCTATTATATACTTAGGAGCCTGGATCTCAATTTTAGGTAAAAGCGCGGTTTTCAAAAATAAGGATTCCGCTGATAGGCGTATGCCCGGAACAATGGCGCCGCCCAAATAGTCACCCTTGGCTGAGATCGCATCAAAGGTAATGGCCGTACCAAGATCCACCACGATCAGTGGAAAGCCATAAATTTTCATAGCTCCATAAGCCCCCACCAAACGGTCCTGTCCTACCTGCTTAGGATTTTTATAACAATTCTTGATCGGCACTATAATGTCACGGCCTATAAGATCAACAGGAACGGTCTTTTTTAACATATCTTCCAGCGTCTTCGAAGCTTTGGGCACCACTGAACAAATGATAGCCCTTGAAATATCTTGAGCTCTTAAGATCTTGGCCACAACAGCCTTGATCTTATTAGCTTTGGCATCCGTATCAATAATGGCCACGGATTCAATGCGTCCTGCCTTGTGGATGACGGCAAAGCCGATCGTTGTATTACCTATGTCGATTGCAAGTAACATAAATATCCATGTTCTGGATTCCCGCTTGCGCGGGAATGACATATTCTTTAGTTAAGAAATGACATTATTGTTGATTTTGTTTCAATTCCTTTATTTTATCTCTTATCTTGGCTGCTTTTTCGAATTCCAGATTCCGCGCGGCGGCTTCCATTTGTTGTTCAAGGTCGCTAAGATACGTTGCAAAAGCAAATTCTTCTTCAGATTGACCGGCGGCCTGCATTACCAGATCATGGGCCTGCGCAAATTCTTCAATCCCCAAATTGATGGCCTTGGCAATGGTCGTTGGCGTGATCCCATTGTTAGTATTAAATTCCACCTGGATCTTGCGCCGGCGATCACATTCAGAAATTGCAAATCTCATCGCTGGTGAAATACTGTCCGCGTACATGATAACTATACCATTGATATTGCGCGCGGCGCGTCCGGCCGTTTGGATCAATGATGTCTGCGAACGCAAAAAGCCTTGTTTATCTGCGTCAAATATAGCAACTAATGAGACCTCAGGCAAGTCCAATCCTTCGCGCAGAAGATTGACACCGATGAGGCAATCGAATTTCTTTAAACGCAGATCTTGTAAGATCTTGGTACGGTCGATGGTCTCAATGTCTGAATGTAAATATTTGACCTTTAAGCCTGCCTCCTCAAAATATGCGCATAGGTCTTCAGACATGCGTTTAGTCAAGGTGGTCACCAGCACCCGTTCGTTCTTTGCGGCACGCTGTTGACACTCTTTAATGAGGTCCTCAACTTGACCTTCAGTCGGCCGCACAAAGATAGGAGGATCAATGATCCCTGTCGGACGGATGATCTGTTCTACCACATGTCCCCCTGAATCTTTGCGTTCATAGGGCCCCGGCGTGGCGGAGATATAAATACGCTGTTTTAGCATCTTTTCAACTTCATGAAATTTAAGTGGACGATTATCCAGACAGGAAGGCAGTCTAAATCCATGGGCCACCAACATATCCTTACGGCTGCGGTCTCCTTCGTACATGCCCCCTAATTGCGGGACGGTAACATGGCTTTCATCAATAATGGTCAAAAAATCAGAAGGGAAATAGTCCATCAGGCAAAAAGGCTTACTGCCCGCGGGACGTCCGGAGAGGATCCTGGAATAATTCTCAATCCCTTTACACATGCCCATTTCTTTCATCATTTCCATATCGTAGCGCGTACGGGACTTGAGGCGTTGAGCTTCCACGAGTTTCCCCTGGGATTCTAATTGGGCAAGTCGGTCTTTGAGTTCTGCTTCGATCTCAAGCAAGGCTTCTTGCAACCTGGGCGGAGAGATCAAAAAGTGTTTGGCCGGATAAACAAAGGTCCTGTCCAACAGTGCTATGGTATCCCCTGACACAGGATCTATTTGCTTGATCTTTTCAATTTCATCGTCAAGAAATTCGATCCTCAAAGCGTCCTGACGATAGGCTGGGTGCACCTCTACAATGTCCCCACGTACGCGTATTTTGCCGCGGGCGAAATCATAATCATTGCGCTCATATTGGATGCCGATCAGTTGGGCCAAGACCTCATCGCGGTCGATCTTCTGGCCTTGCTTTAGCTCCACCATGTAATTTTGATAATCATCCGGGGAACCCAAATTATAAATGCAAGAAACACTGGCTACAATGATCGTGTCCCGTCGGGACATCAAAGAAGTGGTCGCTGCCAAACGCAGACGGTCCAAGCGGTCATTGATAGATGAATCTTTTTCGATATAAATGTCTGTCTGGGGAATATAGGCTTCAGGCTGATAATAGTCGTAATAGCTGACAAAATACTCAACGGCATTGCCGGGGAAAAATTCTTTTAACTCACTGTAAAGCTGAGCGGCGAGGGTTTTATTATGGGAAATGACCAGGGCCGGACGATTAACATTCTTGATAACGTTAGCGATCGTAAAGGTTTTACCGCTTCCGGTCACACCTAACAGCGTCTGAGCTGGGATACCGTCATTAAGCCCATGCGTGAGAACATCAATAGCTTTGCGTTGTTCTTCAACGGGTTCGAACGGACTCTTGAGAACAAATTTATCCATAAGATATTCTTACTAACTATTGATCTCTTGCTGTACCGCGTCCCAAATGCTTTGTACCAACGCATCGCTGCGTGAGGAATTAAACCGTTTGATCAATGTTGTCTGGCCTTCATAACGGATCTCGACATCGCAGGTATTATCAATAGAATGAATAAAGACATTCAAATGCGTGCTGGTCAAATGCAAAGACTTCTTTCTGATATCTGTGATGATAAGCAAATTCCGATAGCCGTTATTATCATAACGATCATCGCGCTCATAAACAGAAGGGTCCGCCTCGCTGATAGTCCAGCCCTGTTTTTTCAAAACATAAATAAAGGCGCTAGTGACCTTTTCTAAGCTTGCATAGACCTTTCTATCATAAGGATGGTCCGCCTTACCAATATAATCAGACATCGGGACGGAAGCGCATCCTGTCAGCATAAGTACAAGCAATAAATAGAGATAGCGCATATTTGAATTTGTAACAAATGTTACAGTCTCTAGCAGATCTTACCATGCTTGTAGGGACGCAGTTTATTCTTCTCACATTTCTTAACAATTTCCGCCTGAATATCGATCCCTAAACCCCCGCATAAATCGAATAATCGAATAAAAGTATCGGCCAATTCTTCGCGGAAATTATCATTGTCTTGATGGCGATAACCTTCCATCGCCTCAGCCAATTCTGTAACAACAAGCATCAGGGCTTCCCCTATATTACGGTCCTTTTCCCAAAACCCTTTTTCTTTGGCAATACTGTGACAAAGATCGCACCATTCTTTAAGACTTAACTTTTCATAATCCATGTCTTCTCCTTTGTCGTCCTGAGCACAGCGAAGGATCTTAAGACGTCTTAAGATTTCTCGGCTTCGCCTCAGAATGACAGTGTTTATTTTTGTTTTTCTAAAAATTCTTCCATATCCCGGGCCAGCGGGGCTTCTACCTTGATCGTTCCCCCGCCATTCATTTGCGGCCATTCCAAACGCAGGGCATGCAAAGCTGTACGCCTGAAGCGCAGGGCAAAATCACGCCTAAAAGCATACTTATCTTCCCCTACCAAAGGGTGACCGATTTTGCAAAAATGAATGCGTATCTGATTAGTCCTTCCGGTAATGGGCATAACCCTCACCACGGTGAAATCTTTATGATAATCCTCCACCTCATAATGCGTCAAGGCAGATTGCGCCGGCAGATGACTGGCAAACTTACGCTGATGAAAATCTTTGATGGGAATACGGATCTTACCGCGAGGTTCTGCGACACGTCCATGGACAAAAGCAATATATGTTTTATGGACCTGCTTATCTTTAAAAAACTGCATTAATTTTTCTTGATTGTCCTTACCTTTAGCGAACAGGATGGCCCCGGTAGTGTCCCGGTCAAGCCTGTGCGCCGGATATAAGTGGCCCTGGGTCCCTTGTTGCTGGTTGACAATATTGACCAACGTATGATCTTCGTTCTTGTCGGTGGGAATTACCAGAAGCCCGGACGGTTTATTAAACACCAGGCAATTCTCATCTTCGTAAAGAATTGGAATCTGAATTTTAGGAGGCTGGGGGTTCGGGCTTATGTTCATCCAAATGCTCGTGCAGCAAATCCGTTAAATAATTAATTTTGCGGATCAACAGGATAGGAAATACGATCATCCACACCTGAAAAACTAAAGCCAAAAGTGCCTGAAAAGGGGTCACGGATAAATTAATTGAATTTTCCATATTCATTATTCTCCATCATGCTTTCTATAAAATCATGGATGGTACGGCTGTCTTTTGAGGCTATATCACTAAAAAAAATGGCCGTGTCATAATAATTTTCCTCTGCCGCCGCCTGCACACGCACAACGACCGCCCCACAGGTGATCGACTTAGGCTTTACCTTATCGTTTTTACGCAAAGGCAAAAGCAAATGGATCTTGAGCTTGGTCATAGGCTCAAGCCTCTGAGGCATGCGGCAGAACGCCCCGAAACAGCTCAAATTTTTGGTCTCAGTAAGGATATCCCCATGATCACTGGATATCTTTACTGGAATATTACGCTCTAAACGGGGATAACGACGCTTTTCCTGCGGCACAGTCTTAACTCCTAGGCTTGAGGTTTTTCCGCTTGCTCTTCGGCTTTCTTAGCAGCTTCGCTGGCAGCTTCAGCAGCAGCTTCGGCAGCATCAGCTTTGACCGTGGCCTGTACTTTTTTAAAACAATTGTTATTGCAATAATACGCGCCGTTGCGATAGAAGCGTCTTGCTTTTTTTAAAGGTTTTTTACACGCAGGACAATTCTTGACTTCTTCAACAACTGGGGCTTGTGAGGCTTCAGCCATAACTTTTAACTCCTTTTATAATTAGTGTTCTTTTTTAAATGATCCAGATCGGATGGCAGATATATAAGCTCCGACCGCTTTTATAACCTCTTCATCCCTGATAAACTTAAGACCAATTTCATAACATTCATCGGCTAAGGTCTGACGCACACGGACAACCTGACCTTTGACCCAAATGACCTTGGGCGATTCTCCCAAACGCAGCTGCAATTCCAATATAGCGCCCACGGGGACAAAGCCCTGAACCTTTAAAGACATACCGCTCAAACTAAGATTGCCCGCGATACTGCCATTAACGCTTACCTGTGGCGAAGAAAATGACACTGGCACAGAAAACAAAAAACGCGGGCATAAACGGTTATCGCCATCCGTCATTCAACACACCTCACGAGCTCGAAACAATTTGGCCTTTTAATGGACAACAGTATAGCATAATCAAATTCGGATACAATATAAAAAAAGGGCCGCGCTTTAAATCCCCCCTCCCTAACCCTCCCCTCAAAGGGGGAGGGAATAACTCTTTCGAGCGCGCTAAACATTATCAAAAAAAGGCGGTAGCCTTTGCGGCTACCGCCCTTGTGTATGCCGTCTTGCCCCATTTCAAAACGGCGAGGGAGATCACTTCTTCAACAAACGATCCAGATAATGGGATGCGTGATCTTTGCCACCTAAGCCGAAGGCCAAGCCCAAAGCTAAGCTTAAGCCCCCTACCAGCAGGGTTAACGGAGTGCCGGTTAACAAGAAACCAAATCCGATCTTGTTAACAAAGACACCTACGGCCATCAGCACTACCGCCCATCTGGTAAAAGTAGACAACATGTCCGGCCTGGGCATGCCGGTATTTGCCGCAACTAAGCGGACAAATGCGGCGACGATATGGGCCAGAACCATGCCTACCATCAAGGTGACCACACCGATCAACACACCAGGCACATACGCCATGACTGGATCTGTAATCGGACCGATGATGGTAACGCCCGCGTACGTCAAAGCGATCACGAGCGCCGTAATCGTAATGCCCCAGGTAATGACCGTACCCATCAGGTCACTGACCGGACGTTTGATCCCACCGACTTCCAGGGTGTGTGTCAGACCGATTTCATGGCTTATTTTATCAACATGGATGCTCTTTAAAACAGCAGCAACCAGTTTGCCCGCCTCCCGGGCCACCAATCCACCGACAACCAAAACAGCCAACACCCCCAACACGGTTGGGATAAAGCTATACATGATACTAAACACACTTCTCAACGGATCCAAAATGAATGTAATGTAACTCATATGGACCCTCCTTTCCGTCCCGCAACGGGGGACTCAACCCGAGAAGATGTGACCTCTCAGGCTGTCATTTTAAGGATAGCACCTAATTGAGCTAAAACAAGGCCTCCAGCCCGATTTTAGGAAAACGCTTGCCATTGAAAACTATCGTCGATGAATATCCACAGGTATTTTTGATTACATCAGAAACTTAAATTATTATTCTTCAATGGGTTAGGGATAGCTGTTTTTTAAAAAGAATAGCATAAAAAGGTCGGCCGTTTATCTAATAGGATAATTAAGGTATCGGCACCTCGAATCAATGGTAAACCTAATGGAATTAAAAGGTCGGGCGGCAGCCTATTGGCTACCGCCCTGTGGATGCCGTCCCGCCCCATTTCGGAACGGCGAGGGAGATCACTTAACTTCGTAACTTTGATCCAGATAATGGGTATCGTGATCTTCACTGCTTCTACTAAACTAGGCCCCTCGGCCCGTCTTCATAAGAATAGCATCTATTATATTGAAAACAAGGCCCCGAGACTGTTTTTAGGAAAACGCTTGCAATAAAAAACCTCGTCGAGGAAATCCAACGAGGTTTTTTAACGTATCAAATATTTAAATTATTATTTCTTTAAGACTTATTTTTGATCGGCTTCTATGCTGATCGTAATAAGAACATCATTAGAAACCGCCACGCCCCCCTGATCCAGGACCTTATTCCAGTTAATTCCATAATCCTGACGATTGATGGTCACAGAACCCGTAATACCTATAGCTTGGCCGCCCATCATGGTTTTCACCGGCCCGGAAATAGTGACTGGAATGGTAACTGACTTAGTAACACCCTTCATGGTCAAATTACCCGTAATTGAAGTAGGGGTAAAAATTGTACTGACAAAGGTGATGGCCGGAAATTGGGCCGCATCAAAGAAATCCGGACTTTTCAAATGAGCATCACGCTTGTCAATACGGGTATTGATGCTGGAAACGTCGATCGAAACATTAGCGCTGGAGCCGGCCAAATCGGTCGGACTATAGACGATCTGTCCGCTGAACTTATCAAACTCTCCCGGCACATTGCTGATCATCATGTGCTTGACCGTGAAGCCGAAACTCGTATGCATGGGATCAATAGTATAGGTGTCCGCAGCAAAAACCACGGATGTTGTTAATAGAGCTACAAACATGACCAGAACTTGGATTTTTTGACGCAAGATTCCCTGTTTCTTTGAATACGTAAGGTTTTTCATATGCTTATCTCCCGTTTATGTTATTAAAAACGTGCCTGCTTCCCATGAAGCAGGACTTTAGTTTTTTAGGCCGATGCCTTTATTGAACAAAATTAGATTAACTACGCCTAAAATAATTGTCAAGACAAGTAAAACAACCAAACAAATACCGGGATCAACATCTGAGAATCCAAAAAAACCATACCTAAAACCATTGACCATATATACCAAGGGATTGTACAAGGATACTTTTTGCCAGAGTTCAGGCAGGCTATGGATCGAATAAAAAACACCGCCCAAATAAATTAAAGGGGTCAGGATAAAATTCTGGAAGAAAGCCACCTCATCGAAATTACGGGCAAACAAGCCATTGATCAAAGCAGCCAAAGAAAACACCACAGAACTTAAAAAAGTAAATAAAATGACCGCCCACCAATGCGTCACCACCGGATGGGCAAAGAACAATGACACCAAAAAAACCAAAAATCCCACCACGATCCCTCGCACCACACCTCCCAGGACATAACCGGCAATAATGACCCAATTAGGCGTCGGAGAAACCAAAATTTCCTCAATATTGCGCTGGAATTTTGCCCCGTAAAAAGAAGCCACCACATTGCCATAGGCATTGCTGATCACAGCCATCATCACTAACCCCGGAACAATGAATTCCATATAACTGATCCCATGGATGGCCCTGACTTGAGAGCCGATAAACTTCCCAAAGATCACAAAATATAAGGTTTGAGTGATCAAAGGCGGCAGAAGCGTCTGGCTCCAAATACGGATGATCCTGCTGGATTCTTTACGGACAATGGTTTTTAACGCTATGTAATGATCCCTTTTGATCATTTTCTCAATATCTCCAGAAACAATTTTTCCAATCGATTGCCTTTGGGATGAAAATCCGTGATCACAAAACCGATCTGAGCGAGTTTCAGGATCAATTCATTGAGCTCTTCGCGTTTTTGGATCTCAACATCCAGGGTATGCTCATCAATTTGCACGGGATTAAAAGAACGCACACCTTCAAGATCAAGCATATCCTTGACCGTCACCCGATAGGTATCCTGCGGGATCTTCATTAAAAGATTGCGCACACTGTCAAGACGGACGATCTCGCCTTCCTTAATAATGGCGCAATTTCGGCACATCTGCTCTACTTCTTCCAAATAATGAGTTGTCAAAAGAATGGTGGTGCCTGCGGCATTGATCTCGCTGAGATATTTCCACATGCCATGGCGAAGCTCGACATCCACGCCAGCCGTAGGTTCATCCAGGATCAACATACGGGGTTTATGGATAAGGGCTCGGGCGATCATCAAGCGGCGTTTCATACCGCCGGAAAGATTACGCGCTATTGATCTGCGTTTCTCCCATAAGCCCACCCGATTGAGGATCTCTTGTGAGTCCTTAAAGGCGATCTTGTAATCAATACCAAAATATCCTGCTTGATTGACCACAATGTCCTGCACCTGCTCGAACATATTGAAATTAAATTCCTGAGGCACAACTCCAATGCATTTCTTAGCTGCTTCAAAATCATTATCAATACTATGCCCAAAGATCTCCGCCGTCCCACTGCTTTTAGTGACAAGCCCCGTCAAGATCCCGATGATGGTGGTTTTGCCGGCGCCATTGGCACCCAGAAGCGCAAAGAAATCCCCATCCGGCACAGATAGATCAACCCCTTTAAGGGCCTTCGTGCCCGTGCGGTACGTCTTGACTAAATTTTTAATTTCAATTGCGTTCATTTTTCTTTATCACAATCACTTCTTCCAACTCTGATATGTCCACGGCCGGATCAACCAAACATTCGACGGTATGGTTATTGACCGAGGCTTGCACATCGGTGATCTGGCCGATCAATATTCCTTCAGGAAAGGCTGTGCTAAGCCTTGAGGTAACCACGGTGTCTCCTACCTTCACATCCGCGTTATCCGTTAAATACTGCAGATGCAATACACCTTGTAATGTCCCTGTTAAAAGCCCATTTTCCCTTGATCGTTCATCGACTGCAGCTACGGCAAAGCTTGGATCAGAAACCAGGATCACCTTACTGGTATTTGGGCCCACCTCAAATATCCTTCCCACCACTCCCAGAGGATTCACCACTGACTGGCCCACCACCATGCCCTCGTCATGGCCCTTATCAATGATCAAGGACGCATTCCAATTGGAGGGGTCCCGTCCAATGACATTAGCCACGATAGAGGCATAATTTTGATCATGGCGATAATCCTGGATCTTCTCATAACGCTCTTGGGCCTGTTCATTTTCCCTGATGGCGATCAACCGGGCCTTCAGCACTTCGTTTTGTTTCTTAAGCCGTCTATATTCATCATAAGTCTCACGATAAAAAAATATTTTCTTTAATTCAAAAGCTGGGGCTTGCAATAAACCCACCGGCCTGACAACAGCGTCTAAGAGCCCTGCTGCTTTATAATTCTTAGGATGAAAAAAAAGGATCAGAAAGGGAACAACGAGGATGCAGGCATAAGCAATTTTTTTGAAATATTTGCGCCACACGATTCAACCCATTGAATTAAAAATCTAGTTTAGCCTGGGCTGTAAAACGCCGACGCAAAGCTGGGGGCATATTCAAGGTCGCTCCTGTTCCGTTGACCACCGCGGTCAAAGGATCATCGGCCACATGCACAGGCAATCCTGTTTCTTCGGCAATACGCTTATCGATACCTCTAAGCAAGGAACCACCGCCGGCCATGACAATACCACGATCGATCAGATCTGCTGCCAACTCCGGAGGCGTATGCTCCAGCGTTGACTTGGATGCATCCACTATAGCCTGAACAGGGTCTTGCAAGGCCTCACGTATTTCCACTGAGGTCACATTGATGGTCTTGGGCAAACCTGCGATCAGATCGCGCCCACGCACGTCCATATTCAATTCTTCTTCCAGAGGATAGGCAGAACCCAATCGGATCTTGATCTCTTCCGCCGTGCGCTCACCTATCATCAAATTATAAGTTTTACGTAAATATTCAATGATCGCCATATCCATTTCATCACCGGCGATACGGATCGATTTTGCATAGACCAAACCACCCAGGGAAATGACCGCAAATTCGGTTGTACCACCACCGATATCAATGATCATGTTTCCCGCTGGCTCATGCACCGGAAGCCCTACTCCGATGGCTGCAGCTTTAGGCTCTTCGATCAAAATGACGTTACGCGCCCCGGCATGCTCGGCAGAATCGATCACCGCGCGCTTTTCAACCTGGGTAATTCCTGAAGGAATGGCGATAACAATGGTCGGACGAAAAGAAAAACGATTGGGTTGTACTTTCTTTATAAAGTATTTAAGCATGGCCTCGGTAACTTCGAAATCCGAAATAACCCCGTCTTTCATAGGACGGATAGCCACAATACTTCCAGGTGTGCGGCCTAACATGCGTTTGGCCTCTTCTCCAACGGCCAAGACATGATTGGTGGCTTTATCTATGGCCACCACCGATGGCTCACAAAGGACGACCCCTTCACCTTTAACATAGACCAAGGTGGTTGCCGTGCCCAAGTCAATCCCTATATCTTTAGAGAAAACACCGAGTACTTGATCGTAAATACCTTTAAAAAATTTCTTAATTTGGTTAATCATACTCTCCTTGCCGAGTACTCCTTTAGGTCGTCGCAACATCTTATCTAAAAGCTCATAGCCTGTCAAACGATTTATAAAGCCAAGGGAATACATTAATTATGACAATGTGTTTCCCTCGTTGGTTATTTAATTATAACCCCTAAGACCTTCATGTCATTAACAAAATTGGGATAGGACTTATGGGAGGATTCGATGCCTTTAACGCGACAACCGATCTTGGCCCCAAGCACTGTAAATGCCATGGCCAGACGATGATCATGATGGGAATCCAATAAAGCCCCCCTTTTGTATGCGCCTCGAGGCTCTATGACCAAAGAGTCATTAGTTTCAGTGACGCAGGCACCTATCTTAAGCAATTCTTTTCTTAAATCGCTGATGCGGTCAGATTCTTTGGCGCGGGCGTGATGGATGCCGATCAACTTTGTTTTGCCTTTGGCAAAAAGTGCTAAAACACTCATGATGGGAACAAGATCAGGACAATCTTTTAAGGAAAAAATCCCGCCCTTTAAATCAAAAGGTCCTTTTATTTTAATGGCCCGAGAGGTCTTTACAAAATCAACACCCATCCGCCGCAAAAATCCCAAGATATGCCCATCCGACTGGATCAAACTATCATCCAAATTCCCTCGCAAAATAACATTCGACGGTAAAAGGGCGCAAGCACCCATCGCAAAAGCGGCCAGGCCGTAATCCGAAGGCACATTTAAATTCTTAAGACCTTTGAACTTCTGAGCGCCTTTGATCTCATACTCTCTGGGAGAAAGACGTTTAATAGTAACACCTGCCCTGGCTAAGATCTCTATGGTCATTTGAATGTAATCCTGGGAAACCAATTCTTTGCCGGTCAATATAAGACGGGAATCATGCTCAAGGGTTGGCAATGCAATTAAAAGCGCGGAAATAAACTGAGAGCTTAAGCTGCCATCCACCAAGATGCGCCCTCCGGCGAGCTTTCCGCCATTAAACTCAATAGGAACAGATTCTTTTTTTCCCTTCCCGCGGATGTCCATCCCCTGAGAACGTAAAGCTGCACACAAATGAGCATTGGGCCGCCCTTTCAAGGTGCCAGTCCCTGTCACTTTAGCTTTATTTGTATATAAGGCCAATAACGGAAGCAGGAACCTTAACGTAGTTCCTGATTCACCAACGGAAAATACTTGGGGAGGGAAGTTTGGTAAACATTTAAGGGAATTCAATTCAAGGGCAACTTTTGAAGCCACCATCGCATCCTCACAATCCGAGGCATGCTTGATCTGAGAAGCACCGCCACGAGCAGCGATGATATAGGCACGAATGGAATAGGATTTAGAGGCCGGAAGAAAAATACGGCCCTGGAGACGCAGGACTGGAGGACAATTATAACTACGGTTTGAGTACAACGGTATCATTTATTTGTATTTCTTTACTGGAAAGGGGCGGGATTATATCTGCGGCAGAAATTTCATCCCGCGCACGGGTGACCTTGACATCCCCTAAATAATCATTCCCCCTGTACACGGAAAGCAGATCGTCAGGCTTGATCCCCTGCTTTAACCCCATATTGAAGATCACAAACTCGGCATCTGTATCAACAGTTAAAATATGACCTTGGGCGCCATCCTGAGATTTGACGACTATTTTACCCAATTCCATTTTATCTGTGCCACCACTTGCCGGAGGAACAGCTGCCACGACCGGTACTTGCTTGGCAGCTGCGGCTGTCATCAACTCATTGATCTTGGCCTCATTACTCTTATTAGTTTCAACCAAGCTAGCAATACGGGTCTCTAAAGCTTTGGTTTTATCTTCCGAAGTTTTTAATAAATCCTGATATTGTGACAATTTGGAATCAGCATCATCGAGATCAGCTTTCAATTTTTGTTTCGATAGATCAAGGGTCACCATCTGCGCTTTGAGATCGGCGTTTTCTTTTTTCAATGCGGCGCGCAAGCCCTCATTCAGGTCTTGCTCATCAAGCAGATTGTTGATCTTTTCATCAGCTTCTTTATTTTTGTCCTGGGCCAAGGCCAACTGAGTCTGAATTTCCTTTAATTGGGTCTGCAATTTAAGGCCATCGGCATGGGCTGAATCAAGCTGTGTCTCGACATTTTTATGCAACCGTTCTTCTAAATGATACAAGTAAAAACCAATGCATGTCGATGACAACAACAAGATGATGATCAATACAACAAAAATAGTGATCGTTTTTCCGGTTTTATTAATCATAAGGTCTTTCTAATTTATTATCACTTTATTATACATTATAAAAAAAACAAAAACAGCAGTAAAGGTTAAATTTATAATTCCAATTCCAGGATCTCCTTGGGAGTAGGACAGGAAAATTCGATATAGGCCTTGGTGATCGGGTGAGTAAAAGCAATACTTTGAGCATGAAGCGCCAGGCGCGGGAAGCTTTCACGACGCCCATATTTTTCATCCCCTAAGATCGGATGACCCAAATGGGCCATATGCACACGTAATTGATGGGTACGCCCGGTTTGCGGGTAAAGTGCCATCAGTGTTGATTTAGGGAAACGCTTAAGCACCTGATACAAGGTGGTCGCTGCCTTACCTTCTCCCTCACGGGCTACCTGGCGCTGATCATGGTATTTCTTATGCCGCTCCAAAGGGACTTCGATGATGCCTTGATCAAATTGCACCTTGCCTTGCACACGAGCGATATAGCGCTTGATGATCGTATGTTTCTCAAACTGCCGCCCCAGACGCGCATGGGCCACATTGGTTTTGGCGATCAGGATCAAACCCGATGTATCACGGTCTAAGCGATGGACAATACCCGGCCGCACCGGACCATTGACATCTGAAAGTTCCTGGTAATGGTACATCAAGCCATTGACCAGGGTGCCGCTCTGCGATCCGCTGGCCGGATGCACGGTCAAACCTTCCGGTTTATTGATAACCACCAGATCTTCATCTTCATAAAAAATATTCAATTCCATTTTTTCAGCCAAAATATCTTTAGGAGCAAAAGCTTCTTCATGGATATCGGCCTCAATGAGGTCTGCGGCAGCTACCTTATACTTAGCTTTTTCCTGGCGGCCATTGACCGTAACCTGTCCTGCCTCGATCATTTTCTTGATGAACATGCGCGAAGGCACCTCAGGCATGGCATTGGCCAAGTAAACATCCAAACGCAAATCTTTATACTCTTCTTGAACAGTATGTGACTGCTTCATCTGATTTGCTTTCTCTTAAATATCATCATTAATACCAGACCTGTGATAAAAACACCTGCGGCCACATATTGGGCAAGACTTAAAGATCCCCATAAAAGATCATGGTCAGCGCGATAAAACTCCACGATAAAACGCTCGATGGCCGCAAGCCACAGGTAAAAAACAAAAATAAATCCGGCTTGATGCGGCTTGGTTTGAGCTTTCTTAAGGATCAAGAAAATGATAAAAAGCCCAGCGCATTCAAATAACTGGGTCGGATAAAGCCTGGCGTGTAGTGCCGGATAATAAGGACCCCAGGCGACAGGCTTGCCATAACAGCAACCGTTGAAAAAACAACCAATTCGGCCGATGGATTGGCCCAAGGCAATATAGGGTGCACTCAGATCTAAAAGAGGCCTTAAAGATAATTTCTTGCTACGGGCAAAACAAACCCCGGCCAAAGCTCCCCCTAAAAATCCACCTTGCCAGGCCAAGCCGCCTTTTTGCAGCATGGGGATCTCCAAAAGATTATTGCTAAAATAAGGCCATTCGATAAAAACATAAAAGATCCGGGCGCCCAAGATCCCCCAAAGGATGCACCAGAACACCAGATCATACGCAGTCTCCTTAGGAATTTGGTAACGCTTGGCATCCAAACTTAAAAAATAAGTGCACACCAAAACGGCCGTGGCCAGCATAACGCCATAACTGTAAATAGTGATAGGGCCGATTGTAAAAAGTATAGGATGCATAATTATTATGACAGTTGTTCTTTTAGAGATCCTTCACCAGAAGGCTCAGGATGACGCTGACGTTACGTCAGCGTCATTTTGATGATGGGATACATCTTAACAGAATTATGGCCGCACCGATAGTAATTGCACTATCGGCCACATTGAAGACCGGCCAGACGCGAAAATCGATAAAATCGATCACATATCCTAATGTAATGCGGTCTATCAAATTCCCGATAGCCCCTCCCAGGATCAAAGAAAAGGCCACAATATAGATACGGCTAAGATACGGGCTGTGACGATAATAATACACATTGTAGATCAAAAGACCGGTCAGGATCACAGGGATAATGATGAACACCAACCCGCAATCCTTAAAAAAACCAAAGGCTATACCGGTATTATGAACGAGGGTGAAATACAGGACGTTGTGAATGACCGCAATGGATTCATTTAAATCCAAAAAACCTGAGAAAAATATCTTGGTCAAACGATCGATCAGGACGACAGCTAAGACGCCCGATAGAAAAATGACAATATCCCATTGAGAACGACGGACATCTGGCATGGTAGGGTCCTCATAGCGGACACTCGCAGGAGCTCGCAATTAACGTCTCTTTGTTTCCAGCAATTCCTGGCATTTCAAACAGGTCCGCGCATGCGGGATCGCTTTTAAACGGGTCGCTGGAATCGGCTTTTTGCAGGTGACACACAAACCGTAATTACCGTCTTGAACACGCACTAAAGCTTCATTCACATGATACAAGAGTTCACGGTCATTAGCCGCCAACCCTAAGGTAAATTCACGGTCATACATATCAGTGGCCACATCCGCCATATGCAAGGCATGTCCGGACACATCTCCGCCACGGTCATTTCCGCTGCCGTTGTTATCTTCAGACAAACCACGAATATCCCCGGTGATCTGTTCCTTGATCTTCAATAGTAACTTTTTATACGGCTCAAGCTTCGGATTTACTTTATTCTTCTTTGTGGCCATTAACATCCTCCGTGTTTACCCAAAATTACAAAAGACATTGTTCAACGATTTTAGTACAACGCCCACACAATGACGGATGAGCACTTGACTGCCCTACATCCGTGCGCCAATTCCAACAACGGGCGCATTTAACACCATCAGCAGGAAGGATCTCGATATCCTGCGAGCCTTCCTTAAACTCAACTTGAGACACGATACAAAACGATGCAAAATCATTAAAAGACTTAAAATACTGCAAACTACCCTTATCAGATATGGTAATTACTGCCTTCGCCTGCAAACCACTGCCGATCTTACCGGCCTTCCTTTGTTCATCCAAAGCCTTCAACACCGGCACTCGCATATTCAATGCGCCTTCAAATTTTTCTTCAACTAGCGGTGAGATCCAACGCTTATCCACCACCGGCCAACTTAAACAGTGAACACTGCCGGGGGCATGCGATGCCCGCTTAGGACTGAATTCAAGCGTTTCCTCGGCGGTAAAAGACAACACAGGCGCTAAAATCCGTATTAAAGAATCAAGTATATAATAAAGAACACTCTGGGCGCTTAATCGCTCCTTTGATTGAGCGGGGAAAGTATACAGTCGGTCTTTAAGGATGTCAAGATAAATGCTCGATAGGTCTTCATTACAAAAACTATATACTGATTTAAAGACCTGTACGAAATCATAACGCTCAAAAGCATGGTCCACAGACTCTATGGTGGAGGCTAAACGGTTGAGGGCCCAACGATCAAGTTCGAGCAATTGATCATACTCTAATAGCTGTTTATCCGGATCAAATCCATGCAAATTACCCAATAAGTAGCGCAGGGTGTTGCGGATCTTGCGGTACGCATCCACCAGGCGGTCAATGATCTCTTTGGAGATGCGCACATCCTCATTATAAGATGAGGACGCCACCCACAAGCGCAGGATCTCAGCACCATAGGTATCAATGATCTCTTGGGGCTTGGTCACATTGCCTAAGGATTTAGACATCTTACGCCCTGCCCCATCCACGACAAAACCATGGGTCAAGACCTGTTTGTACGGCGCTTTATTGTCTATGGCCACCGAAGGGATCAGGGAAGACTGAAACCAGCCTCGATGCTGATCAGAACCTTCCAAATAAAGGTCTGCCGGTAATGGGCTTTTGACCATCTCATGAAACACCGCTTGATGGCTGACCCCGGAATCGAACCATACATCCAAAATATCCTGGGCCTTTTGAAAATCATGGCCACCGCAATCCGGGCACTTGAAACCGGCAGGCACCAGGTCTTTGACATCCTTCTCAAACCAAACATCGCTGCCGTGTTTTTTAACAAGCAAGGCCACATGTTCAATGACCTCAACAAAAAGTTTCTGTTGCCCCTTGCATCCAGCACAAGTGAGCGCTGGGATAGGAACACCCCAAAGGCGCTGACGGGAAAGACACCAATCCGGACGGGTATTGACCATGCCTAAGATCCGTTCACGTCCTGCCGAGGGGATCCATTCAACCTGGGTCTCTATCGCTTCCCTTAATTTTTCACGTAAATGATCATGGTCAATGCTTAAAAACCATTGCTCAGTCGCACGGAAGATAATTGGATTCTTACAACGCCAGCAATGAGGATAAGAATGTTGGATATTCTCCTGCAAAAATAAAAGTTCACGAGCTTTCAGGTCCGCAATAATAGGTTCATTAGCCTTGAACACATGCTGGCCAGCAAACGGAGCCCCTTCGTCGGTAAAAACCCCCCTTGAATTGACCGGCATCAACACCGGCAAATTATTGCGTAAACCTGTTTGAAAGTCGTCCTGTCCGTGCCCTGGGGCTGTATGAACTAATCCAGTGCCGTCTTCTTTGGTGACATAATCTGCCGTAACGACCGGGCAATGGTCTTTTTTGCCAAATGGGTGCACATATGTCAATTTTATTAAATCTATCCCTTTAACTTCTTTAATAATATTAATACGGCCCGTAAAGCCTTTGGGAATAATGCGCTCACAAAGACCACGTTCAAGGATCAGAATCTCGTTGCCCACCTGCGCGCATACATATTGAAATCCGCTGTGCGCCGCCACCGCTACATTAGCCAGTAGTGTCCATGGCGTTGTTGTCCAGATCAACAAAGACACTTTTTTATCTGTAGGCAAGCCCAGGTCTTGCGGGTTCTCAACCTGAAATTTTACATATACCGTCGGAGAAGTATGGTCTTCATATTCAACCTCAGCTTCAGCCAGGGCGGTTTCGCAAGAAAAGCACCAATTGACCGGCTTTAAACTGCGATGGACAAAACCTTTTTTCCTCAATTCAGCCAATGATCTTAAGATCCAATATTCATAGTGAGGGCTCAAGGTCAGGTAAGGATCATCCCATTGAGCAAAGATCCCCAGGCGTTTGAATTCTTCACGCTGAATACCCACAAATTTCATCGCATATTCATGGGCTTTTTTACGAAAGACAAGGGTGTCAAAATCAGACTTGGATGCCTTCATGTCTTTAAGCAATTGATGTTCAATAGGAAGACCATGACAATCCCAACCAGGGATATACAAGGCATCATAACCCTTCATGGTCTTGTATTTGACGATCATGTCCTTAAGGATCTTGTTAAGCGCGTGCCCGATATGGATATGGCCATTGGCGTACGGAGGCCCGTCGTGCAGAATAAAAGGCTTAGCACCCTGGCTTTTTTGACGGATACGCTTATAAAGCTCGTCTTTCTGCCATCGCTCCAGGATCCGCGGCTCTTTTTGGGCCAATCCTGCTTTCATGGCAAAATCGGTCTGCGGTAAATTTAACGTTTTTTGATAATCAGTTTTATTTGATGTATTTTCCAATTAACAACTCCAGGTCTTTTTTCTTTCTAGCAGGGATCACACTCGAATGGGTCATAATAGCAAACTTTAAGGCTTGTGAAGCACTAAAATTCTTTAATTTTCCAACTTCCACAATGGCCATTTTTAAAATACTTTTAGCATTGGCCACGTTCATGCTCAGATACTTGACGATCATCTCGACCGTCACCGAATCGTGGGCTGAATACCAACAGTCATAATCAGTAACAGCCGCCAAGGTCGCATAAGAGATCTCCGCTTCGCGGGCAAGCTTGGCCTCCGTTAAATTGGTCATCCCAATAATATCCATCTCCCAACTGCAATACAGCTTAGATTCAGCTTTGGTTGAAAACTGAGGGCCTTCGATGTTCACATAGGTGCCGCCACGATGCGTGATAATATTGAGCTTTTTAGCGCTTTGCTCGAGAATATCCGCGATCTCCTGTGAGACCGGGTCCGCGAAAGACACATGGGCTACAACACCGTCTGTAAAGAAAGTGTCCTTACGCCCCTTTCGGGTACGGTCTAAGAATTGGTCAGGGATGACAAAATCCATGGGCCTGTATTTTTCTTTGAGGCTGCCGCAAGCGGAAACAGACATGATCGCCTGCACGCCTAATTTTTTCATGCCGTAAATATTGGCGCGGTAATTGATCTCTGAGGGGCTGATGCGATGTCCCCGGCCATGGCGAGGCAAGAACACCACGGGAGTCTTCTCCAATTCTCCGGTAATGAATTTATCAGACGGATCACCAAAAGGAGTTTTGATGGCAACTTCCTTGATCTTTGTTATCCCTTCGATCTGATATAAACCACTTCCACCAATAATTCCGACTGTTGCCATATTCCCTCCGATCCCTTAGTTCTGTCAAAATTATTGCCTGTGGGTCCTGTCCCAGATCTGCCGTTAAGGTGCTCCTAATTGAAACGCGTACGTCACAGCCTTAGCTCTTGGCGGTTTCTCTTAACGAGCTCAGAGAGCCGTCACCGTCCGCCCCTTAACGTCAACTCTGGTCCACCCACCGCAAACCTACTCTCTCCCAATAGCTTTTCATCTCTAGACGCGGGCTCAAAGAACAAATTTGTACTCATACCGCTATTTACTTAGCTAATTCTTTTGCCCGCTTCTTTGCTGCCAATAATGCCTTATATATTAGCTGATCAAATTTGCCTTTTGAAAAAACATCCAATGCTGCCTGAGTAGTGCCACCTTTGGATGTTACCTTGACGCGCAATTCAGATGCATCAAATGGGCTTTGTTCCAGTAAATGGGCACTCCCTAGCAAAGTTTTATAAACCAATTGCTTGGCTTCAAGTTGATTAAAGCCTAATTTCATGGCCGCATTGATCCATTGCTCAACGAACAAAAATACATACGCCGGGCCGCTGCCGGATACGGCGGTGACCGTATCAATCATAGATTCACTAACAACAATAGTTTCGCCAATAGTATTCAAGATAGACCGGGCTAACACCAAATCCGAACTCGTAGCATAACGTCCAGCACAAATGGCAGTTATACCTCGACCAATCAAAGCTGGCATATTAGGCATGGCACGTACAATGCGAGGCTTAGGGTTTAAATGATTCTTTAAATTATCCGTAAAGAATTTCGTAGTCAACCCTGCAGCAATAGAAATAAATAATTTATCATTCTTAGAATAATTAGACCTTCCCCATGCTAGAGCTGCATGCATATCTTGTGGTTTGACTGCTAATATAACAACTTGCGCATTAGTAATAACACTCGAAATATCTGTAATATTAACTTTGTATTTTTTCTTCAAATATTTAACCCGCTCGGGATTAATTTCATAAACAAAAACAGAATATGATTTGTGTAAGCCTTTAATAAGAGCCTCACCCATGTTCCCGCCGCCGATGATTCCAATTATATATTTCTTCATATTACCACCCTCTATGTTTCCATGCGCTGGATTCCCGCTTTCGCGGGAATGACAACAACTGTAATTGTCGGTTATAACGACCCTTCACTTAAAAATAGCACTGCCCACGCGCAC
>Ga0302320_10008551_pt1 | contig 22223 bp, 15 predicted proteins | sample Bog_T0_3_FD_202130 | JGI IMG/M metagenome (GOLD analysis project Ga0302320, IMG submission 202130) | Peat permafrost microbial communities from Stordalen Mire near Abisko, Sweden - Bog_T0_3 | ecosystem: Environmental > Terrestrial > Soil > Wetlands > Peat | place: Sweden: Abisko, Stordalen Mire...
CTGGTGGAGTGGTTTAAAGTGGTGTCGAGTGGCTTGTTTTGCTTGATAATGGCGGTTTTTTGCAGTAAGTTTACTGCGCTAACTGCACTCGACATTATGGCCTCCATTTACCGAAAGAAAAAATCCCCCTTCTGGTTCATCCAGTTCATTGACACCGACGGCATCCGCCGAAACAAATCCACCGGGCTGCGGACGGACGATCCAGGGGAGACCGTCAAGGCCCGAGCGATGCGTGCGGAATTTGAGGCCAAGGAACTCAACCGCACCGCCGGGGAAGTCAGCGGCGGCGGCTGGGACACCTGGGTGCCGCAGTATCTGGAGCGGCATTGCGAGGCCGCGCGCACCCTGGAACGCTACACCGATTCCTGGCAGTGGCTGGCATTCTGGTTGCAGGAGAAACACTACCACACGCCTCGCGCCATCACTTACCGGAATGCCATCGAGTACCTTGACTGGCGGACCGGCTATAAGAAGAAGAACGGCAAAACCGTGGGACGCAACACAGCCATCATGGAATTAAAGCTTTTGTCCATGATTTTGGGCGAGGCGGTGCGGTTGGGACACGCGGATGCCAATCCCATGGTCGGCCTTAAAGTGAAGCGGGACAAGGTGGCCAAGAAACCGGAAATGACGGACGTGGAAATTGTCCAGATCCGCGAGGCGCTGAAGGCCGAGCCGGAATGGATGCAATGGGCGTTTGACATTTCCTTGCACACCGGCTGCCGACTGCGCGAAACCCGGATTCCCATGGACTGCGTGGATTTCAAGGAGGGCAAAATCACTTTCCCGGCGCCCAAAGGCGGCGAAGAGCGGGCGTTTTCGATTCCCATGCCCTCGGCCTTGCGCCCGCTGCTGGAGCGGATGAAACAGGAGAACCGCCAGTTCACGCTGGACATTCCCTTCCAACCCTCGCATCGGTGGCGGCTATTCTTCACCAAGATCAAGCTGCCGCACTTGTGTTTCCATTGCCTGCGGGTCACCTATGTCAACCGGCTGCGGCGGGCCGGTGTGCCGCGGGAGGCGGCCATGCGGTTGGTGAATCACGCGTCGGAATTGGTTCACCAAATCTACCAGCGGGAAAAAGTCGCGGACGTGGCCCAATGGCGTGACGCTGTGACCTTCCCGGCCTAAACCTGCTGCAACAGTCGGCGCGCCTTTTCGGGCAGCGATTCCAGGGAAATGGTTTTGGTTTTGGGTGCCGGGGCGGGCTCGGACGCCAGACCATGTTGACGCTGGCGCCAGGTCACGAAATCCTGCCAGAACACCAAGCCTTGCAACGCGGGGAATCCCTGGCGGTGAAACCACTGGCGGGCGGTGGCATAGGAGATGCCAGCGAGCACGGCGAATTCCTTGGCGTTAAGCGCCTGGTCAAACTGCTGCTTTTGCCGGACCTCCGCCAGCTTGATGTTGGATAATTGTTTGTCTTTGACCATCGCCATCGCCTTCTCTGGTTTACGCAGTCACACCTTCCGTCACGCAATCATTCATGGGCTTAAACGTGTTCATATTTCACACCGGGGCCGGATACAGCGGCAGGATTTCCGCAAAGGTGAAATTCACCCGGTACAATTTGACGTTGGCATCCGTCCCGGTGGCAATGCCATCAATCCGTGGCACAAACTCGTAATCCGTGTCCCACTGCTCAGGCTGGGGATAGCTGTCGCCCAATTGGTCGCCGGTCAACAACGCCCGTTGTTTCTTGGCCCAGGCCTGCGCCGTGGCCAGCGTGGCGGCGGTTACGCTGCCGCTGACCGTGCGGTTGCCAGGCTCAATCCCGGCCGGTTGCGGAATGGAAATGCCGCCGCTGCCGTCCGCGTTGAAGGGCAGGTTTTGCACCGCCCAACGCGTGCCGGAATACGCCACCTTTTCTGACAGCCGCATTTCAATCACCCCGGCTTGCCCGGTCACTCGGCCCAAAAATTCCTCCTCAAAATCCAGCTTCAGCATCACATCTGTGGAATCATCCGTTTCCCGGTCCTCGACGCGCCGGCTCCGCACACTTGATCCAAAATCCAGCGCCTTTAACAATGTGTCCACCGCCGCATCGGCCGCCGGGCGGTTTACCGCGTAACAGCTTCCTTGCATGGCCGTCCGCCGTTCCAGCGTCAGAAAGTCCCGCGTCACTTCCACGCTGTATTTCAGCCCCACTTCACCGGAGAGCTTGGGCGTGAAGACCTGCAAATTGAATTCCATCCGCAAATGCTGTTCATTGAAATCCGACGGGGCAGCGGCCCCGGCTCCATTGGATACACCGAGAAACCCGCCTACTCCCAATCGTTGCGAAATGTTCTGCACTTGGGCTTGATTGCGGCTGGCGCTGATCACCGTCTGCTCATCATGAATCAGCCGGTCCGCATAGAGCGAGCGGATCTGATCCTCGTAAACCGATTGAGCGGTGGCCGCGTCACGCGCCGCCACAAAGCCGTTGCAGGTTTCCATATCTACCCCGAACGTGTCCCGGTTCACCGTGGTCGTCAGCTCCAGATACGTCCGGTTCGCCGACAACTTGCTTTGATATTCGTAGCTGAAGGAGAGGCGCAGGAATTCCGTCGCGCTGTCCTGGGTCATCTGCCGCTGCTCAAAGGAGACCGTGCTGGTGCGCAAATAGGTCGTGCTGTCAATGACCGCCTCCCGGTTCGCTCCCAATGCCTGAGCACGCGCCAGGGCCGCGTTATACGCCGCGTCCACGCCCAATCCCGTGGCTATCACTGTCCCGGAATAGGTGGTCAACAACGTCTGGCTGGGCACATCCTCCCGGTTGGTCACCTGCAACGTACACCCTACAATCTGGCCTTGTATGCGACGGCGGTATTCCTCGCTGAACGTCAGTTCAATAAACGTCGTTCCATCCGCCGCATCCGCAACCCCAGAACCGCCAGGATACGCTGTCGCATCGCCGTTGGCGTAAACACTCTGCGCCGTGGCCTCATCCCGCAACCGCTGCGCCAGGGTCCAACCGTAGGAAGCCAGAACCGCCGAGCGCAATGCGTTCAACTTCGCGGTCGCCAATGCTTGTGTTGGCGCGCCAATCTTGCCATTGAACAACAGCGATTCGTCACCTGATTCAATGTCCTCGCGGTCGCCAATCGTAAACTCGGCCGTCGCATAACCGCCCTCATTGGGAAACAGCGAATAACTCGCGCTCAGACTCCATTCAATGCCGGTTTCCGCCTGGTTGATCTCGGCCTGAAAATCCTCAATGCGGACCACCTGGCTGAAAAAGGCCGCAACTCCAGTCGTCCCGTAGGTGAGCAACCCATCGGCACAGTTGATTTCGTTTTTCAACTTGGTCACCACGGCCAGCATCGCCGCCCGCCGGGCCGTCACCGCCAGGCTCATGTCCCCCGGCAAGGTGCCGCTGGCCTCCACGCTGCCGGTGGCATGGCGCCGCTGCGAACGCAGGTCGCTGAACCGCTGCGCCGCGTAATGATCCCGCCACCGGTTGATGTTGCCCAAATTGCGCGCCGTGCCGCCGTTGGACTTCTTGAACGTTGCCTGCTGGTTGGTGGACTTCCATTGCCGCCAGGACACGCTGAACGAAAGGTCAACGAACGCATCTCCGTCCAAAGTGGACAAATTTCGGGAAGTAAAATCATTCGTCAACTGCTGGGCACCCGTGACATAGCCGTTTTGCTGCGCCACCGTTGCCGTCAACGCCGCCAGCTTGGCCTGCGCCAAGGCCAGAGTCGCCGCCTCAATCCGTCCCGTCAGCGTCAGTGTGGTCGAACCCGTGAATTCATCCTTTTGCTCCGCCATCCATTCCGTCGTCGTGTAGCGGTTTTCATCCGGGAAAAGGTTGTAGGTGGCGGTGAGGTTCCAATCAATGCCCGTCTCCGCCTGATTTATTTCCGCCGCGAATTCCGTCACCCGCACCACCTGTTTGAAATCGCCATACACCAACATGTCTTCCGCCACATTGACCGCCGCCTTCATGCTGCGCTGCACCGCCAGCAATTGCGCCCGCCGGGCCGTCAGGCCCAGCGACATATCCGCCTTCCATGTCCCGGCCGCCTCGATGGAGTCCGCGACGCGTTCCCGCAGTTTGCGCAAGGGATTGAACCGGGTGATGGAAACCCGGTCATGCCACTTGGTCACATTGCCCAATGGCACCGCCGGCTTGGAGCCGAAGGTCGCCAACAGGTTCGTGGTTTTCCATTTCCGATATTCCACTGCGAAGGCCAGCTCCGTGAAGGTCACCCCGTCCGTACCCGCGTCAATCACGTTGGGCGTGGTTTCCTGATTCAATATCTGCCCCGAACCATAATTCCGATCCAACAACATTTGCGTCAGAATGGCATTCAACTTCACCCGTGCCGCCGTCTCGTCCTGGGCCTGAATGCGGCCATTGATGGCCAGCCGCAATTCCCCTGAAAAATTGTCGCGCTCCGCAATCGTGTATTCCGCCGTCGCATAGCTGGCCACATTGGGAAACAAAATCCAATCGGCTGACAGACTCCAGTCTATGCCTGTCTCGGCCTGGTTGATCTCCGCCGTAAAATTGGTCACCCGCACCGTTTGGGACCAATCCCCATACTTCAATGCCACTTCATCCGCCGAGCTGACTTCCGCCTTCATGGCTCGCTGCATGGTCAGCAACTGCGCCCGGCGCGACACCACGTCCAAGGTCAGATCCGCGTTCCAAGTGCCGCCCGCCTCGATGGTGGACGTCTGCAAAGACCGATGGGGGCGCAAGGGTGTGAACCGGCTCGTATCCACCCGGTCATTCCATTTGTTCACGTTGCCCAAGGACACCGTTTGCGCCGACGTCCCTTGCACGGTGGCCTGCTGGTTGGTTGCCTTCCACTTCCGCCACGAGGCGGCAAAAGCCAGCTCGGTAAACGTGTCGCCGTCGTCATTGGCGCTGATGGCATCGGGCGTCGTCACCAGATTCAACTGCTGCCCTGCCAGATAATCGCGCTCCGCCAAAACCTGGGTAAACACCGCCGCCAGTTTGATCCGGGCCGCCGCCTCATCCTGCGCCTGAATCTTCCCCGACACCGTCAACACCAACTCGCCCGTAAATCCATCCCGTTCCTCAACAGTGAATGCCGCCGTTGCATACGCCGACTCATCGGGAAACAGCGTGTAAACCGCTGTGAACGAAAAATTGATCGCGTTGATCAACTGGTCCAAGTCACAGGCAAAGTCCTCGATGCGCACGCTTTCGTTGAACACGCTGCCGCCGTCGCCAAACTGCAACCGCCCCTCCGCGCTGTTCATCTGACTGGTAAACGCGGCGGCCTGCGCCGCCAGATTTGTCCGCCGCTGCGCCAGCGGCCATTGGCCGTCCGCGAGGACCTGTCCCTCGACGTGGACCTTCCCGTGGGTTTCCTTGCGGTGTTTGCGCAAGCTGGAAAAGCGTTCTGTGCTGGCCGCATGTTGCCAGCGATTGACCACGTCAAACCGGAAGGCCACCCCTTCCTTGACGAAGACAAGCGGCACATTATTCGCGGCGCCGCCGGGCTGCTGTTCATAATACCCGAAGACCAGATGCACCGTTTGATGGTATTGCCCCCATTCCTCCGGCAGATCTTCGCTGATCAAGGTGGCGGTCTGGTTCACATAATCCACCCCCGCCGCGTCGTTACTCCAACGCAACATCGCGTTGGGCAGGGCCAGGGCGGTGCGCAACGATTCAATCAGCGCCCGGTTTTCGTCGTAGGAGCGCCGGAATAATTCCAAGGCCACTTCCAACCGCACCCGTGCGCGCTGGGGTTGGTCCGGGGAAGACTCCACCATCTCACGGGATTGCTTGATGGCGGCTTCGCCAATGGCCGTGAGCTCGAATGAATTGTAATACAGCTTCATGATGATTTGCCGGGATACCAGCCGCCGTTCTGTCCCGCCGGGGTGAACTGCAAGGCCGGTCGGTTTTTGAAGAGGCCGTCCACACGCGAGGCCAAGGCGGCAAAGGAGGAATTCAACCGGTGCGCGCCCGCCGCCAGCAAATCCAGCGCCACCGCCGCATTCTTCAAGGCCGTCAAAGAATTGCCGCCTTGGTGGCCGACCGCCAGGTCCTTGGGGATCACGTATTCGCCCTTGTGTACCACCCCGGCCACCTGGTTGCTGGGGCCATCGCCCGTGTAGCCGCCCCGTTCAAAGCCCTGCACCTTGTTTTTGGGCTTTTCCGAAACATGCGGCGTCGTCTCGCCGTTCCAGAACTGCGCATAGTGGCCATCGGGCATTTTGTAAACCCGGATGACATTGTCATTCATGCGCGAAACGGCGTCCGGGTGCAGCCAATCCACTGATTTTTGGTTTAACGCTTTGATCCGCGCGTCCGTGGTTGCGCTGCGCGCCTCAATGGCCGCCATTTTGGCCTCGAATTCCTGATGGTCGCGGGCGGCTGACGCCCGCCGAGTGGCCATCATCTGCTCATATTCACTTCCCAACCGGGGATTTTCACTCTGCCGGCGCAGGATGGCCGATTGAGCGGCGGACACCTGCTGCCGCCAGGAATCGTCCTTAATCCGGTGGATGTCGCGCAAAACCTGGTAGTAGCGGACGGCATCGCCAATGACCATGCCGGAGACCGCCCCGACCGCCGCCCCAATCGGACCGGCCCGCATGCCCGCCACGGCCCCGCCCGCCGCATCGGTCCCCAAGCCGTAGGCCGCCCCCGCGTAATTGTCGCTGCTCCCCAACTTCGGATTGACCTTGCCGCCCAGCCAGTTCAACCCGCCCGTTACGCCAATGCCAGTCAACCCCATGCCCGCATGAGCACCCACATTCGCCCAGGTCCGGGGATTCGTCGCCAACCGCCCGGCGGCATTTAGTGCGCCACGCCCCCATTGTCCAACCGACCCCGCCGCCCGACCAATGCCCTGCCAAAATTGGCCGCCAGGCGGAAGGGCCTGCCCGCGCACAAACCGGCCGCTGCCACCCGAACCGCTGATCTGGGCAAAGAAGGAGCGGGCTTCGGGCGACTCCGTCAGGATCGGGGGCTTGGGCAATAGTTTGATAGGAGGTTTAATCCGTATTTGTGGACGGATGTTATCCACGTCATCCAACGGAATACCCACCGGACGATAGACCCCGCCATTGGGCAATAACCGTGTGCCTTGGGGAAACAGGTTGTCATGCCGCAGATTGAATAAATCCTGCTGGCTCAAGACATATTCCCCCTTGTGGACCACGCCCGCGATCTCGTTGGGATTGCCCGGCCCGGTATAGCCGCCCTGAGCAAACCCCTTCAATTTCTTTTGCTCCAGCAACAAGCGCCACATGTCCGGGTTCTGCCCCGTCAAACTCCCCACATCCTGCCGCATTCCCGGATTCATGCTGAACAACTGGCCGGTCGTTACCCCCTTTCGGCCGTCCGCAAGGACCATCTTGAAGGCCGCGAGTTTACGCAACATCTCCGCTGGGCCGCTGCCGAAAAACGACCGGGAAAATTCCCGGTTCTGATCCATCGCCAGTTGATGGATTTCCCGCTCCACATCCGCCGCTCGCCGGCGCAAGTCCAGATTGTTTTGATACAACAATTCCTGGTCCTTGAGTTCGCGCCCGATCAACTCCTGTTCGGCGGAGCTTCCATGCTCGACCGACCGCAGTTTTTCTTCGGACCGCGCAATATCGTCGGTCAGTTCCTTGCGTGCCCGCAACAGCTTGTCCGCTTCATCGTAACCATAGCTGGCAGAGTGTTCGGCGTTTTCCGCCGCATGAATGCCCCGGGTCTGCTGGTCATATTGACGGGCCAACCTCTGATTTTCCGGCGCGTTCAGGGCGTCCTGCTGGGCTTCCAATTTTCGCAGCCGGTCGGGGAAAGATTCCACCAGGGTTTTGCCCTCGGCGGTTTGTGCTTCGGGTGACTTGGCGAAATCCGCCTGAAACTGCTTTTCCGCCTCCACCTGCGCCTCGACAGCCGCCGCCTGTTGCAGCAACTCACGTTCCGCCGTATGGGCAGGCACCTGCGTGTAAAGTTTGCCCGTGCGCTCCAAAACCTCTTCCTGCGTTTTGAGCAGCCCGGTGTATTTCTCCTGCGCCGCCGCCACCAGGTTGATCTCGCCTTCCAGTTTTTCGTAAGCCGCTGCATTCTCGTCCACGGCCTGGCTGTTCTTTTCCAACTCCCGGTCGAGGCTGGCGCTCTCCTGGTCTTCCGCCGCATGCGGTTGCCCCAGTTTGATCTTGGTCGCAATGGTCGTGCTGAGGGATTCCTTGCGTTTCCCCAACTCCGTCTGGCGCTTGAGCAACGCCTCGCTCTCCGCTTTTTCCGAAGCCAATAGCAACTGCTTGGCCTGCTGGCGCGCTTGTCCAAGGGTTTCCAGCACGCCCGCCGTGTCGCGCTTTTGAAACGCCGTCAGGAAATGGGCCGCCGGGGCCTGGCCGCCGGGCATCTTGGATAAAATATCCCCGAAGGCATTGGCGTTTTCCGCCGTCATCGAGCCATTGCGCGCCATGGCCAAGGCTAGGTCAAACGACTGGACCCGCCGGGCATTGGCCCCTTTGTTCCCGCGCAGTTCCCCCAGTTTCCGGTCAAACGCATTCTCATCCCGTTCCGCCGGGGTCTCAAACAGGTAGTTGGCTCCTTGCATCAGGTCCAGGATGGTGCCGGTTATCCCGCGCTGTCCCGCCTTCGTTCCCGCCAGCATCGGATGCTGGGCATCCACCATGCTTTCCATCAGCCAGGGAGCGGCCTTGGCAGACACCGACATCAGGTTGCGGAGGAATTTCAGGCCAATCGCGGCCCCGTCCATAGGGCTGCGATTTCCCAGGAACGGCAGCTTGGAACTGCCCACCTCCAGGATCATCCGGTCAAACTCCGTGCGGACCCCCGCCAACTGCGCCTTGAGCGTGTCTAAAATCTTCACGTTCGCCTCTTGCGCCCGGTTCAAGTTCAGTTGCGCGTCCACAGCCAGTTTCAAAACCTGCGGGTAATTTTCGAGCAACACCGGCACCCGGCTGGCGTTGAACCGTCCGCCCAAGACATCCGAAAGCCGTTGCTGGGTACGCGGTTTTAACGTGCCATAGATGGCGCTCAACTCGCCGAAGATTTGCCCAGCCGGCTTTTGCTCCAGGTTGTTTCCCAAAGGCTCGATGCCAAACCCGCGCAATTGCTTTTGGATGTCCGGCCGGTTTAACGATTGAAAGATGTACCGCAGGCTGGAACCCGTGGTGGCACCGGTGTTGCCCGTCGCGCCCATGACCACCCCCAACATGCCTTGCAGTTCCGCCAGTGAAACGCCCGCCACCTTGGCCGCCGCCGCGCTCCGGTCCAACCCCTGAAATATCTGGTCCAGTTCCGCATTCCACGTCAACGACGTGTTGACCAGCATCCCCAGTGTCCCATTCAAATCGGACGCCTCAAGATGGTAGATGTGCATCAAGGCACTCAACTGCTTGGTGGTCTCGGACAAATGCGTCTGGGCGATATTCGCCGCCATGGCCGACACGCGCACCTCTTCATTGATTTCCGCCCGTGAGCCGCCCAAGCGCGCCCATTCCGTGGCGCTTTCCATCGCCTCGCTGGTGCTCCGGCCCTGGGCGGCCGCAAGCTGGACGATGTCCATGGTCAGATCCTTGGCGCTGCCGCCCACGCCGCGAAACACCACGTCCAGATGCGCCATCTCCATTCCGGTTTCCTCCAGCCGTTTGAAGGCATAGGCCGCCAGTTCCACGGATTTGTATAACACCATGACCGCCGCCGACCATGCCGACACCTTGACCAGATTCGCCAGCATGTTCCGGGGCGAAAGCCCCTCGACCGCCGCGCTCAGCCGGTCGGTTGGACGTTTGGGCTGGGAGGAGACCATCCGCATTGAGGCCGCTTCCTTCGAGTAATCCACGCGATACTTGTTGAGCCTTCCGTTCTCCTCCAATAAATACGTCGCCCCGGTCCGCCGCCGGGTGAGTGGGTCAAAGTTCTCTTTCGACAGCCGGGCGCCGCGTTTCCGCAAGTCCGTCTCCGCCTCCATGGCGGCCTGGGTCGAAAGCGTGTTGAACAAACTTTGCTGCTGTTTCAACGTGTCAAACGTCGAGGTCTTGCGCCGCTCCTTATCCATCTGCCGCCGGGCGTCCACGCCCGCTTTCGCAAACCGGTCATAGGCGCGTTTGCGCTCCGCCAGCATTTCGATTTCGGCTTCCGCCTGTTTGCGGCTCGCGTCATCCGACTGTTTGATGGCCTGTGCGCGCCGTTTCATCAACGCCCGCTGCTGCCGGTCCAGCGCCTTGCGATGGCTCGCCGCCTCGTCCGGCAAATCGGCATGAACGAAATCCACCAACCGGTCCTTGAATCCCAATGCCGCGAACTGGGGATTGCTCCGGTAAAACGCGCCCGCCTGTTGGATGACCCCACGGCGTAATTGTGCCGATTTCGCCGCCCCGCTCGTTTTTGAAAGATCCCGGCCATACTCGGCCGCGAGCCGGACCATGCGGTCATTGAATTGCTTTTCCAGCCGTTTGGCAATCCGGTCCCGGGTGGTTCGCTGCTCCATTTCGCCCTGAATGGTTGTCGTCAGTGTCCGGCCTTTACCCGTCCGCCGGATTTGGGTCACCTTGTCCGGGACTTCCGTCCCTGGATAGGTGGTCCGGCGTTCTTCGATTAACCCGCCGGACTCGTCCGTAAACGTCCGCGTTGTTGTCACCCCGGCGGTCTTCGCCTTCTTGGGCGTGGCCTTTTTGGGCGTCTCTGTCAACGGCGGTTCTGGGGGGACACTCGCTGCCGCCTTGGATTCCTTGACCGCCTGATTCACGGCTTGCCCCAGATTGGATGGCTTGGGTGGAATCGTCGGGCCATGATTCGGCGTGGTCCCCAGCAAGATGGCGCGCAGGGCCGCCTCGCCCCGTTCACGGTTGGCCAAGGCTTGTTTGGCGTACTGCTCGAAGAACCGTCCGGCCTGCGTTGGGTTCTTGAATTGGCGCGCCGAGGCATCCGTGAAGAAGGATTTGGTCTGCAATTCCCGGATTTTCTGCTGGGCGTTCGCCGTGGCCTTTTTGCCCAAGCCGGAGTCCAGTCGTTTTCGGATCTTCGCGATGGCCGTCTGGATTTCATTTTCCACCTGGTTGGCCACTGCTGCCACATCCTTCGTGTCGGGAAACCCCAGCCGCCGGGCAAGCTGGCGGACGGACATCGTCCCCAGCTTGCCCTCTTGGGTGTAGGCCCGGTCGGCGTATTGCCGGGCGCTCAACTTGAAGATCGCCCCGCTGCTGATGCCCGCCAGTTGCCCCTGCACCTGTTTTAGTGAGGCGCTGAGCGCATCCAACCGGCGTTGGGCATTCTCCAATCCGTGCAACCTCGTGCTGGGCGAGGTGGCCCGGAACTCGACATTTTCAATGACTGTGGTGGCGTTCATCCGCGCATCCGCTGTTTCAATTTGTTAAACGTGTTCTCGTCCTGATTGTGGCGTGCTTCCTCGCGTTCGCGGCGTTCTTCGCGCCATGCGTAGCGCCGGGCTTCAATGGTTCCCTCGAACGAAATGAAGGCCAGCATCAGCGCCCGGTCATCCACGCTTTCCGCGCGCCATTCCCGGGGCGTCAAACCCCAGGCCTTGGCGGCGCGCAGTTGCTCGAACTCTTCGTCATAGGCCGGTATGTCCGGCGGTTCATCTTTGTCCGGCTTAGGTTTCCACCCCCTCAGCTTTCCGAGGCGGGTGTGGAGGTAAAATTTGCGCGTTCCCTCACCTCCGCGCTCAACCCGCCAGCCAGGGCAGTCAGCGCAATCATTTCCAGAATGGTGGGCGGGAGCAGGTTTTTGACATACGCATGGATCGCGTTGGCGTCGGTCAACCCCTTGCTGCCATCCGCCACTTCCGGGCAGCAGTGATAGACGATCAACGAACGGGCAATGTCCTCTGCCAGCTCACGATCCCGGCGATAGGTTGCGTTCATCGGGTCATAACCATCGCGTTCCTTCACATACGGCGGCGTTACCGCCCGGATGATTCCGCGGCGTTGCTCGTCCAGCGTGGTCGAAATGCGGCGCACGGGCAGATTGACTTCCCGCCCGTCAATTTCAAACCGGCAGACCAGTGGTGTGTCAATGACGGCCCGCAGCTCCGTCAGGGTAGTGATGACGGGTTGTAATTGTGTTGTTTTGTCAGTTTTCGTTTTCACTTGTTTGTTCTTGTTTGCTTTTTGATGCCTTTTTTTGAGAAAGGATCGGGTAGCGCAACGTCGCGGCGACCGTGACCAATCGCAGCACATAATCCGTGTCCTGAATTGCGCGTGGCGTTGCCGGCTTGAGGCGGCAGATGCCTTTCTGGCCCAGCGCATGGGTCTCGGCGCGATTACCCAGCAGGCCGGACAAACGGTCGCTGGCGAGCCTTCCATTCGCCCGGGCGTTGCCGCCGCTGGAGCGCACCCAGAAATTCCAGGCCACGCGCTCATAACAAATCTCCTGCCGAGTCCCTGCGGACGGCCACCAAGCGGTCCACCGATGGCGGTCTCCTTCGCTCCATACCATCGTAATGGCCACGCCGCTGGCTTGATCGAGCGGTTGGCTGACGGTGCTTTGCTGGAATTGCAATTCCACCTTGGGAAACGTGACGGCCTTGGTGGCGCCAATATCGTGGGGTTGGCCGTCAAAATAGCGGGTGAGGAATTCACACCACAGATTCAGCACCGTGGTTTCCAGCGCGTTGGCATCCACCGCCGGTTTGGTCAGGGGTGTCATGGCTTGTCCTCCAATCCCAATTCGGAGCGTTGTGCGCCCAGGTGGGCGCGCAGGCGGTCAGGAAATTCGCGGCGGACCAAGGCACTCCAGGCCGCCAGCACCGCCAGCAACCAGACGTTGATCGTCTCCGCGTTCAATCGCTTCTCGGTTTGCCGCCGGGTGAGGTAATCCACCAGATGAGGCAGCAGCTTCGCCTTCGCGTTCCGTTCCTTGTCGCTCAGTTTGGAATCGGATGTCAGCAGCAGATACCCAACGAAATGCCCGATGTCTTCATCTGTTTTATCCCAGTCGCGTTTATCTTTCCGTTTTTCCGTGGCCACCCAGTCCGTCATCATCTGGTCGAACTGGTTCAGGAAATCCGAGAAGAGGGTGGGACCGCTGCCCTGGCTCAAGGCCCGCGTTTGCAACCCGCGCGCCATCATGAAATCCTCGACCGTCAGCACGGGCGGCATGGGATTGCTCATGCGGGCGAGGAACCCGTTGAGGAAAGGAGCAACCATGATGGTGTGGACGAACGGGTCCACAAAATGCCATTCGGGTTGTTTGACCAGCGCCCACAGCGTCCGCTTGGCTTCCATCCGCAACTGGGCATCCCACTCTACCGGGGATAAGGCACGGGCCATGGCCTGCCGGATGTCACGCGGACGCCGTTTTAAACGGTCAATGACGCCCTGAAGGTTGCTTTCGACTTTCATGAAGGAATGGATTTACGCCCGCACCTTCACCAGCACCGACCGGAACAATCGCTGGTTTCCCACAGTCACATCCCAGCTCTGCGCCAGTTTCTCGCCAATCTCCTTGGCCACATACGGCTTGCCGTTGACCACAAAAACAACACCTCCCGGTGGGGCAATAGGGATTGGCGCATCGCCGTTAAAATCCAAGATTAAATCCCCGACCTCAACCTCGTTGAACTGGCGCACGCTGCTGGTGCCCGTCGCCTGCACCTGATGCACGAAGGCAGCGTGGCCGTTCGCGGGATCAAGCCGGCAACTGAACCATCCACCGGGTCAGGCACCGCATCGGGTGGCAATTCATTCCATTGCAACACCACATCCGTTCCGTTTTCATTCAGCTCGCGTTCAATCTCCGCCAGCACATCACCTATGTTCAGATTCATAATTTGTTTGCTATAAAATCGCTGTCCACGCCAGGGCCGCACTTGTCCCCGGCATTAACTTTCCCACCGTCACACCTTGATATTGCAGTTGAAATCCGTCAGTTCCCGGCAAGGCTCCATCGGCGATCACACGCGCCCAAAAGCCGGTGGTTGAAACAACCGCCAGCAGCGTGGTGCCGTAATAAAACAAGAGTTGCGGCAAATCGGTCGGCAGGGTGTCATGCAATGCCGCCACGGTTACGCCGCCCGCCGAGGTCGCCAGCACCGGCGTGCTGGCCCCGTCGAAAAGAATCGTGCTGCCATCCCCGGCAATCATGGCCCGACCATCCGTAGTCACCCCATCAGCCAAGACAAATCCGTTGGCCCCGTCATAGTTGTAGAACACCAGATACCCATCCGTTCCCGCCCAATAGACCAGTCGCGGCGTGGCCACCACCGCCGCCGGCGCTTGCGCCAGGGTTCCGCTGTCCGCCAGGAAATACTGCGCCGCGAATTCCTGCCCATCCACGAACCCGGTTTCAATCTCCTGGGTGGCGAAAGAACGCTCCATAATCGTCACCCCGTAAAACCTTCGCCGATGCCATTGCAAGGTCTCCTCCTCCGTCCAGATCACTTCCAGAATGTAGTTCTGGCTGGTCGGTTGAAACCCCGTCAGGTTGCCCAGTGGCAGCGCCCAAACCCGGTCAATGGAAATGTCATATTGCGGCACCAACGGATGATTCACCGGATACGCCGCGCCGGTCGGACGCGTCTCCGCCGTCAACCACCGTTCCCGCACGGACAGACGTTCAGCCGCCTGGCCGCTCCAAATCGCCATTCCCAGCGAACCGTCCGCCTTCGTCGCGTACAGCGTGACCTGGGCTTCCAGCAAATTTAAAACAATCGTGTTGAGCATAAAAATATTGGCCCCACCGCTAGGTAGTGTTTAGTTGGATGCCAGCGGTGCCGATGATGGCTTCGGCCACCGGGCCTTGGACTTTCATCTCGGTCATCAAACCCCAGACATTGATGCCCGCCAGCGAGTTCACCCAGGCGTAGTAACTTTGGAAGGAGGCCAGTTGGGTTGGGTTTTCGGCGTAGTACAGCAGGTTCTCCAATTCAAACAGGAAATCCCGCTGATCACTCCGTCGCACTTTTAGTCCGCGCGTGGACCAGCTTTCCCCGCGCACATTGGGCCGGAGCAACGTCCGCGCACTCCAATACACCAGCAGCGCAAAATCCGCTGGCCGGGTGAGCGCCGGCGAAACCTTCATCGCGTCGGCGGTGATGCTGAAATTCGGCACATGCCCGCCACGGACCACCGAACGCACCACGCTGGCAATGCTGGCATCCTCGAATTTAAACGGCTTGCGGAAATCCCCCATGATCGCCCGGACTGGTTCGCAAAAGTCCGCCAGGGCAGAGAATAAGGTCGGAGCTGCAAACGCCTGAATGTCAAACCAGAGCCAGCCAGCGTCGGGAAAGAACTGCTGCTGGCCCGAACTGTCGGTAAAGACAAACTGCGCCCGGTAGTTGCCGGGATTCATGGTGTCGGCTGACGTCAGCGTATAAGCCGCCAACCCAGCCGCCGCATCCGTGACCACCGCCATCCGGGTCTGTGTCTGGCTGCCGCCAAGCGCGATGACATACCCGGAGCTGTCCGCTGAAACCGGGTTCACCTGTTCAAAAACGAAGTTCACCATGAAACCAGTCAGGTTTACCCCCAACTGGCCCAGCAACCGGACCGAACTGCCGGCGTTGATGGTAATCATGGTTTAATCCGGTCCAGCACCGGCAACAGTGCCAGGTTGATTCTCCGGGCCAGTTTGAGCCAACCGGACGCCTTGGGATGGATTTCGTTCTGCCAATCATCCGGCGACAGTGTTCCCTGGGTGTTCACATGCAGATGATTGCGGTGGGTGGCGGCCAGCGCCGCCAGACGCGCCTGAAAGCGCAACAGAATTTGCCGCACGATGGCCGCTTGATCCTCGGGATTGGTCCACCCTTGGTGGGCCAATCCCGGTTGCAACCACGGTCCAAGGCCGACTGGTATGCCCAAGGGTTCAGCCCCGACACCCATCTTGGCCGCCACGGGGAAGTCGTAGCTTTGAGTGATCACCCAGCAGTCGGGAGCCAATTGGTCGCGCAGTTCCAGCAAGTCTTCGTAGTCCTCGATGATCAAATCCAGGATGGCATCGAACCGCTCCCAATTCACGGCCTTGGCGATGTCGCCATCCGTGTTGGGGTTGATCACGATCACGAACTGGTCCCCGGCAAAGTCATCCCCACCGAAGGTCACCAGCAGGATATGCGTGCCGGGAAGTTGCGCTTCCAGCCAGTGCCGCCGGCGCAACCCCATGACCTGTTCGGATGAATCTCCGGCGTGGGCGCCATTGAGAATGGACACCCCCAGCAACGGCCCAAGATGTTCCGGCAACCCGCCGCCGGTCAGCATGGGCCAGGGATAGTCGCACCAGCTATCCCCCGTGGCTTTCACAACTAAAACCGCGAGACTTGTATTCATCGGATTATTTCGCCGCCTGCACGGATGAGCCAACCAGCGTGTTGAGGGCCTTGATGGCGTTCACGGTGGCCTCGCCCTGAGCCGCCACCACCTGGGCCGTGGCGTCCACGATGTTGGTGTTCCCCTGAGACGAGAGGTAACCAATGCTGAGGGCCACGACGCCGTTGGTGCCAACGGTCAGGTTCAGATTGGTCACCACCGTGTCCTTGGGGGAGTCCCACTGCATTTTGTGCCCGTCCAGATCCACCGCGAAGGAGGAGTGCGGCACGTTGTTGTTGACGGTGTCGAATTGCGCGCAGCCCGGTGTGAAGAGGGCCAAGGCGGCAATGCCGGACGCAGGGAGGATGTTTTTGAGTATTTTGTTCATATTTTGTTGTTGGTTGATTTGTTGTTGTCGAAATAGTTGATAAAACGCGTGATCGCCCAGCGGTGGATCACGAACGCCACAAAGCCGCAGATGGTGCCGTTGACCACGAACACCGCCTGCGGATGGGGAAAGCTTTTGGGAACGGTTTCGCTGGACGTGAACAGCCAGTAGATGGATGCGCCAATGACCACCGCGCAATGCGGCACATACTTGGAGTTCACGAAGGGCAGGTCATCCAGCAGCCAGCAGAGGATGCAAAGAAAGGCCACCACCAGCAGCGACGAGGGATTGTTCAAGACCTGCCCCAGCATCGCGTAGAGGATGTTTGGTTCGGCGGGCAGCTTGGCGGCCAGCTCAGCCAACTCTGGCTGGGCGGCGGTTTCCCCCAGCGCCCGGGCCGTCAGCAACGTGGTCAGCATCCCGATGGTGCCAAGGAAGATTTTAAAGCGTGGCAATGACATGATGATTTGCGGCTGGGTTTGCGCTGGAGCGTTCAGGTTAGTTGTTGGGTCCATTGAGAAAAATGGTCTCGGCTTGATCCGTGGTTAAACCAAGTGGATAGACACGAAAATCCTGGACCAACCCATTCCAGTAAGCCGAGGTTGACGAATATCCCCAGGATCCCGCAAAATTCCCGTTTCCAAGCCGCCACCACCCGAGAAAACCAACCTCACCACCCATGGCGGGATTTGACGCAACGCACTGGCCGTCAATATAGACCAGGCTTCCGGCGGCATGGGTCAAGCTGACGACAATGCAATGCCATTGACCATCATTGTACGCCGATGAACTAATGGCCAATTGCGCGCCGCCGCTATAATAGCCAAAACCCACCGTGCCATTATTCTGCATGAAAATGGGATAGCTGCGTAATCCAGAGTCGCCGGTCTGGGCAAATTGATACGAGCAAATAGACCCGCCATTGGTGGATGCGGTTTTGAACCAGCAAGACAATGAGACTGCTGAACCCACCCCCTCTGAATTGGACTGATAAGCATCAGCGCTTCCGTTGAACGAAAATGCCTGGCCATTGGTTCCCGTTGCAAAACCCGTGCTTGATCCATCGTTAATCAACAAATTTGCCGCTGAACCCGAATCAGCAAGATTCCCAAGATACTGGTTGGTCAGGGGTGGAAGTGGCACGGGGATAAACGGAGCTGGCATTTGCGGTCCCCAGGCATAAATTGTCCGCACTTGAGCAGGGGTGAGAGCAGTGTAGTAAACCCGGAAATCCCGGATGAATCCGTTGAACCACGCTGAGGATGAGACATATCCCCAAACACCCGCAAAATTCCCATTGCCGATGCGCCAGTACTCGTGACCATATGAGTTAAAATTAGAGACTCCTCCGGGTTGTGCTTTAGAAGCCACCGCCACCCCGTCAATATACAGAATGCTCCCGGTCGATTCAGTCAGGGTTGCCGCCGCACAATGCCAGTTGCCATCGTTATACGACGACGAACTGACTGCCAGTTGCGGGCCATCAGAATAGTACGCAAAACCCAGCGTGCCATTATTCTGCATGAAAACCGGATAATCCCTGAGGCCCGAATCACCTGTCTGGCTGGTCTGATCCGAACAGATGCTGCCCCCTGAAGTGCTGGTGGTTTGAAACCAGCAAGAAATTGTGAATCCAGAGGTGGTGCTGAATGGGGTCTGGGGTGCTGCTTGATAGGCATCCGCACTTCCATTAAACGAAAACGCATAACCACCGTTGGCCAGGATGGCGCGACCGACTCCGTTATTGACCAAAGCCGTTCCACTTGCAAAGTCGGTAAAACTTTCATTGGCTTGATATTGGTAAGTGGGCAACGGAAACGCCCCGGACGAACGCCTCGCAAGCGGGACGTAATGAATCCATGGAGGAGACGCCAATGCGGAGAACGCCCAAAAGGAACAGATGATTAAGAATCTCATTGCCAGGTCCAGAGGTTGATGATGACACCGGTAAGGGAGTTGATAAATTCGCCCGCCTGCCCCCCGGCGGGGATGGCGACAACGTTGGTGTTCGCTCCGCCACTGGATTGGTAATAAGCAAACCCGTTGGTGACAAAAATGGGGTTGGGTCCCGAGTTGATGAACAGCAATTCACATTCGCTGTATTGGCCCGGCGCCGGAATCACCGAGCCAATCGTGCAGGATGCGTTGGTTACGGCAAACAGCTTAAACCCGCTGCCGGATGGCAGACGAATGGTGGCGGGTATGGCCGACAGGTTGGCCACATTAATGGCCGCATTCAGTCCGTCAATCTGCCCGGCGTTAAGGTGGCCGGAAATCTGATTGCTGGTGATCGCGCTGCAAAACGCAACGCTGCCAAGCCCGTTCGTGGCCGCCGCTGCCGCACCGAGGGGGTCCGACAACGCCGCGCAATTGCTGACCGCATAAATTTGCGCCTCGCCATCAATGGTCGCCTGGCTGACACCCCAGCCATCAATTTCCACATTGCCCAGGAGGAGAACATTTCCATACTGACCGGCGTAATTGGTCTGCCCCCCAAGTGTGAGTGTTCCGGCGCCAGTCGGACCGCCAGGACCCATGCCATTCCCCGCCCTCAAGGTCACGTTGCCGCCCCCGGCGAATGATCCACCATTAAGCTCATCGCCGCCCCTGATCAAAAAACCGGGGATTCGTTGATCCGTGGCGTCAAACGTTTGGAGAGTGACTTGGCCCGGTGAAAGTGAATTGGTATTAAAACCCAATGTGACGGAAGTTTGATTGTTGGTGATCACATTGGCTGGCACCATACTCGTCCCATTGCTTCCCGCCGGACCAACCGGGCCAGTCGGGCCAGTCGGGCCGGCCGGGCCGACTGCGCCAGTCGCCCCTTGCGGAATCGTGAATTGCAATACCGCCTCTGTGGACGTGCCAAGGTTGCTCACGGACGCACTGGTGCCCGGCGCTCCGGTGATCGTGCTGGCGATGACAATGGTCGCATTCGTCCCATTTGCTCCATTGGCGGTGTTGCCTTCGTTTGCATCACAGCACCCGGCATCGCCCAACCATGGGATCGCTTCCACATTAGTGGCGAATTTCAGGGACGTGCAAACCCCGTTGGAATAGCCCGAAATACACAGCACAGAAATCTGATCGGGGATCACCGACACGATGTTCGTGGCCGTCAGCAGCGGCGCGGGGGCATCCGCCAACAGAGCCATATCCCATTGACCGGCTGGCGAAGCGCTATTGGTCGCCCAGCCGTAATCAACGTAGTTCGTGCCGATGCCAAAGCCGTGATAGTACACGATCTCCTTGTAACCATTTAAGAACCAGACCGCTGGATTGGTCACATACATTCCCGGTGGCCAAGGGCCGCCCGGCGGCGGGCCCACGAGCTGAGGCCGCAAAAACACCGCATAGCCGGCGGCATTGGTATAACTATTGGGAAAGGGAACCCAGCCGCCGTGGGAATAAAATCCCGTCGAGGGGTAATAGCCGTCGTTGTCCTGCACGGTGCCCGCCCCGGAAACCAGCATCGCGGTCACAGTGTTGGTCGTCAGCACCACCGAACTGGATGCCAGGTTGGTGATGGTGCCCGTGAATCCAGCCGTCCCTGCCGTCGTCATCACCGAGCCATCGGTGAACGCCACTGCCGCCACGTTCGTAATGCTGCTCCGGTTGGCATTCAACGGCCCGGTCAAAATCCCGTTCCGAATCGGCAGCGGCAGCGGCAGCACCAGCGCGCCCGCTCCGAGGGAAACCATCAAACATCCGCAAATAATCAGTCGTTTCATCAGTTTATCATTATTTCATTGTTGTTGTTAGTGGCGGCACCGGTGGATTCCAGTGCCGCCCTTTTCCGGCGCGCTGTGATTCCACGAATCCAGCGCCCGAAATTCATTTCATTCAGGGGGCCACAAAGAACAGGGCCTCCACATACTTGCCATTCGCCGCGTTCTCCACGGCCTCGCCATCGCCGTCCGGGAGGTCGATCTCCACGCCGGGCACGAATTGCGTGAATACCAGCCGGTCGGTGGTGATCACGCCATCCTTGATGCCCAGCAACATGGCCGTGGTCTTCGCGCCATCGAACCGCGTCAACCGGTCCGCCATGCCGCCAAACTTGCTGTCGATGGTCAGCTCCCCCTTGCCGCTCTTGCCCCGTTTCACGAAGGCGTCCGACTCCATGCCGCAATCAATGCCCACCGGCTTGCGCGACTTGGTGTTGAATTTTTTCTGGGTGGTGCAGCCCACCAGCACATAGTCCGCCGCGTTGGGCAGTTGATAGATGGCGAGCGAGACATTCCGGTTGCCGTTGGCAATGGACTTCAACCCCTTGATCGCGGTCACCGCATTGCCACCGGACAACACGCCATCCACCGCATAACCACGGCTGAAGCTGGCATCCTGGCAGCCCGCCCGCGCCGGGGTGTTGAAGGTGAACGTCAGGGTTTGCGCTGCGTTGGTTTCATCCAGCACGTTCATGACGACGACGCAGGTTCCGCCCGGACTGCTCAGTTCAGAGGTTGCCACCATTTGCAGGTCGCACCCGGCGACGGGCAGGACGATGGGCGATCCCGCCCAAAGACCGGTCCCGGCGGTGGCCAAGGTCACTGAGCCAATCAGGTAGGACGGCACCCGTGCTAGATACACCGCGAATTCACCGCCCAAATATGGAGTCTCAGCGGTGTCGAGGTCGGTTTGCAGTATGGCGCTGGGTTGGTATTTCATGATCAGGAAACAGGTTCGCCACCATAGTTAAACCGGGCCGCATAGGCGCGCCGGCTGGAGTCGTAGTACGCGCCAAAGACCCGGCGCATGTAGCATTCCTCCTCGTTTTTGGATTCAATCTGGTAATCGCCTGCCGAATTCTTTTCCTCATCCAGGCCTGGCTTGAAGAATACCTGCACCGGCTTCTTGTTGAATTCGGGATAGCAGGCCATCACTTTGGGATCGAGCGTGTTGTCCGGCACAAACAGCCAGTCCACGCCCAGGTAATGCACCCCAAACCAGCCTTGTTCCATCAAATCATCCGCGATCTTGTTGCGGGTCGCACCGCTGGGGAAGATTCCGTTGGCGATGTTCTTGATGTGGGCCGGGGGCAGTAAAATGCGCCCGGTCGGTTTGAGATTCACGCCGTCCTGGAAGGCCCCATCCCAGCGTGCGCTATAATCCACGATGTAGGCCAGCACTTGGAAACCAAAGCCTTTTACCGGCGTCTCACCATCCTGCTCATACACAATGATGTCATTGGAGACTGGCAGGTTGGCGGTGTTGATGCGGCTGTGCGCAACGTAACTCCAGTTCGCCCGCTTGCCGACAAACGAGAACGGGCCAAAGAATTTGCTGCCGCCCCCGATCAACAGGTCTTGCACCTGCCCGTCCACTTTCTGGCCGAAGTCGTAGCTGAGGTTGATCGTGGCCAGGGCGGGATCCACCACGCGCCCGCGATAAATATCCACCTTGCGGTAACGCACGATGTCGGTCGTCAGCCAGCCCAGCGGGATCAGCGTTTCATCTGGATCCAGACTGATCTGGACCTGATGTGGCGAACCATCGCCGCCGACGCCATAGATGGTTACTTCCTGCTTGGTGATGCGTTGCGCGATGGGACGCTCGTCATCCTTGAGGTTGACGATTTCCGCGTACTGGTTCATCCACAGCGCCGGTGCGTACAGGTAGTTGC
>Ga0302320_10008552_pt1 | contig 22221 bp, 20 predicted proteins | sample Bog_T0_3_FD_202130 | JGI IMG/M metagenome (GOLD analysis project Ga0302320, IMG submission 202130) | Peat permafrost microbial communities from Stordalen Mire near Abisko, Sweden - Bog_T0_3 | ecosystem: Environmental > Terrestrial > Soil > Wetlands > Peat | place: Sweden: Abisko, Stordalen Mire...
GCGCATTTCCACAGGACGCGGTTGCTACTACAGGCTATCCATATAGGTTCACATAAAGGTACTACAGGGCGTCTTGGAATCCTTTTGTAATCAAAGCGATGCAGACAGTCCGTACCCCGTTTATGCGTAAATGTACCCCGTTTATGCGTGGAAAACCGTCGATGATACCCCGTTTATGCGCAAATGGATACCCCGTTTATGCGTGGAAAACTCGCGGGATTCACGCCTGGATGTGGATTCCGCTGGCGAACAACTTAATTGTTTCGACTGGGCTTCACTGGCGTTGTCGGCGGCAAGGCCGCTACGGCCAATTTGAAAAGCCCGCGTCGGCGATGCCGGCGCGGGCGTGCCCAGCTAATACTCGCTGGGCAGATGAATCACGTTGTTGGCGAAGTAGAGCTTCACTTCGGCAAGCGGGAAGTCCGTGAAGGGGATCTCCTGCGTGTAGACCGGGTTCCCATTGCCGTCGTCGCAGAACACGGTCGCGCTGCGGTCGGAGTGAACTTTCAAGTTCCAGACCTGGAATTCTTCACCGGAAACGCGAGGATCATGTTGCTGGGCGATCGCGATAATGTCGAGCAGCCAGTAAGCGCTGCCCCGGTCGGCAAGGAACTTAGCGCCGTCGGTATAGAGGACTGCGCGATTGATGCCGTGGCGATGCCAGTTCTCGGACCCGGTGAACTGGCGGAGTTGAGCTTCGGAGAGTGTTGCTGTGTTCGTCATGTTATGCCTCTTTTCCTTGAAGTGACCCCAACGGCGGGGGCAATAGAGGCACAAAATGCTGCCGAGCAAAGCGCAGCAGTCATAGCTTTTTGGGGGTACCGTGACCGAAGGGCATGGGGGAGCCAAAACAGCGTCATTGACGGCAAGCGGCGGCGGCTAAGGTGCCATCCGCCCGCCGTTCATTGGGTCATAGAAAAGAGGCCCGTTTGAACAGAGCAATCAATTCGAGTTCGGAGGCTGAAGGCAGTATCCCTGAGCGAAGCCGAGAAGCGGATGCAGAGCATCAAGCCGAGTTATCTAGTCGTGAGGCAGGCCGTCAATACGATCAAGCAGTATCCAGATAATCGCTCGTCCATAAGAACCTGAGTCGGGATCATCGCAAAGCCCATCTTCCATTTCATGGAAGAGTTCGGAATGTATTTTTTCAGTAATCCAGTAATCCGCTTTTATTCCATTTTTCTATTCCATTCTTCTTATTAGGGTAAAGTTGTTTCACTGGTACCGTTTAAGATCTTTCGCTGGGCGTAGTAAAAGTCTTTATTGGTGGCCTAATCGACATTTAAGGAAAAACCCATTAGCCGGGGCACTTACAGATAGTGCCTTTAATGTCACCGCCAAAGGGTTCTCTATTATTCGGTGTATCCTCCGACTATCCATCTCCGGATAACCTAACTATGGGTAATCCTCGAAGGTGGTCAAGCACCCTGGCCAACCTACAAATCTGCAGGCTATACTTTTGATTAGATTCGTTAACAATTTGCCGCTTTTCGCTACCAAGACCCTGCAGGCTCACAACGGGACTTGCTTCATCTACAAAGTGACCAAATCCACATCTTCATGCCAGGCTACGTCTACTCTCATGTTGCGATGAATCTTCGTGAGGGAGTCGACGATCTTTTCACGAACTGCGAGTGCATCACTTATTTTCATTGTCCACTCACATTTCCAAAAGTCCGGAGTTTGAAATTCCAAGATTGACCGGACCTGCTTGCGGACTTCTTCCGGGTCGCTGACATCAAGATTGCCCGCATAATCATATTTTGCAATGAGCGCGTTTGTGACGAAGGAAGTCATTGCGATGATTCCGGACTTTGTCATGAGCTTCGACTCTGGTTTCCAAAGTTCAATCCATCCATCTTTCTTCAGACACGACCAAATCGCATAAAAGAACTCGCACAAAGCGTCTTCTGATTTGAGCTCAGGAACCTCCCTCTTCTGGATTGTTCCGATCGCGTTCTCAATTGCAGCAGGAGAAACATATCTCTCCCCCGGTTGCCCGCCAACCGACACCAAACTCAATAATCCGCGGAATGGGCTATCCTCGTCCGAATCCATAATCCCAACGAACGCCAAGTTAGGACTCAAAGCAAGTCGGGCCGATTTCAGACGTTCTGCCAGATCAGCATCCTTATAATCTAGGGCCAGTGTGCGAATAAGGTCGGGTTGTACTGGGGTGACCTTGTTGTTGATTACAAGAAATTGGAATGCCGTCTCCAGATCATCTGCATTAATCAGAGCAACAACATTGACAGGGCAAAGTGGACTATAAGCCATGACCCCAAATAGTCGATGCTGCCCGTCGATAATCATCCCTGGCTTTTCCTCGTCGGGGGCATTATCTGGAACATCCAGGGTTACAACATGAAAATTCAACGCTTGGTCTATCACCCGGACTTGCGTGTCATCGACGCGTAGCGTGATTGTGATCGCCGGCGGGACAGTATTCTCGTCATGTTTCTGAAGAAATCGGCTGAGTGCGCTGAGCTTTGCCTGATTTAGAGCACGCTGCGCACCCTGCTTGGTCTCGACTCGCCGCTTAATACCCGCCCACTTCGCAATCTCTCCAGCAGGGGCAGCAAATAAAGCGAATCTTGGTGCCTTACCATTCTTACGCTGATCGACCATAATGCAAGGAATCGGGTATTGTGACATAAACCCCTCAATTAAAATCCACGGTTGAACGATGAATCGCTAGGTTGAAGAAGTCGCCGAGATCGTCCTCATCGGTCAGGCGCAGCGTGTCTTCCCACGGTCCCAATATGAGAAATGCGTCTTTGAGGCTAATGTTACGTCGAATCGCCAGCTTCTTAGCCGCCAGATTGTGCAGTGCGAATCGATGTGAGCCATTGATCATAGTATATTCGTTATTGCTTGGCGCAAAGCCGAGCACAACGGATTGGATGTCCGGCATTGCCCAACTCGCGAAGTCTCGTTTCTTGGCGCTGTTGCAGTAGCCACATGAAGGAAGCCAGTTATCCTCTATGCAGTCCCCGCCGTATCGTGCCGGCCAGATATGCTCCAGTGAGAACTTGAGCCCGGCGTCTCGTTCCGTAAAATCGAGAGCAGTGCCACACATGTAGCAGCGGGGATGAACGCGTTGAGCCCAGCGTTTGAAACGCAATCTTTCGGTTGTACCGACGTTTTGCTGAGCGGTTTGAACCGCTCTCTTAGCGTTTCGGAAGAGGTTCCCAATCAATGAAGGACCAACGTTGAGCCGTTCTCTGATGAAATCTCGGAATTCCATCTCAAATGAAGAATCATCTGTAGATCGCGAAGGTCGGTCCACGGTCTCCTTGAGTAGTGAGGTGCCTGCAACCACGATCCGGCATGTAAGGTTGATAACTGCAACTTCACGAAAGAAATCGCACAAGGCCTCAGCGCGTCCGGTGTGAAGGAGCGAATTTGCGACTCTTTCCCACGCGGTATCGTTCAGGACACTTTGCTCGATGAAATGCGCGAGTTGTTCTCCTGCGGTTTTGAATGCGTATCTCATAGGAGTTTTCTTTGGTTTCCACAGCGAGGTTCAATGACTCGATTGAATGTACCGATTTCAATGAGCATAGAAAAGCCGGGGCTCATGCGCAATGCAGAAAATGCGAACCTGAAGTGGGACCTAAAACAATTGAAAACTTTGTCTAAGCAGTGGAGCTAGTCAGCGACGAGCGTGAAACCCTTCCATCTCCTTTTTGCGAAGTAAACGCCAAGTCCAATGCATAGGTTGGGATTTGAAGGCTGTCAATCTGCACGCCAAATTTCTTATCGATCATGAGGTCGACAATCTGCGCCAGATCTATGAGAACTATCGGGATTGCGCCACGCTTTACAGAAGCCCCAATTGCCCCTTGCGAAAAGGACGTGGTTGCAAAGAATATGCCCTGTTCGTACTCACCCTGGGCCGCACCGCGAAACTTGTCGATCTCGGTTCGCTGGATGTTGCCTTTCGTCCACCTCTTGCATTGGAATGCGACGTTAAGGTGAGCTAGGCCCACTCGCAGTTTACCGTAGCCGTCTATCCCTCCATCTCGGGAGACTTGTGTGACGTGAGTATCCTCGAAACCGTAGACTTCCATTAGGGATTTTGCGAAAAGCTCGAAAGAGGAAGGTGCGAGGCGACGAAGTTCTGCGCTCAAGCGGTCGCGCAGGAGACCAATGTATTTTTCATGCAATTCCTGTAACGCCCTCAGCGAAGCCGAAAGAGACCCTGACCCAGCGGCACGGTGTGGGGGTCTCCTCTTTGCTTTTCTCCCCTTGCGTGTCGTTTTCTTAGGCTGTTCCAAGGGCAAAAACTTATTCTCTCCGACGAGTTTGAAATGCTTCGTCGCTTCTGCGGTTGGGAAATCTATCCCCTCGCTGTATCGTCGGATCTGTTGTTGGACAACATGAGCGGGGTCCTGCGCATGAAACTCGTAGAGGTTTTTCGCGACAATCGCGTCATAGGCGTCCTTAGCCGTCATGGGCGATCCGCGCTGAAGCATCACCTCTTTTATAGCTTCGATGATTGTCACACCAATGACCTCACCTTTAACTGTTCAGGGTGGAGGCAGGGTCACCAGGCTTGTCCACCAAGAGAGATTTCTTAGGCTCAATTCATTGATTATAGAGCGGTTTCTTTAGGTGCCGCGATGGAATTTCGGCGTCTAGTCCCAAGCGAATTGAATCGCGACTTTGAGTCGGGAACGCTCAACGGTTCATGCCTGCTTTGGGGCAAGCAGTTGGAGCGATCGGGCAAATAAGCCGCACTGAACCCTTAGCCGCTGAAACGGTAGGGAAAATTGAATCCGTTGCGTGCCTTCACCTGACGTTTTGAACGGTGGCTACGACTTCGAGCCAGTCGACCGGAGGCGTGAAATGGCACCAAGAGAACCTCAGTGCACTCTTCACCCGTTCGAGTTCCAACCCCATTGCCTTCAGGACGTGGCTGGGTTGGTAGCTCTGTGACGTGCATGCGGAACCGTTTGAGACCGCAATTAGGCCCTTAGTGGCCAGCATGAAAGCTTCAGAGTCCAAGCCAGGTATCGAGAGGTTAACGGTGTTGGGGAGCGTCCATTCCTGATCTCCATTGAATTCAGGTTCTAGCGCCGCCAAGCCCTTCAGCAAACGGAACCGATATTCTTCGCACTGCTTTTGTCTTCCTGCCGCCTCTTTGTCTGCGAGTTCGGCCGCCAGGCCGAGTCCGGCGATCAAGTGAACCGGCAGAGTGCCCGGACGCAATCCGCGCTCCTGTCCGCCGCCAAACATCAGGGGGGCGAGCGGAGGGCGGTCAAATCCACGACGCCGCGAGATGAGAGCGCCAACTCCCTTTGGCCCGTAGATCTTGTGTGCAGTGACGCTCACAAGGTCAATTCGTGGATTTCTCAGTGGACCATTGTACTTCCCGAATCCCTGAGCAGCATCTACATGCAAATATGCGGGATGGTCAATCAACCGATTGCAGATTTCGTTTAAAGGCTGAATGATTCCCGTCTCGTTGTTGACCTGCATCACGGATACAAGCAAAGTATCGGGGCGAAGCGCTCGCATGAGGCGATCTGGATCAATATATCCACCCGGTTCCGGCGGAAGCAGCGTTACTTCGAATCCCCGCTGCCTCAGGAAAGTCAGAGGCTCCAGCACTGCCTTGTGTTCGATTTCCGTGGAGATGATGTGACGCCTACCCGAATTCTCGCCGAAAGCAGCCAGTCCGAGAATTGCAAGATTATTGCTCTCCGTTGCGCCACTGGTAAAGATCACTTCCTCGCGGTCAGCACTGATCGCCTTCGCCACTTGATCTCGTGCATTCTGGACGGCCACCTTGGCACGATTTCCGTATTCGTGCGTTCGACTCCCGCTATTGCCGAATTCTTCGGCCATAAATTTCATCACGAGTTCCAACACCGCAGGCTCGATTGGTGTTGTGGCGTTGCAATCGAGATAAACGCTCACGTACAACCTCCTCAAATGGGAACCAGGCAATACAAACATTTTAAAGCCGGCCCTTGGCTGTTTGTTTCATTTTGACATACAATTGGGCTGCTAGAGATCGAATCTGATCCGGAGCTCAAAATGGATGCACCGTTTGAATATGTTTTTCCTGCAATCCGCGGGGTGCAGGCGAGCCGGGAATACTACATCTCAATGTGCCCATTGAGGTTAATTCCCAAGATATTCCTCTTCGACGAGGAGGAACTCGTACCGGAACTGCGAGCGCAGAGAGTTCTCAACAAGGCGCGAGTCCCCGAAATCGCACGGTACATCACCCGGAACCGCACCGGTTACATTTTTTCGGCAATCACTGCTTCGATCGACGCAGAGGTCAATTTCGAAGCGCTCGCAAGTGGCGCAGAAGGAAGTCGCGTTGGATTGCTTCATATTCCGATGCGGGCGCGTTTCATTATCAATGACGGGCAGCATCGAAGAGCCGCAATTGAGATGGCGCTAAGAGAGACGCCAGATCTCGGCGATGAGACGATCGCAGTAGTGTTTTTCCTAGACGTTGGCCTGAAACGTTGCCAACAGATGTTCGCGGACCTGAACAGGTATGCGGTGCGACCATCACGCTCCATTGGTGTCCTATACGACCATCGTGACGAGCCAGCCGAGTTAGCTCGGCTGGTAGTGCTCAGTTCACCGCTTTTCCGAGACGTCGTCGAAATGGAACGAAGTACGCTCTCGATGCGGTCGCGAAAACTATTCACACTGAGCGCAATTTACAACGCTACTAGCGCTCTAGTCACCGGTCTGAATGCTGGACGCGACTTCGAGGCAAAACGCGAGTTGGCTTCAGAGTTCTGGGAAGAAGTGGCGAAGCATTTTCCTGAATGGCATCTGGTTCGCGAACGCAAGATCTCAGCCGGTGAAGTACGACAGGAATACATTCATTCACATGGAATTGTTCTTCAGGCCCTAGGTAAGGCGGGAAGTGCTCTTATTAGGCAATCGAACGGTCAATGGAAAACCAAGCTCCGAGCCCTGAAGAAGGTGAACTGGGCCCGTTCGAATACTAAATTCTGGGAGGGACGTGCCATGCTCGGCGGACGGGTCCAAAAAGCGGACCAGAACGTAACGCTCACAACAAATCTAGTCAAGAAGTTTCTGGGGCTGAGTCTGTCACCGGAAGAACGCCGCATCGAAGAGGCATATGTGAAAGGACGAAATGGCAACTGAGCATGTACAAAGACGAAAGTCGGCGTTCGATGGGCCGGGACTGAGAAGCACAATCAAGGGTCTGGTGGAAGAGATACATCTGCTTTACCAGGTGGACGATGTGCCTTGGATCGTTGGATATAGCGGCGGCAAGGACTCAACCGCCTGTCTACAGTTGATTTGGTTTGCGCTCAGGTCTCTGCCTCCAGATAAGCGGCGAAAGCCCATTCACGTCATCAGCACCGATACGCTTGTCGAAAACCCCGTCGTCGCCGCATGGGTTACGCACTCCCTCGAAGCGATGACGAGGAGCGCTGCCAAGGAAGACCTTCCCATTGAACCTCACCGGCTCACGCCGGTCGTCAACGACAGCTTCTGGGTCAACCTTATGGGGCGGGGATACCCTGCACCTCGCCCCAAATTCCGGTGGTGCACCGAACGCCTGAAGATCAAGCCGTCCAACGCATTTATCACCGGAGTTGTCGCGGAAAGCGGCGAAGCCATCCTTGTACTGGGGACGAGAAAGGCAGAGAGCCAAGCACGCGCCCGCTCGATGGGGCGCCTTGCTGCGCAAAGGGTACGCGAGCGGCTGAGTCCAAACGCCAGCCTGACCAACTGCCTGGTCTACTCGCCCATCGAGGATTGGTCAAATGACGATGTCTGGCTATTCCTTATGCAAACAGAGAATCCCTGGGGCTACGACAATAAGGATCTCCTCACGATGTACCAAGGCGCATCGCAGGACGGCGAGTGCCCGCTTGTCGTAGATACGACGACACCGAGCTGCGGGGATAGCCGATTTGGCTGTTGGGTCTGCACTCTGGTCGATGAAGACAAATCCATGCGCGCGATGATCCAGAACGATGAGGAAAAGGAATGGATGCTTCCGCTGCTGTCCTTGCGCAATAAGCTAGACCAGCCCAATGATCGCGAAATCCGCGACTTCCGCAGGATGAGTGGTTTGGTGCAGATTTTTCATAATGACCCGATACCAGGACCCTATACGCAGAAGGCACGGGCTGAATGGCTGCGCGAGGTCCTGCGCGCCCAGGCGACCATCCGCCGAAATCCCCAGACCCCCGAGGCGGTTCGCAGTATCGAACTTATCACGATCGACGAGCTGCGAGAGATTCGCAGGCTGTGGGTGATCGAAAAACATGAGATCGAAGATTTGTTGCCGATGATTTACTTGCAGGAGACAGGTGAGAAGTTTCCTCACCCTGCGGCGCTGGAAAACACCCCTTGGGGACCAGAAGAATTTGAGTCACTTAAGGAAGTGTGCGGGGATGATAATGATCTGCAATACCAGATGATTCGTGAGCTCCTGCATGTCGAACAGCGCTATCGTACTGCGTCCCGAAGAGCCGGGCTGTATGAAGCTCTCGAAGATGCGATCCGCAGGAGCTTTTACGACAGTGAGGAGGATGCTGTCGAGAGGGCCAGGAAAAGACATTACGCGCTCAAGCCAGAAGAAGATCCGAGGCCCTCGTCACACAACGCTGAGACAGAGCTGGTGGCATCCGCCCAGATGAAAGGACCTAGTATTGACGCTCGATGAGTTAGTGGTGGAGAATTTCGGCATTTACCGGGAGAGGCACGTGATCTCACTTACGCCTCCTTCTCGCAAGAAGCCGATTGTGCTCTTTGGCGGTATGAATGGCGCTGGCAAGACAACGCTCCTGGATGCATTACAGCTCGGCCTTCACGGGAAGCGGGCGAAGTGTTCAAACCGCGGCAGCGGGAGTTACGACGACTTCCTGCGAGCCTGCGTAAACCGGTTCGCCGATGCGTCCACAGGGGCATCTATTGAAGTGTGCTTTCATCACGTGAACGACGGGCGGGAGCAATCCTTTAGGGTTCGCAGGAGCTGGCACGAAAATGGCAGCGGACTGAAGGAAAACGTCGATGTATTTGTTGACGGAACACGCGATGCGGCCGTATCGGATGCCTGGGCGGAATATGCCGAAGAGTTCATCCCGGCCCGCCTCTCGCACCTCTTCTTTTTCGACGGCGAGAAAATAGAAGCGCTGGCCGATCTCGACAATGCATCGGAACTTCTACGCTCGGGCATCCATTCCCTTCTCGGGCTCGACATTGTGGACCGACTCGTAACCGACCTCGACGTGGTTGCTAGCCGAAAAAACAGGCTGCTTAAGGTCGAAAGCGATGCTGCGGTGACAATTCAGCAGGCCCAGAACGAAGTAGGGACACTCATATCGCATAGGGATGAACTGGTGCAGAACCTTGGCGCTGTTCAGTCACAGCTGGAACAATCGGTTTACCTTTACCAGAAGGTCATTGGACGACTGCAATCGGAGGGCGGTGACCTCTTCAGCCAAAAGAGTCATCTTGAACTCAACAAGACGCGCCTCGAAACTGAGATTCAAGCCCTCGACTCTGTGCTTCGCGAAGATGCCACCCAAACCGCACCATTGTTACTGATGACTGATTTGCTTGAGAGCGTCCACAGACAATCGAGGCAGGAGAATGTTTCGGCAAGCGCGCATCTGCTCAGCGACGTTCTGCTCGAACGCGACACGCTAGTCCTCGACAGCCTGCGCGGGGCGGGCGCCAATGGGCCGGTTATCAAGGCCATTTCTGGGTTTTTAGAACGAGACCGAAAGACCAGGACGGCGGCTGCCCGCACTCCCCGTTACCTATCCATCTCAGAAGACTCCCAGTCTATGTTGTATGAGCTGCGCTCTTCAGGATTGCCTGCACTTCAGGCAAGAATGCGACATCAGCTTGAGCGGCGCGAAGAGTTGGTGGAGGAACTGGTCGTCATCGAGCGAAAGCTCAGCATGGTGCCCGAAGAAGATGCAATCGCCCCGCTGGAGGCGGAGCGAAAGACCCTGGAAGAGAAGCGTGCACTTCTCAGCCGGGAGCAGGCGCGCCTTCAGGAGGAACGGAGGACGCTTGACAACGAGATTAGCCGGAAGCAGTCTGCTCTGAATAAACTTCGCGAACTGGCCATGCGCAGCGAGTTGGAGCAGGAGGATGTCGCACGGGTTAGGGACCATTCCTCCCGTGCACAGGATGCGCTTAATTTGTTCCGTCAGAAGGTAATTGAGCGCCACATTGCGGCCATCCAGAACTATGTGCTTGAGAGCTTTCGCTATCTTGTACGCAAGAAGTCGCTGCTGTCCTCAATAAAAATTGATTGTCAAACCTTCGCTGTGGAGTTGCGCGCCGGCGATGGGAATCTGATGAAGCCTGATCGGCTATCAGCGGGGGAACGACAACTGCTAGCGGTGTCGCTTCTCTGGGGTCTAGCGAAGGCTTCAAAACGTCCGCTCCCTGCAATCATCGACACACCGCTGGGCAGGCTTGATTCCTCGCACCGACGCCACCTAGTGGAACGTTATTTTCCTCACGCGAGCCATCAAGTGTTGCTGCTTTCTACTGATGAAGAAATCCGTGGGGAGTATCTTGAAGCGATCCGCCCGTCAGTCGGGCATTCCTACCTGCTGGAATTCAATGAGACTGAGCGTTCAAGCACGGTGGCCCCCGGCTATTTCATACAGGAGGAGCAACATGTCTCTTGAACACATACGCGTTGCGGAGCGAGCCAAGGACCAGCTCGCCAGACTTAAGCGATCGACAGGTATTCAGCATTGGAACGTCTTGTGCCGCTGGGCGTTCTGTGTATCGATTGCCGATCCGTCCGTTCCCACTCCGATAAAGATACCCTCCGACAGTTCGGTCGAAATGACATGGAAAGTGTTTGGCGGCGCTCATGAGGAAATCTATCTTGCACTCTTGAAGGAGCGATGCCGGCGTGATGGAATGGACCTGTCAGATGAAGTCCTGACCTCACAATTCCGTCTACATCTGCACCGTGGTATTGGTTTCCTGGCGGCCGACAGACGGTTGAAGAACATTGCGGATCTGGTCAGACGGGCGAGCGGGACGTCAGAGAGAGTCTGATTCGTAGCACCCATGATTGCAAGGGATCGCACAGCAATCCGGCGTAGCGACCTTTCGCGGCCGATTCGGACGGCCCTGCGAGACGGTGTCCTATCGAACCAAACTGAAGTGCTTGATTATGGCTGCGGCCACGGCGACGATGTACGTTACCTCGAAGAAGCCGGTATTCGGGCCTCTGGATGGGACCCTGCGCACCGTCCCGAAGGGCTGCGCAAAATCACTGATGTTGTAAACCTGGGATATGTCGTCAACGTGGTGGAAAACCCTGAAGAGCGGGCCGATTCGCTCCGTAGTGCATGGAAGTTCGCGAATCGACTTTTGATTGTTGCCGCGCGCCTGAAGTCGGATCTCGTTCTGAAAGAGTTTGAAGTGCTGGAAGACGGGTATGTTACTCGGCTTCAGACCTTCCAGAAATTCTTTGAGCAGCAGGAACTGCGCGACTGGATTCAGGAGGTGGTTGGTGAAACGCCTGTGGCCGCCGCACCGGGCATCTTCTATGTCTTCAGACATCCCGATGAACGCGAGCAGTATTTAGCATCTCGCTATCGACGGAGGATCGCTGCACCGAGGATACGCATCAGTAACCGCCTCTTCGAGGAGCATCAAACAGAATTACAAACGCTGATTGCCTTCATGACTGAGAGGGGCAGGCTTCCGGAATCCGATGAAATAGAAAATGGCGAGGAGCTCAACGCAATATTTGGGAGCATACGCCGAGCCTTTCAGGTGGTCCGGCGCGTGACAGGTGAAGAGCAATGGTCATTGGTTGTTGGGGAACGCCGAACTGATCTGCTGGTTTACATGGCGCTTGGGCGATTTCCGCGGCGCCCTCCGTTTCTGTCGCTGCCAAGCGACCTGCAACGCGACATCAAAGCATTTTTCAGGACCTATAAATCCGCATCCGAGGCTGGCGACACGCTTTTGTTTGAAGCGGGGAACATGGCGAGGGTCAACAGCGCCTGTAGCGCATCTGAATTCGGAAAACTAATGCCCACTGCCCTCTATGTGCATGTGAGCGGTCTGAATAGGCTTACCCCTGTCTTGCGCGTCTATGAAGGCTGCGCGCGCGTGCTAACCGGCGAAATCGCCGGAGCGACGATCATAAAACTGCGACGCAATGAGCCAAAGATTTCGTATCTTACTTATCCAGGGTTCGATAGTCTGGCGCATCCGCCGCTGGAGACTTCAGTCCGAGTGGATCTACGGTCTTTCAACATTAAGAATAGACAGTTCAAGGATTCAGACAACCCTCCCGTGCTTCACCGCAAAGAGTTGTTTGTGCCTGAAGACTATCCAGGTCGTGATGTCTTTGACGCATTAACCAAAGCCGAGCTTAGCGTCGGTTTGTTGGGCGAATCGGAGGATATCGGGATGCAGAATCAGTGGAACGAAATCCTGAACCGCAAAGGCTTCCGCTTGGTCGGCCACACTCTTCAGTCAGACTAGCGGGAGAAAACAATCAGCGATCGCACTGGTCTAAAACGCTGTGGCAAAGGAACAGAGTCTCGACAATCGCGGACAGCAATGGTCTCTATTTCGCTGCCTCGGTTGAGGTACCCATGAGACCGCTTCTAGTAATGCGCCTCCTCTAGCCTCGCATCAATTCACGTAAAACGTCAGCATCCAACCCCGGTATCTCTCCAACTGGAGCTTCGACAGCTTCTTGTGTCAGAGCGAGAAGAGCTTCAATGGGGTCTTGCGCGGACTCAAAGCACTTGCGATTCATCTCAGCAAGTCCCGCATGAGCATACTGTTCAAATATGGTCAGAACCTCCTCTTCCCTGGTAGGATCAAGGACTTTCAGCTCGCCTGTCGTCGCAATCGCCATCGCGTAGACGAATGAGTCATCCATAGCCTTCTCGAAGATGTCGAACCGAATCGCCGATCCGGCATCTCGTTGCTTATCCGTCTCCTGTGCGCCTCGGAACCGTCCTAACGCAGCAGCGAACATCAAAGCTTTTTGTTTTGTTTCGAAAAGGCTAACTCCATGCGAGTCAAGTTGTGATGTCAGTCTCTCAAGTGCCCCTTTGAGTTCAGGATTGCTAGGCGGAGCAATACGTCGGTCCATGACTAAACCTCCCTTATGATCGTTTTTTCAATCGGATCTAAGCTGGAAACCACGTAGGGATGCTTGACACCATGAATCTCGATATCGCGATTGGCACCCTCCTTTGCGGTGTGTAACTCCAAAATGAATTCTTTCCCAATCCGACCCTTCATGGCATTCTCCACTTCGGACCTCCACTGAGATCTTGAAACGAGGACAACGATCTGATCAGCTAACTTTGGAACCCATTCGGCTACCTTAGCTCGATAGTCATCTTCAAGCGAGCCGAAGGGAGAGTCCATGACAAGCGGGTAGTAACCGCCAACTTGGACTCCATATGATTGACCAAAGTTCTCGCGCGCCTTCTTAACTAGGCTGCCTACAAATGACAATGCTAAGACTTGCTTCTCACCTGTTGATGCCCCGATTACGGGAACCTGCGTACCGCCAACTTGTTTTGAGAGAAGAAGTCTGTAGTCTTCGGTCACAGACGCCTCGTATTGCTTAATGGCTGCGTCATCCCAAATCAGTCTGATGGATTCATCAAGCGCTCGCCGTACATCCTCCTTTTGGATTCTGGTAAGACTGGCTAGCGCATCCGCAACGTGATCAATCGCTTCCAACTGTCTCTTCACAAGTGCAGCTCTTTCATTCTGGGTCTGGAGTGTCCTAATTTTGCGCTTGAGCTCGGCTTGCTTCTCTTCGTTGTTCGATGCGTCTCTTTGGCACACAATGATTTCGGCCTTCGTGTCCTCGCGTTGACGCTGAAGTCGCTTGAGAGTCTCTTGCAGGCGAGCAGCATCCTCTCCGTGAGCCGGATCGCCAAGTTTCTCTTCGATGACAGCCAAGTCACTACGAATTGACTTGCGTGAGCTCAGGAGGGATTGCATGTCTTTGCTGAACTGGGAGGAAGCTTCACGATAGTCATCCCGGCGCTCGCGCAAGCGACCAATAGAAGCCGAGGTGCTCGATATATGCTCCTCCAGATCGGCTAGTCCAGTCTGGTCCCGCCAACTCAATAGACGAGCATGTTCCTTAGTGCCTTCGACAATCACTGTGCCGCAGATGCACTCCTTGGCAGCAAGAAGATCATCTACGAATTGGGGCTTGATTTTCGCGGGGATATCACCGCGCCGTCTCGCGTCCGCAATGAGGGTCTCAGTTGAGGCGAGGATGCCTTCGCTGAACGCCAGGTATCCGCTCTTCGAGAGAGCTGCTAAGAATCGTTTCTTCGCCTCAAGAATTTCAAGACCGTTTCTCTCTTCGTCTGCTCGCAATCGATCACGATCTTTGGTCAGATCGGCCAGATGCTGAATCTTCTCCTGCTTGCTCTCAATATCAGAGATCTCAATGCTCAGTGCCTGGAGATTCTTAAGGTGCAGCTGCGCCCGGTCTGCGATCACCTCACCCGCTTTTTCCAGTTCTTCGAGTTCTTTCGCTACTTTCACTAATTCTGCATCACCGAGTTGCTGGAGCGCTGCTGTTAGCTCTCGCTCGACTTGGGTACGCAAATGTTTCTCGCCGCGCTCGAAGATGGCGATGTCGAGGAGGGTCTTGACACCAGCCTCCACGGAGTTGTAAGCATCTTCATTCGCAATGCGTTCCACCCGTTCTCCATTGAAAAAGAAGAACGGATACAGAGTGTTTGGGAGGAACTGCGAAATGCGTTTCTGGCGCTTAACGTCATTATCTTCCACTGGTTTCAACTCGCCGGTCTCATCCGTCCGGAAAAGGTCGAGAGTCTGGGACTTTTGTCGAATTTGCGTGGCCCCCTCTTTTACGCTCACCCGAGCGCGTCTCACGCGGTATTGCCCGTCCGGACGATCAAACACCAGCGAAACGGCTACTGTTATCTCCGAACCTATGGGCGCCTCCGCAATTGCACCTTCGTTTTCAAGCTTGTCAGGAGCCTGAAAGTCCGGAGTAGTGGTTCCATACAAGCACCAAACAAGGGCGTTGAGCAGAGCTGTTTTCCCGGCGCCATTATATCCGTGAAAGACGGTCACCACCCGGCTGGGGTCATCACCTGTGGCGAATTCACAGGACTGTTCTCCGTAGAATTGGCGGAAGTTCTGCAAAGCGAGCGATACTAGCTTCACGAGATCACCCTCCTGACTTCGGCAATAATATCGTCCTTAACACGGGGACGATCAAGGTACAAGTTCTCCTGCTCCAGCTTTAGAACTGCGTTCAGAAGTCTTCTTTCTGGCTCAGATAAACCCAGGAGAACGCTTCTGATCTGCTCTGCTACTTGTTCTCGGGACTGCGTTGGCATTATCAACTCCATTCATCCAACAGGTTGAAATGATTGACCAAGTTGCGAAGAGCGGCTCGCGCCTGGGGCGCGTTTTCCGCGAGTGATGCGAATTCCTGAGCTCGCTTCATTTGGCTCGCGATTAGAGCGCGTGCAATGGGGTACTCCGCTGATTCAGGGGGGACGTCCGAGAGTCGTGGAGACGTGAAGTAGTCGTAGATCTCTGCGCGTCGTTTGCCGGGTGATCGTCGCAAAAGCCTACCGCGACGCTGTATAAATTGGCGTGGATTTGTGCTACTGGCAAGAATGAATGCAACTCTGGTTTCTGGGATGTCAACACCTTCGTCCAAACAACGAATTGCAACTAACACCTGGATCTCTCCACTAGCGAATTGCCGAAGTACAGCTTGTCTGCGCTCTGGCGATGTCTCTGCTGTATATCTTGCACAGGTCATTCCGAGATCTCGACCAATCATCCTCACGGCCTCATCAACTTGACGAACAGTACTCGCGGCATCTTGGCCTTCGACCTGCCCATCCCCACAGTAAACGAGAATATGAGTATCTCGTCGAATTGATTGGAGATCAGCTGCTAATCTTGGAAGCTTCTCAGCCGCTGATGCTATCAGTCGCGCCCTACGGATCAACAGTGTCTTCACTGCCTCGCCGACAGATCCGTCCTCATCATTGTGCATGTAGCGTGCGAGTAGGCGCGTTAAAGCTAGATACTCCTCAACCTCCTCTTCTCGGAGTTCGACAAGCACCGGAAAATAGTGATAGGGCGTCAGTATGCCCTCCCGTATAGCCCTATCGAGACCATAACGGAATACAATCGGCCCGAAATATTCCTGCACTCTGAGGGTTCCAACTTCGTCTCTCCACCGATCAGGCGTGGCTGACAGGCCGACACGGTACGAAGACATTGGGAGTGCAGCTGTTATCGACTCGGTGCCAAAATTATGCACCTCGTCGCCAATCACAAGCAACGGCTTTCTTATTCGCTGGATTGCCGCCTGGAAAACAGGTGATGTCAGTGTGTTAGGTGTAACGGCAATGCTTAGTACGTTACGTGCATCAGTGTTCAGAGCATGAACCCCGAAGTTAAGCTCATCTCGCCAGGATAAGAGGGATTCGGCGCAACGGATGGGCTGCAGACCAAAGGTAGACGCTACGGAACACCATTGATCAACCAAGTGAATAAAAGGCGCAATGATGAGCAACGCCATTCCCGGACCTATGCCGTCGTAGAGTCGCGACGCCAGAGTCAATGCCGTGATTGTCTTTCCGGATCCGGTTGCCATTGCGAGGACTCCCCGACCTCCTGCTTTCGCCCACTCATTGATCGCGGCTTGCTGGTGCTCGAAAAGTCTGACGTCCAGCGGGGGAGTTAGAATTTCAGGTTGCCGTACAACAATTGGCCCGTTCGGGAGAGACAGCGTGCTCTCAATTCCATCAACCCTGGGTTTCAGAATGCCGCTTCTGAGGGCGTCAACCAGATCCGTCACTCTTAGCGTGGGAGTGTCATTCATCCAAAGATCTCGGAACTGAAGGTCGAATCGTCGAACCTTTGATCGTTCAATTTCTTGCCCCCAGCCACGGAACAAATCAATCCGTTCGAAATTCTCCAGCCAAGCAGATCTCGATTCATTGGCACTGCCACTAAATGCGAGGACATTTCCTTCATCATCGCGAAAAAGCCCTATCTTTTCATGGAAAAGACGGTCGTGGGCAGATGGTAGGCCAGTCGCAATGCGAATTTGAATTGCCCCTCGTGCGATTAGCGATGATACCAACTGCCCAGGATTTCCTGCCTTCAACAGCTCAGAAGCTGAGCGACGTTCTTTCAGGATTCGAGGGCGATTTATGATTCCATCCGTGAAGGCGGATATGTCGCGACTTTCGAGAAACGGAGAGCAGACCAATCTCATCGTCCCACCACGGTCGAAGAATTCACCAAATTCAGTAGGTGCAGTAAAGTAAACCGAACTTGAGAAGTAAGCTGCTGCGCGATCGTAGTTTGACGCAAGGCGCAAGAGTTGGGCGAAGAAATCTGCATACAGGCGATGCGACGAACTACGATACCCATCGCTGAGCTTTAACGTCACCATGCTCTCCATTTATGCCAGCGCCACCCTTCTTTTGCGCCATGCTGGATTCTTAAGACTCAACATTCGTCGGACTACTCCTTTATTATCCTTCCAAGGAGTTCTTCCATAAGTGCATCATCGACGGACTCGCCCAAATCAGCCGTAGTGGTGTCCTCTGAGTAGTCTGTCGAAACATCGATTTCCTGTAGCTCTACAACGTCTTCAGGATAGAGTCTGTTCATATCCCATTGAGTTATCCAGCGTTTCACAAAGTGCCGAATCCGAGTAGTGCCGCGCCGCTCAGGACCGGCGACTTCGAGCGGAGCACACGAATAAGCGTCACCATAAAGTCGCTTGACAATCTGATAGGTCTTCCGGAGCTCCGGAGCTTGCGGAGGAACAATTGGCACACCATTATTCCGGATCTCCTTCATGCCCGCAGGTGCAAGGTGCTTGAGAAGCTCTTCGCCTGGCCGATCCCTGTCCTTCAAGAGGGCGGGGACCACCCTTAGATCCCCTTTCCCTTCCAGGATCGCAGCATCAAAATCATCAGTCACCGCAAACACTGTAATCAGGCCCGGACAAGCGAATCCATGACCAGCTCCAGAGAAACGAGCTAGCTCACCGTACGATTTAGCGCGCTGAAGGAGGCTATAGCAGCCAATGAGTTCCACTTCGTCAATCAGTAAGACCCATCCGGCGAACCCTGCTGATTGGATAAGGCGCGCAACGAACTGAAAGCGTTGAAGTCCAAGGTCTCTTTGCCTTACGACCGAGAGATCTCTGGACGGAATGACGTGGAGGCGGCGCTGAAACTCACGAATTGCGGCTACTCCCAAAGGCTCCCCTGTCCAGAATTGCAATATTCTATCTTGAATTTCTGGATCATTCTGCGCAGCTTCGTACAGCTGGAGACTCAGGCCGAATCTTCCGTCTACAGCAGGGTCTCGCATCCAAGTGCGTAGCTCGCGGTACGATTGACAGGTGCGATTGATCCGACGCGCAGCCTCTCGGATGCCACTTCCGAACCGCCCAGGAACGACTGCAAACTCCGCGGCGGCGCGAAACAGTTTGCTTGGATCGTGAAGCGCGGTCTCCTTATTGATCGTTATCTTGCTACAAATGAAATTCTTTTGCAGCGCATGCCAACTCAGGTGTTCAAGAGTGTGGGACTTGCCAGCGCCGAAGCCACCTTTAACGATAAGTCCGCTTGGTTGCTGACGTGGGGTGGATAGCTTCGATTCAAAGTGACGCAGCAGGTCTGGCTGGTGACAGCCCAATGCCGCGACGGCTTTTCCATTGGGGACTCCACAGCGAAGTGCTTCGATAATTCGTCGTGAATCCGTCATTACCGACTCCTCAAACGGTTAATTGAAATTCAGAGTCTCACCAAAGGAGCTAGGAGGTTTGGATGTGACCGAGCCCTTACGTCATCAAAAACCCTCATCTTGAGGGCTTGGTAGCGATCTAACCCTCGTCCGGGATCGGAAATAAGCGCGAGTGGAGCCCAGACAACGGTGAATACCCCTTCGAGGATGCCTTGCTCATCGATCAGTTGCCTCAACATCTCGTACAAGTCAACGACAGCAGCTGGCGAGTAATAATGGCCATCCAACCGGGCTGAAGGCCTGACCGACTCCAGATAGCGCGAAATGTCGAGTGAGAGTAACAAGCCGCTATGACCGCACATTCGAATCATGTGCGCTAGAGAAACAAGCAAATATCTAGCATTGTGTCGCGCAACTCTTTGGAACAGGCCAGCAGCTTTCAGCTCAGGAAGGCTCACGGGCTCGCCTCGCAGCCACCGAGCAACAACTGACGCATGAGGGCTCGCCAGCCCGTCGCTCTGTTGAATTTGTCCAAGGCATAGGGTTAGAAATGCCGCTTTGAACTCATGACTCATGGAGTGATCGTCGACTAGATCCAGTCTTAGGAGGGTCATTAGATCGTCGGCAATTGCGGAACGTGTCGTCCCTAAACTCTGGGCTAGTACATTGAGATTTGTCGGAAAATGGAAAGGCGCAGAAGCGCCGAGCCTTTCGAAGCACCGGGTAAGAAAGGCTCGGGCGAGTTGTGTCCAGTCGATTTGTCGCGCCATTTCATTGAATAGAAGATGTATAAAATGGAGTTTAGTTGAGCGCGCGTCGAGGAGGATAGGAAGAAGGCCCGCGGAATTACTCGCGCTTGTCAGAGTCGCTGCCAAGTGTGCCTGTGCACTCGAATCCGAGCTAACGATAATCTTGAGAGCTGATCCCCCCTCGGAGATATACCCATCGAGGTATTCCGCTCGAATCAACTCAATCCATCGCTGTTTCATCGTCATGATTCAAAGATCCTGGTTGAACCGCGTGAAACGAAACACCGAAATAGCGGATCTCTTCGCCAGATGGGCTGACTACTGAGAGAACCCCTGACGAGGCGCGCGTGCCCGTACTCGCCGGGAACGAGACTGCCGCTCCAGTTCGAGTCCGTTGTAGGCCGCTTCGATCCAGCCGATAAACATCGATCGCAAATTCTTCTGGAGTATATTCCTTCGAAACCTGAGGGAGCAGAGTCAGGACACCGTAAATCTCTGAAAGCTTGATGACGGAGCCATCGGCTCCGGATGCCGCGCCCCTAGCGAGAAGCAAATATGCCTGAAACAGAATTTCTAAAAATGCTGACTCAGATATTCGACCGGAATCGTCCTGCAGGCGCTTCAGTTCCTGCGCGACAAAGGTGGGACGAATGCGGGCATCGCGGCGCCTGCCGACTACCAGGCACCTCTTCTGAGGGTTGACTCGAAGGCTCGTAGGGTAGATATAAAGGCAGTCATGTCCTTCGACGATCTGGACGCCAATCGCGGCAGCTGCTTTTGTCAGTTCCTGGAGGAAAGCCTCCGATCCTAGATAGTTCTCTTCGTCGAAGGCAAGGACCGTCTGGAACTCATGGGATATTTCTCTGAGACGGTCAACCCGAAGGTTTAGGTCCGTCATTTGGCGGTGAACCTGGGCGAGATTACCGACTCCTGATGATTTGCGTAAGGCTCTCAAGATTGTCGCAATTTCACGAGTACGTTCAGATGCATCATCGATCCCTGAATCAATTGCGACTAGCTTTTCTTCAAGCATTCTGCCTCCGGAGCTTTTGGCTCCTTCCTATAATCCGCAGGCCAGGTTCCAGGCAACTCGGCTCATGAGGTTAATCGTCGTGCATTGGCTTTTTCTTCAATGTCCTGAAAAAGCGCTGATAAGGGCAGGCCTAATGTGGTCGCCACCTTGAGAATGTTCTGGAAGCTCAAATTGCTCTCGCCGCGCTCTATCGTTCCCATAAACGTTCGGTGAACACCGCATTTGTCGGCAAAACCCTCTTGCGAATAACCTTGCTCCGTCCGCAACTCTCTGATTCTCTGGCCCAAAGCCTTCAGGATGAGTTTGGGAAAGGGATCTTCCATGTCAAAGAGTGTTGTTGATTTGTCCCCTTTACGTCTACACTATTTAGATAGCCACTATATAAATAGTATTCTTGACTCGCTAGGGCGTTCCGCTGCGTGCAGTGTGAGCGATACACTGTGAGATTATGCGGAAGATGTCGCCGGTGTCCGACAGCATGTATGCGCGGTGCGGGCACCCGTCGATTCCGTCTTAGGACCCAACACGGCGGGGTCTGGTTCGACGCTGGTTTTGCAGGCTCACTTCATCACGGCTGTTCCGGATTGCCCGCAGGCCATCAATCAGTTCTCGGATGACCGGACGCGCAACTGCAGGATCTGTCCAGGCGTCTGAGGGTATAAAGCGGTGTCCCTGATCGAGAGCAGCCCGAAAATCGACAAAGAAATATTCAATATATCGTTCGACCTTTGGGTCGTCGCCGGGAGGTGGCTGCTCCAGATCCCATATCGAATAGGCCAGCATCTGGAAGAAATGAGAAGGCGGGTCTCGATCCCGTCTGCTCCATTTCTGCTCTATTCGATTGCTGAAGGATGGCGCTTTCAGAAATGCCCGTATTCTCTATCGCCAGAACGAGATCGGGTGAACGCCATGTTCTTTGTTTTCAATTGATCGCCACATTCCCAAGCTGAATCTCCCGCAACAATTTCCGAGATCATACTCGAACGGTCCATGAGAGCATTCGTTTTCCCAACAGCGGTAAGTCCCGAATAAGAGATCGGCCTCAATCCCCAATCATCCCACAGTTGATATTGCAGAATATCTGCGATATATGTCACACTCGTATTGAAATGCACATTGCACAATCGCCCGGATGGGGTTGTGCTATGGGGTTCCAAGTTCGGGAACGATTTTTCTTCCCTCGTAAGGGGCCTTTTTGTTAAGGACAGGCTCGATTCTCTGGCGTGCACGTGGAAACCCCCTCTGCGTCTTTTGAGGCAGACGAACCATCAGCCGTCAAGTGGCTGACAACCGAAGGGACACAAATATGTCTCGCACAGAAATGGTCGAAATGGTGTCAAATGGATTCATCGGTAGGCGGCTCCTGAATGTCAGGGAGGCAGCCCAATATCTGGGACTCGAAGTGGACACGGTCTACAAGAAATCCCGATTGAGGGAGGTTCCCTGCGTCAAGGTTGGTCGAGCGTTGCGGTTCGATGTGAAGGCGCTAGAGCGCTACATTGAGCACCACACGATCGAAACCATTGACTGAAGGGAGAAGCAGAAATGTCCATTAAGAAGAAATCTGATGGGGTCTATGAGGTCCGTTGGAGGGAAGGGGGTCGAAACAAGAGCCTGCGCGTTCACGGGGCTTTTGAGTTGGCAAAGAAAATCGAGCGCAAAAAGCTGTCG
>Ga0302320_10008554_pt1 | contig 22218 bp, 24 predicted proteins | sample Bog_T0_3_FD_202130 | JGI IMG/M metagenome (GOLD analysis project Ga0302320, IMG submission 202130) | Peat permafrost microbial communities from Stordalen Mire near Abisko, Sweden - Bog_T0_3 | ecosystem: Environmental > Terrestrial > Soil > Wetlands > Peat | place: Sweden: Abisko, Stordalen Mire...
GCATGTTCTCGGTTTACGACCCGGGCACTAAGAGCACGTCGGTGAGCGTCGCCCCGCCTGGTAGGGCGGGACGAGTGGCGGCACTTACCGAGGATGTCCCGGCGGGGGGCGTAGTCGACTTCGAAACGCCCATAGCGCCAGGGACGCACCTTGAGACAAGGTCGGTTGTCGTCTCGGCCGGGCCGGGCACGCCCGTCGTAGCCGTTCGGCTCACGGGCCGCCAGCCGAGCAGTGCCCTCGAAGAGGTCAACGCGACCGCCGGTACGGCGGGCCCGCGCGACAACTGGCTCATTCCGGGTGCCACCGTGACTGCGACGATCGACGACTTGGTGACGCTGGTAGTTCCCGGGAGCCAGACGGCGTCGGTGAAACTGGTCGAGCTGCCTGAGCTTCCGGCGGTGCCCGTCAGCTTCAAGGCCGTGACCGTCTTTGCCGGCACTGAGCGGGAGATCGACCTCGGGCCGATCATGAAAGACGCCCCAGGGTTCGCTCTCGAGATCTCCTCGACCGTACCCATCCTCGTAGAGGAGCAGCTAAAACCCCGACACGGTGACACAACCGCTCTCGGGGCCATCCCGGTCTCGCCTTGAGCTCGGCCTGACTTCGAAATGGTGCCCCCAGATGTTTGGAGGGCGCGGACGGTGTGTCTGTCAGACCTGCGTCGGGGGGACGCCGGTAGAGGGGAGGACGGAAACCGGTGGAACTGCCATGACGCCGCCGGAGAGCGAGGGAGCGTAGCGCTCTGTCGTTCGCTTCTCCTCACCCTCGACAGGGCCGTGTACGGGCTTGCCGTAGGCGAGGTCCACTAGTCGGGCAATCTCGGCTCCGTCGACGGTTTCGAACTCCAGCAGGGCATTGGCGACTGCCTCGAGTCCGCTCTTGTGCTCGCGCAGCACAGCAGTGGCTCGCGCCTCTTGTTCGCGAAGGATCCGAGCGACCTCCTCGTCGACTACGCGGCTCGTGTCCTCTGAGTAGTCGCGTGTGTGCATCAGGTCCTCGCCCAAAAAGACCATGCCCTGAGATCCCCAGGCCATCGGTCCGACTCGCTCGGACATGCCCCACTCTCGGACCATCTTGCGGGCCAACTCGGTGTTGCGCTGCAGGTCGTCGCTCGCTCCGGTCGACAAGTCGCCGTAGATCATCAGCTCGGCGACGCGCCCGCCCATGCGCACGACGAGGGCGTCCTCGATGTACTCGCGAGGGTAGAGGTGCCTTTCCTCAGTCGGCAGCTGCTGGGTCACCCCAAGGGCAAGGCCGGTCGGGATGATGCTTACCTTTAGCAGCGGGTCGGCGTGGGGGAGCACGTAGGCGAGAACGGCATGGCCACCCTCGTGGAAGGCGACCCGTGCCCGTTCGAGCTCTGAGAGCACGAGCGAGTCTCGGGGCTGGCCCATCAAGATCCGGTCCCTCGCGGCGTCGAAGTCTCGCATCTCAATGAACTGGCTACCGCGCCTTACCGCGTGCAGTGCCGCTTCGTTGACCAAGTTGGCGAGATCGGCGCCGGACATCCCAGGGGTGCCACGGGCGATGATGGACAGGTCCACGTCGGGACCCATGCGCTTGTCTTTGCAGTGCACCTTGAGGATCGGGAGGCGCTCGTCGAGGTCCGGGAGGGGAACGACGATTTGGCGGTCGAAGCGTCCAGGTCGCAGCAGTGCCGGGTCCAGGATGTCTGGGCGGTTCGTGGCGGCCATGATGACGATGCCCTCAGCCACGTCGAAGCCGTCCATCTCCGAGAGCATCTGGTTGAGTGTCTGCTCGCGCTCGTCGTGGCCACCACCGAGGCCCGCGCCGCGCTTTCGCCCGATCGAGTCGATCTCGTCGACGAAAATGATGGCAGGCGCCTGCTTGCGGGCAGTCTGGAAGAGGTCACGCACGCGACTCGCTCCGACACCCACGAACATCTCCATGAAGTCCGAGCCGCTGACAGAAAGGAAAGGGACACCGGCCTCTCCTGCCACGGCGCGTGCGAGCAACGTTTTGCCCGTCCCGGGCGGGCCAACGAGCAGCACGCCCTTAGGCACCCGTGCGCCGATCTCTTTGAAGCGGCCGGGCGACTTGAGGAAGTCGACGACTTCGGAAATTTCCTGTTTGACGCCCTGATAACCCGCCACGTCATCAAATGTCGTGCGGGGTCGCTCGGCTGTGTAGACCTTGGCCCTCGACCTTCCTATCGACATGATTCCTGACATCTGGCCCTGGGCACGCCTCGACATCCAGACGAAAAAGCCGATGATCAAGGCCACCGGGAGCAGGTAGATGAGAATCTCCCCGAGGGCGCTCGAGCTTGGGGTCGAGAAGGTGTACTTGATCCCCGCCGCTTTGAGCTCGGAATAGAACGAGTCGGGAAGCTGGCTTGGGCCAGTCGAGGTGTAGTTGGTTCCGTTGGTGAGCGTACCGGAGATTCCACCGGTGGAATTGTTGAAGTTCGCGGTCTTGACCTGGTGGGTGATGAGGTCGTGTTGGAACTGGGAGAACTGGATCGACTTCGACGTCGTCCGGTTGAACATTCCCGAACCGATCAAGAGCACGATGAGGACAACCACGACCAGCGCGATCGCCCAACGCCAGATCTGGTCTGAGCTCGACGAACCACCCGATCCCGTATTACCCGGTCCATTGCCCGGTCGCATGTCTTGAGGCTGACGGCTCACGCCGCCTATCGTAGGCGGCGGCGAGCCAAGGCCGGTCCGCGGGGCTGTCGCGGGTTGAAGGCCGGGTTCGTCATGTCAGGAGCGCTTTCGGGCCTGGTTTGTCCGCGGGCTTGACCGCACGGCTCACGGCGACGACGCTCGCAGATGTGAACAGTCGCCGCGGGCGCCGAAAGTTGGCGGCCACCAACGAGTCCGGGGACGTCGGGACAGGCTCAAGGGCCGCTGCAATCACCAACTCGTTCGGATTGGTCGAGGCGATGTTTGGGCTCCTCGGCGGCTTCCTCCTCGCCACTTTGGCCGTCTCTGCCTATGCCGCATCGACCCCGCACGGCCAGCAAGTGAGCCAGTACGGAGAAGAGGTCGTAAGCCTGCTCGGGCTTTGGCTCGGTTTCGTCGGGGCGGCCATCGCGGCTACGCGTTTGGCTGGCCATGTCGTGAAGGACAGCCCGGGCCGCTCTCGCGCCGACAAGAGCGAGGGGCGCCAGGGCTCGGGGAGCCTGGTGCGCGACTACGGCCTTGTGCTTCGACCGTGGCCGGACATTCCCCTCGGAATCGTCGCCGGTGTGGCCTCTCAGTATTTGCTCGTCCCAGTTGTCGAGGCGCCCCTTTATCCATTTGTCCACCACCTCTACTCGCGGCTCAGCCACCCCGCCCAGACCCTCACCGGTCATACCTTTGGTCCCGGTCTGGTCGTTATCGCCGTGCTTGTGTGTCTCGGCAGCCCGGTTATAGAGGAATTCTTTTTTCGGGGCCTTCTCCTGCGCTCTCTCATGGGTAGCTTCAAGGATCTCGGCCCCCGGCTCGCGCCGGTTGTCTCGGTGGGCCTCACCGCCCTCGTGTTTGCCCTTGCACATTTCGAGGCGCTGCAGTTTCTTGGACTGGCCGCCTTCGGGGTGGTGCTCGGCTGTCTCGCCTGGCGCACTGGACGGCTCGGGCCCTCAATCGTCGCCCACATGGCCTTCAACACCGTCACGATCGTTGCCATAGTCGTTTCGCGATGACTGCCGAGTAGGCTCAGGCGCAATGACACCAGAGCCGCCACAGTCCGCAGAATCTCGTTTTTCCGGCGTTTTTAAGGCCTACGACATCCGGGGCACTGTCCCAGACGAGCTTGATGCCCGCATGGCCTACTGCGTCGGGGTGGGGTTCGGCACCTTCGTGCTCGCTCAAGGAGCCTCGGACCGCAGAATCGTCCTCGCCCGTGACATCCGCGAGTCGGGTGTCGAGCTGAGCCGGGCATTCAGCGCGGGAGTGCTCTCGGTCGGTCTCGGCGTCGTCGACGTCGGCTTGGCATCGACGGACCTTCTCTACTTCGCCTCCGGCAAGCTCAACCTCGCCGGGGCGATGCTCACTGCGTCACACAACCCACCTGCCTACAACGGCATCAAGCTCTGCCTGCCGGGGGCTCGTCCGATCGGTCGCGACTCTGGCCTAGCTGACGTCGCCCGGGTGGCAGTCGAGGCGTACGAGGCTGCTCCGTTGGACGGAGGCGTGACCGCAGTGCCTGGTGATGCACGCGTCGAGCACCGCGACATGCTCGACGACTTCGCCACACACGTGCGCTCTTTCGTCGACGTAAAGGCCCTCGAGCCATTGAAGATCGTCGCCGACACGGCCAACGGCATGGGCGGCCTCGTCGCCCCGCGCGTGTTCATGGGGCTCCCCTTCAAGCTAGACGTGCTTTTCGGGGAGCTCGATGGTTCGTTCCCCAACCACCCCGCTGATCCGATCCAGGTCAAGAACCTGGTCGACTTGCAGGCACGGATCCTGCGTGACCACGCGGACGTTGGCCTCGCGTTCGACGGCGACGCCGATCGCGTTTTCCTCGTCGACGAGCAGGCCGAACCTCTATCTGGCTCGCTCACGACCTCGATAGTCGCAGCCACCATGCTCGAACGTCATCCCGGGGCGAAGGTCCTCTACAACCTCATCTGTTCTCACGCCGTGCCCGAGATCATCACCGAGCGGGGCGGTGTTCCCATCCGCACCCGTGTCGGGCACTCGTTCATCAAGGCGGTGATGGCCGAGACCGGCGCCATCTTCGGCGGCGAGCACTCCGGGCACTACTACTTCAAGGACAATTACCGCGCGGATTCGGGCATCATCGCCGCTCTCGTCGTGCTCGAGGCCGTTTCTAAGGCTGGCATCCCGCTTTCCGAGCTCAGAGTGCCCTTTGAACGTTACTCGGACTCGGGCGAGATCAACACCGAGGTGCCCAATCCGTTGGCGGTTATCGAGAAGGTGGCCAGCCACTACAAGGCAGAGGACGCCGGGATCGACGATCTCGACGGGATAACCGTGCAGCTTTCCGACTGGTGGTTCAACCTGCGTCCATCGAACACCGAGCCGCTTCTCAGGCTCAACCTTGAGGCCCGGGACGCGCCGGAGCGTGACCGTCACCTGGAAGAGGTTCTCGGGCTCATCCACCGGCTTGCGGACTAGGCCGAAAGATGACCAGAGTTTTCCTGACGATGAAAGGTGTCGAAAATGGCGCTTGATCCGCAGCTGCTCGCGCTCCTCGCGTGCCCTGAGGACAAGGGCCCGCTGCTCTATTTCGCCGACGAGGAGACGCTCTACAACCCACGTCTGCGCCGGCGTTACCGGATCGTCGACGGCATCCCCGTGATGCTCGTGGAGGAGGCTGAGTCCGTTTCCGATGAAGAGCACAGCCGACTGTTAGCAAAGGCCAAGACAGAGGGGATCTCGGCGAACTTCGATCTGAGTGAGGACATATGAGCTGGATATCGCCCGACAGCCAAGACATGCTCGGCGCAACGGCGGGCCTTCCCGAGCAGTTGGCCGTCTCGGCCGCTCAGGCACTTGAGGTGCCCGGTCTGCCGTCGTCAGATGGCCTCGACTCGATCATCGTCCTCGGCATGGGGGGAAGTGGCGTCGCCGGTGAGATCCTGCAGGCCGTCGGCAAGGACCAGCTCCGCCTCCCCATCGTCCTTTCGGGCGACTACTCCCTGCCCGCCTTCGTCGGCCCGAACACGCTCGTGTTCGCGGTTTCTTTCTCCGGGCAGACCGAGGAGACCCTCGAGGCAGCCGAGACCGCGATTGGCCGGGGTGCCCGGCTTATCGCCGTGACAGGCGGCGGGCGCCTCGCCGAGATGGCGGCCGCCTACAAGGCGCCGGTATTTCTCACGGTGCCCGGGATACCCCAGCCACGCGCCGGCGTAGCGACAACGACGGCCCCCCTTCTCGTCGCCGCCGAGCGACTGGGCTTGCTCGCGGGGATGACGACCGCAATCGGCGCAGCTGTCGAGCAGCTAAAACGACGCCGCGACTCTCTTGTCGACGGGGCGGGCATCGCTCTCGATATCGCCCAGGAGCTCGGCCGCACCGTCCCTCTCCTGCAGGGCGCGAACGGGATCGGCGCCGTGGCCGCGCGGCGCTGGAAGACGCAGGTGAACGAGAACGCAAAGGCACCGGCCTTCTTTGCCGCCCAGCCTGAATGGTGTCACAACGAGATATGCGGCTTTGGCCAGAACGGTGACGTAACTCGCCAGGTGATGACGATCGTGGCGCTGCGTAGCGACTACGAGCATCCCCAAGTCGAGCGCCGATTCGGTCTCGTGCGCGAATTCGTTGGCGAGGCCGTGGCATCGGTGATCGACGTGCGGGCAGAAGGCCGCGGCCAGCTGGCCCAACTGTTCGACCTCATCACGATTGGCGACTTCGCGAGCTTGCACCTCGCCGCCCGGGAGGGCATCGATCCCGGGCCCGTGCCTGTGCTCGTGGAGGTCAAGCGCTACCTATCCGCGAGGCAATAGGCGTCTTATCGGGCGCGCCGGATGAGCAGCCGACTGAACCGAGATATCGCGGACCTGACCCTTGCGGGCCTCGGCCGACCGAGGATCGCCTGGTCAGACGCAGAGATGCCAGTGCTCGCCTCGATCCGCGAGCGGTTCAGCCTTGAGCGACCGCTCGAAGGTCTTGTTGTAGGTGCCTGCCTCCATGTCACCACCGAGACGGCGGTCTTTTTAAGGACCTTGAAAGCGGGAGGAGCAACGGTCCTCGCCTGTGCTTCGAATCCGCTCTCCACTCAGGACGACGTCGCCGCTTCCCTTGTTGCCGACGAGGGGATTGCCACCTTTGCCATAAGGGGGGAAAGCCAGGAGAGCTACTACCGTCACATCGACGCCGTATTGGACGGGCATCCCTGCCTCAGCTTGGACGACGGCTGTGATCTCGTCTCTCGGCTCCATCAGTCCCGGCCAAGTCAGCTCGCTGAGATGATCGGCGGCACCGAGGACACACGTACCGGGATCATCCGCCTGAGGGCGATGGAGGCGGCCGGCGTTCTCCGCTACCCGATAGTCGCAGTCGATGACGCCGAGACCAAGCGCCTGTTCGACAACCGCCACGGCACGGGCCAGTCCACGATCGACGGGATTGTCCGAGCCACGAACGTGCTGCTTGCGGGCAAGCGTTTCGTGGTCGCCGGCTATGGCTCTTGCGGCAAAGGGGTGGCGGCCCGGGCGAGGGGTATGGGCGCCCTCGTGACCGTGACCGAGATCGACCCGCTGCGCGCCCTCGAGGCGGCCACAGACGGCTTCGAGGTCGAGACGATGGCCATCGCAGCGACAAAGGGCGAGGTCTTCGTGACCGCGACCGGCAATCGGGAGGTGCTTCGCCAAGAGCACTTCGCTGCGATGCGCGACGGAGCGATCCTGGCGAACGCCGGACACTTCGACGTGGAGATCGATCTCGTCGCTTTGGACCGTATGGCCAAAGCAGGGCGACAGATCGTGCGTCCGATGGTCGAGCAATACGCCTTGGAGGCAGCTGACGGATCGCTTCGCAGGATCCTCGTTCTCGCCGCCGGTCGTCTGGTCAACCTGAGCGCGGCCGAAGGCAACCCCGCTGCAGTCATGGACCTTTCCTTCGCCAACCAGGCCCTCGCGGCTGAGTGGCTCGTCAAAGAGGGCGACAAGCTTTCCAACACGGTCCATGCGGTACCGGCGGATGTGGACGCCAAGATCGCCGAGCTGAAGCTTGCGACGATGGGGATCGTCATCGACACGCCGACGACTTCGCAGCATGCCTATCTCGCATCTTGGACGAGGGGTACCTGACCAGCGCGTCTGGGCCCCGGATACCGGTGCGTAGACTCCGGCCTGATGGGCTGCGCGGGTCTGTGGTTGCAAGTCGATGCCAGTCGCAGGCGAAACGACCCACGTAAGGCGACTCGTGGTCGCTGAGCATGGTGCGGTTTAGAAGTAAGCCCTGCCCTGCGCGGTACCGATTGGCGGTGCCGGTGGGAGAAGGGACCAACCGTGAGCTCTGGCGTGGCAGGGGTGAGGTGAGGACGCCCGCCCACACCAGGCACGGGACACCCTCAGCAGGCGAGTGTGGGGTCAAAGACCAGGTCAGCCGCGTTTGCCCATCATCTGGCCCAGACCAAGTGCCTGATCATTAAGGAGCCGCTCCATGGAGATCACGGTGCAGACCCGCCATTTGGACATCGCTGACCAGCTTCGTGCGGCCGCGACAGAAAAGGCCCAGCATCTGGAGCGGTTCCTCGATGGGTCAGAACTGGCGGAGGTCATCTTCACCAAGGACCACGCGGCACGCGACGACGGCTATGTGACCTGCGAAGTGCGGGTCGTGGCTCGGGGCCGTTCCGTGCGCGTTCGAGCGAGCGCGCACTTGGCCAAGGACGCCCTCGAGGCGGCGATGAGCAAGGAAGCGCTGCGCCTGACTCGCATGCAGGACCGGCTCATCCACCGCTCGCGTCCGCGCCATGGCAGCGTGCCGCAGCGACCGACCGTGCCGCAGCGACCGACGGAGCAGTTGGACTGAACATCGCCCAAAACCCCGACCTTGTCCGTGCCGTGGTGCCCCGTGTCGTCATCGTGGGCGCCACGGCAACGGGCAAGACCGCCCTTGCCCTCGAGCTCGCCCGATGCGAACCGGACCGGTACGAGCTGGTCTCGGTGGATGCCATGGCCGTCTACCGCTTTTTAGACCTCGGCACGGCCAAGCCGACTCAAGCCGAGCAAGCCGAAGCGCCCTGGCACCTCATCGATATCGTCGACCCTTCCGAGCAGTTCTCCGTGGCTGCTTTCCAGGCCGCCGCCCGCCACGCGCTTGAGGGCATCGAGTCCCGCAACCACGTCCCGGTTCTCGTCGGCGGTACCGGCCTTTATCACCGGGCGGTCGTGGACTCGCTCGCGATCCCGGGCCGCTTTCCGGAGGTGGCCGCCGCGCTCGAGGTGGAGGCAGAACATCCGGGCGGGGTCGGAGAACTGTTCAGGCGCCTGTGCGAGCTGGACCCGATGGCGGCGCAACGAGTCGAGCCGGCCAACCGACGCAGGATCGTGCGGGCGCTGGAGGTGACCATCGGAACTGGGCGGCCCTTCTCCTCTTTCGGCCCCGGACTTGTCAGCTACGCCCCGACAACGGCGACCATGATCGGGCTCCAGCTAGAACGTGGCGAGCTCGATCGCCGACTCGCCGTGCGCTTTGACGATCAGCTCGCTCGCGGGTTTCTCGAGGAGGTGCGGGTCCTAGCCTCGAGGCCAGCTGGGTTGTCGCGAACCGCCCGTCAGGCGATCGGTTACCGCGAGCTGCTCAGCCACGTCGAACAAGGCGTACCCCTCGAGCAGGCCAAGGCCGAGTCTCTTCGCCGGCTTCGCGCCCTGGCGCGACGCCAAGAGTCGTGGTTCAGGCGTGACCCTCGCGTCCATTGGTTCCAGGCGGAGCGTGGCGACCTTCTCGATGCGGTCCGAGCGCTGCTCGCTGACGCCGATTCGGCCGAGGTCGCGCGACACTGATGAGCGTGTTGGATCTGGTCAAACTCCACGGGCTCGGGAACGACTTCCTAGTCGCGCTCGACAGTGCGTCGCTCGAACGGGCGGCTGACGAGCTGTCCGGGGAGGAGCCGGGCGCGGATCGTGTCGGCCGTCTCGCGAGAGCGCTCTGCGACCGGCACGTCGGTGTCGGCGCCGACGGGCTTCTTGTGCTCCGGGAGGCGTCTTCTGGGGGAGACGTCCGCATGGAATTGCGAAACGCCGACGGAGGGCGCGCCGAGACTAGCGGCAATGGTTTGCGTTGCTTTGCCCTGGCTGTCATCGATGCGGGTCTCATATCCGGCTCGGAGATGGTGGTCGAAACCGATGCCGGCCCGCGGCGAGCCTTTCTACGTGAGCATTGTGGTCCGGGCTCGGCGGATATCTCGGTTGAGATGGGGACGGTGCGGGTCACCGGGTCCGATCCGCTCGCTGACGCCGCTCTACCTGGATCGCGGGGGCTTGCGTGGCCGGCGTGGTCGGTGAATGTCGGAAACCCGCATCTCGTCGTACTCGCCCCCGGACTGGAAGGCATTGCCCTTTCGGCGATCGGCCCTGTGCTCGAGGAGCGGCGTCCCAACGGCCAGAACGTTGAGTTCGCCGCTTATGAGCCCGACACGGGTGAGTTGTCCCTTGTCGTCTGGGAACGCGGAGCCGGACCCACTCTTGCCTGCGGCAGCGGAAGCGTGGCCTCCGCCGCCGCTTTGCACTCAGCCGGGATCTCCCCGGCCAAGGTCCGCGTCCGAAACCCCGGGGGGACGGTCGAAGTGAGCCTTAGCGGTGACGATCCACTTGCAATGGCAGCGGATCTCGCGGGAAGCGTTCATCGTGTCGCCGGCATAACTGTCGACCCGCGCGAGCTGCGCGAGTCGAGAGAGGATGTGATCGCGTCATGACGATGGTGCGGCCCACGCTCATCGACCGGAGGTTCCGGGAGAAGATCGTGCTCGTCGGGATGTTGTCATGGCCGCGCACCTTAGAAGAGGTCGAGGCGAGTCTGGACGAGCTTTCTCTGCTCGTAGACACCGCCGGCGCCGACGAGGCCGCCCGGGTCGTGCAGCACCGCCAGGCTGCGGATCCGGCGACCTACATCGGACGCGGTAAGGCAGAGGAGCTGCGCAGGATCAGTGAAGCCGTCGACGCGGACACCGTGGTCTTCGACGACGAGCTCACGCCCGCCCAGCAGAGGAATCTCGAGAAGATCCTTGGCAGGACCGCCATCGACCGCACGGCGGTCATCTTGGACATCTTCGCTCAAAATGCCCACACTCCCGAAGGCAAGGCCCAGGTCGAGCTCGCCCTCAGCCGCTACCGGCTCCCGCGGCTTCGTGGCAAGGGCCTCGTGTTGTCCCAGCAAGCCGGTGGCATAGGGACGAGGGGCCCGGGAGAGACCCAGTTCGAGGTCGACCGGCGGCGCATCATGCGTCGTATCCGCAAGCTCGAGGTGGAGTTGCGTGGCCTCGAGGCTACGCGGCGTACCCAGCGAAAGGCGCGACGCCGCGGCGCGTTACGGACCCTTTCTCTTGTTGGCTATACCAACGCGGGCAAGTCGACGCTGCTCAATGTCTTGACCGACGCCGGCGTGCTCGTCGAGGACAAGCTGTTTTCCACCCTCGATCCGCGAACTCGTCGCCTGGGCCTGCCTGGAGGTGAGTCCGTGCTCTGCTCGGACACGGTGGGCTTTGTGCGCAAGCTTCCCCACCAGCTGGTCGACGCTTTCCACGCCACCTTGGAGGTCGTCGGCTCGTCGGACCTGCTCGTGCATGTCGTAGACGCTTCGGCTGGCGACCCGGAGGCCCAGATAGACGCTGTGCGTACCGTGCTGGCCCAGATCGGTGCGGCCGAGGTTCCCGAGCTCATGGCGTTCAACAAGGCAGACCTCGACCGTCGCAAGGCTGGGCGACTCATGGCCTCGCATCCGGGTTCGGTGGCTTGTTCGGCTCTCACGGGTCGGGGCGTGCCCGAGCTGTTGCGTGCCGTGGCAGACCGTCTCAGGTTGGAGGACCACACAGTGGACCTGTCGGTTCCGGTCGCGCGCGGTGACGTTGTCGCCGCAATCCATCGAGAAGGTGAGGTTCTCGGTGAGCGTTACGAGGACGAGCACGTGCTCATGCGGGCACGCCTCGACGAGCAAGGCGCAAAGCGCTACGCCGAATACGTGCAACCGTGATCGACCTCGAGGAATCGGGTGGAGACACTGAGGCCGGTTTCGTACCTCCCGTGTACCCCTACGACAAGCTCGCCGCGCTGTCTCAGCTCGCCGACGCGCATGAGGGGGGTGTCGTCGACCTTTCGGTAGGCACGCCATGTGATCCTCCGCCTGCTCGAGTGCTCGAGGCCCTCGCGAACTCGGGCACAGAACGCGGTTACCCATCGTCGATAGGCACGGCCGAGTACCGCGATGCCGCGAGCGCCTGGATGGCACGACGATTTGCCATCGACACGACAGAAGTAGCCGTGGCCGCTTGCGTGGGAACCAAGGAGTTCGTCTCGGGCCTACCCCACTGGTTGCATCTGCGCACCCCGCAGCGAGACACGGTGCTGTGCCCGCAGCTCGCCTATCCGACCTACGAGATGGGGGCCATCCTCGCCCGCTGCCGCGCCGTCGCCGTGGCCGAGCGCGCTGACGGCTCTATGGACCTGTCCTCGATAGCGCCCGAGGACGCGGCACGAGCGCTCTGCTTATGGGTCAACAGTCCGGGTAACCCCGCCGGCCAGCTCGAGGATCTGGGGGCAGCTGCGGCTTGGGGCAGATCGCACGCCGTGCCTGTCTTCTCCGACGAGTGCTACGTCGAGTTCACCTGGAGGGGCAAAGCGAGCACCATCCTCGAGCACGGACCGGCTGGGGTCGTGGCCGTCCACTCGCTGTCGAAACGGTCGAACCTTGCCGGGTTGCGCGCCGGTTTTTATGCCGGTGACCCTGAGCTTGTCGCTTACCTCTCTAGGCTCCGCCAGCACGCTGGCTTCATGGTTCCGGGGCCGGTTCAGCATGCCGGAGCAGTGGCCCTCGACGACGACTCGCACGTCGAGCGCCAACGCGCGAGGTACCTCGGCCGGTTGGAGCGCTTCGCCGAGGTGCTGAGCGCGAGCGGGATCAGCGCCACGGTGCCGGAGGGCTCGTTCTATCTCTGGGTGCCAGTTCCCGGTCGTGTCGTCGCGCAGTCCGAAAGTGGCCAAAGTCCGGGATGGGCGTTGACAAGCTGGCTCGTTGTTCACGGCGGGGTCCTCGTATCGCCCGGCGATACCTACGGGGTTGCGGGGACCGGCCATGTGCGAGTCGCTCTCGTGCAGAGCGACGACAGGCTCGAGCTTGTGGCGCGCAGGCTCGCTGCCACGAGGCTCACCGACTGACAGAACCGGTAGCCTCGGCGCGATGAACGAGCTGAGCAGTGCTGTCGCACAGCTGTGGGAACGTCGCGGTGAGCTCTTGGCTGGCGACGCCGAGGCGCTTGGGATCGTGGACCAAGCCATAGGGCTGTTGGACCGCGGTGAGGCACGCGTGGCCGAGATCGACCCAAGCAACGATGAAGTGATCGTCCACGAGTGGTTGAAACAAGCCATTTTGCTGCTCTTTATCCTCTCTGAGGTGAGACCCATCGAGCATGGGCCCTTTGAGTACACCGACAAACTGCCGTTGAAGACCGGATTTCAGGCCGCAGGCGTGCGCGCCGTGCCCGGAGCCTCGGCACGGCGCGGAGCCTTCCTCGGACGCGGCGTCGTGCTTATGCCGAGCTATGTGAACATCGGTGCCCACGTGGGTGCGGAGACGATGGTGGACACCTGGGCGACGGTCGGCTCTTGCGCACAGATCGGGGAGAGGGTCCATCTCTCAGGCGGCGTCGGTATCGGAGGAGTACTGGAGCCCCCCAATGCGAAGCCCGTGGTTATCGAGGACGAGGTGCTCATCGGCAGCAGGTCGATGGTTACCCAGGGAGCTCGCGTAGGCAAGGGGTCGGTGCTGGGCGAGGGCACGATCCTCAACCCGTCGATCCCGGTCATCGACGCCTGGTCGGGCGACGAGCTGGGTCGCGGCTACGTGCCGCCTTGGAGCGTCGCCGTCGGTGCGATGCGGCGGCGCGAGTTCCCTGGCGGTGAGTTCTTTCTTCCCTGTGTGCTCGTGGTGCGCCATCTGACCCCAGGCGAGCGCCACGACAAGGCGATGGTGAACGAGATTCTCCGCGAGCACGGTGCCTCGGCGTGAGCTCGTCAGGCAGAGACCTCCTCCAGCTGACAGCTGAGCTAGTCGACATTGCCTCGGTCAGTCATGATGAGGCGAGCGCAGCGGAGTTCGTTGCTGGCGCCCTCGGTGATCTGGCTCACCTTCAAACCGTTCGCATCGGCGACAACGTCATTTCTCGGACGTCGCTCGGTCGTCGCCACCGCCTGCTCGTTGCTGGGCATCTCGACACGGTGCCACCCAACGGAAACGAACATGCCGTCTTGTGCGGTGATCGGTGTTCGGGGATCGGTGCTTGCGACATGAAGGGTGGCCTGGCGGTGATGCTCGAGCTAGCCCGGGGCCTTCGCGAGCCGGCGGTCGATGTCACCTTCGTTTTTTATGCTCGCGAGGAGGTCGCGCAGCGCTTCTCGGGTTTGCTTGAGATCGAAGCGACTGAAGCAAGCCTGCTCGCTGCCGACGCGGCGATCTTGTGCGAGCCCACTTCTGCTGCGGTCGAGGCGGGTTGCCAGGGGGTGCTTCGCGTCGAGGTTCACCTCAAAGGAGAGCGAGCCCACTCGGCGAGGAGCTGGACGGGTGTCAATGCCATCCACCGCCTTGGCCCTCTGCTCAGGCGGATCGATGACTTTGAGGAGCGCAAGCCGATTCTGCAAGATTGCGAGTACCACGAGTCGCTCCAGGCCGTGCGGGTAAACGGCGGCGTCGCGAACAACGTCGTCCCTGATGAGGTGTGCCTGCTACTCAGCCTTCGCTACGCCCCAGATCGAACCAAAGACGAGGCGTTCGAGGTTCTTTGCGATTACCTCGCACCGACCATGGACGTGGCCCGCGGGGACAGTGTCGTCATCGAGGAGTCAGCCCTGGCCGCGGCGCCCAACTTGGACCACCCGCTGCTCGCCGCATTGGTGGCTGCTAGCTCGGAGCCTCCCCGGGCAAAGCTTGGCTGGTCAGACGTCAGCTTCTTTGCTGGTAGGGGAGTGCCCGCGGCCAACTTCGGCCCGGGCGACCCGCTGATGGCTCACAATGCAGGGGAGTGGGTCGCAAAAGACGAGCTCGAGGCGGTTTACGCCGGACTATTGCGGCTCGCCTCGTGCGCTTTGTGAGTCTTTGCCGCAGGCCTCAAAGGCGCCTGAGGACAGTCACGACCTTGCCGTAGATGACGAGGCGGTCGGCGGTAACTTCGATCTCGGAATAGGCGGCGTTCGCAGGGACGAGCACGATTTTGCCCCGACGTTTGCGGAGCGTCTTCACGGTCGCTTCGTCATCTCCTATGGCGGCGACAACGATGTCACCTGACTCGGCGTCCTCCTGGCGCCTGACCACGACGAAGTCTCCGTCGAAGATGCCGACGTCGATCATCGATTCACCGCGCACCTTCAACATGAACAAGTCACCGGCGCCTGTGAGGTCTCGTGGGATCGGTAGGAGCTCTTCGACCGACTCTTCCGCCAAAACCCCGGTACCGGCGGCGACATGTCCCAACAGAGGTACGTGAGCTACAGGGCGAACTCGGATCGCCGCCCCTGATGACGGTTCCCAGCTCACGATTATGGCCCTCGGCTTGGTCGGGTCCCGCTGCAGGTAGCCCTCTCTCTGCAGCACCTTCAAATGGGTGTGCACCGTTGATGGCGACGTAAGTCCAACCGCCTCACCGATCTCGCGCACAGAGGGGGGATAGCCCCGCTCGCGGATCTGCTCCGCGATGAATTCGAGGATCCTGCGCCTCTTTCCTGCCAGGGTTGCCTCGGACATTCGTGCTCCTCCCGTCCAGACCAGTACCGGCCTTCGCCAGAGCAGGCTAAGCCGCGCGGAAGGTGAATGCAAACACCCGTTCGTGAAACAAGCGTTCGAAAAGAGGCTTGACAACGAACAAGCGTTCGTGGTGAGATTTGAGAGTCGAACACACGTGCGTCGGCTTAATGCCGGAGTCAGGGTCGACTGGCCCTGCACCGGTCTTGGATAGACCTGAGGAGGGCCAATGGGAGCACTCGCACAGCGCGACCAGGCAACCAGCCGGGAGTTCGCGGAGACGAATCCTCGCCAGAGACCGCAATGCCGCCCGTCGCCCCGTGGTAGGCAGCATCAGGCGAGCTGGAACGTGCTCGCCGAGGAGCTCGTGCCCTTCCCCCCCACGGTTGCGCGCGCGCATGAACTCGAACGGGCCTACCGCAGGGCCGGGCACAAGCGCGGAGCGATGATCGGGACGGGCCAGAGCGCCGCCCGCTCGTTAAGCGACCCCGCTCCGAGCCGATTCGTCGAGGTTGTCCCGAGTTTTCGGTCGGCCTACCCGATGTCGTCAATCGACCCGGTCGTCGTCCGGGCGCCCCAAGCCAGGTCTCGGCGGGCTTGTTCCCGACCACAAGCGCGAGGCTGGCAGCGCCTCCTCCCCGGCGCTGCCACCCTCGTGGTACTAGCGAGCCTCTGGTTCGGCGCCGGGGCGCTGTCTGACCTTCATCACTCGGCAATGTCGGTTCCAGCCTCGGCCGTAAAAGTCAAAGGGGGATACCTGTACATTGCTCGTCCCGGCGACACATTGTGGTCGATTGCCTCCGACCTGCAACCGGGTGGGGACCCGAGGCCACTTGTTGCTCAGCTCGAGCAGCAGCTCCACGGTGCCGAGCTGGTCGCCGGCGATGAGCTCAAGTTGCCCTGAGGCCGATCTTCCCACGGTATTCGAGCAGGACAGGTCGTCTCGCGAACGGGCCCTTGGGTCGTCTTGGGTGGTTGCCGGGCCGATCGCACCCGTGCGGCTCGGATCGGCGCTACGGTCAGCCTGTGCGCTGCCCGTGGTGCGGGGCGACCGAGGATCGGGTCGTGGACTCTCGTGAGGTTGAACAAGGTGAGGCAATTCGCCGGCGTCGCGAGTGCCTTCACTGCACGCGGCGCTTTTCGACTGTCGAACGAGCGAGCCAAGCAGTGCTCTGGGTTCTCAAACGATCAGGCCATCGCGAGCCTTTCGAACGGAGCAAGGTAATTGCCGGCGTCCGTGCCGCGTGCAAGAACCGCCCGGTCACATCGGAGCAGCTGGAGGTCCTCGCCGGCGCGGTCGAGCGCACCGCTTGGTCGCTCGGGCCAGAGGTGCAAAGCGAGCAAGTCGGGCTCGCCGTGCTCGAAGGACTCCGGGGGCTCGACGACGTGGCGGCGGTGCGTTTCGCGAGCGTCTACAAGGGCTTTGAGGAAGTGGACGATTTTGCGCGCGAGCTCGGGTTCTTGAACAAGGATGCAACGCCCGGCAACGACGTGGCAGCGCCATCGCGTCCGGGCGGGAAGAGAAAGCTCTCAGGTGACGGGGAACCATGACCGAGCCTTTGCTGGAAGAGGCGCCGGGAAGCGCTCTCGCCATCTACGCCCATCCGGATGACCCAGCGATTTCCTGCGGGGGCACGCTTGCCAACTGGGCTGGCCTGGGGACCACCGTGCACATAGTCATCTGCACGTCGGGCGATAAGGGGACGACGGACCCTGACACTGATCCGGCGGCCCTCGTAAAGGCGCGCATCATCGAGGCGGAGCGTTCCGCCGAGGTTCTTGGTGCCGCCGGTTCCTATTTTCTTGGTCATCTCGATGGTGAGCTCGACAACGACAGCGCGCTACGACGCGAGCTCGTGAAGATCATTCGGGACTTAAGGCCGGAGGCCATCGTCAGCCCAGATCCGCTTGCTGTCTTTTTCGGTGAGCATCACTACAACCATCGCGATCACCGAGTCGTCGGGTGGGCTGCTTTGGACGCCGCCGCGCCGGCAGCCGCGCTGCCTTTGTATTTCAAGGGCACGGGACAGGCTCATCAGGTCGTGGCGGCGTACCTGTCGGGGTCCTTGCAACCGAACGTCTGGGTCGACGTGACTTCCACGATCGACCGGAAGATCGAGGCGGTGGCGAGTCATTCGTCTCAACTGGTCGACGCAGGGGGCTGGATCGCAAGCGCGTTGCGGGACGGAGCCGAGGACGCCGGACGCGAAGCCGGTGTCGCGTACGCCGAGCCTTTCCGACGGGTCTGGCTTGCTCAGTGAGCGCGGCCCTCGACATCTTGCATGTCGACATGGACGCTTTCTTCGCCGCTGTCGAGGTGCTCGACGACCCGAGTCTCAAAGGGCTGCCGGTGATAGTGGGAGGTACAGGTGTACGCGGCGTGGTGGCTTCGTGCTCTTATGAGGCCCGCGCCGTAGGGGTGCGCTCGGCGATGCCGATGGGCGAAGCCCGACGCCGCTGTCCGAAAGCCGTTGTCCTCGCGGGAAGGCATAGCCGTTATGGAGAGGTGAGTCGTCAGCTCAACGAGGTATTCGAGTTCTTCACGCCCCTGATCGAGCCGATTTCTTTGGACGAGGCTTTCCTTGACGTCTCAGGAAGTCACCGCTTGTTCGGAGACAGCGAGGCGATCGGGGAGGCGATCCGGGCCCGTGTCTCAACAGTCCTGCATCTTTCGTGTTCGGTCGGCATCGCCCGTTGCAAACTCCTCGCAAAGCTGGCCTCGAAAGCCGCCAAGCCGGTCGCCTCGCCGAAGGGGCCTCATCCCGGGCCCGGTGTCGTCGTTGTCCCGGTTTCTGAGGAGCTTCAGTTCTTGCACCCCCGACCCGTATCCCACCTGTGGGGCGTAGGCCCAAGAACTGCAGAGCGGCTCGCTCGTTATGGGATCGCCACTATCGGCGACCTCGCCAGCATCGACCCCAGTTACCTGTCCCGGCTCGTCGGTCCGAGCCTTGGAGCGCAGCTTTACGATTTCGCCTGGGCGAGGGACGATCGCCCTGTCGTGCCCGGTCGGGCCGTGAAGTCGGTCAGCCACGAGGAGACCTTTCCCACCGATGTGCACGATCCGGAACGACTTCGGCTCGAGGTCGTTCGCATGGCCGACTCGGTGAGCAGCCGTCTTCGGGCGGGTCACCTCCAAGGTCGCATTGTGACCCTCAAGTTGCGATACGGCGACTTCACGACGATCACGCGGTCGCATTCTTCGTCCCGCCCCGTCGCTTCAACGGCCGAGCTCGTCAAAATTTCCTCGGCGTTGTTCTCCTCTGCTGATATTCGTCCAGGCGTGCGACTGCTTGGCGTCGGGGTCTCGTCGCTCGAAGAGCGGACGACCGCTGTGGCCGAACAACTCGTGCTCTGGGACATTGGCGATGGGGACCCGAACGCTCCTGGCGGCCGCGATGGCCGCCGCGAACTCGACGTCGTTGTCGACGCGATCCGGCAACGTTATGGCGCGGCCTCGGTCGGCCCAGCTGCCCTTGTCGCTGACAGCGGTCTGCGTGTGAAACAGATTGGGGACTCGCAATGGGGCCCATCGGCGTGACAATGGCGCTGTTTCAATCGGGTGCCTTCGAAAATGCTCTGGTGTGTGCAGCGTTCAATGCCAAGGACAGAGAGTTAGCCATTGGTCCCCGACCCGCCGTTGTAGGCACTATGGGCGTGTGAAATGATTCAGGTTGTGCAGCAAGAGGTGTACGGGAGGGGGTGACGATGCCGCTTTCAGAAGAAGAGCAACGGATCCTCCACGAGATGGAGCAAAAGCTGTACGAACACGATCGAGCTTTCGCGGATCGTGTAAGCACAAAGCCGTCGCGGAGCCAGACTCCAACTTCCAGCAAGGGTTGGATAGTGGCGTTCATCGCCGGTTTCGTGCTCCTCGTCGTTGCCTTCGGATCTTCGCTCCTCCTCGGGAGTCTCGGCTTTTTGATCATGCTGGGTGCTGCCGTGGTCTATGTCCACAGGGTGAGACAGTCTGACTCGGCTCGCTTCGGTGGGCTCAAGGGTTCCGCCCGGCGTGCCGGCATGACTGACGAGCTCTCCGAGATGCGCCGACGCCTAAGGTCGCGCTTTGGCAACCGCAACTGACGCCCTCTCGTCCGTTGGGTAGCTCGAGGCCACTCGGCGCCTCGGGAGAGACCGCCACCTGGTGGCTCCAAGCAGCGATCGTCGTTGCCGCCAGGCCGGGGTTATGGCCGACGGCAGTAATCGAATCGTTGGCTATGGCACCTCGCGGGTGGTGGCACCACTGGCCGCCGGCCCCCCTCGTTTCGCCGGCCTGGATGGCCTTTCGCATGGAAACCGCCTATGGGGACGCGAGCGCGCGCCCTAGCCGGCAGGACGTCATCTCCTGGCTGGAATGGTGCAAGGTGTCACGCCGGCGCACGCGGTTGCAGTAGCCTCCGATTGATGCCTCTACCGGGACGACAAGAAGGCTGAGATGTTCGGCCGGGCGCTCGTCCTGAACGCGTCTTTCGAGCCGCTCTCAGTCGTAGCGTCGCGGCGGGCCCTTGTCCTGGTGCTCTCTGACAAGGCTGAGCTTTTGCATGGGACAGGTCACGACATTCGCTCCGCTTTGGCAAAGTTTCCCGAGCCCTCCATCGTGCGGCTAGTGAATTACGTCCGCGTGCCGCACCAGGCACGGGTGGCGGTCACGCGTCGCTCGGTCTTTGTCCGCGACGGTCACCGTTGTCAGTATTGCGGTGCCCAAGCGGAGAACATCGACCACGTCGTGCCGAGGAGTCGTGGCGGCACACACAGCTGGGACAACGTCGTGGCCTGCTGTCGCCGTTGCAACAGCCATAAAGAGGACCGGTTGCCGGACGAGATCGGCTTCCGCCTGGCTAAGACGCCGAGAGCACCGCGTTCTCACCTCTGGTTGCTCGCGGCAAGTGGTGAGGTGCGTGATGAATGGGCTCAATACGTCGAGCCCGTCCTCGGTCACGCGGTCGGACTCTGAGCGACCAGCCAGTCTCCAGCCGCAATCGGGCTTGGCCCGTCCTCGAGCGCCGGGGATCAGCCGCTCTCCTTCACGCCAGCGCACCTGACCCTGGAGGGCATCGTCTGGCCTGTGTGTGCTTTCCTGTAAGCCCGGCCGTCGTCATCGGGAGTGCGCAGCCGGCTTCAGACTTCGACGCCGACCGGATGTCGCTTGCCGGCGTGGGCTTGGCGCGACGTCGCAGCGGAGGCGGTGCGGTTCTCGTCGCCCCCGGTTGTCAGCTGTGGCTAGACGTCTTCGTGCCGAGCGACGACGTGTTGGCACAGCCAGACGTCGGCAAGTCGTTCCACTGGTTGGGCGATGCGTTCGCCCAAGCGATCGCGGCGGTGCTCGGCACTTCGGCCGGAGAGCTCGGGATCGTTGCGCACCGGGGAAGTGTCCAGACATCTCCGTGGTCCAAGGTGCTGTGTTACGCGGGGCTGGGCGCAGGGGAAGTGACCGTGGCGGGACGCAAGGTGGTCGGGATGTCGCAGAGGCGGGAGCGTTCCGGGGCCTGGATCTACTCGATGGCTCTGATCGGCGGGCAAGCCCGTGACCTGGCCGACTTGCTGACGGGCGACGAGGAACGGCGGGCAAAGGCGCGCAAGGTCCTAGACGGTGTCGGGCTCGCCGAGGCGGATTATTTCGCCGAAGCATTGACCGAGGAAATCCTGAGCCGGCTTCCCTAAAGGCGCCAACCGGCACCAGAGCCCCCCGAACGACTACTTCACGATCATCGGCCCGATGGGAGCCGGATCACTTTCGCGCGCTCGCCGGGCTCCTTTTTAAACGCCAGTGGGCGCGCTCGACGTCCCCGTGGGGAGGAAGTGGGCAAATGGTTGACTGGTGGGGGGTTTTCCTCATAGAGTGGGCGGAAGTGGGGACCCGGGGAGGGCTCCCCCTTGAGAGTGGGATCGAAGGTTGCTTTGTCGCCAGGTTTCAAGTTCGTCGGGAACTTCCCCCGCTCCCTCGACGCAAAGGGCCGGGTGATCTTGCCTTCGCGCATGCGGACCCACTTCGCGGAGCACGGCTATTTGACCCCGGGTGCCGATGGCTGCCTCGCTTTGTGGCCGGAGGAGGAGTTCGAGCTCGAAGCTGATCGCCAGCACGCCAAGGACTCCATGGGGCCCGAGGCGCGCAACGACTTGCGCGACTGGGCAGCTTTGGTGACAAGGGTCGAGTTCGATCGCCAGAACCGCATGGCCGTGCCTTCTGAGCTGCGTGAGCTCGTCGGCCTCGAGCAGGAGGTCCTTTTCGTGGGCGTCCTCGACCGGGTCGAACTTTGGTCGCCACCACGCTGGTCGGCGCGTCGCCCACAGCTGACTGGTGCCCCGACGGGCGATGGATCGGGTCGTGAGTAATGGCCTACCCGTCGCGCTCGCGCTGCCCGTGCGGCGTCGGTCCTCGAAATGTAACTCCTGGGTTGCCTGCAGCCCCTCGGCCGAAGTGCCGGATGGCATTCCAACCCTCTCCGCCCTGTCTCATCCACACTTCGAGGGATGCCCTTCCCTTGAATTGGTCGCGGGGTTGCAGATGACCCAGGAGTTCGAACACACGCCCGTCATGGTCACAGAGGTCGTCGCCATGCTCGAGCAGGTTCCCGCTGGCGTGCTCGTTGACGCCACCGTGGGCGGGGGCGGTCATGCCGCCGCCCTCTTGGACGCCCGCGAAGACCACCAGCTGATCGGGCTCGACGCCGACGATGCAGCCGTCGCCGAGTCATCGGCCCGCCTGGCGCGCTTTGGGGAAAGGGCCCGCGTCGTGAAGGCTCGTTTTGATGAGATGACACAGGTAGTGAGTACCTGGGCACACGGCCGACCGGTTGCAGGCGTGATGTTCGATCTCGGCGTCAGCTCTCCTCAGCTCGACCGAGCT
>Ga0302320_10008556_pt1 | contig 22215 bp, 22 predicted proteins | sample Bog_T0_3_FD_202130 | JGI IMG/M metagenome (GOLD analysis project Ga0302320, IMG submission 202130) | Peat permafrost microbial communities from Stordalen Mire near Abisko, Sweden - Bog_T0_3 | ecosystem: Environmental > Terrestrial > Soil > Wetlands > Peat | place: Sweden: Abisko, Stordalen Mire...
AAAGGGCGTTAGACGGGAAGTAGCGCCGGATGCGCGTGGTTGTGCCTGCGGGAGACGAGTCGGTCCAACGACAAGCGTCGCACTCTGGCATACTGGGCCCCCCGCTTTCGCGGAGGATGACGAGAGCAGGTGTGGAGATATTTACATCCTTCTCCCCGAGGGGGAAGAAGGGAAGAAGCGTCTGTCTCACTCCCCGTTCCACCCGCACGCCCGCAGCCGCTCATGCAGATGCGGCGGCGCCGGCGCGACCACGCGGACCGGGTCCTTGTTCCTCGAAATCGGGATCACGATCTCGCGCGAATGCAGATGCAGCCGCGGCTCGCCGAAACGGGGGCCAGTGCCGTAGATATTGTCGCCGACGATCGGCCAGCCTGAGGCTGCGGCGTGAACGCGCAATTGATGGGTGCGGCCGGTAATTGGCTCGAGCGCGAGCCAGGTCAGGGCCTCGCCGCGTCCCAGCACCTTCCATTTCGTGACCGCCGATTGCCCGTCCGCGTCGGGCTTCTGCCACCAGCCGCGCTCGGCGTTGAGGCGTCCGAGCGGCATGTCGATCGTGCCCTCATCCTCGGCCGGGCCGCCTTCAACCACCGCCCAGTAGGTTTTTGCGATCTTGCCATGCTTGAACAACAGGCCCAGCGAGGCGGTGGCCTTGCGGTGGCGCCCGAGTACCAGGCAGCCGGAGGTATCGCGGTCGAGCCGGTGGGCCAGCACCGGCGGCCGCGGCAGGCCGAAGCGCAAGCTCTCGAAGGAGGATTCCAGATTGGCGCCGCCCTTGGGGCCGCGATGCACCGGCAGGCCGGCCGGCTTGTCGATCACCAGCATCAGCCCGTCGCGATGGAGCACCCGCGCAAGAATTTCGTCCGCGGTCAGTTCGGGAACTTCGGTCGGTCGGTCGAGACTTTCGCTCATGGCGCGAAACCGCTAACACGTCCGGCATGAGCGATACCACTCCGGAAAAGACCAAACTGAGCTGGTGGCGGCGGCTGTCCGAGGGCCTGAAGCGCACCTCGGGTTCGCTCGGGTCGGCGGTGGCCGACCTCGTCACCAAGCGCAAGCTCGACCGCGCCATGCTCGAGGATATCGAGGATGTGCTGCTGCGCGCCGATTTGGGAACCGAGGTGGCGTCGCGGATCGCAGCGGCGGTAGGCCACGGCCGCTACGACAAGACGATCTCGGCCGACGACGTCAAAGCCGTGGTCGCGACCGAAGTTGAGAAGGTGCTGGCGCCGGTGGCAAGGCCGCTTGTGATCGACGCGGCGCAAAAGCCGTTCGTCATTCTTGTGGTCGGCGTCAACGGTTCCGGCAAGACCACCACCATCGGCAAGCTGGCGGCCAAACTTTCCGCCGAAGGCCGCAAGGTGATGCTGGCGGCCGGCGACACCTTTCGCGCCGCCGCCATCGAGCAGTTGAAGATCTGGGGCGAGCGCACCAAGTCGCCTGTGATAGCCGCCGCGCAGGGTTCGGATTCCGCGAGCCTTGCCTTCAACGCGCTGACCGCGGCGCGGGAAGGCAAGCTCGACGTGCTGCTGGTCGACACCGCCGGCCGGCTGCAGAACAAGGCCGAGCTGATGAACGAGCTCGAAAAGGTCGTCCGCGTCATCCGCAAGGTCGATGGCTCGGCGCCGCATGCGGTGCTGTTGGTGCTGGATGCCACGGTGGGACAAAATGCGCTGTCGCAGGTCGAGGCGTTTCAGCGTAGCGCTGGGGTCACGGGCCTGGTCATGACAAAACTCGATGGCACCGCGCGCGGCGGCATCCTGGTAGCGCTGGCCGAAAGGTTCAAACTGCCGGTACATTTCATCGGCGTCGGTGAGGGCATCGACGATCTCGCACCGTTCACCGCGCCTGATTTTGCCCGGGCGATCGCCGGAATTGAGTAGCAGGGATTAAATAATGGACAAAGCCGCACCGCATCCGCTGTTCAAGCTCGCGACCGAACTCGGCCCGCTGATGGTGTTCTTCGTCGCCAACGCCAAGTTTCATCTGTTCGTTGCCACCGGCGCGTTCATGGTGGCAGTGATGGCGGCGATGATCGCGTCCTACGTGGTGACGCGGCACGTCCCTGTCATGGCGATGGTGACCGGGATCATCGTGCTGGTGTTCGGCACGCTGACGCTGGTGCTGCACGATGAAACCTTCATCAAGGTCAAGCCCACCATCATCTACGGCCTGTTCGCCGCGACTCTCGGCGGCGGTCTGCTGTTCGGCCGCTCCTTCATCGCCATCATGTTCGATCAGATGTTCAACCTGACGCCGCAGGGCTGGCGCATGCTCACGCTGCGCTGGGCGCTGTTCTTTTTCGCGATGGCGATCGTCAATGAAATCATCTGGCGTACCCAGAGCACCGATTTCTGGGTGGCCTTCAAGGCGTTCGGCGTGATCCCGCTGACGATGGCTTTTGCGGTGACCCAGATGCCGCTGATCAAGCGCTATCATCTGGAGCCGGTGTCGCTGGAGACCAGCGACGCGGCCGAAGGCGATGTGAGCAAGGGGTGAGTCTTCTCCCGCTTGCGCTGTTGTGCTCCCTCGCTCCGCTCTTGCGGGGTCGAGACGAGCGAAGCTCGCTCTTAGAGGGTTGGGGTGAGGGGCGCTCTCAACAGGCGAACTCGCCGATAGTCCCCCTCACCCGAAATTCGCTCTCGCGAATTTCGACCTCTCCCCGCAAGCGGGGCGAGGTGAGTTCACTCACTTCTGCTTGGCGATGATCTTGTCCTTGATGCCGTCATAGGTCTTCTGCGGCACGATGCTCTTGTTCACCAGATCGTCCTTGCCCTTGTAGGGGCGGCCCTTGATGATCGCAGCCGAATAGGCCTTGCCGATTCCCGGCAGCGCGTCGAGTTCATCGGCGCTGGCGGAATTGATGTCGAGCAGGTCGGACTTGGCGGCTGGCGCCATCGCAGCCGGTGCCATCTTGTCGGATTTGGCGGCGGGGGCGGCGGTCTGGGCCATCGACGGCGAAGCCGTCAGCAAGCCAAGGGTGAGTGCGGCCGCGGCAAGGGAAGCGAACGTAAAATGACGCATTGGATGTATTCCTCCAGGGACGGTTTAATCGACGGTTCAAGTAACGCCATCAGGCTAGCTTCGAATTCGTGGCGACGCCATGGCCGTCAAATGAACGGCAGATAAAAGCAAAGAATTATTTGAGCGACGTCATTGCCGGGCGCGATGCGAACCCGGAATCTCGAGATTCCCCGATGTGCAATTGCACATCTGAGGTCTGGTCCTTCGGACCATCCCGGAATGACGGCTACGTCGTCACTTCAGCGCCTTGTCGATCTCAACCCTCAGCACGGTGTCGACGTTCTCGGCGGTCACCGGGCCGACCATCTTGTAGACGATGGTGGCTTCGCGCCCGACAATGAAGGTCTCCGGCACGCCGTAGACGCCCCACTCGATCGCGGCGCGGCCGTTGCCGTCGACACCCACCATGCCGTACGGATTGCCGTAGCGGCCGAGGAAACGCCGGGCATTGTCGGGCGCGTCCTTGTAGTTGATGCCGATCAGTTGCAGCCGCTTGTCCTTGCCGAGTTCGGTCAATAGCGGCGCCTCGTCGTGGCATGGGATGCACCACGATGCCCAGACATTGACGACGCTGACCTTGCCCTTGAACACGGCCGGGTCGAGCCCGGGCACCGGCGCGCCGGCAACGGCCAGGCCCTCGAGCGGCGGCAGCGCGGTCTGCGGCGCCGGATGGCCGATCAGGGCCGAGGGAATTCGCGACGGATCGGTATTGCCGAGCCGGAACCAGAAGATCGCAGCCAGGGCTGCGAACGCGATCAGCGGCAGCGCCATCAGCCAGGAATGGCCTGAAGTCCGGCCTTGCGGCGGTGAGTCGGTTGTCAGAGGTTCGCTCATCGGATCTCCGTTGCACTGCGCCCGGATCGCCGGACCACGCCCGAGGCGTCGAGTTCGCGCAAGCGCTGTTTCTGGCGGCGGTAATCGATCGCGATCCAGGCAATGAGAATCAGCACCACGATTGTGACCAGCAAATAGGATGTCACGATAAAGGACGCATAGGGACCGAGCGACATCGCGTTCACGCCCGACGCTGGCTGGCTTGCGCCACTTGGATCAGTTGCAGCGCACGCACCCGGCGGCGCAGGATCTCGTTGCGCATCGCCGCCAGATGCAGGGTCAGGAACAACAGCGAAAACGCCACCGCCATCACCAGAAGCGGAATCAGAAAGGCGCGGTCGAGCGCGGGCCCGCCCATCCGCATCACCGAGGCCGGCTGATGCAGCGTGTTCCACCAGTCGACCGAGAACTTGATGATCGGCAGATTGATGGCGCCGACCAGGGTCAGGATCGCCGCGGCGCGCGCCGCGCGCGAGGGATCCTCGACCGCGCGCCACAGCGCGATCAGGCCGAGATACATCAAAAACAGGATCAGGACCGAGGTCAGCCGCGCATCCCATTCCCAATAGGTGCCCCACATCGGCCGGCCCCACAGCGAGCCGGTCACCAGCGCCAAAAAGGTAAAGGCGGCCCCGATCGGGGCGGCGGCCTTGGCGGCGACATCAGCCAGCGGATGCCGCCACACCAGCGTGCCGAGCGCGGCCAGGCTCATGACGCCCCAGACGAACATCGACAGCCACGCATTCGGCACATGGATGAACATGATCTTGACGGTGGCGCCCTGCTGATAATCGTCGGGCGCGACCGCCGATTGATAGAGGCCGATCGCAAGCAGGATCGCGGTGATGGCTGCCAGCCACGGCAATATCCGCGCGGTGAGCGCCAGGAACCGGGTCGGATTGGCGAGGTCGATCAGCGTCATGGCATCCTGTTAATGGTCGCAGCCGTCACAGGCAATCAGCATAAAGGGTCTCCGCGGGAGTTGATCGAGGTCAAGCAGGGCTGGATCAGTCCAGACCGTGCCGCAAACTGGCGGCGGCGGCGAACGGTCCGATGACAAAACTGACCAGCGACAGCGCGCACAGGATCGAGAACGGCGCTCCGAACGACGACGGTCCCGTGATCGCGGCCTGCGAGGCGGCGACGCCGAAGATCAGCACCGGGATCGACAGCGGCAGCACCAGCACGGCGAGCAACAAGCCGCCGCGGTGCATGGTCACGGCCAGCGCAGCTCCAATCATGCCGGTGAATGTCAGCGCCGGCGTCCCCGCCAGCAAGGTCAGCGCCACCGCGGAAGTCGACAAAGCGTCGAGATTCAGCAGCAGCCCCAGCACCGGGGTCGCGATCACCAGCGGCAGTCCGGCGGCCAGCCAGTGCGCCAGCGCCTTCGCCGCGCAGGCCAGTTCCAGCGGCGTCCGGCTCATCACGATCAGATCGAGCGAGCCGTCCTCGTGGTCGGCGGTGAACAGCCGGTCGAGGGTGAGCAGGCTCGCGAGCAGCGCCCCGAGCCAGAGTATCGCTGGTCCGAGCCGCGTCAGCAGCGCCAGATCGGGGCCGACCGCGAACGGCATCAGCACCACCACGGTGAGAAAGAACAGCACGCCGATCAGCGCGCCGCCGCCGACGCGCAAAGCGATTCTGATATCCCGCGTGATCAGCGCGCCAAGGGCGGTCATGAGCTGCCCCCGATCCGCAATTCGCTTCCCTGCAGGCCGAGCGGGGCGTGGGTGGCGGCGACGATCAGGCCGCCGCGCGCGAGGTGATCGCTCATCAGCGCCGCAAACATGCTTTGCCCGGCGGTATCGAGCGCATTGGTCGGTTCGTCGAGCAGCCAGATCGGCCGCCGCAACGCGATCAGCCGGGCGATCGAAAGCCGCCGCCGCTGTCCGGCCGACAGAAACGCCGCCGGCAGCTGCGCGGCATGGTCGAGCCCGACCGTGACGAGGCTTGCTCTCGCATCGAACGCCTCGCCACCCAAAAAATCCCGCCAGAACGACAGGTTTTCCTCAACGCTAAGCGCCGGCTTCAGCGCGTCGCGATGGCCGAGATAATGGGCCTGTTCGGGCAAGGTCAGTTCGCTGTCGCCGCCCTCCAGCCCGATCGAGCCACCTTCGATCACCAGCAGGCCAGCGATCAGCCGTAGCAGCGAGGTTTTGCCGGATCCATTGGGGCCGGTGACGACCAGGGCCTCGCCCGAACTGGCCGTAAAATCGAGACCCGAAAATACTTCCCGGCCGCCCCGCACACATCTGAGATCGCGCCCCGAGAGCCGCATTTTGCCTCTTTACAGCCCTCTGAAACCTGTCGGTACCGCAGCGGAATTTGTGGGTAGCGCAATGCTGCGGCACGATTGTCGGTGTGGCGGTGCCACTGGAATGATTCTATAAGCCGGAACTTGATGCAGCACACAATCCGCGGCTGCAAGCCTATCGGCCCAGCCGCACTTGCGGTGCCCTGATACCCTTGCCGGGTATAACGTTGTAATTGGGATTGCCTCACATGACCTCGCTCGACAGCTTCAAGTGCCAGAAGACCCTCAAGGTCGGTGGCAAGACCTACGTTTATTACAGCCTGCCCACCGCCGAGAAAAACGGCCTGAAGGGAATTTCAAGACTGCCCTATTCGATGAAGGTGCTTTTGGAAAACCTGCTGCGCAACGAAGACGACCGCACCGTCAAGAAGGACGACATCCTGGCGGTTGCGAAGTGGCTGAAGAAGCGCGCGCTCGAACATGAAATCGCGTTCCGGCCGGCGCGGGTCTTGATGCAGGATTTCACCGGCGTGCCGGCAGTGGTCGATCTCGCGGCGATGCGCAACGCCATGCAGGCGCTCGGCGGCGACGCCGAGAAGATCAATCCGCTGGTGCCGGTCGATCTCGTCATCGACCACAGCGTGATCGTGAACTTCTTCGGCGACAACAAGGCGTTCGGCAAGAATGTGGTCGAGGAATACAAGCAGAACCAGGAGCGCTACGAATTCCTGAAATGGGGCCAGAACGCGTTTACGAATTTCGCCGTGGTGCCGCCCGGCACCGGCATCTGTCACCAGGTCAATCTCGAATACCTGGCGCAGACGGTGTGGACCCGCAAGGAGAAGATGACGGTCGGCAAGAAGACGGCCACCTATGAGGTCGCCTATCCGGATTCGCTGGTCGGGACCGATTCGCACACCACGATGGTGAACGGCCTCGCGGTGCTCGGCTGGGGCGTCGGCGGCATCGAGGCGGAAGCCGCGATGCTGGGACAGCCATTGTCGATGCTGCTGCCGGAAGTGGTCGGCTTCAAGCTGAAGGGCCAGATGAAGGAAGGCGTCACCGCCACCGATCTGGTGCTGACGGTGACGCAGATGCTGCGCAAGCAGGGCGTAGTCGGAAAATTCGTGGAATTCTTCGGCCCCGGTCTCGACCATCTCTCGGTCGCCGACAAGGCGACGATCGGCAACATGGCGCCGGAATACGGCGCCACCTGCGGTTTCTTCCCGGTCGATGCCGAGACCATCGATTATCTGAAAACCTCGGGCCGCAAGGCCGACCGGGTTGCGCTGGTCGTGGCCTACGCCAAGGCGCAAGGCCTGTTCCGTACCGCCAAGTCGCCCGATCCGGTGTTCACGGAAACGCTGACGCTCGATCTCGGCGACGTGGTGCCCTCGATGGCCGGGCCGAAACGTCCCGAAGGCCGGGTGGCGCTGTCCGCGGTGGCCGAAGGCTTTGCTGCCGCCATGACCAGCGAATACAAGAAGGCGGGCGATGCGGCGAAGCGTTACCCGGTGGAGAATCGCAATTTCGATCTCGGCCATGGCGACGTGGTGATCGCCGCGATCACCTCCTGTACCAATACCTCGAATCCGAGCGTGCTGATCGGCGCGGGCCTCTTGGCGCGCAACGCCGCCGCCAGGGGGCTCACCGCCAAACCCTGGGTCAAGACCTCGCTGGCGCCAGGCAGCCAGGTGGTCGCCGAATATCTTTCCAATTCGGGCCTGCAGCTCGAGCTCGACAAGGTCGGCTTCAATCTGGTCGGCTTCGGCTGCACCACCTGCATCGGCAATTCAGGTCCGCTGCCGGAAGAGATATCGAAGTCGATCAACGACAACGGCATCATCGGTGCGGCGGTGCTGTCGGGCAACCGCAACTTCGAAGGCCGCGTTAGCCCGGACGTGCAGGCCAATTATCTGGCGTCGCCGCCGCTGGTGGTGGCCTATGCGCTGGCCGGCACGGTGACCAAAAACCTCGCCGTCGAGCCGATCGGCAACGGCCGTGACGGCAAGCCGGTGTACCTCAAGGACATCTGGCCGACGACCAAGGAGATCAACGGCTTCATGAAGAAGTTCGTGACCGCGGCGATCTTCAAGAAGCGCTACGCCGATGTGTTCAAGGGCGACGCCAACTGGCGCAAGATCAAGACCGTGGAGAGCGAAACCTATCGCTGGAACATGAGCTCGACCTACGTGCAGAACCCGCCTTATTTCGAAGGCATGAAGAAAGAGCCGGAACCGATCATCGACGTCGTCGACGCGCGCATCCTCGCCATGTTCGGCGACAAGATCACCACCGATCACATCTCGCCGGCCGGCGCGATCAAGCTGACCTCGCCCGCCGGTAAATACCTGTCGGAGCATCAGGTGCGCCCGGCCGATTTCAATCAATACGGCACGCGCCGCGGCAACCACGAGATCATGATGCGCGGCACCTTTGCCAACATCCGCATCAAGAACTTCATGCTGAAGGGCGCCGACGGCAATATCCCGGAAGGCGGCCTCACAAAACACTGGCCCGACGGCGAGCAGATGTCGATCTACGATGCCGCGATGAAGTACCAGCAGGAGAAAGTGCCGCTGGTGGTGTTTGCCGGCGCCGAATACGGCAATGGCTCGTCGCGCGACTGGGCCGCGAAGGGAACCCGGCTGCTCGGCGTCCGCGCCGTGATCTGCCAGAGCTTCGAGCGTATCCATCGCTCCAATCTGGTCGGCATGGGCGTGCTGCCGCTGACCTTCGAGGACGGGGCGTCGTGGCAGTCGATCGGGCTGAAGGGCGACGAGACGGTGACGATCCGGGGCTTGCAGGGCGATCTGAAACCGCGCCAGAAGCTGACGGCGGAGATCGTGTCCGGCGACGGCTCGCTGCAGCGCATCTCGCTTTTGTGCCGCATCGATACGCTCGACGAGCTCGAATATTACCGCAACGGCGGTATCCTGCAATATGTGCTGCGCAAACTCGCCGCTTGAGGCAATTGTGATCGATGGCTCACTGCGAAGTGAGTGGCGAGCAAGGGGGAGGCGGCCTATGAAGGGCCGCCTTGTCGCGTTCGAAGGCGGGGCAAACGAGCGCTTTCGCAAACGAGCGCTTTAATGTGTTAACGGGCACATGTTAACAGGGACGATGCGGGTGTTCTCTCGGCTTCCAGTATGACAGTGATGATGGCCTATCATTCGATCTCGCGATGGTCCGGCGCGCTTGGCGTCTGCGCGATGATCGCAATCATCCGTCCGGCCCATGCCGACCCGCGGGCCGTGGTGGAACTGTTCACCTCGCAGGGGTGCTCCTCCTGCCCGCCGGCTGACAAGATCATCGGTGAACTGGCCAGGGATCCGTCGGTTATCGCGCTGAGCATGCCGATCGATTACTGGGATTATCTCGGCTGGAAGGATACGCTGGCGGACGCACGCTTCAGCGCCCGCCAGAAAGCCTATTCGCAGGTCCGCGGCGATCGCGAGGTTTACACGCCGCAGGTGGTCGTCAATGGTTCGGCCCATGTCGTCGGCAGCGATCGCGCCGGTATCGAAGACGCGATCAGCAGCACCAAGCAGGCCGATGGCGTGATGTCGGTGCCGGTGACGATGACGCTGAACGGCAAGCAGATCAATGTTTCGGTCGCGGCCTCCGCCAGAGGGCCTGCGGCGATGCATGGCGAGATCTGGATCTGCTCGATCTCGAAAGCGGTGCCGATCGCCGTCGGCCGCGGGGAGAATCGTGGCCGCGAACTCACCTACTACAATGTGGTGCGCAACCTGCTCAAGGTCGGCGACTGGAACGGCAGTTCCGGCAACTGGACCGTGCCGCTGGAAAACATCTCCCGGGACGGCGTCGATGGCGCGGTGGTCTACCTGCAGGACGGCAACCGCGACAAGCCTGGCCCGATGCTGGGCGCGGCCTACACCTCGCTGCACTGAAATCCCCACACGTCATGATTACAGCGGGATTCCGGGTTCGCGCGCCCCGGAATGACAGCTCCCCCAAAAGAAAAAGGACCAACTCGCGTTGGCCCCAGTGGGGTATTCTATTCCTGCGACAGGCCCGATCCCGACGACCCCGGGGGGCTGGGGGCTGAGGAATCCGGAGCCGAAAGGACCGGGCCAACGCAGTGCTTTCTTCTCGCAATCCAGCGGGGCGGTCGATAGGCGGAAGTGGGGCGGTATTATGATTCCGCTAACGATCCCGTGACGAGGTATTTCCGGGCCGGATCCGCCGTGGCGCACGGTCGGACGAATTCCGTTGCGCCGGCCCTCTTGCAGCGGTCCGCGGTTGGCGCAATCATGTCGGTGGCATGACACAACCCGAAATGACAGGAGGCGCTCCATGAGTTCGATGTCGGAGGAAGCCGATCCAAGCGAGAGCCGCGCAGCGGCGCGCACCGCCGCTGCGAGTCCCTTGCCGGGCCGGGTGACGTTCAATCGTCTCGAACTCAATCGTATCCTCAATCTGTACGGGCGCATGGTCGCCGATGGCGAGTGGCGCGACTATGCCATCGATTTTCTGAAAGACCGCGCGGTGTTCTCGGTGTTCCGCCGTGCCTCCGAGGTCCCGATCTATCGCATCGAGAAAGATCCGCGGCTGGCGCGCAAGCAGGGCATCTACAGCGTGATCTCGGCCACCGGACTGATCCTGCGCCGCGGCCACGAACTCGACCGCGTGCTGCTGGTGATCGACCGCAAGCTGGCGGTGGTGTAGGGAGCCACCTGTCATTCCGGGGCGCGCCTTGGCGCGAACCGGAATGACGCTAAAAAACCAGCGCTGCGTCGTGGTCATCCAACCGCCGGCAGCGTCGCCCCGCCCTCGCCGAGCGCGCGCTGCATCATCACGGTGTCGAGCCAGCGGCCGAACTTGAAGCCGACGTCGGGATGGGTCCCGATCATCTGGAATCCGCACTTTTTGTGCACGCCGATCGATCCGGCATTGGCGGAATCGCCGATCACCGCGATCATCTGCCGGTAGCCGCGCGCCTCCGACTCCGCGATCAGCCGCTGCAGCAATTGCAGCCCGATCCCGCGCCGGTGAATCGCGGGCTCGAGATAGACCGAATTCTCCACCGTAAAACGGTAGGCCGGCCGCGGCCGGTAGGCACCCGCATAGGCATATCCAACCACCGTGCCTTCGAGAGCTGCGACCAGATAGGGAAAGCCGCCGTCGATCAGGACGCCGAAACGCCGCGTCATCTCGCCGAGATCAGGCGGGATCAGTTCGAACGTCGCGGTGCCGTAGCGGACGGCATGATCGTAGATCCCGGTAATGAAGGGCAGGTCGGCTGCAGTCGCGGGCCTGATTTCGAGCGAGGACATGGCGTGAGACTAGAATTTTTTCCGGCAAAGTGAAATCTGAGCCGGGCGATTCTTTCCTTCTTCCACAAGGGGAGAAGGAAACAAAAAAGCCCCGGCGGGTGAGGCCGGGGCTTGGGACTTGGTCGGCTGACAGAGGCGGTCAGTCGCGCTGGCCGAGCAGTTGCAACAGCAGCGTGAACAGGTTGATGAAGTTCAGATAGAGCGACAGCGCACCGATGATGGAAGCCCGCTCCGCCACATCGCCGCCTTGCGAGGCAAAGCCGTAGATGTAGTCGTTCTTCAGCCGCTGGGTGTCGTAGGCGGTGAGGCCCGCGAAGATCAGCACGCCGATCACCGACACCATGAACTGCAACATCGAACTGGCGAGGAAGACATTGACCAGGCTTGCGATGATGATGCCGATCAGGCCCATGAACAGGAACGATCCCATGCCGGTCATGTCACGCTTCGTGGTGTAGCCGTAGAGGCTCAGCGCGCCGAAGGTCGCCGCGGTGATGAAGAACACCCGCACGATCGAGGTGTGGGTATACACCAGGAAGATCGACGACAGCGAAATGCCCATCAGCGCCGAGAACACCCAGAACAGCATCTGGGCGGTCGCCGGCTTCAGCCGGTTGATGCCGGCCGAAATCGCGAACACCATGGCGAGCGGCGCCAGGATGAACAGCCACTTCAGCGGGCTGACGAACATCGCGTAGCCGAACGGCGTCAGAAACGAACTGCCGATCCGCACCGCGCCGGCGGACGGATCGCTGGTTACCGCCGCCATATAGACGCCGAGCGCGGCGAGGCCGGTGATGGCCAGGCCGATGCTCATGTAATTGTAGATGCGCAGCATGTAGGCGCGCAGACCGGCATCGACGGCCGCAGCGTCAGCGCGCCCGGCGGCCCGGCCGAAAGGAGAAGCGTAGTTACGGTCTAGGTCCGACATGGTCGAATTCCCGTTGGTTGTCCGGCGGAGCGCAAGGGGTTTGCGGCACCGGCTAGAAAGCTATCTCAAATGCCGCCGTTTGCTGACATTAATTTTGAGTCATGAAAAGCGGCGTCTGACCCGAACTGGTATGTGGGAAACTAGCACATTCAGCGCAAGCTTCCATGCGCGGCGGAATGTCGCTCCGCGACATGTTATCGGGCGAGTTGGAAGCCGGTGCGTGCCGAAACGGCGCTCAAGCGCCGACCACCCCGAATGCGCGGCAATGTGCTGCTTTCCCGACATAGCCGATTGTTTCAATTTGTTATAAATTCCGCAGCACCGTGGCTGGCTTCTGGTTCAGCGCCAGCAGCGTTCCGGCAAGTCCCAGTCCGACCGTGACGATCAGCGCCGCCGCCACCACGGCGGTGGCGCTGCCGGCCTGCCAGACGAAGCTCAGCGTCATCAGCCGGGTCACGATCAGCCAGGCCGCCACCGAGCCCGCGATGACTCCGAAAACGGCGGTGGCAAAGCCGATCATCAGATATTCCAGCGCATAGGCGCCGAGCAGCCGCGCCCTTGTGGCGCCGAGGGTCTTGAGGATGACCGCGTCATAGACCCGGTGGCGATGGCCGGCGGCGAGCGCTCCGCCCAGCACCAGTATGGCCGAGATCAGCGTCACCGCGCTGGCGCCGCGAATCGCCAGCACCAGGTTGGTGATCACCGATCCGATGGTTTCCAGTGCCTCGCGGACCCGCACGCTGGTGACCATCGGGAAAGCGTCGGCGACCGATTTGATGATCCGGGCGTCGCCGGCGGCGTCCGGGTGGGTCTCGGTCAGGGTCGCGATATGGGTATGCGGCGCGCCTCTGAAGGCATTGGGGGAGAATACCAGCACGAAATTGATGCCGAGACCTTGCCAGTCGACGGTGCGCATGTTTCCAATTGTTGCTGGGATATCGCGACCCAGCACATTGACCACGATCTGGTCGCCGATCTTGAGTCCGAGCCCGTCGGCGATCTTTTTCTCGATCGAGACCAGCGGCGGCCCGTCATAGTCGGCGCCCCACCATTGGCCTTCGACGATCTTGGATCCTTTGGGAATCTCGCCGGTGTAGGTCAGGCCGCGGTCGCTCTGCAGCACCCATTCGGAGTCGGTCGAGGCCTTGAGGTCTTCGGCCTTGACGCCGCGCGCCGCGACGATGCGCCCGCGCAGCATCGGCACGTCCTCGATGGTCGAATCGGGCGCGGTGGTCTTGAGGAATGCGCTGAAGCGGCCGGCTTCCGCGGTCGGAATATCGATGAAATAGAATGACGGGGCGTGATCCGGCAGCGCCGCCAGGAACTGCCGCCGCAGATTGCCGTCGATCTGCGTGATCGTGACCAGCACGGCGAGGCCGAGGCCAAGCGACATCACTACCGACGGGGTCAATGCGCCGGGCCGGTAGATGTTGGCGATGGCCAGCCGAAGCATCGTGATGCGCGTTCGCGGCAGCCGCCGCGCCAGTGCCATCAGCCCGGCGGCGATGCCGCGCAATAGCGCAAACACCACGATCGAGGAAGCGACGAACACCGCCGCAACGCGCTTGTCATAGGCGAGCCCGATCACCACGGCGATCAAGAGCGCGACCACCACCGCCATCAGCCCGAGATAGCGCCAGCGCGGCCGATGCCACTGGCTGGTCACCACTTCGCGAAACAGCGCCGCCACCGGCACGTCATGCACCCGGCCGAGCGGCCACAGCCCGAACGCCAGCGCGGTCAACAGGCCATAGACCAGCGACAGTGCCAGTTGATCCGGATGCAGCGCGGGCACCACCGGCAGCGGCAACAGTTTGCCGAACAGCCCGACGATCACGAACGGCAGCGCCGCGCCGGCGGCAAGCCCGATCACCGAGCCGAGCCCCGCGAGCACCACGACCTGGGTCAGGTAGATCGAGAACACGTCGCGGCCGGTGGCGCCCAGCGCCTTGAACGCGGCGATGACGTCGCGGCGGCGATCGATATGGCTCTTGACCGCATTGGCAACGCCGACGCCGCCGACCAGAAGTGCGGCCAGGCCAACCAGAGTGAGAAACTGGGTAAAGCGGCTGATGGTGCGTTCGAGCTGTGGCGAGGCGTTGGCTCGGCTGCGAACTTCCCAGCCGGCCTCGGGCAACGCCGATCGCACGTCGTCGGTGAGTGTCGTCAGGGCGCGATCGCTGGCCGCGTCGTCCGGCAGCCTGACCCGATAGATCCAGCGCACCAGGCTGCCGGGCTGCAGCAGCCCGGTGGCGCGCAAGGCGGCCTCGCTGATCAGGAATCGCGGGCCGAGCCCGACGCCGCCGGCCAGCTTGTCCGGCTCGGCGCCGACCACGCTGCGGATCTGGAACGCCGCGCCGCCGAGGGTGACGCGGTCGCCGAGCCTGAGATCGAGCCGCGCCAGCAAGGTCGAATCGACGGCCGCGCCGAAGGCGCCGTCACGCTCGGCCAGCAGATCGGAGGCCGGCAGCTTCGGATCGAGCGTCAATTCACCCAGCATCGGATAGGCGGCATCGACCGCCTTGAGCTCGACCAGCGCGAGCCTGCCGTCACCGGTGCGCGCCATGGCGCGCAAGGTCGCCGCCACCGATACCTCGCCGCGGGCACGGAGAAACGCGACTTCATCCGGCTTGGCTTCGCGCTGGATCAGAGAGAAGGCCACATCGCCGCCGAGCAGCGTCCGGCCCTCGCGCGCCAGTCCTTCACCGAGGCTTGCCGCGACCGAGCCGACGCCGGCGATCGCCATGACGCCGAGCGCGATGCAGGCGATGAAGACGTAGAAGCCGCGCAGGCCGCCGCGCAATTCCCGCAACGCGTAGCGCAGCGGCAGCGATGCGGCGCGGCCGCCATGGATCGGTTCGCTGACAGTGCTCATGAAGCGGTTTCGCGTTCCGCAACCTGACCGTCGATCCGGCCCGAACGCAGCCGCACCACGCGGTCGCAGCGCTGCGCCAGCGCGGTGTCGTGGGTCACCAGCACCAGCGTCATGCCGCGCTCGGCATGCTTGGTGAACAGGAGATCGACGATCTGCTTGCCGGTGGCCTCGTCGAGATTGCCGGTCGGTTCGTCCGCCACCAGGATGGCGGGATCGGGCACCAGCGCCCGGGCAAGGGCGACGCGCTGCTGTTCGCCGCCGGACAACTGGCTGGGATAGTGATGCAGCCGGTCGCCGAGCCCGACCGATGTCAGTTCCTGCGCCGCGCGCACCGACGCATCGGGATCGCCGGCCAGCTCCAGCGGCACCGCGACATTCTCCAGCGCCGTCATGGTCGGAATCAGATGGAACGACTGGAACACGATGCCGACCTGGCGGCCGCGAAAGCGCGCCAGCGCGTCCTCATCGAGGGCATTGAAAGGAGTGCCGTTGACCACCACCTCTCCGCTGTCGGGACGCTCCAGTCCCGCCATGACCATCAGCAGGGTGGATTTCCCCGAGCCTGAAGGTCCGATCAGGCCGATCGCTTCACCGGAAGCCACCCGCAGGCTGATGTCCTTGAGGATGTGAACGCGTGCCGGCCCGGTGCCGAGCGAGAGATTGACGTTCGAGATCGAGATGGTGTCCGGCGCGACGCCGGCTCGGGATGAAGGTTCGATGAGACTGTCCATGGCCCGGTCATATGGCACTTTCACAAGCAAGGTCGAGGGCAAGGGCGGGATGTTCGTGCACATGCTCGTGTTGGGGTTGGCGCTGATGGCGGTGGAACCGGCCTTTGAACCGGCCTTGGCCGAGACGCCGGCCAATGGCGGCGCCAAACCGGTCAAGATGGTCGTGCTGGGTGATTCGCTGAGCGCGGGGTTCGGCCTCGCCGGGGCGGACGCATTTCCGGAAAAGCTACAAAAATCATTGAAAACCAAAGGGATAGAGGTCGACGTGATCAATGCCGGGGTGTCTGGCGACACCAGCTCCGGCGGTCGCGACCGGCTCGACTGGTCGGTGCCCGAAGGCACCCAGGCTGTCATCGTCGAACTCGGCGCCAACGACGCCCTGCGCGGCACCGATCCCGATGTCACGCGCTCGGCGCTGTCGGACATCGTGACGCGGCTGCAGGCCCGCGGCATCGCGGTGATGTTGTGCGGGATGCTGGCGCCGCCGAATTACGGCAGCGATTATTCCGCCCGCTTCAACGCGATCTATCCGGATCTGGCGAAATCCTTCGCGGTGCCGCTGTATCCGTTTTTCCTGGAGGGCGTCGCCACGCACGCCGATCTCACTCTGGCGGACGGCCTGCATCCGACGGCGGCGGGTGTCGATGTCATCGTCAAAAATATTCTGCCCACCGTGGAGGCATTTCTGGGCGCGATAAGCGGGCAACGCAGTTGAAAAACAGGCAGCGATAACCTTAAAGGCGGGGTTTTCGCAGCCTGGCGCGCCAGATGCTTCGCAGAGTCACATAACTACGATAGAAAATAGCATCGGTGATTCGTTACCGGGTTTCAGCATCGGGAGTTCTTGCGATGCCGCGTTTGTTCACTGGACTGGAAATTCCGGCCGAGATCGGCCAGACACTTTCCAATTTGCGGGGCGGCCTGCCGGGCGCCCGCTGGATCGATCCCGAAAATTATCACGTCACCTTGCGCTTCATCGGCGATATCGATGGCGTCGCGGCCAATGAAATCGCCTCGCTGCTGTTCCGGATCAACCGCAAGCCGTTCGAGGTAGCCCTACAGGGCCTGTCGAGCTTTGGCGGACGCAAGCCGCGCGCGGTGGTGGCCTCGGTGGTGCCAAGCCGGCCCTTGATCGAGCTTCAGGCCGAACTGGAGCGGCTGATGCAGCGCTTCGGACTCGATCCGGAAGGGCGAAAATTCACCCCGCATGTGACCCTGGCGCGGCTGCGCGATGCCTCCAACCAGGATGTCGCGGATTATCTGTCGGTGCGCGGCTATTTTCCGACCAGGGTGTTCACGGCGTCGCGCTTCGTGCTGTTTTCGTCCCGCGCCTCCACCGGCGGCGGCCCCTATGTGGTCGAGGATACCTACGCGCTGGGGGCGTGAAGGCGAAGATTTTCTACTTTGCATGGGGTTGTTTTCGCTTTTTTCATCCAGGCCCTGCCGCAGCCCCGAAGGGACGCCAAGCCGGGTCCGGACGTCCTCCACGCATAGCCGCTGCACCAATTCGCGGCTTGCAATTTTCTTCGTGTTGGGGCCGTAGAGTGGGCCATGTTGTCGACCCCGCATACCCCATCCGCCTCGTTCCGCACGCATTATCGGGCCCTCGTCTCCTCCGGCGCGATCGAGGCCGATGCCGCGCAGGCGGAGGCCGCCGAGGCGCTGGCCGAGCTCGAGCAGCGGCTTACCGGTTACAAGCCGCCCCGCAAGCAGGGCCTGCTCGGGCGGCTGTTTGCCGACAAGAGCGAGCCGCCGCGCGGCCTCTACGTGCATGGCGAGGTCGGGCGCGGCAAGACCATGCTGATGGACCTGTTTTTCCAGCACAGTTCGGTGGTGCACAAGCGCCGTGCGCATTTCCACGAATTCATGGCCGAGGTGCACGAGCGGATCTACGGCTATCGCCAGAATATCGCGCGCGGCGAGCTCGGCGACGCCGACGTGATCTCCCTTACCGCGGCCGCCATTTTCGACGAGGCGTGGCTGTTGTGCTTCGACGAGTTTCACGTCACCGATATCGCGGATGCGATGATCCTGGGACGGCTGTTCGCACGGCTGTTCGAACTCGGCACCGTCGTGGTGGCGACCTCCAATGTCGCGCCCGAGGATCTCTACAAGGGCGGTCTGAACCGGGCGCTGTTCCTGCCCTTCATCGCGCAGATATCGGCGCATATGGACGTGTTGCGGCTCGATGCCCGCACCGATTTCCGGCTCGAGAAGCTTGCCGGCGTGAAAATGTGGCTGGTGCCGGCCGACGGCGCCGCCGCGGCCGCGCTCGACAATGCCTGGGTGACGATGACCGGCAACGCCAAATGCCGGCCGCGCGATATTTCAATCAAGGGCCGCATCCTGCACGTGCCGTGCTCGGCGGATGGCGTTGCGCGATTTTCGTTTGCGGATATCTGTGAAAAACCGCTCGCCGCATCCGACTATTTGCGGCTCGCCCACGACTATCACACCATCCTGATCGACCGCATCCCGGTGATGGACTACGGCGAACGCAACGCCGCCAAGCGGTTCATCGCGCTGATCGACACGCTGTATGACAATGCCGTGAAGCTGATGGCCTCGGCGGCGGCCGGTCCGGTGTCGCTGTATCTCGCGACCGACGGCCATGAGGCCAACGAGTTCAAGCGGACCGCCTCGCGGCTGATCGAGATGAGTTCGGAATCCTATCTGGCGCTGCCCCACGGCCACAAGGATTCCGCCGCCAGCGGCTCGAGCACCGGGCTGGTGGAGACCTGAGCTGTCATTCCGGGGCGCGCGTCAGCGCGAACCCGGAATCTCGCGCCAATTATCTCGATCTTCCGGGTTCGCTCGCTTTGCTCGCGCCCGGAATGACGAACTGCCTTGATCGAAATCAAGGCAAGACTGACAATTGAGCACGCCGCGACTTGAACGGGCGGGTCGAAAGGGATAACCAGCTTTTTAAGCTTCATTTCATCCATCCTGGCTTGACCTGCAAAGGACAGATTTCCCATGGCGCGCGACAAGATTGGTTTGATTGGCTCCGGTCAGATCGGCGGAACGCTGGCTCATCTCATCGGCCTGAAGGAATTGGGCGATGTGGTGATGTTCGATATTGCCGAGGGCGTGCCGCAGGGCAAATCGCTCGATATCGCGCAATCCTCGCCGGTTGACGGCTTCGATGCGCATTTCACCGGCGCCAATTCCTATGACGCGCTCGAGGGCGCCAGGGTCTGCATCGTCACCGCCGGCGTGCCGCGCAAGCCCGGCATGAGCCGCGACGATCTCCTCTCCATCAATCTGAAGGTGATGGAGCAGGTCGGCGCCGGCATCAAGAAATACGCCCCCGACGCTTTCGTCATCTGCATCACCAATCCGCTCGACGCCATGGTGTGGGCGCTGCAGAAGGCCTCCGGCATGCCGCACAAGAAGGTGGTGGGCATGGCGGGCGTGCTGGATTCCTCGCGCTTCCGCTATTTCCTCGCCGACGAATTCAACGTCTCGGTCGAGGACGTCACCGCCTTCGTGCTCGGCGGTCATGGCGACACCATGGTGCCGCTGGTGAAATATTCCACGGTGGCCGGCATTCCGCTGCCCGATCTGGTCAAGATGGGCTGGACCTCGCAGGCGCGGATCGACGAGATCGTCGACCGCACCCGCAATGGCGGCGCCGAGATCGTCAACCTCCTGAAGACCGGTTCGGCCTTCTATGCGCCGGCGGCCTCCGCCATCGCGATGGCGGAGAGCTACCTCCGGGACAAGAAGCGCGTGCTGCCGTGCGCCGCCTATCTCAACGGCGAATACGGCGTCAAGGACATGTATGTCGGCGTGCCCGTTGTCATCGGATCGAAGGGGGTCGAGCGTATTGTCGAGATCGAACTGGCCGGCAAGGACCGCGAGGCGTTCGACAAGTCGGTCGGCGCGGTGCAGGGTCTGGTCGATGCCTGCAAGAAGATCGCGCCGGACCTGCTCGGCCGATGATTCAGGAGGCGGCCGGACCAATCGGCCGATCGATCGTTCAAAGCCTTTCGAGGGGCCCGACATGAATATCCATGAATACCAGGCCAAGGCGCTGCTGCACGAGTTCGGCGTGCCGATCTCGAAAGGCGTGCCGGTGCTGCGGGCGGCCGATTCCGACGTGGCGGCGAAAACGCTGCCAGGCCCGGTCTGGGTGGTAAAGAGCCAGATTCATGCCGGCGGCCGCGGCAAGGGCAAGTTCAAGGAAGCCTCCGCCGGCGACAAGGGCGGCGTCCGCATCGCCAAATCGGTCGCCGAGGTCAATGAATTCGCCAAGCAGATGCTGGGCGCCACCCTGGTCACGGTGCAGACCGGGCCGCACGGCAAGCAGGTCAACCGGCTCTATGTCGAGGACGGCTCCGACATCGACAAGGAGTTTTACCTTTCGATCCTGGTCAACCGCGAAACCTCCGAGGTCTCGTTCGTGGTCTCCACCGAAGGCGGCGTCAATATCGAGGAGGTCGCGCACAAGACGCCGGAGAAGATCGTGAGCTTCTCGGTCGATCCTGCCACCGGCATCATGGGCCATCACGGCCGCACCGTCGCCAAGGCTCTGGGCCTCAAGGGCGATCTCGCCAAGCAGGCGGAAAAACTGGTGGCGCAGCTCTATAGCGCCTTTGTCGCCAAGGACATGGCGATGCTGGAGATCAACCCGCTGGTGGTGACAAAACAGGGCGAGCTGCGCGTGCTCGACGCCAAGGTGTCGTTCGACGACAATGCGCTCTATCGCCATCCCGAAGTGGTCGCGCTGCGCGACGAGACCGAGGAAGACCCCAAGGAAATCGAGGCGTCGAAATACGACCTCAATTACATCACGCTGGAGGGCACCATCGGCTGCATGGTCAACGGCGCCGGGCTTGCGATGGCGACGATGGACATCATCAAGCTCTACGGCATGGCGCCGGCGAACTTCCTCGATGTCGGCGGCGGCGCCGACAAGGCCAAGGTCACCGCGGCGTTCAAGATCATCACCGCCGATCCCAATGTGAAGGGCATTCTGATCAACATTTTCGGCGGCATCATGAAATGCGATATCATCGCCGAAGGCGTGGTCGCCGCGGTGAAGGAAGTCGGTCTCAAGGTGCCGCTGGTGGTGCGGCTCGAGGGCACCAATGTCGATGCCGGCAAGAAGATCATCCGCGAGTCCGGTCTCAATGTGCTGCCGGCCGACGATCTCGACGATGCCGCGCAGAAGATCGTTAAGGCCGTGAAGGGAGGGTAAGCCGAATGCCTGAGGACCATCTTGCCGCGCCGGCGCCGCTCGATGCCCATCGCAAGCTCGCGGCGTTTGCGGGCGAATGGAACGGCGAGGAGACGGTATATCCGTCGCGCTGGAACGCCGGAGGCCCCGCCACCTCGCATGTGGTGGCGCGCATGGATCTCAACGGCTTCTACCTGATTCAGGATACGGTTCAGACCCGCGACGGCGAGCCGTCTTTCGCCACCCATGGCGTGTTCACCTACGACCGCGAGGACCGGCTTTACAAATTATTCTGGCACGATTCGCTCGGCTATTACCCGCCGTCGCCGGCTTCCGGCGGCTGGAGCGGCAAGACGCTGATCCTGGTGCGTGGCTCACTGCGCGGCAATGCACGCCACGTCTATGAAGTCATCGACGACAATACCTACACCATGAAAATCCAGTTTTCGCCCGACGCAGAAGGATGGGCCGACGTGCTCACCGGCATCTATCGGCGGATCCACTGACCCCTTGAGCCATCGGCCCGCGAAAGCAATCCCAACCATGTCCATCCTGATCGACAAGAACACCAAAGTCATCTGCCAGGGTTTTACCGGCAAGAACGGCACGTTCCACTCGGAAGCGGCGATCGCCTATGGCACCAAAATGGTCGGAGGCACTTCGCCCGGCAAAGGTGGCGCGGTGCATCTCGGCCTGCCGGTGTTCGACACCGTGGCCGAGGCGCGGGAAAAGACCGGCGCCGATGCATCCGTGATCTACGTGCCGCCGCCGGGGGCAGCCGATGCGATCTGCGAGGCCATCGACGCCGAGATACCCCTGATCGTCTGCATCACCGAAGGCATTCCGGTGCTCGACATGGTCAGGGTCAAGCGCTCGCTGTCGGGATCGAAATCGCGGCTGATCGGGCCGAATTGTCCGGGCGTGATGACGGCAGGCGAATGCAAGATCGGCATCATGCCGGCCAATATCTTCAAGCCGGGCAATGTCGGCATCGTTTCGCGTTCGGGCACGCTGACCTACGAAGCCGTGTTCCAGACCACCCAGGAAGGCCTCGGCCAGACCACCGCGGTCGGCATCGGCGGCGACCCGG
>Ga0302320_10008557_pt1 | contig 22214 bp, 18 predicted proteins | sample Bog_T0_3_FD_202130 | JGI IMG/M metagenome (GOLD analysis project Ga0302320, IMG submission 202130) | Peat permafrost microbial communities from Stordalen Mire near Abisko, Sweden - Bog_T0_3 | ecosystem: Environmental > Terrestrial > Soil > Wetlands > Peat | place: Sweden: Abisko, Stordalen Mire...
GGAAGCCGTGCGCCGGCGTCCGTATTCGGTGCTGCTCTTCGATGAGATTGAAAAAGCCAATCCTGATGTGTTCAACATCTTTTTGCAGATCATGGACGATGGACGGCTGACCGACGGCAAAGGGCGCGTGGTGGATTTCAAGAACACGATCCTCATCATGACCTCGAACATTGGCTCGCTCTCGCTCTCGGGAGACCTGACGTCACCGGAGCGTTTTGCGCGGGCCAGCGAGCAGGTGATGACCGCACTGCGGGCGCACTTCAAGCCGGAGTTTCTCAATCGCATTGACGACATCGTGGTCTTTCGTCCGTTGGGAACCGAGCAGCTCACGAAGATCGTGGACCTGCGGCTGGAGGATCTCAAGAAGCTGCTGGCCGATCGCAAAGTCGCCCTGGAGCTTTCCGAGGCGGCCAAGCACGCGCTATTTACCAGCGGATATGATCCGGCGTATGGCGCGCGTCCATTGAAGCGAGCCATACAGCGCATGATTCAAGATCCGCTGGCGATGAAGATTCTCGACGGCGAGGTGCTCCATGGCGACCACGTTGTGGTGGATGCCAAGGATGGCAAGCTGACTTTCAACGTGCAGCGCCAGGAGGCTCAGCCGGTTACGTCCAAGGAAGAGACGGCGCAGCTCGCATAAAGAAAAACACCGTACGCGCTGGAAATGAGAATGCACTGGGAGAGGTTCGGAGCGTTTTCGTCCAGTTACCTTCGATTGTGGACAATGGGTGCGAATTGAGGAAGAATTGCGTCTGGCGCAAAACCTTTGAGGATCAGGCAGTGTGTGTCCATGACCAATACCAGCATTAGTACGTCTCAAATCGAAGCAGCGGTGCATCGCTACTGGCGCGTGCTGAAGGAAAAGAGCGTCGGAGAGATGGGGAATTTCTACTCCTACGATTCCATGGTGTTTAATCCGTTCTCGTCGCGGGCCGAGCCCGGCAGGGTTTCGGCCGCCCGCAAAGAGCGCGAGTACTTCTCGCCGCAGACCACGTTTCGTGCAGAGATCACGGGACACATCGACGTAGTGTTGCTGGCCGATAACATTGCGGTGGCAAACTACAATTTCCGCTGGACCGCAAGCAATATGGAGCAAGAGGTTCTGGGCAAGCGCTTTGACAAAGCGGTGCGCGACGGCCGCGCCACCCAGGTATTTGTGCTCTCGCCAGAGGGCGAACTGCACATTGCCAGCGAGCATCTCTCAGACATCTGGCGCGATAAGTAATTGGTGGTCATGGCGCATGGCCTACCGTTCCGTGCTCATTAGAGCGTAGAGCGCGGCGGTGCGAAGTACGATCAGCGCTCCCCAGCGCATGATTCCAGAAACTCTCAGGTCCATCACGGCAGACGAGATCCCCGATACGGCGGGCAACAGTCCGATGGCGAGAACAAAGACTCCTAGCCATCGCGCCCACTTCCACTGACGCCATAACCCAACGGCAGCCACGCCATTAATGATCGCCAGCAGCAGGTAGCCCAGCCAGCCCCGCATGGCAACTTCCTCACCGACCACCCACGATCCTGAGTTGAAGGGCAGCATCGCCCGCGCAATGCTGAAAGCATAGCCAGCCGCGAGCAAGGCAAAGGCCGCAAGCAACATTGCGACCCATGCAATGCCTCGCGGCCTGTCAGTGTTTTCCATGGGACTTGGGTCACTCCAAATCAAGTGATTGCGAGTGAGGCCTGCGAGTTACGCCAGATCGAACAACAGCACCTCGGCCTCTTCGTCGGCCTTTAGTGTAAGCGTGTCTTCGTTGCTCACGCCTGCGCCGTCTCCCTGTTTGAGCGCATGGCCGTTGACGGTCACTGCTCCCTTGGCAATCTGCAGCCAGGCGTAGCGCTCTGCGGGCAGGTTGAAGCTCAGGCTCTCACCGGGCACAAGCTTCGTCACTCGCAGGTTGGCATCGGAGTTGATCTTCACCGAGCCTTGCTCTCCCGTGGGCGAGGCGATCAGACGCCAGCGTCCGCGCTTTTCCTCGTCCGGAAACGGTTTCTGTTCGTAGCTCGGCTCAACGTCCTGCTTGTCTTTGTCTGGGAGTATCCAGATCTGCAGCAGATGCACCGGCTCGGTTGGAGAAGGGTTGAACTCACTGTGTACGATTCCCGATCCCGCGCTCATGCGCTGCCCATCTCCGGGGCGGATGATCTCACCCGTGCCAAGACTGTCGCGATGCTCCAGCGAGCCGCTTAGAACGTAGGTGATGATCTCCATATTTTCGTGCGGATGCATGCCAAAGCCGCGCCCGGCAGCGATCACGTCCTCATTGATGACCCGCAATGCGCGAAAGTGAACATGCTTCGAGTCGCGATAATCGGCAAACGAAAATGTGTGAAAAGTATTGAGCCATCCGTGGTTGAAATGTCCCCGCTGATTGGCTTCGCGAACTGTGATCATACATACCTCCTGGCCTCTGGCGTTGCCGCCGGCCGAGCGCGTTACCCGACATGCTTGAGGGCTTACGCTGCCTTTAAGTAATTAGATGTTGCAACAGATAATAACGATTCATGCAACACGCGGCGCAACTTCGCCCGTCCGAAGCGCGTCTGACCTACGTCAGGGAGGGTCGATAAATATGGCTACCACCAAGAGCAGCACGCGGCAAAAGGCTACGCCGAAGGCGGCAACAAAGGCGAGTTTCAGGAAGACCGGCGCGAAGAAGAAATCAAGCACGCAGCGCAAGTACAGTCCCGCAGCCGGTGATTACGTGAAAGAAGAGATGAAGGAGATGAAGCAGGGAACACTGAAGAGCGGGGGAAGCGGAAAGAAAGTTACGAATCCGAAGCAGGCGATTGCGATTGGACTCTCAGAGGCGCGGCGCGCGGGTAAGAAAGTTCCCGCGCCACCGCACAGAAAAGCTGCTTGATTTAGTTTCACAGTTTCAGCCTTCGACAAAGAGGCCCGCGTTATGGACGCGGGCCTCGGTTCGTAAAAGCTGATTCGCTATTTGCTCTCGCTCTTGCTATTTGCGCTGCTGCTTGCGTCCCCGCTGGAGCCCGAATTTGCGCTGCTGCCGCTCGAACCGCTGTTCCCCGAATTGCTCTTGCCGGAATCGCTCTTACCCGAATCACGACTGGATGCGTCCCCGCCTGAACTCTTCTCCGAACCGGAGCTTGCCGAGGCGCTTTCGCCGCCGCTCTGCTTGCTGGATGAAGCAGAGTCCGAGCCCCCGTCCGACTTCCCGCTGCTGTCATTTCCACTGTCAGACCCTGATGATTCCGAGGATGTGCCGGCCGAATTCTTGCGCGCGTAATCGGTCACGTACCAGCCCGAGCCTTTAAATTGCACGGCTGGAGCCGAAATCATCTGATCAATCGTCTCCTTCCCACACTTCGGGCAGGTGGTTAAAGGAGCGTCAGAGAACTTCACAATGCGCTCAAACTGGTGAGCGCAGGAACGGCACAAATACTCGTATAAGGGCATGATTCCTTCGGATGTTCGCCAGTCAGGCTTCGGAGCCGGGTGTGCGGCAGTTGCTGCCGCTCGGGCTGCGAAACTCATAGCGCGGCTTCCTGTTTCGATCTCGCTACTTCGATTCTAGGTTCCTGCGGGCGATACGGTCAATCCTGCGCATGCTTGCGGTGGTAAACTTCGCCCATGTCTGCTAGTCAACCTTCGCTGTATCTCGTCGGCACTCCCATCGGCAACCTTGAGGATATTTCGCTGCGCGCGCTGCGCATCCTGAAGGAAGTTGACCTGATCGCCTGCGAAGACACGCGGCAGACTTCGAAGCTGCTCAATCATTACGGCATTTCCACTCGCACCATCAGCTACCACCAGCACAATGAGCTCACGCGCTCGGCCGAACTCATCATGCACCTGGAGCAGGGACACTCCATCGCCCTGGTCACCGATGCGGGCATGCCCGGCGTCAGCGATCCCGGTTTCCGCCTGGTATCGCTGGCCGTGCGGCACAAGGTTCCCGTGGTGCCCATCCCAGGAGCTTCCGCCTTTCTCAGCGCGTTGGTCGCAAGTGGCCTGCCTACGGATGCTTTTGTCTTCCGCGGCTTTCTTCCGGTCAAACTGGGTCAGCGCCGAAAGATTCTGGAAGAGATCAAGGGTTCGCCGCGAACCCAGATTTTTTACGAAGCGCCGCATCGTCTTCTCGGCACCTTAGAAGACATTGTTGACGTTCTTGGCCCGCATCGCCGCGTGGTGGTGGCCCGCGAGGTCACCAAGATTTACGAGGAGTTCGTGCGCGCCACCGCCGCCGAAGTCATTGAGGAATTCAAGAAGCGCGATGAAATTCGCGGCGAGATCACCCTGCTGATTGGAAAGGCCGATGAACCGCACGGTCTTCCGCTGGTGACGCAGAAGAACGCCCGCAGTCGCGTCCGCGAGCTGATGAAGACCGAAGAGATCGACGAAAAAGAGGCAATGAAGCGCGTGGCAAAAGAGATGGGAATCAGCAAGAGCGACGTGTACCGGGAGTTGCAGAAGGACGGGAAGAAGTAGAGAAGACGGTTTCCGAATCGTGCGTTACCGGGAGCAATCCGGGCATTGAAATTCGACGATTTATACCAGCACTCCGTCGAGCGTTTCGCGCGCTTTGCGTGCCAGGGTGCCTAGGCTGAACGGCTTCTGCAAGAAGGTTGCACTCCGTTCGAGAATGCCGTGTCGCAGCACCGCATCATCGGTATAGCCAGACATGTAGATCGTTTTCAGATCGGAACGCAAGCCTCCCAGCAGTTTCGATAACTCTCTGCCACCCATCTCCGGCATGACGACATCGGTAATCAAAAGATCGATATGTCCATATTCGCTCGCTACCGAAAGCGCCTGCTGGCCTGAACGCGCTGCCAGGACCGTGTAGCCCAAGCTGCGCAGATAGCTACACATCACTTCCCTCAGGGCTTCTTCATCTTCGGCGATCAAGACGGTTTTCGATCCTCGTGGGCGCGCGTCGGTCTTCACCGGCGTATCAGAGGCGATCGCCAGGCTTGCCTTGGGCAGGAAGATGGTGAAACAGGCGCCCTGCCCACGCTCACTATCCACCCAAACGTAGCCGTGGCTTTGTTCCACGATTCCGTAAACCGTGGCAAGCCCCAATCCTGTCCCCTTGCCGACCTCTTTGGTCGTAAAGAAAGGTTCAAAGATCCTCTCCTGCGCCTGCTTGCTTATGCCCGTCCCAGTATCGGTAACCGAAAGCTTCACGTATTTCCCGGGCGCTACGTATTGGTGGCCGTCAATGCTTCCTTCTTCCACGGTGATGTTTGAGGTCGCAATCGTGAGCGTTCCGCCTTGAGGCATTGCATCCCTGGAATTTACGCAGAGGTTCATCAGGACTTGAACGATCTGATCCGGGTCAGCCTCGGTTGCCCAGAGTGAGTCCGCCGGGTAAATGCGAAATTCAATATCTTCGCCGATGAGCCGCACCAGCATTTTCGCGGTTTCGCCGATCACGGTATTCAGGTCAAGCACCACCGGAGCACTGATCTGCTTGCGGCTGAACGCCAACATCTGTCCGGTGAGGCTGGCTGCGCGCTCAGCGGCTTTTGTGATCTCCTGGGTATTCTTTCGTAGGACGCTGCGCGCGGGAAGTCCATCTTGCAGCATTTCGGTGTAGCTCTGGATGACCATGAGCAGATTGTTGAAGTCATGAGCAATGCCGCCGGCAAGCCGCCCGACGGCTTCCATCTTCTGAGCCTGGCGAAGCTGCTGCTCGAGCGCCTGCGTCTTTTTCTCTTCCCGCTTGCGTCCCGTTATCTCCGCCGACAGTTCCTTATTGGTCCGGGCCAGTTCGGCGGTGCGGGCGCATACCTCGGCCTCCAGGCCATTGTGGGCTTGGCGCAAGTTCTCCTCCGCTGCCTGCCGCTGCTCAATTTCCCTGACCAGTGCCTCATTCACCTGGCCCAGATAACTTGCGTGTTCTGCCTCCAGTTTGAAGATGGAATACATGCTGATAAACAGGCCGTTCAGCAGCAGCAGATAGGAGACGACCTTCAATAGATGGGCGGCTACGAATATTGGATCAAGCAGGCTGCCATAACTGGTCATGGCAATTTGAGCGGCAACCGAGGCGATCAGCGAAAGCACAAGCCAACTATCGAGACTGTCCGTCCACGAGCGTTTCCTCAAATATCCGATCAGCGCGGCGGCAAAAAACACAGTGGGCACAAGCTCCGCCGGACGGTGTATGAAGAAATTTGGCAGGAATGGAGGAGGCAGTTTGAGAAACATGAAAGCGGCGAAACTTGCCACGGCGCATGTTGCCGTGAACAGGTAAGCCAGGATTTCTCTATGCCTGGTCACCACCACATGCTGCTCGTCCATTCTGCGGGCCAGCAGGCTGACACACATCAGCAAAGACAGGAACATTCGCGACGCGGCGCCGCTCCAGGGAGTCAAGATCCATTGAGCCGACCTCGTATGCCCCACCATGAACGAAGAGGTGATGACCGCATGGTAGCCGTCGAGAAAAGCGGTCGCGATCAGCCCAGACCCCAGAAGCAGGAAGAAAGCATTTTTCTTGGTGTAAAAGCGAGCAAGCGCAATGCCGCCGGCGGTGAGGGCGAGTCCATTGGCACTCGTCTCGAGGAGGGTATGAACCTCAGACGTGACATGCCACGACAGGTGGCCCAATACGGGCAGGAGTAGAACCAGAACCAGGGCGAACAGACAAGAGAAGAAGATTTGCTGCCCCGAGCGACCTTGTGGCGGACTGTTCATGGCCTTATATATCGGCAGGAAGGCAGGACTTGACTACGTCCAAATCTGATTCAAATGCGTACACCTGCAGGCTAAAACTACCACCGTTCCGTTGTCATTCACAGGAAAAGGAAATCAGACCTTATTACGTTTGTCACTAAAGGGATCCCTTTATTTCCGCTTCGTTTGAATCGCAGGCATCCGGGAAGAAGCATAGGTGGTGCATTCAGCACACACAAAGGCGCGTGACTCGCTTTAGGGCCTAGTCGAGCGAACGAACCAAGCTGGCGGAATGGCCGAAATGGGCCACTGAGCAAACGGCGTCGAAATTTGGGCATCATAGATATTTGGGAGAATATTCTGGCTCTCCCGGAACCAGCGTTGTAATATTCTGACACTCTGAGAAGTGGTAAATTGCGCACATAGGCGTAAGCGACTGGCGGCCTTGGGAAACAAACGGTTAGAATTGGTGTTTACGCTATGGCAGAACGCTTAGAGATGAAGGTTGTGTTGGAAGACCCAGCGAAAGTTGGTGTGCCGACCCTGTTCAGTAATCACTTGGCTGTGTCGCGCGCTGGCACTGAGGTTCAATTTGAATTTGTCGCAGTAGATATCAACACGATTGCAACGATGCTGAGCGAGACTCCTTCATCGAGCGAGGCGCCGTGTGAAGTCAAAGGCAAGACAGTGGCAAAGATTGTGATTCCCCTCCACGTTTTCATGCAGCTAGAAAGCCACCTTGCGGGCATATTTGCCAGCGTGAACAAAGATTTTATCCTGGACGACAGTGAGGCACCTGATGAGCACAGCGCGGTCATTTAGTTTTCCATTTTCTGCAGCGCAGTCAACGGCAGCAGAGGGACGGACTATCGTTGACCCCCGACGCGAACGACAGCTTTATTGCGAAGTTGCGAGTGCGATGAAAGGCAACGCCTTCGATGAAGCCGTTGTGGAGGTATATTCCAGTAGGCCCGAGCGCGACCTACCATCACCGAGGAATTCTCGTCGCGCTCAGCGGAAGTATAGCCTCCCTGGGCAATGATTATCGACGCGGCCGATTGGTATGACCACGATCCAGATCTGAAGAACCCATATCAAGGGGATGTACTCGAAGGCGTCCCTTTGGTTTTTCCTCAGGGTAAGAATGTCAGGTGGGTTCTTTTACGTCCCTTGCCTGAAGGGAAGATCGAAAGTGCTCGCTCAGGCCTACCTCGTAAATACCATGCCAACGTTGAGGGCGAGCTGCCCACCGCATGGTCACGGCCCGATGGCGAGCTTGTAATGGCCTCTGCCGCAGTGTACCGAGTAATGATTCTCAGTCGCAGCTGCAATCTGGACTGGAAAAAACAGGTACAAGTGGCTCCTGTAGATCCGACCGAAGGTCTCGATTCTAAAGCGCTTGCTTGCTTGCGGGAGAATGACGATGATCAGTCGTTCTTCCTCCCGTCTGACCCACCCCATTTGCCTGAATCCTATGTTGACCTGGGCCGAATAACCACGGTGTCTGTTTCGTACGTCAGGCGTATGGATAACCTTGTGAGACGACTCTCGTCCCGGGCTACGACTGAATTGCAGAACAGCCTCTCGGAGTTCTATGCCCGGCCATACGGCTTCAATGTGAAAGACTGTGTGCCGCAGACAGCCAAGTATCGTTGCAGCGGATGCTTCCTGACCGGGCAGCTTATTGTGCCGGTGGTTCAGATTTCCAAAGGGCTGGATTGCAAGTTTCCCGAGTGCGCGAAATGCGGCAACGACGCGCTTTGGGTTAAGATACAGGAACCCAAACAAGAAAAGTTATTTGCTGAATAGATTACCCAGCGATTACTTACCACCCACGTCTCTTATGCTGCGGGTGGCAACCCCTCTACTCCTTCACCGCCCTCAACAGCTCCTTCGTGTACTCATGCTGTGGCGCGCTGGTGATCTGTTCTGCGTCGCCGATTTCCACGATCCTGCCTTGGCGCATCACCGCGATGCGGGTGGAGAGATAGCGCACAACGGGCATGGAGTGCGAGATGAACAGGTAGGTCAGACCGAATTCTTTCTGCAACCGCTTCAGCAGGTTTACGATTTGCGCCGCCACGCTAACGTCGAGGGCGCTGACCGCTTCGTCGGCCACAATGAAGTGCGGACGCAGGGCGAGAGCGCGGGCGATTCCAATGCGCTGGCGCTGCCCTCCGCTGAACTCGTGCGGATAGCGGGCCAGGATGCTCACGTCCAGTCCTACTGCGCCCATCAACTCGGCGGCGTGCTGGCGCAGGATCGGCTTGCCGAGTTCTTCGTGGATGGCGAGCGGCTCGGTGACGATCTCTTCCACGGTCAGCCGCGGATCCAGCGAGCCGAATGGGTCCTGAAAGATGATCTGCATTTTGCGCCGCATATCGCGGAGGGGACGCGCGCCGAGAGCGGTGATTTCCGCGCCATCAAAGTACACCTTGCCGCTGGTGGGCTCGATCAGGCGCAGCAACATGCGTCCCAGGGTGCTTTTGCCGCAGCCGGATTCGCCGACCAGTCCCAGGGTCTCACCTCTTTCAATGGTGAATGAGACGTCATCCACGGCGCGCAGCGCGGTTCCCGTGGTGCGCCCGAAGGCGTCGCTTGTGTCATAGATCTTCGTGAGATGTTGGGCTTCCACCAGCGCCATGAGAGCAGCGTAACACGCCTCGGGCAGGCTTGCAGGCTGCGGAAACTTAGCAAGGCAGGCTATGCGGCGGGATGAGCGGCAATCTCCGCGGGTTTCTGGAGCCGCTCGCGTGGTAAAATTTTCCACAGCCAACGCTCACGAGAGAATCAATTGATCGAACTTGCCCCATCCATTTTATCGGCTGATTTTGCCCGCCTCGCCGAGGAGGTAGCGCCGGTGATCGCCGCCGGAGCAACGGTGCTGCACGTGGACGTGATGGACGGACACTTCGTCCCGAATATTACGATTGGGCCTGCCGTGGTAGCAGCCTTGCGCAAGTACGTGCAGGTGCCGCTTGACGTCCACCTGATGATTGAGAATGCGGACGACTACATTCCCGCCTTTATCGATGCGGGCGCCAACTGGATCAGCGTTCACCAGGAAGCGTGCGTGCATCTTGACCGCGTGGTGCAGCACATTCATTCGCGGGGCGCGTTGGCCGGGGTGGTGATCAATCCGGCAACGCCGGTTGGTACCCTGGCAGATATTCTGGACGCAGTGGATTATGTGCTCGTCATGTCGGTGAATCCGGGCTTTGGCGGACAAACATTCATTCCCCGCTCGCTCGGCAAGATTCGCCATCTTGCGGAATTGCGTGCGCAACGCAATCTTCATTACCGCATTGAGGTGGATGGCGGCATCGGTCTTGATACCATTACAGAGGTGGTGCAGGCGGGCGCGGAAATTCTGGTTGCCGGCAACGCCGTCTTTGGCCGTGGTGACTCCGGCCACAATGTTCAACAGCTTCTGCAGGCCGCCCGTTCGGCCACATTGCAGAAAGCCTAATCGCTCCTATTCAAGTTTGACCGAGGTGTTTCCGGCATGTTTCGTCGCGCTCTCATCGCTCTGCTGCTGGCCGCAAGTTTGCTGACCTGCATTGCCTGCAATGAAAAGAAGGCCAACAATCCGCTGGCCCACATCAACTCCAAGCAGCCGGACAAGATTTTGTATGACCGTGCGATGGACGCGATGAAAGAGCACAAGTATGACGTCGCGCGCATCACCTTGCAGACGCTCATCAATACTTATCCGGATTCCGAGTTCGTGGCGCGGGCGAAACTGACGGTTGGCGAGTCCTGGTACCAGGAGGGCAGCACTGCCTCGCTGGCCCAGGCCGAAACCGAGTTCCGCGACTTCATCACGTTCTTCCCCAACATGGCAGAGGCCGCTGAGGCGCAGTTGAAGATCGCCGACATCCATTACCGGCAGATGGAGAAGCCCGACCGCGATTACAACCACGCCCGCCGCGCCGAAGACGAGTACCGCCAGTTGCTGCTGCAATATCCTGACAGCAAACTGGCAGACACCGCCCGCGTACGCTTGCTGCAGGTGCAGGAGGTGCTGGCCGAGCGCGAGTATCGCGTGGCGCGCTTCTATTTCCTGCGCGGATCGCTGCTGGCTTCTGTTGCCCGGGCCCGCACACTGACGGACACGTATCCGCTCTACAGCCACTCCGATGAAGCGCTCTACATGCTGGGACAGGCTTACGAGCAGCAGGCAGACCGCACCCGCGCCACAGCCATTCCCACCGATGTGAAGCAGCGCCTGACCAAGGGTTATCTGGATAACGCGGCCGCAGCCTACAGCAAGATCGTTACGCGCTATCCGGCAATGACGCGCTTCCAGGATGCCCGCCGGCGACTGGCGGCCATCGACCGTCCGGTGCCTACGCCCACTCCCGAGGAAATCGCTCTTAACAAACAGGAGATGGCGAGCCGTACGGCCTCCACACGCTATGAGCGCTTCGTCAACGATATGGGCAAGCATCCGGACTTCAGCGCCGCGGTGAAAGTTGGCCAGCCCACGCTTGTGGACCCCAAGCAGACGGATGCGCCAAACCTGGTGCGCGAGATCAACGCGGCTTTCAAGGCTGCGGCAGAAGCCGGTTCCGGCACGGGCAAAATTGAGGTGGAGACAGTTAGCGGCGGCGGTGTACCGGCGAATCAGCCGGTGCCGCGTTCCGCCGAACCAGCGGTGAAGCCCAGTGACATTCCTGCCCAGGCTCCGCCACAACTGAACGAATCAGCTTCCTCTTCCACGGCAGAGAAGCCCGCCGACAAGGCCGCTGATTCCTCCTCTACGGCGACCACGAAAGATGCAGCTCAAGACGCTTCCTCAAGCCGCAAGACGAAAAAGAAGAGGCATTTCAAGCTTCCTATTCCCCTCTAGCTTCCAGCGGAACGGTCCTGCGCCCGCCCATGGTAATCATCGGGCGGGCGTTACCTTTTCCGTCTTGTGCGCGAAATGGTTCACCCGCATTGACCTTGTCAGGCGACTGCGTTAACGTGGCTGGTTAGAAACTTCGCCAGATCTCGTCCGTCCAGGATTCTCCGTGGCCTTGAATATTCTTCTTGCCGACGACAGCGTACCCGCCCAGAACATGGGCAAGAAAATACTTTCGGATGCCGGCTATGACGTGATGACCGTCAGCAACGGCCTTGAAGCTCTGCGCAAAATAGCTGAGACCGTACCCGACATCGCCATTCTGGACATCTTCATGCCGGGTTACACCGGGCTTGAAATCTGCGAGAAACTGCGTGCCAACCCCAAAACAGCCGCACTGCCCGTAATCCTGACCGTGGGCAAACTGGAGCCATACCGGCCGGAAGACGGCGAGCACGTTCACTCCAACGCCATCATCGTAAAGCCCTTTGCCGCTGCTGAGCTGATTTCAGCCGTGCGCAGCCTCATCGGAGGCGCTCACGCGGCTTCCGTTGCCGAAGCTCCAGAGCAGGCTCCGGCAGATCCGCTGCCGAGCCTCGCAAGTGCATCTGCGGTGGCTCCGCCTTCAAGTGGACCGGTGGCCGAGGAGGCAGAAGACGAACCGCTCTTTGCCTATCGTCCGCCTGAAACGCAGTCGCCGGGGGACACCGGGGTAAACGCCTACGGCACCGAGCCTCTGGGCGCGGCTGCTGACGCGATGCAACCGGCGAGCCTCGTCTTCAATCCGGATGCGAAACACACGCCATTCAGCGCCTCTGCCGTCGATCTCTTGCCGTCCGTATCCGCTCCCGTAGAGGACGCTTCATCGCCATTCACCGAATTCGACCTGGAGCCTGCCGGATCCGTCTATTCATCGGCTACGGAGTCCACCTCGGAGAGTGAAGATCTGCCCCTCTCTTCGGCGGCGCCCGGTCTGGCTCACGGCGAAGAAGCAAACTCACCGGTGCTGGCTACTCCGCCCGTCGACCCCTTGCTGGACGTCTCCGCCCCTGAAATTCCGGCTGGTATTCTGGATTCGAACATTCCTGAAGTCGGAGAGATCGGCGCTGACGAGACCAAAGCTGGCGAGCCGCTTGCGTCTGCGTCCGAAGAGGTTCTTACTCCCGAGGAAGAAGCTCGGCGGAAAGCCTTTGAAGACCTCTTCAATTCCGATGATCTTCCGCCCCTGGACGAAGCGCCTGCCATTGCCGAGGCGCATGCCTTTGACAGCGATATGCTGCCAACCATTGCCGGTGCAAGCAGGCATGAAATTGTCGACGTGCATCCCGATCCCGAGATTGAACCGCTGCTCGAAACGACACCGGAGGCTGTGGTCGCCGCCGAGCCAGACCCCTATTTGATGGACGAAGAGGAGAGTAAGAGCGTAGTCGGCGCGATTCCTGGCCGCGACGTTCTGCTTGAAGCTTCTGAGGATTCCGGCTGGATGCAGACGCAGCCTACCGAGGACTTACTCGGATTTTCCGGAGAGCAGTATTTCCGCGAGGGCGAGAATTCCGTCGATCCGTTGTTGCAATCGCCACTAGAAGCCATTGTGCCCGAAGCCGCAGCGACTGAAACTGAAGCTGTTACGCACGACGCTGTAGCGCACGTCGCCGCAAGCGTCCCGGTGGAAGCTCCTGTTGAGGCACGACCTGAGCCTCTCTCCAGCGTGAAGCCGGAGGAGATACTTGAGGCGCCTGCCGAGAGCGTAATTCCCGAAACAGCGCCTTCTCAGCAACCGATTGAGAGAGCGGCTGAGCGTCTCGCGGAACATGCTGAACCCAAACCTGCTGAGCCCCAGCCCGTCGAGCCTGAGCCGGTCGTACAGGCTGAATCGAAGCCAGTGGAATCGCACTCCGCTGTCTCTGAGTTGGCCGCGCTTGCCTCCGGAGCAGGTCTTGCGGCTGCTCTTCCCAAACTCGCGCATCTTGTTGAAAGGGAGATCAAGCACGCATTTCCGCAGTCCGAGGTACAGCAGCCATCCAAAGAAACCGCACCAGTTTCCGAAGATCTGTTGTCCGAGCCGCCGGTAGCGGAGATTGCGGCCACTGTGTCCGCGCCGCTGGCACCCGAGCCCGAAGTCAAGCACGAAATAGACGTAACTCCCGCACTCGAAGCCGAGCCGGTTGCAGAAGTTGCTCCCGTGCCGGAAGCCACGCACGAGCCAGAAGTAACTCCTCCGGTGCAGGAGGCAGAGCCGGTTGCAGAGGTAACTCGCGTGCTGGCCCAGCCTGAGGTTGTTCAGCCTGCTCCCGAAGCTGTGCCGGAGACAGCCGCTCCCGCACCGCCGCCTCCTGCAGCAGAACAGAGTGTGGCTCCCGCAGAACAGAAGCAGGTTCCAGCAGAACAGCCAGCGGCTGTTTCCAAAACGATTCCGGCGGTGGAGACTTCGCGATCTACGGAAGCCGAACGCGTCCATCAGGCGGTGGAGCGGGTCTTTGACCGCTTCAAGCCCTTGCTGGTGGCGGCCATCGTGCGCGAACTGGCTCGTCGCGACTGAAGTGCAGTCAGCGAATATAAAAAGGGCGCGGATTCACTCCGTGCCTTTTGTTTGTCTGGAAGAGGATGCTATGCGGCTTCGATTCTCATGCTCAAGTCCACCGCGCGGGCAGAGTGCGTGAGTGCGCCCACAGAGATGTAATCCACGCCGGCCTCCGCATATTGGCGTACATTGTCCAGGGTAATTCCGCCCGAGGACTCAATTTTCATCGCACGCGCTTCGCGCCGGATTCGCGCAACCGCCTCGTGGGTCTGTGCCGGAGTCATGTTGTCAAGCAGGATGGATTCAGCGCCATACTTCAGCGCACCCTCCAACTCCAGCATGTCGCGCACCTCCACCTCCACCGGTTGCTCGCCTTTGCGGTTGGCCAGCGCGCGCTCAATGGCCACGCGCACTCCGCCTGCAAGATCGATGTGATTGTTCTTTACCAGGATTCCGTCTGAGAGATCGAGCCGATGGTTGAATCCGCCGCCGCAGCGCACCGCATATTTCTCCAACTGGCGCAGGCCCGGCACGGTTTTCCGCGTGTCCAGAAGACGTACGCCGGTGCCCTCCACGGCGTCAACGTAGGTGCGGGTGACGGTGGCAATCCCGCTCAGGTGTTGCAGCAGATTCAAGATGAGGCGCTCGCAGCTCAGCAGCACGCGCGCGTTGTGGCGGATGGAAGCGACGGACTCGCCACGGCGAAGATGCACGCCGTCGAAGATCTCCTGCGGGATGCTGACCTCGGGATAGGCCCGCGACTCGCCCTCAAGATCGGCGAAGGTCTCAAAGATGCGCTGCACTGACGCAATGCCCGCCAGCACGCAATCCTGCTTGGCGATAATCGTGGCCATCGCCTTTTGTTGCGGATCAATCGTCGCCAAGGTGGTGGCGTCGCGCGTTGCCTGATCTTCCAACAACGCGTTTGACAGGATGGCGGTAATCCTTCGGCTATTCCAGTTCATTGTCCGTCCCCTTCCGGATAGCCGCCAAGTTCCGCAAGGCGCGCCTTGGCATTCGCAATCAGTGATTCCAACTCCACGCGGCGAGTCTTCAAGCCTTCCACAACTTTTGCCGGAGCCTTGGCGAGAAATCCGGGATTATTGAGCTGGCTGGTGTTGCGCGCGTATTCGGCCTCCAGCTTTTCAAGCTCTTTTGTCACACGAGCAATTTCCGCTACCTTGTCGACCTTCTGCTCGTACACCAGGCGGACTTCAAAGCGCGCTGTGGCTCGCGAGTTGGTGGCCTTGGCGAGCGATTCATCTACAAATGTGAATGCAGAGACATTGGCCAGCCGCGTCAAGGCCGCCGCGTTGCCTTCAATGATGGCGCGCACCTCGTCATTGGCGAAGATCTCGATAGGCAGCATCTCTTTCTGCGCGACCTTCAGCTCGGCGCGCACGTTGCGCACGGAGACAATCAAATCCTGCAGGATCGCCATATCGCGCTCGGCATCCGGGTCAAGCTGCGCCGCATCGGTTTCAGGAAAGGCCGCAAGCGCAATCGACTTCAGCGGCGGCTTGCCATCGTATACCGCGTGCCATATCTCCTCGGTGATGAACGGCATGAAGGGAGCAAGCATGCGCAGCGCGCCTTCGAAGATTCGCACGGTGTTTGCGAACGTTGCGCGAGCTTCTTCGCGATCTGTCGAGAGCAGCCTCGGCTTCACGAGCTCTACGTACCAGTCGCAATACTCGCCCCAGAAGAAGTGATAGATAACGTGAGCGGCCTCGTGAAAGCGGTACTCCCTGAGCGCGGAGCTGACCTCTCCGGCGACGCGGTTGAAGCGCGAAAGAATCCAGCGGTCTTCCAGAGTCGCGGCGGCGAAGCCCTTCAGTCCAACTGCATCTTTCGCATTCGTCTCGGCGGCGAATTCGCTCAGCGACCAGACACTTTGCTCGGCGGCGCGATCGACATTCATGAAAAGAAAGCGAGCGGCATTCCAAATCTTGTTGGCGAAGGCCCGGTAGCTCTCGGTGCGGCTCTCACTGAAAGCAATGTCAGTGCCAGGCGCGGCCATGGCGGCCAGGGTGAATCGCGCGGCGTCGGTGCCGAACTTCTCGATCACGCCAATGGGATCAACCACGTTGCCCTTGGTCTTAGACATCTTCTGCCGGTCGGCATCACGCACCAGCGCGTGAATGTACACCTCGCGGAAGGGCACAATGTCGCGCTTGTCGGTCTTCTGCTCGTCCATCAGGTGGCAGCCCAGCATGATCATGCGGGCGACCCAGAAGAAGAGAATGTCAAAGCCTGTGACCAAGGTCGAAGTGGGATAGAAGGCGTCGCAATCAGGCGTCTTCTCCGGCCAGCCGAGCGCCGAAAACGGCAGCAGGCCTGAGCTGAACCAGGTATCGAGTACGTCGGTATCCTGCTCAATCCTGTCACTGCCGCAATACGCGCAGGCCGTGGGATTGGTGCGCGCCACCGTGATCTCATGGCAGTTCGCGCAGTGCCAGGCAGGAATGCGATGGCCCCACCAGAGCTGACGTGAGATGCACCAATCGTGAATGTTCTCCATCCACTGCAGGTAGATAGCCTTGTAATTTTCCGGCGTGAACTTGATGCGTCCGTCCGTCACAACATCGCGCGCCACCTGCGCCAGCGAGGGCCGTCCGTCTTTGGTCTGCTTGTTGACTCCGAGAAACCACTGGGTTGAGATGCGCGGCTCGACAGCGGTCTTGCAGCGGTCGCACTTGCCGAGCGGCACAAGATAATCTTTCACGCTGACCAGCGCGCCGCTCGCTTCCAGATCGGCCACTATGCGATCGCGCGCTGCGGAACGCTCCAGGCCCTGGTAGACTCCGGCGTTCTCATTCATGTGCGCGGTCTCGTCCATCACCACCAGCTCTTCAAGGTTGTGGCGCTTGCCGGCCTCAAAGTCATTGGGATCGTGCGCGGGCGTCACCTTTACGGCTCCGGTGCCGAATTCAGGTTGCGCAAGTTCGTCGAGGATGATGGGAATTTCACGCCCCACCAGCGGCAGCCGCACTTTCTTGCCGTGCAGATGGGTGTAGCGTTCATCGCGCGGATTCACCGCAACTGCGGTATCGCCGAGCATGGTCTCCGGACGCGTGGTGGCGACGACGATGAATTCATTCTCGACGCCGACGACGGGATAACGAATCTCCCACAGCTTGCCCTGGGTCTCTTCGTGAACCACTTCAAGATCGCTGAGTGCGGTCATGCAGCGCGGACACCAATTGACGATGTAGGTGCCGCGATAGATGAGACCCTCCTCCCAGAAGCGCACGAAAGCTTCGCGCACGGCGCGGGAGAGATGCTCATCCATGGTGAAGAACTCGCGCGACCAGTCCACCGAATCGCCGAGCCGCTTCATCTGCTCAAGGATGTATCCGCCGTATTGTTCCTTCCACTGCCAGGTCCGCGCGATGAAGGCTTCGCGGCCAATGTCCTGGCGCTTCTTGCCTTCGCTGGCGAGCTGGCGCTCCACCATCATCTGGGTGGCGATGCCAGCGTGATCGGTGCCGGGGAGCCACATCGTATCCTTGCCCAGCATGCGCTGCCAGCGCGCGAGAATATCCATCTCGGTGTGGTTGAGCATGTGTCCCATGTGCAGGCGTCCGGTGACATTGGGCGGCGGCAGCAGAATGGAAAACACGTTTGCGCCATCCTTGGGAGTAGCGGCATGGAAGAGGTTTTCACTGACCCAATACTCGGCCCAGCGTTTCTCGATCTCAGCAGGATCGTAAGCCTTCGATAATTCGTGCGGCATAAGACGGACGGTTCCTCAACGGTAGAAACTTCAAGTTTATCAGAGGCAAAAAAGTGGGAGATGACAGAGCTGTCACGGGCGATGAGCCGCAGCGGTCGGTGCAAACTTTTCCGGCAACGATTGGCGAAAAGGTGAATGGTTCAGAAGAGCGAGTTGGCGAGCTAGGGCAATTATATACTTGACTCGCCCACTGTTTTGAGTTATTGTTTTGACAGTGAGGCACGATATGAACTTGGAACCGAAAAGCCTGCAAGAAGCAATCGTTTACTTCTCCGACCCTGATAACTGCATTGACTACCTTGCGGTTCGTCGCTGGCCGGATGGGACGGTTGTTTGTCCGACTTGCGACTCTACCAGCGTGAGCGCCTTTAACCGCGAGCGCCGTACTTGGAAGTGCTCTAGCCATCACGCCAAGCGCGAATTCTCCATCAAGGTTGGAACCGTGATGGAAGAGTCTCCTATTGGTCTGGATAAGTGGCTTACCGCAACTTGGATGGTTCTTAACTGCAAGAATGGTGTTAGCTCCTGCGAGATTGCCCGCACCGTGCGCATTACTCAGAAGTCGGCATGGTTTATGCTGCATCGCATTCGCCTTGCTCTGCACGATGACTCCGCTGGGAAACTGGGCGGACAGGTTGAGATGGACGAAACCTTCATCGGCGGCAAAGTTAAGAACATGCACAAAAACAGGGCGATTAAGTCCGTTGCCGCCAAACAGCGCGGGATCATCGGCAAGACCATCGTAGTTGGAATGCTGGAGCGCAATGGCCGCGTCAAGGCGCAAGTGGTGGAGAGTCGCACTCAGGCCGTCTTGCACGCTCTCGTAAACGAGCACCTTGCCCCAGGTACTATCCTTGTCAGTGATGAGCACGGCGGATACAAGGGAACCGATTTCGAGCATCAGGTAATCAATCACGCCATTGAGTACGTTAATGGGAAGATTCACACTAACGGCATCGAGAACTTCTGGAGTCTCCTGAAACGCGGATTGAATGGAACCTATGTTTCTATTGAGCCGTTTCATCTCTTCCGTTACCTTGATGAGCAAATGTTCCGCTATAACAACCGATCCACCAAAAAGCGGAACGTAACCGATGCCGATAGGTTCACCGCAGCACTCTTGAACTTCCCCGGCAAGCGCCTTACCTTTGCCGAACTAACTGGCAAGGTCTGCGAAACGAGCGCATTCTAACCCTTGGCGCGGGAAGCGCGGACCGAAGCGGAAGTCTTAGGCTTCCGCTTTTTCTCGGCTCGCTCTCGCTTCCATTGTTCCTCTCTCCGCTTTAGTTCTTCGCGTGAGACAGAGAGAATCTTTCGCACACCAGCATCAAACCGTTCGAATTCGGATGAATCATTCTTCCCCTGTACTGTCACGCTCCGACACTCACGCTTCTTTTATATGTGCTATCGCAATATGGATGCGCGACCTGTGAATTCTCCGCACTTCCCAGTCCGCCGCTGCTACGCTCTTTCTTGTGGTCAATATGCATCGCTTTGAAATCGATGCGGGCATTACAAATCTGACACCTGGAGGCATTGTTGAGAACTTCTGTTATCACCAATAATGTCCTAACGGACCGAGAAAACTTCTTGGACTGAGTAGTGACAATTGGCTTCTCCTTTACCAATGTTTGATATTTGGGGTGCTGTTGCAATTGCTGTTCTACGTCGGAAGAGGTCTTGCCTTGAATAAATAAGTCCAACACAAACCTGTAGTATTCCTTTATTGGTCGGAAGCCTTTCGCCATACTTCCATGCTTTGTTGTGAGCTGATTGATGAACATTTTATGTTCGAGCAAGAACTCTTCGAAAGCATTGCGTACCCTTGTGAATTCATTGAACAACTGCTCTGTCTCTAACTCCTTAAGGAGCGCTGCTATCGCCAACACTGATGTTGGCTGATGACGGCCATTAGCCGCGTAAAAATAGACTGCGGGGTGTAGTCCAAGGGCTGAAGGGTGAGTGCCAGTGAATCTACGTGCAAGTTGGTCCGCATTCCGCAGACAGCCAAGCGTTGCCTCCTCGTTGGGTTTTTCCATCCCGCCAAGCTCGGGTAACGCGTTTTTGTTTTTTGACTTCGATGAATCAACTACAAGAAACTTGTTGGCTATATTTACAAAATCGAAAATTAGCGGCAGCGTTTGGGTTCCATACCCAAATCCTGCAATTGGTAGATCGGTTGTTCTTATCGGTGGGTCAAGAGGAGGACTGTATAGCGCGGAATATATAGATTCCCCCAGCTTGACTACTTCCTCTTGGCCGTTTGATGAAAAATCCTTCCAGTATTTATGCCCCGTTCCTTTCCGTACAATCGCCCGCGCCGATATGGCATTGGGTTTAGCGCGGGCATTTAGAATTGTGAATTCAGTGGGATCAATTTGGACAGCAGATTGGTTTATGGTCAGAAACGCACGCTCCGCCTTTTTCGAGTCATTGCCTTGAACCCATAGAAGCGGAATCTTAGTATTTCCAAGTGATCTTGCCCGCGTTGTTAATCGCGGATTTGATCCTGGATGTTCACTTTCCGCCTTAATGTCTTTGTATGAGCCAATTTTTTCATCTACCAACGCTTTGGTTTTATCGTGAACCTTACGCTGATCGAGAGGAATGTTGTTGTTATAGAACCTGATTGACTCTGCGCCTGCCCCATAATCATCCTGTAGCCATCCCATCACCGCGCTCAGTCTATGCGCTCCATCAATGACAAAAGTCAACCGAGAGGCAGACTGCCAACATATAACCGCTGGGATGAGTTCTCCATCCACAAATGATTGGAGAAAGTTGCACACTTGCTCTGGACTCCATGCCGCCGTTTCTCGTTGAAAATCTGGCTTGCGCAGAGTGATGTAGAAATTTTCGCCCTTCGTGAGGTCTGTTTTGCTCGCCTCCGACTTTCCCTTTTCCCCAGCAGCGGCTCCATCTTCGCTATCAAAGTCCTCGCGGGTAATAAGCGCATCCAAATTCACTACATCGGGCATATCGGGTCTCCAGTCCCAGTCACTCTTAACGGGGATCATCTTGCACCCCCATCATGCTCCCGCGCTTCGGGCGAGTCAAGTATATAATTGCCCGAGCTAGTTAATCTTTGAGGGACTTGCTCAACGATTGACCAGAAGGTTACACAGGGCGAAGAAAGGATTAAGCAGAAAGGCAATCGTTGCGTGTCAAAGGGGATGTCAGGACTGTCGGGCAACCCCGGCTGATTTCGGGCCATCTTCGCGCATGTCACTCGTCACACCCAGATTCCGATTGGAGAGAGCGTATGAAATTTGTAACCTCAGCTTTGGCGGCACTCCTGCTGTTGGCAGGTACGGCGTTTGCGCAGGACTCGGCTTCGGCAATGGCCTCTAAGACCGAGATGCGCGCGGGCTCGGCGATGGTGGAGCAGCACCTGAAGGACATGGAAAACAATTGGGCGAAGGCCTCCCTGGCGAGCGACGGCGACGCGTTGATGCCGATGCTGGCCGATGACTTTGTGAACATCAACGCCGACGGCAAAGTGCTGAACAAGAGCGAGACCGTGGAGCGCACGAGAAAGTCCAAGTGGGAAGTCAGCGAACTCAGCGAGGTACAGGTCAGCACGCATGGAGATTCGGCGGTAGTCACCGGCGTGTGGCATGGCAAAGGCACTGACAGCATGGGTAAGTCTGTGGATGCCCGCGAGCGCTGGGCCGACACGTGGGTAAAGAAAGATGGCAAGTGGGTGTGCGTGGCGTCAGCCTCGGCGCCGATCGCGTAACGGCAAGAGTCAAGATCGACAGCTGTAAGACTTGAGTGTCCCACATCCGCCCAAAGAACGCGGATGTGGGACACCAGCGTTTCGGCGAGGATGCCAATCCTCTGCTCCTCCGGGCTTTACCCCAGCTTCTTCACCAGCAATTCATTGAGCACGGCGGGATTGGCTTTGCCTTTGGAGGCTTTCATTACCTGGCCGACGAAGAAGCCGAGCATGGTGGTTTTTCCGGCGCGATATTGCTCGATCTGTTTGGGGCTGGCGGCCATGACTTCGTCGATCATCTTTTCGATCTCGGCGGTGTCGGTAATCTGCTGCGGCTTTTCTTTTTCGTAGATGACGGGGAAGTCTACCTTCTGCTCGAAGGCGTGGTCGTAGAGTTCCTTGAGGATCTTGGAGCTGATGGTTCCATCTTCGAGGAGGTCGGCGGAGAGGCGCGCACCGGCGATGGTGATGGGCGAGTCCTCGAGTTCGATTCCGGCGGCCTTCAGGCGTCCCTGGAGTTCACTGATGACGAGGTTGGCGAGACGCTTGGGGGACTTCGCTTTTTTGGCCTCGGTTTCAAAGATGTCGGCGCGGGCGCGGGTCGCGGTGAGCGTGTTGGCGTCGCCTTCACTGAGGGCGTACTCGGCGATGAGGCGCTGGCGTCGGGCTTCGGGAAGTTCCGGCAGAGTGGCGCGAATGGCGTCCTGCATGGGCCGATCGACGATCAAGGGGAGCAGGTCAGGC
>Ga0302320_10008558_pt1 | contig 22212 bp, 20 predicted proteins | sample Bog_T0_3_FD_202130 | JGI IMG/M metagenome (GOLD analysis project Ga0302320, IMG submission 202130) | Peat permafrost microbial communities from Stordalen Mire near Abisko, Sweden - Bog_T0_3 | ecosystem: Environmental > Terrestrial > Soil > Wetlands > Peat | place: Sweden: Abisko, Stordalen Mire...
CCGGGCACCCATGAAGGAGGCTGCCGCCCCTTCCGCGCCCATTCTGATCGTGGACGACGACAATGGGCAGCGGAGCCTGCTGGAGACATTCCTTCGCGCCCAGGGCTACCGGACCCGCTCGGCGGCATCCGGCGAGGCGGCCCTGCAGATGCTCGAGACGGAGTCCTTCGCGATGATGATCAGCGACGTGAGGATGCCCGGGATGTCGGGCATCGAGACCCTCCGGCGCGTCCGGCAGCACCATCCGACGCTGCCCGTCCTGCTCGTCACGGCCTTCGCGGACATCCGCAGCGCGGTCGCGGCGATGCGCGACGGGGCCGTCAACTACCTCGCAAAGCCTTTTGACCTGGATGAACTCATCGCGTCGGTCCAGCTGGCCACGGAACGGCGCGGCGGGGCCATCGCCGGCGCGAAGCCGGAAGGAAGCATGCCGCCCGGAGTCATAAGCTGCAGTCCCCTCATGCAGGCGGTTTTCCGCGACGCCTCCCTGATCGCCCCGTCCGAGACGCGAGTCCTGCTCACGGGCGAAAGCGGGGTGGGCAAGGAAATCGTCGCCGACCTGATTCATGCCTGGAGCGCGCGCGCAAAGGGACCCATGGTCAGGGTAAACTGCGCCGCGATTCCGGAGAACCTCCTGGAGAGCGAGCTTTTCGGCCATGAAAAGGGATCGTTCACCGGAGCCCTCCAGCAGCGCATCGGCCGGTTCGAGGAGGCGAACGGCGGGACGATCTTTCTCGATGAAATCGCGGAGCTGCCTCCGCCGCTTCAGGCCAAGCTCCTGCGGGTGATTCACGACGGCACGTTCGCGAGGATCGGCTCGAACAGGCACCTTCGCACGGACGCCCGCGTCCTTGCCGCGACCAACCGCGACCTCGAGGCGCAGATCACCGCGGGGCTGTTTCGCGAGGATCTGTTCTATCGGCTCAACGTGATGGAGATCCACATTCCGCCGCTGCGCGACCGGCCTGAGGACATCATGCCCCTGGCCAGCCATTTCATCGGGCAGTTCTCGCGCCGGCAGACCCGGTTTTCCGCCGCGGCGACCGCGTGCCTCACCAACTACCGCTGGCCGGGGAACGTCCGCGAGCTTCGCAATGCGATGGAGCGAGCCGCCCTGCTTTCCCGCGGAGAAATCGTGCTGCCGGAGCATCTCCCGGCCCGCGTCCTGTCCAACACGAGCGCGCTGCCGGGCGAGACGGGCGACGCAAGCCGGCTGGACCAGATCGAGCGCGAGGCGATCCTGAAGGCCCTGAGAAAAAACAACTACAACAGGACCGAGACGGCCAGGGAGCTGGCGATCAGCCGGCGGGCGCTCACGTACAAGCTTCAGCGCCTGCGCGCGGAGGGCGTGGCGATCGATCCGGTGATTCCTGGCCCCTGACCAGCCCGAAGGCGCCTGTCAGGGGAAGAGGGCCTGTTCTTCCCAGCCCTGCGCTGTCCGGGTGTAACGCACCCGATTGTGCAGGCGGAAGGGGCGTTGCTCCCAGAATTCGATTTGCTCGGGGACAAGGCGGAAACCGGACCAGTGCGCGGGCCGGGGCACCGCCTTCAGGCCGAAACGGATGGCGCAGGCGGCGACGGCGCGCTCGAGCTCGGCGTAGGCGCCCAGGGGCCGCGACTGACGGGAAGCCCAGGCTCCCAGCTGGCTTATCCTCGGACGGGTGGCAAAATAGGCGTCCGCTTCCTCGGGGCTCACCGGCTGGACATTTCCCCGGATTCGGATCTGGCGTGTCGGGGGCCAATAGAAGCAAAGCTCGGCGCGCGGGTTGGCCTTCAGGTCCGAGACCTTGGGGCTTTCCAGGTTCGTATAAAAGACGAATCCCCGCTCGTCCGCTCCCTTGAGGAGCACCATGCGCACGTGGGGCGCCCCGGTCTCGTCGGCCGTGGCAAGCGCCATGGCGGTCGGCTCCTTGTGATCGCCTTCCTTTGCGGCCCGGAGCCAGGCGTCAAATTCGCGCAGGGGATCCTTCATTCAGCGGAAGAATAGGCGGTCGCGATCCCCGCGGCTGCGCATGGATTGGCAAAAGTTGGTCTGGGCTTGCTCATGGCTAAGGCTCGCACCGAAGGACATACACCGCGCCCTTGGCCGAACCGATTGCGAGAAAGCGGTCGTCCGGGGACCATGCGAGGCGGGTGGGGGCCGCCGGCATGCGCACGGTCGCCCGCAGGGGCTGCTTGCGTTCGGGGCTCCACAGGACGCAGGCTCCGTCGTCGGATGCCGTCGCAAGAAGGCCGTGCCGCCGTTGAAAGGCGACCGCGCAGACCGTGGCGTCGTGCGGGAGCATCGCCGGAGCGCGGCCCTCCGGGCCGGCGCCCGAGCAGTCCCAGACGCAGGCGTCGTGGCCGCCGCTCGTCGCGAGCCAACGTCCCGTCTGGTCGAAGGACAGGTGCTTCACCTTACCCTCGTAGCCGCTCATATGCAGCTCGATGTCGTCGGCCGGCATCCACAGGTGCACGCTTGGATCCTGGTTGCCCGAAACGAGCCATCGCCCGTCCCCGGACCAGGCCAGGGCGTGGATCCCGTTGGCGTAAGGCAATTCCTTCTGCAGGACAAAGTCGTCGGCGTCCCACAGCCTGATCCCGCCGAAACAGGCGGCGGCGACGCATCCTCCGGAAGGTTCCCAGGCCAGCGCAGAGAGGGTCTTCGGTGCATCGGCAAACCCGTGGCGGATGGATCCGTCAGATCCGACAAAGAGAAGCTTCCGCCCGGCCGCCGCGGCGAGGATGCCGCCGCCTGCGCCCGAAGCGGCATCGGCCGGGGACCGCGGTCTCCAGGCCAGATGCTCGACCCATCCGGGTCCCGCCGCCGCCGTTGCCGCATGCTGGCCGGCGGCGGCATCCCAAAACTTCACCGCTCCGTCCTGCCCGCCCGAGGCGAGAAACCGGCCATCGGGCGAGAACGCCAGGCAGTTGGTCCCGGTATCATGCCCCTGGAACTCATGACGGCGCGCGCCTCCCTCGCCGGCCAGGACCGCGATCGGGCCGGAACCCGACGCGGCGGCGAGCAGCGAACCATCGGGCGACCAGTCGAGGTCGATAACGTAGTCCTCAATCTGCGCGGCCCACTGCTTGTCAAGATTCATGCAAGGCAGGCCTTGAAAGCCTCGGTGAGCTTGCCCCTGTCCAGGTTCTTGCCGATAAATACGAGGGTGTTGAAGCGGGGCTCCGCACCCCATTCGCGGTCGAACTTCGCGTCGAAGAGCATGTGGACGCCTTGGAACACCAGGCGCTTGCCGCTGCCCTTCACGCTGAGGACTCCCTTCATCCGGTAGATGTCGCCGCCCCGGGTTCGGAGCAGCTCGCCGACCCAGTCGTTGAGGCGCTTCCCGTCGAGGTCCCCTGCCTGGCGGATCCCGACGGAGGTGACTGCGTCGTTGTGGTCGTGGGTCGCGTGGAAATCCTGCTGCCAGGCCGGCCTCGCGACCTCGCCGCAGACGTAGATGTGGAGCGGCGCCTCGGAGCATTGCTCGAAGACGACATGGCATCCGGGCGTTGCCACTTTCAGCCCGAATCGGCCGTTGCCTTTCTTGAGCTGGAGCCGGTTTAGCGAGGGCCCGGCTTCAATCGTCTCTCCCTCCGCGACCCGGCGCTCCCAGTCCGAGAACACCGGGACGGCGCGGTCCCGGGCGCCGGCCATCTCCGTCTCATCGAAGGAGGCGGCCTGAAGAATTACGAGATCGAGCTCGTTTTCATTGCCGTGGTGGTGGGTGTGGGGTTCGTGGCCGTGTTCATGCCCGTGATCGTGTCCATGGCCATGCCCATGATCGTGGTGGCCGATCACAAGTTCATGGGAACCGGCCGGCAGCGCGTATGCGCCGGCCCATTCGAAGGGATACTCCGGCTCGAGGAAACCGGGATCGATCTCGGTGGCCCGGCTCAGGTTGAATCCGCCGACGCCGAGCACCTTGTCGAGGGGAAGCGAGCAGTCCTTCGTCCGGTAGACCCGGGCGACGGAGTTTATCCTCCGGATCCTGGTCTCGAGGCCGTCCAGTTCGGCGGGTGAGACGAGGTCAGTCTTGTTGAGCAGGATGACGTCCGCAAAGCCGATCTGCTTCACCGACTCGTCCCCGGAATCGAGGTGTTGGATGACATGCCTGGCGTCCACAACAGTGACGATCGCGTCCAGTCGGAAGGCTGCGCGCATTTCATCGTCGGTGAAGAAAGTCTGCGCGACCGGGGCCGGGTTTGCGAGGCCGGTCGTCTCGATCAGGATCCCGTCCAGCCGGTCCTTGCGCTTGAGCAGCCGGCCGAGGATACGGATCAGGTCGCCGCGCACCGAGCAGCAGATGCAGCCGTTGTTCATCTCGAAGAGCTCCTCGTCGCTCGAGATGACAAGCTGGCTGTCCACACCGACTTCGCCGAATTCGTTCTCGATGACGGCGAGCTTCAGGCCGTGCTTCTCGGTGAGGATCCGGTTGAGCAGCGTCGTTTTTCCTGCGCCGAGGAAGCCGGTCAGAACCGTTACGGGAATCGGAGCGTCACTCATAAGAATCCACCATACCAAAACGACTTCCATGCGCAATCGTGCGCTGTGGCAGGGCGGCCGAAATGGGATGGCCACCCTTTTGGGCTCGGGTCGGCCAAGTCCCAATCTGCCCGCCAAGCCGGGCCAGGCGGGATCCCAGCCCGTCCTGGCCCCGGAGGCGGGCATGAGGCCGACAAGAGCCCAAAAGGGTGGCTATCCCATTTCGGCCGCCCTAACCGCCGGTAGGAAGTCAGACTGCAGCTCGGGTAAACTGCACCAACACCCATCAGCGAAGGGCGTCGATGATTGCCTGGACGTTATGCCGGAACATTCCGACGTAAGTCGTCCCGTCGCCGTCAGGGGAGAGGCCGTCGGCGTAGAGGGCCCCTCCCTGGCGGACGCCGGTTTCCCGCACAAGGGCCTCGACCAGGTTCGGATTGGTCGAGGTCTCGGCAAATATGGCCGGGATGCCGTCGCTGCGGATCAGCCGGGCCAGCCGCGCGAGCTGGCGCGCATTGGGCTCGGCTTCCGGGCTGATCCCGCTTATCGGGTGAACGGTGAAACCGTAGTCGCGCGCAAACCACCCGAATGCGTCGTGGGTCGTAACAAGGTGCCGGTGGGCCGGAGGGATGCCGGCTAACAGCGGGCGGGACCAACTGTCGAGGGACCCGAGCGCGGCCAGGTAGGCCTGCGCCCGCACGTTGAACCCGGCCGCCTCCCCGGGTCGCAGGCTGGAGAACTCGGAGCAGACCTGGCGGGTGACCCGCTCCACCGCCGCGATGCTGTTCCACCAATGGGGATCCGGCTCGTGCATGCCAAATTCATCGGAGTAGGGAACCCGGTCCATGAGAACCGAGCCGGCCTGGACTACGCGCGCCCGCGTGCCGGAATTTGCGACAAGCCGCTCGAGGTAGCTTTCAAGCCCGAGACCGCTCGCGAGGACGAGGTCTGCGGCTGCGACGCGCTCCAGGTCGACGGGCGCCGGCTCAAAGCTGTGCGGATCCACGCCGGCCGGGAGCAGCCCCGTTACCGACGCGGCCGGGCCTCCGACCTGCGAGGCGATCTCCGTCAGGACCGTCGAGAGCGTGACGACGCGAAACGGCGCCCCGCAGGCCGGCCCGGGCGCCCCCAGCGCGCAGGTCCAGATCCCGGCAGCAATAATCGAGGAGATTTTCAATCGGTATCGTTGCCGCGCGGAAAGTTGAATGCGACGTTTTGGAAGGACGTTCCGCGCACCTCGAGCCGCGTCAGGACCGCGTCGAAAGCGGGTGTCCCCGCAATCCAATCCGCCCGGGCCTCGAAGCAGGACGTGTTACCGACCGTCTCGCCAGTCGCCGGATTTGCCACGGCCTGGAAGACCAGGGTCTTCTTCTCTCCTCCGACCGCGGCGGACACCTCGAAGGAGGCGGCGGCGGTCCGGACAACCTCCTCCATTTCGCCGTCCAATAGATAGGCGTCGATCTTCCCTGAATCCGCGTCGCGCACAAGTTCGAGGTGATAGGCTTCGTCGCCGAGGGCGACGGGGGTCCCCCCATGAGGGGGATGGTGCTCATGATGCGCCGGCTGGGCGTCAGCAGCCCCGGAAGAACCGCCTTTTGAGCAGCCCGTCAATGCGGCCAGAAACAGGATGAGAAAGGCTCGAAACACAGCCGACATGACCTACGAAAGCCCGCACCAGGTCAAGTGGACGATTGACTGTCTGTCAAAGCTGGGGCTGGCGGATGCCCGGCGTCAGCACCTCGTCGTCCGCAGTCCAGAGCTTTCGATCCGGACCGGCGGAGCGGATTTCCATCTCCGAACCGGAGAGCTGGTGAAAAAAGAACGGCGTTCCCCACCGGTCGCACAGTTCGCCGTGTGAATTGATGGCTGGGTTGTCGGGCGGTATGAAGGCGAAACCGACCTTGTTGCGCCCGGTGAGGGCCGCCGTGATATCGACATTTTCCCCGACCGGGTTGGATGAGTGGAGGGCGCTGCGGTACTGCTGAAAGATGTCGTCCAGGATGCGCAGGTCGGCGTGGATGTCCCCGGAAGGGTCGTTCAATTTGTCGGCGAGGTGTGAGGGGGCGTCCGTCGCGTAGGGATCGGCGGCGGCAACGGACTCCCTTGCAGGCGCAGGGGCGGCGGGCGCCGGTCCTGCAACAGCCTTGGGCGCCGGGGCGCGTTCCGCAGGCGCGACGGAACGCGCCTTCGGGCGGAACTGGCAGTACCACGCGGCGAGCGCCAGCGTGGCAATTGCCGCGGCAACGGGGATGTGCCGGCGTTTCAAGAGCTGCTCATGAAGCCCAGGTCGGACGTCGCAAACCGGCCGATATTGGGCAGGACGACGGGCAGATTGGCGTGGCTCACGCCAAACCAGCTGGCGAGCGTCGCCGAGTACTGGTCGACGCTGGTCGACGGGATCCAGCGGCCGCGGCCCGTGTCATCGGGTCCCCCGATCTCCTGGGACGGCATCTTCCCGTAGATGTCCCCGCCGTTCACGGCCCCGCCGAGAATCAGGTGGTGGCTGCCCCAGCCGTGGTCCGCCCCGTTGCCGTTCGTGTTGTACGTCCGGCTGAAGTCCGAGGCGGTGAAGGCTGTGACTTGGTTCGCAACGCCCAGCTCCACGGTAGCGTTGTAAAATGCATTGAGAGCCTGGCTGACCTGCACAAGCAGCGGGCCCTGGGTGGCCAGTTCGACCGTGTGGGTGTCGAATCCGCCGAGGCTTGCGAAATAGATCTGGCGCTTGAGCCCGAACTGCGGCGCGGCGGAGATCAGCTTGGCGATCATCTGCAGCTGCGTGCCGAGGGAGGTGCCCGGAAACACCGTTTTGAGCGTTGCGGCCCCCTGCAGGACGCTCGTCAGGAGGGCCGAATCCGTCACGGCCGACCCCGTGACGTTGGCAAAGGCCGCCTGGAAGAGATTCTGCTCGTTCTGGCTGAGGAGGTCGAGCTGGGCCTGATAGCGAACGGGATTGATCGTCCCGCCTGTCGCTCCCGTCAGCGAAACGGCGCCACTCGGGCTGACGGCGTACTGGGAGACCGTCTGGCCTATTTGAAATGAGTTTTCGCCCGCGACGCTGATCGACATCGATATCGTCGAATTCGTGTTGATCGCGTTGATCATGTCCGCGAGCCGCCCGCCCCAACCGGTCTGGAAAGGCTGGTCCGGCAGGCTGCTCTGCCACTGGGTCTGCTGGTCCGCATGCGAGAAAAGCTGCGGTGGCAGGGAGGCTGAACCGGAGGTGTACTGGCTGAGGGTCGTCGGATATGTCAGCGTCCCGGTGTTCGCGAGGACAGCCAGTTTTCCCTGGCTGAAAAGAGCCTGCATTTCCGGATACGAAGGGTGGAGGCCGTATTGCCGGCCGTCGCTGTAGGTCCTGGGCGCAATCGGCAGGATGCTTGCCTGGGGTATCGCAAGGGCCGTCCGCTGGGTGGAGTACAGGTTGTAGCCGGTGTTGTCGACGGGGATGACCACGTTGTTCGAGTCGCTGCCGCCGTAGAGGAACACGCACACGAGGGCCTTGTAGGTCGAGCTGCTCCCCGTGGCGTCGGCCGAATCGGCGGCGACCGCGCCGATCATCCGAAGCTGGGCGAGGGCGGAGAGGATGCCGGTCGCGCCGACCGCCGCGCAGGCGTTGCCTATGAATTTGCGGCGGGTGAGATCCTGGGGTGTCAGCATGGCAGCCTTGTCATTGTTGAATTGCGCCACCCGGGGCCGTGACGACCAGCTCGAGCGCCGCTTGGGCTTTCTGAAGAGGTGTAGTGGAGGCGGGAAGCGCCGCCAGCGCGGTAACTATCCGCTGCGTTGCCGCCGGGCTCATGTTGCCGGCGCCGAGGAGCAGGCTCAGGTTGTTGACCATGGCCGTATTGCTGGGGGCGCCCGTCAGGGAGGAAAGGTCGAGGACCAGGGTTGTTGCCGCCGGCGTTGTGGGCGTGTAGACCGAGGAATAGAGGGTGTTGGGCACAACAATCGCCGTTGCTGCCGTCGTGATCTGGAACTCGGGCGCGACGAGCCCGGCTGCGGCAAGGGAACCCGGGGGCGAATAGCCCGGGAGGAAGAAATTGAACACCGTGGGCGAGCGAAGGGCCGCCTGGCCCAGGGTCTGGTCGGCGCTGAAGATCGTGAAACGGCCGTCCTGGGCCGATGCATTGAATGCCCGATAGATGGCGGTCTGGCGCAGGAGCGGCTCCTTCAGCTTCCCGTAACCCGCGTCGGCGATCACGCTCGGGGAGCGCGCCTCGTAGTCGAGGAGGATCGCTTTCACGACGGCGCCGAGGTTGCCGCGCACCCCCGTTCCGTCATTGGCAAACACCTGCGCGACGCGGTACACGTAGCCGGGACTCGGGTTGCTTGTGACAAGGCGCTGGATCAGTTCCCGGGAGATGAAAGGTCCGGTGTTTTGATGGTTGGCGAGCGTGTCGAGCAGGATTTTCAGGTCCGCCGCCCCGCCCCCGTTTGCTGGAACCACGACGGGGGTGCCGCCGGCCGTCAGCGACACGAGGGTCTTCTGGGTGGTGTCGTGGAACGACGGATAGAGCATCATCGGGTCGTACCAATCGGCCGCTCCACCGGTGAAACTCGGGTTGACGAGCGTGGAATAGTAGGACCAGCCCGTCAAAACGTTGGCGGTCTGGATGATCGTCGCGTTCGTGTACGTTGGAATCGGCTGGCCGGTCGAATCGAGAACCAGGCTGCCGTCGGGGTTGAGGTAATTGAGCCCGATCGAGAAGAGCTGCATGACCTCCCGCGCATAGTTCTCGTCGGCGCTGGTCCCCTTTGCGGGATTTGCCGCGGCGTTGCGCAGCATGTTCAGGTAATTTCCCATGACCGGGCTCAGGGTCACGTCCTGCAGGAGCTGGCGGTACGTGCCAAAGGCATCCTTGGCCAGCATGTCATAGAAGTTGGCCAGCGCCTCCGGCTGCTGGGACAGCGAGGTGGCCACGTCGGAAACGACGAAGATCTGGCTCAGGGCGAAGGCCACCCGCTGGCGAAGCTGATCGGGTCCCGTAACTGAATTCTTCCACCATGCCTCCTGGCGGTTATTCTGCGTGGGCGCAGTCTGGCCAGTGGTGGGAAACGCCGTGGCATCGGCCCTGGTTTCGGTGAGATGGGAGGTCTCCGGGAGGGCCGTCTGATTGGCGATCCATGCGGTGTAACCCTCCGAGACGACCGTATTGATGTCGTTCAGGGTGGGCCCGAAAGTTGCCTGCGTGAGAAACCGGGCGGCGTCGGTCTGGGCAACGGAGTTCAGGTTGATCGCGGGCGGCGGAGCCGGGGCGACGAAAGTCTGCGAGCCGCTGTTTTGAAGGAATTGACCCGTAAGTTCCGCGGCCGGGTAGTTCTGGCTGCCTATTTCGACGTAGATATTGCCGGCCTGCAGGGAGCTCAAGAGCTGCGCGGCGGAATAGGGGCCGGTGGCCGTGAAGGTCCAGACCTGATTGTTCACTTGTCCCGGATAGTTCAAACTGAAGACGAAGTTCGAACTGCTGCCCGGCACACCGACGGTCAGATGCGGCGCCTGTTCTGTGGACGTGAGATTGCTGAACGAAATGTTGATCGTGGCGGACGAACCGTTCGGCGCCAGGTAGATCGTGGCGGTGCCCGAGGCGGTTGAAGCCGACGCGCCGGTGGCGGGGCGCAGATCGGCCACGTACAGGGTCGGAGGAGTATTGGTTATCGTGACCGTGGCCGAACTCGTTGCAGCCGTGTAGCCCGTGCCTCCGGACACGGTCAGGATGACGCTCGTCGTCGTCGAAGTAAGGCTTGAAATCGGGATCACATCGACCGTCGCCGAGCTCAATCCGGCCGGTATCGTCACAGTCCCGGGAAGACTCTGGTAATCCATTCCGGGCACGGCCGTCCCGCCAACCGAATAATTGACGGTGATGGCCTGGCTCGTGTCGCCGGTGCGGCTGACCGTGAATTCCCCGGCCGTGCCGCCGGTGCTGGCACCGGGCGTTGTGGCGGCGACCGACACCACGGGGGTGATGTCGTAAATCTCGATCAGCACGACGCCTGATGAGCCGTTGTTGCCGCTGAGCTGCACCGTATAGGAGCCGGGGCTCGCCGTCATGATCAGGGCCGAGTCCTTGCTTCCCGCGGGCAGCGGAAATGCGTACGATTCGGCAAATGCGGCGTTCAGGGCCGCGGCGCCCGCCGCCCCAACGCCGACCGGCGTCCCCCAGTCGTCATTGCTGGCGACCACGGTGGTTGACGAATTGAACACGGTGATCGCCGGATCGGATAGGGCGCCGGTCACACCGAGGCTTGCGAGTGAAGGTCCGATGCCGCGAATGAGCAGGGTGCGGTTTCCGGCGCCCGGGCCGATGTACAGCCCCGCTGTCTGGACCGCTCCGCTCAACACCTGCGCACGGCCCGATAGATTGATAAGGTGGGATGAGGCGGCCGTGGCTCCGACCTCATAGACCTCGAGCTGCGCCGTTCCGCTGTCGCCGGACGCACCGGCCACCTGTGCGGTGTAGGCGCCCGGTTGGAGCGTGGTGACGATTGCGGCGTCCTTGCTTCCCGGAATGAGGGGGAAGGCGTAGACCGAGCTCATTGTCGCGGAATCGGCGGCATTCCATGCGCCGTTGATCGCGATCGGGGCGCCGCTGGAGTTGAAGAGGGTTAGGACGGGATCGGGCAGCACCCCGCTTATGTTGAAGGGGGCCGTCGCCAGGGTGGGGCCAACGGCGCGAATCAGGACGGTTTCTCCGGATCCCGGACCGATGACAAGGCCTGTAACGATCACGTTTGTTCCAGTCCCGGCCCGCGCAAGGGTCGACAGGTTGACCAGGCGCGGGGCCTGTGCACACACGACACCGGCTGAGGCGACCGCAAGAGCGGCGCACAAGAACCCACGCCAGGGACGATGGGGATTCATTTTTGGGGATTAAGCCGGCTGGAAGCCTTGATTGTTATGACGCCTATTCAGATTGGTGACGGCGTCAAACGCCGGCGGGTAACCGGCGGCTGGGAAATTTATCGAATGGCGGCATTGGCAAAAATTTGTAAACTATTGTAGAATAAACGCATAGTTTGAAGAAGGCAACTGGGGCCCGCACCGGCACGATTGGCCAAGGCCCATTAGAAAAAGTTCGCATGGTTATTAGACGCCTAGTGTAGCACGCCGGTAACGGAATCCGCGCATTCCTTGCGCGATTATTTCCCCGCCTTCCTTGTGAAGGCTAAAGTTCTCCGCCCCGCCGCTCGGTTTCCACCCACCGGACGGCCTCGCGCACGAGTTCGGCGCCCGTGCCGATCGAGAGCTTGTCCTTGATTCGCGCGCAGTAGGCCTGGACGGTCTTGATGCTGACGCTCAGGTCGGTCGCGATCTGCCTCGTCGTCTGCCCCTGGCCGAGCCGCTGGAAGACGTCCATTTCGCGGTCGCTCAAGATCGCCATGGACCCCTGCGGGGGCGGAGGCGCCCTGCCGACCATGCGTTCCGCGAGCCTGGCGAGCAAATCCACGCTGGCATAAACCCGCCCGGCCCTCACCTGGCGGATCGCCTCGACGATTCGCCCGGTGGACTCGCGCTTGGTGATGTAGCCGCGGGCCCCCGCCCGGAGCGCGCGCTCGGCGTAGTAAATTTCCTCATACATCGACAGCACGATGATGGCCGTCTCCGGGTGGCGGGCGCGCAGGTCCTTGATCAGGTCCAGGCCCGAGCCCCCCTTGAGCGAAAGGTCGACGATTGCGACATCGGGCGGCGCGGAGGCCATTCCGGCGAGGGCGCCCGGCGCATCCTCCGCCTGGCCGCAGATCTCGAAGTCGGCCTGCTGGCGCAGGAGGGCGGCGAGCCACTCCCGCACGAGCGGGTGGTCGTCGACGATGAAGATTCGTGAGCGCTGGGCCATGGTGTGCCGGGATTGACCGGCTGCCAGCCGATCGTGCGCCGGGCGGCGCGGTTGGCAACACGAGAAGTTCTTTTGTGCGGCCTCGGATACCTCTTGCGGAGAGAGGCCGCAGGCGATTTGAAGTGGGGGTGAATGGCGATGCGATTTTGCATTCTGGGCAGCGGCAGCTCCGGCAACAGCGCCCTGATAATCACCGAGCGGGCGAGAATCCTCGTCGACGCGGGCTTTTCGGCGCGAAGGCTTGAGCAACTGCTCGCTGCCTTCGGCGAGTCGCTCGCCCGGATCGACGCCGTCTTTGTCACCCACGAGCACGGCGACCACTCCGCGGGAATTGCGGGCCTGAAAAAATACCAGGGGGTGAGGATTTTCGCCAACGAGGCGACAGCCGGCGCGATCCAGGAGCACCTGGACTACCGGCCGGACTGGGGGATATTCGAGACGGGGGCCCGATTCCGCTTTCTCGATGTCGAGGTGCAGAGTTTTTCCGTGCCGCATGACGCGCGGGATCCCGTGGGATTCCGCTTCGCGAGCGGGATCGAGGGCGATCTTTTCTCGCCCCGCCGCAGCCTCGCCTGGCTCACGGACTTGGGCCACGCGCCGGACAGCATCCGGGAGTACCTGGGCGAATGCGACGTTGTGGTCATCGAGGCCAACCACTGCCCGCGCCTGCTCGAGGAGGACCGGCGCCGGCCGTGGTCGCTCAAGCAGCGGATAAGCGGGCGGCACGGGCACCTGTCCAACGAGGCCGCGTGCGAGCTTCTCACCGGCATCGCCAATCCGCGCTGGCGCCGGGTCTACCTGACTCACCTGTCGCGCGACTGCAACTCGCCGGCCGCCGTCGCAGCGGCCTTTGCCGAGGCCCGTCCGACGCTGCGCTGCGAGCTGTCGATCGTGGGCCCGGGCGAGGGAACGCCGTTTTACGATTTCAGCTGAAGGCTCAGGCCGCCCTGGCCGAGTGCTCCTTCTTGAGGCTCTTGCGGTGGGCGATCGACCACATAAGCACGGCGCCGACGATGCCGAAGGGGGCCATGAAGTAGAAGTAGTAGTCCCAATTCCTGTCGAGCAGCCAGCCGAGGCCCTTCAGCGCGAGGGCTGCCCCGAAGTACTGGAACGAGTCGATGACACCTGAGGCGAATCCGGCCATCTTCCGGCCGCCGATGTCCATGGCGGCAGCCGGGCCGAGGAGGGAATGCGTCGAGTTAACCGTGAAAGAAATCGCCACGAATGCGGCCGCGACGGCGCCCGCGCTGTGGACCTGGGCGGCGGCCAGGATGACGACAACCTGAATCAGGTAAATTCCCATCGCAACCGGGGCGCGGCGGCCCTCGAAGTACCGGTCCGAAATGAACCCGGAAAGAAGCGATCCGGCCGAGGCGGCCACCGGTATCAGAAAGAAGGTCAGGGAGGCGATCCCCGAGGAATTCATGTCCAGGTGGAGGACCTCCTGCAGGTAGCGGGGAAACCACTGGTCCTCGGACTGCCTCACGGCCCCCGTGCAGGCATAGGCCACCGCAATGATCCATACGACCGGGTTGGAAATGATCCTCGTGAGCACTGTGATCATTTCGCCGCGGGGGTCGGAATCTGCATGGTCCGCCTCGCCGGAGTGAACGCCGTGGAAGCCCGCCTCTTCGGGCGTGTCCTTGACGACGAGAGCCAATATCACGGCCGCGAGCGACGCGAGCCCGGCGGGGACCCAGAAGAGCCAGCGCCAATGAAGCGCCGGAACGCGCCAGAGGCCGAGGAACAGGAAGCCGGCCAGCAACGAAGGGCCGAAGCCGATGAAGACCCGGCTCAGATTGATCATGCAACCGAATATGCCGGCGAAAGTGCCCCGCTCCGTCTGCCCGAACCAGGCCGCATTGACCTTGATGAAACCGGGCGCTCCAAAGGCCTGCATGTAGCCATCAATGCTTCGGATGACGACAAAGAGCCACAGGAGGCCCCAGAAGGAGGCGACGCCGAAAAGCAGGTTCATCGTAACCGTTCCTATTGCGCCGATCAGCATGGCCCGCTTGCCCCCGAGGCGGTCCGTCAGCAGGCCGTTGACTATTTGACCGATGGCGTAGGCGAGCAGCGCCGAGGAGATGATCGTGCTCATCTGCGACTTCGAAAAACCGAACTCGTCGCTGATCGCCTTGTTCGCTATCGAGAGGTTATACCGGCAAAGGTAGAACGACGTGTACATCAACCCGAGCGCCCCCCAGTTGAGGCCCCGTCGCTGGCGAAAACCCGGAGGATGTTTCCGCCGCCCGGCCCGATGGGACGCGCCCGGGCTAACCGACTGGCTGGTACTCATTTGTTACGACATGTAACACAATCGTAACAATCTGCAACTAGACTCGAATCTCAGGCATTCGGTTGGTTTTTCCGGCCCGGCCAGGTGCCGGGCCGGCGCCAGAACTCGTCGCTCCTCCCACCGTAGTAACAGCCGAGGACCGCGTCCATCACAGCCGTTGCCCGCCGCGCCGATTCCCCGGTGCTCGGGCACGTGCCGCGGCCCAGGAGATCGTCCACGACCGACTGGATCATCGGTTGCTGCACATGGGGCGGGTTGGGTCGGGCCAGCGATTCCGACGCCCCGGCGCGATCCAGGGCCAAGGGCTCGTCGCCAAAGACGGAGAAGCGGAGCGTTCCGAGCGCGCCCGTCACCGTGAGGAGGTCGGCCGTCTCTTCCGAGGCGAAATTCCACCGTCCCTGGCCCGCCACACCGCCGGCCGTGAAACTCATCTCGATCCGATCCTCCACGTCGCCGACCGGTCCGGCGCGCTCGGCCGAGCCCTTCACCTCCTTGAGCGGACCGAACAGGAAGTCGATCAGGTCGACCAGGTGGGAGCCCACATCGAGGAAGTGCCCGCCGCCGGCCTCCTCCGCGGCAACCCTCCAGCCCGAATCCTTGCGGTGGTGCGGGGCGGCCATGCGGTAGTCGATGGATTCGATCTCGCCCAAGGCCCGCTCCTGAAGCAGGCGCAACACCGCCTGGAAGCGGGGCATCGACCGGCGGTAATAGGCCACAAAAAGGGGCTTCCCTGCGGTGGCGAACGCCGCGACCATCCGGTCGCACTCCGGCAGGTGCCGGGCCATCGGTTTTTCAACGTAGGCCGGCTTGCCGTGCGCGGCGGCGCGCAAGGCGAAGTGCGCGTGCGTGCCGGGCGGGGTCGCGATGTAGACGGCATCGACCTCGGGATCGGCCAGCAGCTGCTCCGCATCGTCGTAGGCCCGCGGGACGCCGTGGCGGCGGGCATAATCCTCCGCCAGCTCGCGGTTGCGGCGCATCACGGCCACGAGTGCGGAACCCGAGGCCTTTTGGAAGCCCGGCCCGCTCTTCACCTCGGTCACGGCACCGCACCCTATCATGCCCCAGCGGATCAGGTTGTTGTTCATTTTTTGATTGAAAGCGTGTGCGGGATCGCCGCTCAGGAAAAGTACACCCCGCCGTTGATGTCCAGCGCCGCACCGGAGATGAACCCGTCGAATTCGCTTGCGAGGAACACAGCCGCCCGGGCGACGTCGTCCAGGTTGCCGGCCCTGCCAAGCGGGATATTGGCGATAATGGCGGCCTGCGCGTCCGGGGGAGTGTGGACGGCGTGAAAATTCGAACCCAGTATCAGGCCCGGGGCGAGTGCGTTGACGCGAACGCCCTTTGGCCCGAGTTCGCGGGCGAGCCCGCGGTTGAAGGTGAGCATTGCCCCTTTGGCGGTCCCATAGGCGGTGCCGCCGGGGCCGCCGCCGTTGCGCGCGGCCAGCGAGGAGATGTTCACTATGCTGGCCCCGCCGGCCTTTTGCGCGGCGGCGACGAGGTGGGGCACGGCGGCCCGGGTGACCCGCCTTGCGCTTCCCAGATTGAGCGACATGACCTCCGCCCAGAACTCGTCGTCGCATTCCATGAAGGGCCGCCGGGCGACCATCGAGCCGGCATTGTTGACGAGAATGTCTAGCCCGCCGAGAAACGCGACCGCCTCGCCGACAAGCCGGTCGCATTGCTCCGCCTCCGTGAGGTCGGCGGCCGCGCTGGCGCAGCGGCGGCCGAGCTTTAGGGCTTCGGCGCCGATTTCGCGCGCGGCCTTGGCGCTCGTTCGGTAGTGAACGAACACGTCGCATCCGGCGTTGAGCAGATGCCTTGAGATCGCCAGCCCGATCCCCTGGGCGCCCGCCGTGACGAGCGCCCGTTTTCCGTTGAGCTTGTTCATATCAGGACCTGATGCGTCACACTGCCGGCGTCTTTGCCTTTCGGCAAGCGCAGGCTGCCTCTAAGCCGATTCTCCCGGTTTCCAGGATGTTAGGTCGGCCCGTCCACTCGCCGATTCTCGCCTTCACGCCCTACCGGGAGCTTTTCCGGCAGCTGCAGATCCTGCGCACCGTGCGTTGACGCGACGGCATTCAGTGCTTACTTCTTGGCTTATAAATGCCTGCAAAACCCACCAAAGCGGCCCTGAAGGCGCGGCGCGCCGGCGGCCCCGTCGAAGCCTGGGCGGGTTCGGTGTTCATCACGCGCCAGGTGCACTTCAACGCCGCCCACCGGCTCTACAACCCGGACTTTGACCCGAAATGGAACGCGAAAAGCTTTGGGCGGTGCACGAATCCCCACTGGCACGGGCACAACTATGTGCTTGAGGCCACCGTGGGAGGCGTGCCCGATCCCAAGACCGGTTACGTGATCGACCTGGCGAAACTCAAGGAGATCCTGAACCGCTTTGTCGTGGAGCGCTGCGACCACCGCAACCTTAACGAGGAGGTCGATTTCCTCCGGGGAGTCATACCTTCGACCGAGAACCTGGTCGTCGCCTTCTGGCGCGAAATCGCGCCGCACATAACAGGTGGCCGCCTGCACAGGATACGCCTCTACGAAACACCGCGAAACTACGCCGAATATTTCGGTTCCGCATGAGCAAGAAAAAGCGAATGTATTTGCATCGCTCCGCCGACGGCTCGCAGCCGCGCATCGCGCGCAGCTACGACCGCCGCTTTGCGGCGACCCCGGCCTATCGGGCGACCCTTCCCGACATGATGGAGGCGGCCCACGACGCTATCCAGGGTGCGAACGTTCCCATCCAGCAAGTGGGCGTTTCCAATTTCAAGCTGCCGCTAAGGTACCGGACAAAGGAGGGCGGCGTTGTGACCCTGGAGACCAGCATCACAGGCACGGTGTCCCTCGAAGCGGAGCTCAAGGGGATCAACATGAGCCGGATTGTCCGCTCGTTCTACGACCACAAGGACGAGGTCATGACGGGCGAGCGCGTCGGGAGGATCCTCAAGGCGTACCTGCGCAAGGTGAAGACCAAGGACGCCCGCCTGAAGTTGATCTTTTCCTATCCATTGATTCAGAATAGCCTGCGGAGTGGCCTCGAGGGATATCAGTTCTACCGCACCGTCTTCGAAGGGGTGATGACGAGCCGGGGCGAGTACCGCCGGTTCATCCATTTTGATTTCGTCTATTCCTCGGCGTGCCCCTGTTCGGCGGAACTCGCCGAGCATGCGCGGGACGCCCGCGGGGTCTACAGCGTTCCCCATTCCCAGAGAAGCAAGGCGCGCATCATCCTCGAGGAGGTCCCCGGCAGGAAGATCTGGATCGAGGACGTCCACGCCCTGTGCCTCAAGGCGCTGCAGACCGAGACCCAGGTCATGGTGAAGCGCGAGGACGAGCAGGCCTTTGCCGAACTGAACGGCGCCAACCTGAAGTTCGTCGAGGATGCGGCCAGGCTGCTTTACCGCGCCTTCGACACGGAGCCGAAGATCAGGGATTTCCAAATCGCCTGCTCGCACCTCGAGTCGCTCCACTCGCACGATGCGGTGAGCGTCATATGCAAGGGCGTAAAGGGCGGCTTTGCCGCCGACTTCCAGGATTTCGAGTCGCTTATCTGCTAGTTCACCGCTTCGGACATGGCTGCGCCTGTCATAGTGATCACCGGGGCCTCCCAGGGCATCGGGGCCGCGATTGCCCGGGTGTTTGCCGCCGAGGTCCGCGGCGTCCGCCTGGCGCTTGTCGCCCGAAGCGAAGGCCGGCTGCGGGCTGTGGCTGGCTCATGCTCTCGCCTCGGCGCCGACGCAAGGGTCTTTGGCTGCGATGTGACGGACGAAGCCGCAGTCGGCTCGATGGCGGCCGCAGTCCTGAAGCGCTGGGGCCGGGTCGATGTCCTCATCAACAACGCCGGCTGGTTCCGCGCTGCGCCGTTTCTCAAGATGGCAGTCGACGAATTCGACAGCCTGCTCGCAGCCAACCTGCGGAGCGTCTTCCTCGTCTCGAGGGCGTTCTGCCCGGCCATGGCGCGGCTGGGCCGGGGCGATGTATTCAACATGAGCTCGGTCGCCGGGCTGTCCGCTTATCCGGGCGGCGCCGGCTATTGCGCGGCGAAATTTGGCGTAACAGGCCTGTCGAAGGTGATGCGCTCTGAACTGAAGGAGCACGGCATCCGGGTCTGCTGCGTGCACCCCGGGGCGACGCACTCCCCGTCATGGCGCGGGAGCAAAGTGCCGGCGGCAAGAATGATGCCCGCCGCCGACGTCGCGCGCGCCTTTCTCGATGTCTACCGCATGAGCCGCCGCACGGCCGTCGAGGAGATCGTCCTCAGGCCCATCAAGGGCGACCTCTGACGAGAGGCTAGAGAAGGGTCTGTTGTCCGCCGCCGGAGGGTTTGAGGCCGACGGCGGCATATCCCTTTGAGGTGAGAACCCGCCCCTGGGGTGTCCGCTGCAGGTAGCCTTCCTGGATGAGAAACGGCTCGTGCACCTCCTCCAGGGTCTCCGCCTCCTCGCCGACGGCGACCGCGATCGTGCTCATGCCGACGGGGCCGCCGCTGTAGTTCTCGGCCATGGTGCGGAGCATGCGCTTGTCCATCTCGTCGAGGCCCGCCGCGTCGATTTCGAGGAGGGCAAGGGCCGCCGCCGCCGCCTCGCGGGTGATCCTCCCCTTGGCGCGCTCCTGCGCGTAGTCCCTTGCAAAGTGGATGAGATTGTTCGCGACCCGCGGGGTTCCGCGGGACCTGGCCGCGATCTCACGCTCACCGGCCTCGTCGATCTCGACTCCGAGCAGCCGGCAGCTCCGGCGCACGATTCCCGCAAGCGTCGCGACGTCGTAGTAGTCGAGCCGGGTCTGCAGCGTGAAGCGGGAGCGCAAGGGAGCCGTCAGGAGGCCGCTGCGGGTGGTTGCGCCGACGAGCGTGAACCTCGGGATCGACAGGCGCACGCTGCGGGCGTTGGGGCCCTGGTCGATCATGATGTCCAGCCGGAAATCCTCCATGGCCGTGTAGAGGTACTCCTCCACCGTCTTCGGGATGCGATGGATCTCGTCGATGAAGAGGATGTCGCCCTCCTCGAGGTTGGTGAGAAGGCCCGCCAGATCGCCCGCCTTCTCGATCACGGGGCCGGAGGTCACCCGCACATTCTTTCCCAGCTCGTGGCCGAGAATGAAGGCGAGGGTCGTCTTGCCGAGGCCGGGCGGTCCGGAGAATAGAATATGGTTGAGGGCCTCGCCCCGCTTTTTCGCCGCTCCCGTCATCACGAGCAGCCGCTCGATCGTCTTTGGCTGACCGCTGAATTCCGCGAACGAGAGCGGCCGAAGGGCCGCCTCCGCCGGACCCATGGGCGCCTTCAGGGTGGAACTGATGAAATTGACGCCCTTTTCCGGTTCGGATGCCATGTTATCTCCACTCCAGTTCGGCGCCGAGCGCCCTCAGGTTTTCGACAAACTTCGGGTGCGCCCGCTTGATGATCTCGGCGTTGCGGACGACGCTCTGGCCGGGGATGGAGGCGGCCACCATGGTCAGGGCGACGGCGGCGCGGATGACATAGGGCGAATCCACGACGGCCGGGCGGAGGGGGCGGTTGCCAAAGACGATGATGCGGTGCGGATCGCAGACGACCACATGTGCGCCGAACTTGGCCAGTTCGGGCATCCAGGAAAATCCATTTTCGTACACCTTGTTCCAGAAGTGGATCGTGCCGTCGGCCCGCGTGCTGAGGGCGATCATGACGGGCAGGAGATCGACCGAGAAATACGGCCACGGGGCCGCCTCAATCTTCGAGAGGAGATTGCGGGTCAGGGGTGGCTCGATCGCGAGGCGTTTGGGATTGCGCTGGCAGGCCACCTCGCCCTCGTGTTCGATGACGACGCCAAGTTTGCCAAAGGACCGCGCGATCAGGTCGAAATGGTGGGGAAGGGACCTCTCAACCCGAACGGAGCCCCCGGTTATCGCGCCAAGGGCGAGGAAGGTGACCACTTCGTGGTAATCGGTGTTGATCCGCACGCTCGCCCCGTGGAGGCGGTCGACCCCCGCGATCGAAAGGCGGCTCGTGCCTATGCCCTCGATCCTGGCCCCCATGGCGACCAGCGCTTCGCACAGGTCCTGGACGTGAGGCTCGCTGGCCGCATTGATAAGGACCGAGTCTCCTTTTGCCGTCGCGGCGGCCATCGCGAAATTCTCGGTGACCGTCACGGACATGTAGTCCAGCCAGTGCCGGCCGCCCTGGTAGCCATCCGAAAGGGTTATTTCGAGGGGGTCGCTCGCGTTGACTTTGGCGCCGAGCGCCCGCAGGACGTCGAGATGAGGGTCGATCTCCCTCACCCCCAGCGAGCATCCCTTGGCGTCCGACGGAAGATTGATGCGCCCGAGCAGGCGCAGGAGGCTGGGGTAGAGGAGCACGGTCGAGCGCATGTCCCTGGGGAGTTCGCCATGCGCGAGGGTGCTGCGGAAGCCTGAGTGATCGACCCGCATCTCCCCGGCTGCGCGGTCCCACTCGATCTTTGAACCCTGCGCGCGAAGAAACGAGACCAGCTTGTCCAAGTCCGTTATGTCCGGCACATTGGTAAGCTGCACCGGCTCGTTTGTCAGCAGGGTCGCGCAGAGAATCGGAAGCGCGGAATTCTTGTTGCCGGAGGGCATTACGGTGCCGGTGAGGGGCTTGCCGCCGTTGACGATGAGATCGGCCATTGAAAGGTTGCGACTAGCAGCCCGAAGATTTCATGAAATTCGTCCAAATCTCATCCAAACCGCTCTCGGAAAAGGGCCTCAAACTCCCTGCGATGTGCTTGCAAGCACACCTCGGTCGTCTTCGGCCCTTTTCCCTCGGCGGCTTGGCGATCTTTGGTCGTTTTCATGAAATCTTCGGGCTTACGCAAAAAAGGCGTCCGCAGCAAATGCGAACGCCCTTAGGATGCGCGCACGGGTGTGCGCCTTGGCAAGGATTAACTTGACTGAATCAGATGTAACCGCCGCCCTGCTGTCCCTCGGGACGGGGGCCGCCCTGATTGCGGCCCCGGCCGCCGCGATGGCGCCGGCGATGGTGTCCGCCACCTCCGCCGCCCTGATCGCCTCCACGGCGTTCAAACGGCTGCCCGCCGCCCTGCTGGGACTGGGGCATGCCTCCGCGCTCGCCTCGATCGCCACCCGAATTGCCGCGCCCTCCGCGGCGACGGCGCCGGAAGTCCTGGTCGCGGTCGCCCCTGCCGGATTCGTAATCGCGTTCCTGAACCGGGCTGGCAGCCGGCGCGGGCTTCCCCAAGCCGAGCAACCGCTTTAGGCGGCCGATGAAGCCGAGAGGCTTTTTGACTGGAGCCACAGGGTGTTGAGAAGGGCGAAAATCTTCGCGCGGGCGCTGAGCTTCGCTTCGGAACGAAGGCCGGTCATCGCGTCGCTCTTCGCGCCGGGGCCTCTGCCCGAAATCCTGTGGCCGGTCTCTCTCCACCACGTGGGACTTGTCCCAATGAAGCTGCGTCCGCTTCGTTTCGGCTGGAGGGAGAATATTGAGCTGCGACTTCACGTCGGGGCTGGGAGATTCGGGCCTGGGCGAGACTTCCTGGGGCGCGGCCTTTTCAACCGGGGGAGCGCCCACGGCGGCGACCGCCTCAATCGGCGCGACTGTGGCCGGGACTTCCGGCTGCACATCCGCTTGCGCCTGCTTTTCCTCCTGAGGTCT
>Ga0302320_10008560_pt1 | contig 22206 bp, 21 predicted proteins | sample Bog_T0_3_FD_202130 | JGI IMG/M metagenome (GOLD analysis project Ga0302320, IMG submission 202130) | Peat permafrost microbial communities from Stordalen Mire near Abisko, Sweden - Bog_T0_3 | ecosystem: Environmental > Terrestrial > Soil > Wetlands > Peat | place: Sweden: Abisko, Stordalen Mire...
TTGACTTCGACAATCACATGCGTGACGGTCTTGCCGCCGGAGTTGGTGACAGTTCCGTCAACGTAGCTGACGGTGGCTCCGACGAAGTTTTCGGCGGCACTCATTTTGAAATTGGAGAGCTTGAGATTTGCGGCGTAGGGAGGTGGTCCGGATGCGCTCTTGGGCTGGGTGCGAAAGAGAAACGCGGCAACGATGGCTATGACAATGACGACCGCAACGGCGATGGCGATGGTGCGCCGGCTGGAGTCGTGATCTTCGGCTACCGGTGTTGGCTGGATCAGGCCGCCCATGCAAGCGATTGTACTCTGGACGCTAGTTGCTGGTCTTTACCCGTTGGTCTTGAAGAATGCGATCAGGAACAGCACGCCGAACAGCAAGTCGACGCAGCCGAGAGCCAGGTCTCCTGGCTTTAGGCGATGCTGCAGATAGAGCACGACGAAAGAACCGCCGGCGCCAAGTTTCTCGAGCACCGAAGGAATCATCATCGGCCGAAGACGCACCGGGTCCCGGGCAATCACGATGAATGCAATCTGGAAGGCCAGTCCCACACTGACGAAGCCGTAGTAAAAACCGGGATGCGTGATCGGCGGGGGATCCTGGCGGCCGATCAGATCGAATAGGAAATACAGCGGCGTGAACACCAACACGCCCCAGATGGCGGCAATCCAAAATACGATCCTGGCGAATTTCATGGAAAGTGATTATTCGCCGCCCACAATAAGGCCGTCAATGCGGAGCGTCGGTGAAGCCACCGAACCGCGGAACTCGAGATCATTTGCAATCTCGGAGATGTTGAAGAAGATGTCTTTCAGATTGCCGGCTACCGTGATTTCTTCGACCGGGTAGGCAAACTCCCCGCCGGAGATCCATAGGCCGGAGGCGCCGCGGGAATAATCGCCGGTTACCAGGTTCGCGCCGTGGCCAAGGAACTCGGTGACATAGAGGCCTTCTTTGATGTCGGAAATCAATTGCTTCGGCGTTCTGGTTCCCGGCTGGAGGAAGTAGTTGCCGGGACCGATGCCCGGCGTGCCGGCGAGTCCGCGAGACGCGTTGCCGGTGGTCTTAAGCCCCAGCTTCTTCGCGGTGTAGGTGTTCATCAGGTACGAACTCAACACGCCATTCTCGATGACTACCGTGCGGCGAGTGGGCACGCCTTCGCCATCGAACGGGCTGGTGCCGAAGCCGCCGGGGATGGTGCCGTCGTCGATGATGGTGACGTTAGCGCCAGCGATTTTCTGTCCCAGCTTGCCTGCGAGGAACGATGCTCCGCGATAAACCGAATCGCCGTTCACGCCTTCGAAAATGTGTTCGAGGATCGACGTGGCAACCATGGGATCGAAGATGATTGGCACTTGCGCGGTTTTTGCTTTGCGCGCGCCTAAACGGCGCAGGGTGCGCTCGGCGGCGACTTTGCCGACTTGCTCGGGGGATTCGAGCTTCGACAGAGTGCGCGCCACGGAGTACCAATAGTCGCGCTGCATCGCGCCGTCTTCCGTTTGCGCGATGGGAACGGCGGAGACGGAGCAATACGACCGGCGGTATTCGCCGACGAAGCCATGCGAGTTGGCCAGAACTTTGTGGCCGGTGGCGGCGTCGAACGATCCACCTTCGGAATTCTTGATGCGCGGGTCGAAATCGAGCGCGGCTTTTTCGGCGCGGCGGGCGTGGTCGATGCGATCGGGGCCGGGGAGAGAATAAACGTCCTCGTGATAGAGATCGAGATCGCCGGTGAGCGAGCCTAGCTGCGATGCGTCGGGGATGCCGCCGAACGGATCTTCCGAAGTGATCTTTGAAAGCTCCAGCGCGGACTTCACCATACGGTCGAGGGCAGCAGTTGAGAAATCGCTGGAGTAGGTGCTGGCGGCGCGCTGTCCGTTGAAGACGCGGACACCGATGGATCGCGAGCCGGATTCTTTGAGGGTCTCGACCTGGCCGAGGCGGACCAGCGTGGAAAATTCATCCCCTTCGCGGACTACGCATTCGGCGGCAGTTGCGCCGCCATTCATGGCGCGGCGCACGATGTCCTGGGCGAGGGAGCGGAGGTCGCTGCTTGCTTGCGGACCCGGAGCTTCTACTTGAGTTGAGGACATAACACCTTTCACCACAGAGGCACGGAGTCACAGAGAAAAGGAGGAATTAACTTTTCTCTGCTCCTTGACGCTCCACGTGCGCTTAAACTTCTATTATCTAATAAACGGCGGTGTTTCACATGAGCAACGGTAAAGGAAAAAAAGGAACACAGCATCCTCGAGCGGCCTCAGGCAAGTCTGCTTCCAAGACGGACACTACGCGGTCCAGCGACATCCGTGACTTCCTTGGCATCCTTGCCGGCAAGACAAAGAAGGTGGCCACGATCGAGGAGATCAACGAGGCGGCGGCCGATGGTTGGGCAGGCTTGGTTAAGATGGGCGAGAAATGAAGGTCGCCGTCGCCACGAAGGAATGTGGCTCGGCGCGGAGACTTTTGTTTCGAAGGTGGTGGAGATGCTTACGGCGCAAGGGGTATCGGCGCGGCTGCTATAGACCGTGCGATGGTTTTTCTGATCTAGCCCTCGGCCTCGACGAGTATCTCCTCTACCTTGCCATGCGCCAGTTCGCGAAGGTCCTTGCTGAATTGCCGCAGCCGCTCATATGTCGTTACGATCTCGAATCGAGCTACTCGTTGCGACTCTGGACGCAGCCCAGGCCACAATTCCGATGAAATCCGAACCTGTATGCCAATATGTCCCTGACTATCAATCTGGCAAACCTCTAGGGCCAAATGTTCCTGGCTCAATTTCCCTTCCTTCCAGAATCCGCCAGCGAGGAGTAATTTTTTGTTGGCGGGAAGCGGAAACTCTGCGATGGCTCCAGCGTACTCATCAATCCGCGAAATACTGAACCACGCGCCTCCGGAACCCGCGAAGCCGCAATACCTCGCACCAGCGGTCAACTTCCCCGTACCATCTCCGTCGGTCTCAAACCTCAGTCGGAGGCCATCGCGCATAATCGGTCCATCTCACTGCATGAAGCCGCCTGGATCTTTCTTGGCGGTGCCGCCGACGGTCAGGCGATCGATTTTGATGGTCGGAATGCCAACGCCTACCGGAACAGCTTGTCCATCTTTGCCGCAGGTGCCGACGCCTTCGTCTAGTTTCAAATCGTTGCCTACCATCGAGACTCGCGTTAGAACATCGGGGCCGTTGCCGATCAGCGTTGCACCCTTTATGGGAGCGGTGATCTGGCCGTCTTCGATCATGTAGGCTTCCGAGGCTCCGAAGACGAACTTGCCGTTGGTGATGTCGACCTGGCCTCCGCCGAAGTTGACCGCGTAGATGCCGCGCTTCACCGAGCGAATAATGTCTTCGGGATTGTCCTGGCCAGCCAGCATGTAAGTGTTGGTCATGCGCGGCATGGGGATGTGCTCGTAGCTTTCGCGGCGTCCGTTGCCGGTGTCGGCGATGCCCATCAGGCGCGCGGACAGCTTGTCGCTCAGGTAGCCCTTCAGGATTCCCTTTTCGATCAGCACGGTTTCCTGCGTGGGCTCGCCTTCGTCGTCCACGTTCAGCGAGCCGCGACGCCACGGCATGGTGCCGTTGTCGATGACAGTGCATTTCTCGCTGGCGACGCGCTTTCCGATCAGCCCGGCAAACGCAGAAGTCTTCTTACGATTGAAATCGGCTTCCAGGCCGTGACCGACGGCTTCGTGCAGCAGGACGCCGGGCCATCCCGGGCCGAGAACCACTTCCATTTCACCGGCGGGGGCTTCACGCGCGTCGAGTTGAAGAATCGCCTGGCGGGCCGCTTCTTTGGCGAAGTATTCTGGATTCTTGTCTCCGAAGAAGAAATCGAGAGCGACGCGTCCGCCGCCGCCGGAGCCGCCGCGAGCGGAATTGTTTTCGGTTTTAGCGATACAAGACACGTTCATGCGCGCCAGCGGTTGGGAATCTTCGGCGAAGGTTCCGTCGGAGGCGACGACAAGAATGTTCCGTAGTTCGTCAGAGTAGCTGGCGCGGACTTCTTGAATGCGCGGATCGTAGGCGCGCGCAGCTTTATCGGCGCGCATCACCAGCTCAACCTTAGCGGTGATTTCAGCATCGACTGAAGGCAGAGTTACGGGATACAGGCTACGAGCCGCAGTCTGCTGGAAACCAGCCACTGGAGTCTTGGCGGGTGCGCTGGCGATCAGGGCCGCGGTGCGCGCCGCGTGCAGAATGCGGCTGGCGGAAAGATCGTCGGTGTAAGCATAGCCCGTGCGCTCACCGGAAACCACGCGCACACCACAACCGGCGGAAATGCCCTGCGAAGCCGACTTGACCATGGACTCATCCACCAGCAGCGAAGTGGAGGAGAGATATTCAAAATAGAGGTCGGCATAGTCGCCGCCGGCAGAAAGCGCGGCCGCGAGGTAATGTTCGAGGTCGTTTTCGGTGACGCCGTAGTGGTCGAAGAAGAAGCGCTGTTTATCCAAGAGAGGTTGTTTGTGCAAGCTTTTACCCACGGAAATTAGATGCCGCCGGGCTGGAGGCCGACTCAAGTAGGGCGGATTTGCTCATTATCCCACATGGAGCGGCGAGGAGCGGACGAAACGTCCACAGCCGAACTGTGACGATGGTCACTTGTCACAGACGACGGGCCGGTCCGGGCAGGACAATCGGGAATCGGGACAACCCATGGACAATGCCAAATGCCGACCGTGACCCCGCAAGCCTTGACCCGCACCGTGCAGGACTTTCTTAGTCAGGCCGCGGGCGCAGTCGTGCTGGAAAACGGCGCTGTCGCCTTTGATCTGGCGCAATCCAAGTACTCCATTTCGGGCGAGTACAACCGATGCCTGCTGCACCTGTGGTCGGCGGAGCGAAACGCGGTGCGGCGTGTGCTGGATGCTGAAGTCAAGAATGGCACGCTACGGCTGGCCGTGCAGCGGCTGGGACAGGCGCGACCCTCGAAGCTGGAAATCTGCCGCGAACGCGACCGGCGCACTCCGACAGCACGTCGAGCGGCGCGGGCCGCGTACGAGCAGAAACTTCGTAGGTCGCTGGAACGGCACTTTCCCGATTTCAAGATTGTAAGGCTGACGAGTGGAGTGGATCTGGAGAAGTCGTTTGGACCGATCTACGCGCGAGGGCTTCTGCGGCAGGGACGCACTGCTTTTGCGTTGCTCGGGGTAAATGCGCAGGAGACGCAGGCTTCGATCGACGCGGCGCTGACCTTCGGCATTCTTTGGCTCGATGTGTGCCGGGCGGGACAAGCCTCAAACGTGTTGGTGGAAGGGTTGAAGATGTTTGTGCCTGCTGGAACCTCGGCTCTGGTGCGGGAGCGGATGGCGAACCTGAACCGCGACGCTGCCAAGTGGTCACTGTTTGAGCTCGATGAGCGGCACGACGCGTTGGTGGAAATTGATTGCGCGGATCGCGGTAATGTAGCGACCCGGCTGGTGCGTGCTGCCGACGATGAGGCGGCGAGCGAGCGTTTCAGGGAGTCGATTGTGCGAGTTCAGGGAGTCCTGCCGAATTGCGAAGTTGGAGTGCTCTCGGCCGCGGAGATTGTCTTCCGCTGGCGTGGGTTAGAGTTCGCCCGAGCGCGGCTGGGGGGGATTTCGGGATCGCTTCGCAGCACTGAGGAGATTGTGTTCGGTGTGGGCGCGGAGGAGCGAGTTCTGGAGATACGGAACGAAGACGAATTTACAGAGCTGGCAAACTGTTTGCGCGACACTCGCCATCCTTATGGGCCGCGCCAACATCCGTTGTGGCGGCTGCGTCCGGAGAGATGGCTGGAGTCGCTGGTGGTGGGCGATGTGAGCGTGGTGGACGGAAGATTGGAGCCGTCGTACCGCTATTCGCAGGTTCCCGCATTCTCGGCTTCCGACCGCGCCATGATCGATGTACTCACGACGACGGACGCCGGCCGGCTGGCGGTGGTGGAACTGAAGGCCGACGAAGACATCCACCTGCCGCTGCAGGGGCTGGATTATTGGTCGCGAGTGGAATGGCATCATGCGCGTGGCGAATTTCCCCGCTTCGGATATTTTGGCGGGAGAGAGCTCTCGGCTGAAAAGCCGTTGCTGTTTCTGGTGGCTCCCGCGTTGCACGTGCATCCGGCCACGGACACGTTGCTGCGCTATCTTTCGCCCGAGATTGAATGGGAGTTCGTGGGAATTGACGAGCGCTGGCGCGAGGGAGTGAAAGTTGTGTTCCGGAAACGACCGTCCTCCAGCAAGCCAACCTTCCATCCAGCGCTGACGGCCTAGGTCTTTTCCCATCAAAGCTACAGTCCAGACCTGAGGCGTAAGGTTTTTTCCCGTCTTGGTATTCCGTTTTCGTAACACTTTGCAAGAAATTTAGATAACGGCACGAATGTGAGTTAACATGCCGCAATTCTTGGGCTGCAAATGGTCAGGCAGCCAAATGTTCCGCATCTGAAAATCGAAGAGGACAAGAACATGAAAACAATCCCTTCCCCACTGCTGGCACGGATTGCGCTCGTTTGCGCGGCTGTGCTCTTGTTGTTCACCATCCCATCGCAGGCCCAGCCGCAGCAACTATTGACGCGTCATGTGCGCGATGCGGTTGCCAATGGGCAGGCGCAGCTCATCGGGCAACTCCCGGCAACCCAGACCCTGCGCTTCGACATTGTTCTGCCGCTGCGCGATCGCGCCGGGTTGCAGAACTTCGTGCGTGAAGTCCAAGACCCTGCCAGCCCCTCCTACCACCAGTTCCTTACGCCACAGGAGTTTACCGCGCAGTTCGGCCCCAGCCAGGAAGACTGGGATGCCCTAATCGCTTTCGCGAAAGCGAGCGGCTTTGAAATCATCAACGGAACACGCGAAGAACGTGACTTAAGGCTCACTGGCACGGTGGCAAATATCGAGAAGGCCTTCCATGTGACCATGGGTACCTATCAGGACCTCACCGAGAACCGCACATTCTTCGCCGTGGACCGCGAGCCCACCGTGGACCTTCCCTTCCAGCTTTGGCACATCACCGGCTTGGACAACGATTCCAGGCCGCATCCGATGTATGTTAAGAAGAGCGACTACGCGAAGGCCCATGGGATCGATCCCGACAAGGTCGTGTCTCATGCCACCACCGGCTCCGGCCCTTCGGCTTCCTTTTTGGGCAGCGACATGCGCGCGGCCTATTACGGCGGAACGGCGCTCACCGGCTCCGGCCAGAACCTGGCTCTGTTCGAATTCGCGGGCACCGATTTGGCCGATCTGACTACGTATTACAAGAATGTTGGGCAAACCGAACCTTACACTCCCACCCTCATTTCCACAGGCGGGTACGGCACGAGCTGCGTCGATAGCGGCGGTAGCGCTTGTGACGATACTGAGCAGACGCTCGACATGACCCAGTTCATGGGCATGGCCCCAGGCTCCAACATGCTCTACATGTACGTCTGCGGCGACGTTCTGGCCAGTGGATCGGGAAACATCAGCGACACTGCCTGCATCAGCGCGATGGTCTCGACCACGGCCGCTCCATTATCCAAGCAGATCAGTTGCTCGTGGGGATGGACACCGGCGGACCCTAGTACTCTGGATCCGTACTTTGAGCAGATGGCGTCACAAGGCCAGAACTTCTTTGTCGCCGCTGGCGACGATTCGGCCTGGTCGGCGTCCAATGAGGCCTGGCCAGCCGACGATGCGAATATCGTCTCGGTCGGCGGCACGGACCTGACAACCTCGAGTGCGGCTGGCCCCTGGAAATCGGAAACCGCCTGGGCGGACAGCGGCGGCGGCATCTCCCCCGATTCCATTCCGATCCCTTCCTGGCAGCAGCTCTCGGGCGTGATTACCTCGTCCAACAAGGGATCCACGACCTTACGGAACGGTCCAGATGTGGCGGGCAATGCCAATTTCACTTATTACGTCTGCGCCGACCAAACCACTTGTACGGCGAACGACTACGGTGGAACCAGCTTTGCGGCGCCCCTGTGGGCCGGATACCTGGCTCTGGCTAATCAACAGGCGGCAGCCAACGGCGAGTCGATCGGCTTCATTGATCCGATCATTTACCCGGCGGCTCTGACCTCAAGCTATGGCACCTATTTCCACGACATCACCAGCGGCAGTTGCGGCACCTATTCGGGAATAACCGGCTACGACCTGTGCACTGGCTGGGGCAGTCCGAATACGACCGGGATCATCAACCTGTTGGCTGGCTCCGCGACGCCGAGCTTCACGCTTTCGGATTCGCCGAGCAGCCTGACAATCACCCAAGGCGGCAGCGGGACCAGCACGATTACAGTGCACGATGTGAACGGATTCACCGGCAGCGTAACGCTGAGCGCATCCGGTCTGCCCAGCGGCGTAACCGCAACGTTCGGCACCAACCCTACCACCGGGACCAGCGTGCTCACTCTGACGGCGAACGCGACGGCCACCACGGGAACCGCTACGGTGACCATCACTGGAACGTCGGGCAGCCTGAGCGCAACTACAACGCTTGCGCTCACGGTTAATTCGTCCGCAACGCCGAACTTCAGCGTCAGCGCCTCGCCCACGTCTGTGACCGTAACTCAGGGCAGCAGCGGAACCAGCACGATCACCGTTACCAGCACCGGCGGCTTCAATTCCGCAACCACGTTGAGCGCGTCCGGCCTGCCTTCGGGCGTGACCGCGACGTTCTCAGTCAACCCCGTAACGCCTCCGGCGAACGGCAGTGCTTCCTCGACACTCACGCTGACTGCTTCCTCAAGCGCCACCGTGGGCACGGCTACGGTGACGATCACCGGAACCTCGGGCTCGACCAGTCACAGCACCACGATAACCCTTACGGTGACTGCTTCTTCGGGAACTCCGAACTTCACCCTGTCCCTATCGCCTTCTTCTTTCACCATAGATGACAGTGGCAGCAAGTCCACCACTCTCACCGTTACCAGCGTGAATGGATTCCATTCTGCGGTAACGTTAAGCGTGAATGAATTCCCCTCTGGCGTATCGGCGACGGCCTCGGCCAACCCCGTGACGCCTCCGGCAAATGGCAGCGTAAACGTAACCATCACGTGGAGCGCTACGAGACGCGCGCCCACTGGAACCACAACCATCGAGTTGATCGGGACCTCGGGATCGACCACAAACGAGATACCCGTCACGATCACCGTTGCGCCTTGACGGGCTGATCAGTTTGCAGAAACAATCGAGCCGGTCCGAAGGGGCCGGCTCTTTCTTGAACACCGCCTGATAAGGCTCGGAGTCAGCCCTTCCACGCACCCAGCAATCGGCGCAGGTCCACTAACTGGCCGAGATGGTAAGCGTTGTGGTCGGCCAGGAGCAAGGCCTCACGAAGAATGGTCTGGCCGTCGCCCCAGGGGATGCGAGCGTAGAGATCGGCCTTAGGATTCGCGACCAGATCCTGCATGGCTTTCAAGTCTTTGCGAAATTGCTGAATGCTTCTGTTCCATGCGGCGGCGCTTGACGGTGCTTCTGCGGCCGGCCAATAGCCCTCCGGCCACTCGGGAGACGCATGTTTCGAATTGCGGCTGAACTCGAGAATGTCCCACTGCGCCAGGCGAAGATGCTCTAAAAGCATCCAGGGGGAATGTGGGAGTCCGTTGGTCTTCGCGCCACGCAACTCCTCCGGCATGTCCTTCACGACGTCGTCAAACCGGGCGTGGGCGCCGCCGCCGTTAAGGAGGTAGAGCACGTGCTCGCGGAGTGCGGAGCCGTGAGGATCTTTGATCGTCATTGGAGTCCTTCCTTCTTCTCAAACTTGCTTCTTCAGCCTTGGATTTCTGTAATTCCCTCTGGAATCTGGAGTTGCCTGGAGGGAACTTCTTCTGGTCCTTCTCCCCTAAGCACGCGGCCGATGCCGCGTACGATGCGGCGCATGGGGAAGACAGCTTTATCATCCACAAGAAAAATCTCGCCTACTCGGCGGCCGCGGTAGTACCAGCGCTTGAGCAACGCGAGATGCTCCATGGTTTCGAGCGCGGGAGGTGCTTTCGTCGGTGGAAACGAATCGAGAACGCCCTGCACCCGCGATTCCATGGATTGCGATTTTGCGTGCTCGGCGGGCTGGATTGAAAACACCACCGGCTCCGAGATTACTCCTCTTTCCACCCGAAAGAAGCTGACCGAGCCGGCGAGATGGCTAGGCTGAATGATCAACGCGGCGAAGCGGTCGAGACGGCGGACGATCTCGGGTAGCTGGCTTAAAACAGGCTTCAGCTTCTCCAAGCGAACGTGGAGGGCGGCGGCGTCTTCAAACGCGAGATTGGCCGAGGCAGCATCGCGCTGGGCGGAAAACTCACGGGCCAGAGATTCCCCTGCCGAATCGAAATAGGCTTGTACGCGACTTACTTCACCAGAATATTCCTCGTCGCTGCAGCCCCTGAAACAGGGAGCGAGGCACATCTTCATTTCCGAATAGATGCAACCGGGAAACTTAGGATCGGGGTGCAGATCGTCGACGCAGCGGCGCATCTTGAAGAAGTCGAGGGAGTCGTTCATGAACTTCTCGGCTGCCGTGCGGGACTGGAATGGCCCGTAGTAAAGGGCGCGGCCCTTGAGGCGTCCGAGGCGCGTGGTGATGGAAGCGCGTGGATATTGGTTTTCGAGATGCAGCTTGACCAGCGGCGCGAAGCGGAAGCGCATGCGGTTGGCGTAGGTCTGGGGAAAAGTCTCTCGCAGGATCCGATAAAGCAGGAAGCCGGATTCGAAATCGGAGCCGGTCGGCGCGTATTCGATCGAGCGGACCCGATCGCGCAGGTTGAGCTTCTTGGTGCGTTCTTCGACCGGGCCCAGCAGGCGTTGTAAGCGGCGGCGGAGATTCGCTGTCTTGCTGACGTAAGGCTCTGCCTGCGGGTCCTCGCCGCGCAGCAGGAAGACAGCCGGGGCGGCCGGGACGGTGGCGAAGACTAAGGCGTCGCGTTCAGGGGCGAATTCCAGGCGCTCGGTCAGCACGGAGCCATTTTAGTGCGGATTCACTTTGGAGAACTTCCCTTGCCACGGATTAACGCGGATTCTCACGGATAAATCAAATAAAGGAAAACCATCCGACAGGAGACTCCTTATTGATCCGTGGAAATCCGCGCAGATCCGTGGCAGTGGTCTCACAGCCCCCCGTGGAACCTCCCGAAATAGTGGGCACAATTTAGCGACATGATCAGGATGCCTGCCCCGAGGACCAGCACGTGCTGCGTCTTACGCAGGTCGAAGGTGCCGACGCGACAGACGAGCAGGTAGCCGATGGCAAGGTTGAACAGGCCCCATGCGACATTGACTACCGAGGAGGACAAGCCAACTCCAGGCGGCGAGGCGAAGGGGCTCTGGAAGGCATGCCCTGAAATTCCATTGCCAAGATGGGGTAAGGCATTTGCGAGAAATGCGCCACCGAAGAAGTACGCCACATAGTGGTACCAACGCATTGATGCTCCCTTCTCTCTGAAAATTGTGTCGCAGCACCCCTGTGAGATAACCATTTACCGATAGCTAGCGCTGCGGAACTTCTGGCGGAAGTCTTCGCCTTCCATCTTTATGACTCGGCACATTTCATGCAAGCGAGAGCGCATGCGTTCTCCGATGCGGTCGCCGAGGGTTTCGGCGCGCGTGGCCGCTCGCACCGGAGAAACTGAGCCATTTGCGCCGGCCGAAGGCTGGTCCTCGAAATTTGTCGTGATGATCGTGGTGCGGTTGTTGTTGTAGCGGGTGTTCAAGATCAGGCTCACGGTATCCCAAACCCATTCGGTCGGCTTCACCGCGCCCAATTCGTCCAAAACCAGGACGTCAGTCTCGAAGACGGGGCGAAGGACGTCCAGTTCTGTGGTTTGGACCGTGGCGTTATAGGAATTCTGAATTTCCTTAAGCAGTTCGCGATAGTCGTAGAACAGGCAGGGAACGCCTTTGTTGATCAGATCCTTGGTAATTCCGACCGCCAGGTGAGTCTTGCCGGTACCAATCTTGCCGATGATCAGCAGGCCCATGCCATCGCGGGGATCGTACTCCTGCGCAAACCTGGAAGCGGAGAGGTGGGCGAACGCCAGCGAGGGATGTGCGCCGGGAAAGTCGGTGGTGTAGCTGGCGAGTTCGCAGTGCTCGTATCTTTTCGGGATGCGCGCCGCGGCCAGCAAGGCTCCGGCCCGCGCCCGCAACTGGCAATCGCAGCGTGTGACGCGGCGGTCTCTGGGCGCGCTGGGGCTGGCGGGAAGCGTTTTCCACCCCGTGCCTTCGCAAAGAGGGCAGACCTCCGCAGCAGTCTTGATCAACTTCAATCCTTCTGCTTCTGTCCTTCTCAAGTCGACCCTTCTTAAACTGTGCTATTTGACTTTGCACCCGGAGGGCGGCTTCCCGCAAGGGCGAAACCCCAGATGCCTGTGTACAACCTGTGAAGGAGTTGCCGGGGCTGTGGACAGGTGAGGAAAACCCCCCGGTGTGCATCTCAGAACCCGCTCTCCCAGCCCCAATCCGGGACTGGGGGGTGCGGAACAGGCTTCGGGAGCGGATTTTCACAGTTGACATTCTCTGCGGAGAGAGGAAAATACAGCCGTCAGGTTTCCCCGCTCAGACACGATCGTTTGTCCTCCCGGTGTGTGCTGGGTATGAAAGAGACCTGCGAGGAGAAACTATGAATAAAGCCGATCTGGTTGACAAGATCGCGGGCGCCTGCGAGATCAGCAAGGCGCAGGCTACAACTGCGATTGACACTGCCGTGAGCAGCATTACCGGTGCTTTGCGGAAAGGGGATCGGGTGGCTCTGATAGGTTTCGGCACTTTCTCGATATCGCAGAGAAAAGCGCGAAATGGGCGCAATCCGCAAACCGGCGCTACTATCAAGATCGCTGCCCGGAAGGTCGCGAAGTTTTCCCCAGGGGCCGAACTCAAGAAAGCGGTCAACAAGAAGTAAGCCGGACAGAGAATCTGAGGTTCACGGAAACGGCAGGGGGTCGGCCCTGCCGTTTTTGCTGCATTTCCGAAACGTGATCGGGATCGGTTGTCTGCGGCTACAATGACCTGAGCATGATTGCCCACCTGCGCGGAAGATTGCTGACCAAGCATCCGAATCAAGTAGTGATCGAAACGGGCGGGGTCGGCTACGAAGTAAATATCAGCGTGCCTACCTTTTCCGAATTGCCGGCCAACGGATCAGAAGTTGCGCTTCTCATCCACACCCACGTGCGCGAGGATTTGATTGCGCTCTACGGATTCCTGCACCCAGCCGAGAAGCAGTTGTTTGAGAAGTTGATGACGGTGAGTGGTATTGGGGCGAAGCTGGCCATCACCATTCTGAGCGGGATGGCGGCGGACGAAATGGCGGGCGCGATCCGCGGCAATGACGTTGCACGGCTGACGCGCATCCCCGGAATCGGCAAGAAGACAGCCGAGCGCATGGTGCTGGAACTGCGCGACAAGTTGCCCGCGCCGACGGGGACATCTGCGGCCGCTGTTCCCGTGATGAGCGCAACGGAAGAAGATGTTCTCTCCGCGCTGCTAAACCTCGGCTACCAACGGGCAGCGGCCGAAAAGATTCTCGCGACCGTCGTCAAGAATGGGAAGAGCGGTTCGTTCGATGCGATGTTCCGGGAAGCGCTGGCCGGGCTGTCGAAGTAATTATGCCCAGTCCGAAATGGCGTTGTCCGCATCCTCTGAGCCCGACGGTCGTTTCTGTTTCTTGCGGCTGGCCTGGTTCTGCTCCTTTTCCGGTTCCTGGGATTCTTCGCGCGCGCCTAGTTTGACCACGCAGGCTTCCTCGGAATCAGACTCGCCGGCCAGTTCCGAGGCGAACTCGAAGAGCTTCTTTCTAATGTTCGCCGCTTCCCGTTTGGCTGCGGCTCTTTCTGCGGCATAAAGAGCATCCAGTTGGGCATTTGGATTGATCTGGTTGGGGTGAATGTGCATGGCCGTGCTCCTTGGTAGGCAGACATCTGAAATTCACATTCCGCCAAAAACTTCTAATTGCTCAAGCAATTGCCGGGCCGAATAACGCGCGTCGAACTTGAGGTTAGCCATAAGTGCTAACAAACCTCCGGCTTCCACGCTAAGGCGCGATACGTTTGTATGATTGGATTCTTCCTGGCAGGAGGAACCATCCGCCTTACGCCGGTACTGCGCGGAAATGTATAGTGTGAATTGCGCTTTTGATGGTCGACGGATCTTCCAGCCAAGAATGCTGGCAGTCCTAGCGGGGACAATGCGGGTTGATGTGGCTGATTCTATATTTCGTTTTGGGCGTGGCCGGGTTGGGGACGTTGTCTTCCGGAGTGTTTCTTGGCCTGGCCTTGGTGGGAGTGATCCGCTTTCGTCTGGACGCACGGAAGCAACTCAGATCCATTCCTGACGATGCGTATCTGCCTCCCGTCTCTGTGCTCAAGCCGGTGCACGGTCTGGAAGCGCGGCTGAAGGAGAATATTGAGAGCTTCTTCCGGCAGGACTATCCCGACTACGAAATTCTCTTTGCCGCCGACGAAGCGAACGATGCGGCTTTGGATGTGGTGCGGGAGGTCTGTGCGCGCTATCCGCAGGTCCGAAGCCGGGTGCTGGTAACCGGGACGCCGTGGCCCAACCCGGTGGTCCACTCGTTTCATTGCATGGCGGAGACGGCGGCGCACGAGATTCTGGTTACCACCGACAGCGACGTGGAAGTTGATTCGCGATATCTGCGCGAGATCGTGTCCCCGTTGCTTGACCCCCAAGTCGGTATGGTGACATGCGTGTATCGAGGCAAGAACGCGGCGGGATTTTTCTCTGGGCTTACGGCTATCGGCATGTCGGTGGAAATGACGGCCGGTGTGCTGGTGGCGAATCTTCTCGAAGGCATGAAGTTCGGACTAGGGCCGACGACCGTGGTACGCAAGGACTCGCTGGCGAGTATTGGCGGTTATACCGCGTTGCGCGATTACATTGCCTACGACTTTGCGATCGGCAACTTGATTGCGAAGGCCGGTTACCGGGTCGTGCTCTCGGGTCACATCATCGATCACGTGGTGAACCAGAAATCATTTGGCCGCATGTGGCAAAACCAGTTGCGCTGGGCGCAAACGACACGCTATTCGCGTCCCAAGGGGCATTTTGGGAGTGGACTGATTTTCGCGATGCCCTACGGTTTACTGGGATTTCTCGCGGCCGCAGGATTAGGACACTGGGGAATTGGTGCTGTGCTGCTCGGCGTAGCTGTGCTAAACAGGTTGGCCGAAGCGTGGCTGGTGGGCTGGATGGTGGTTCGAGATCCGCAGGTACGGCGTGCGCCATGGCTGTATCCATTGCGTGATTTGCTCGGGTTTGCGGTTTGGTTCGCCAGCTACCTGAAGCTGCGCTACGTTTGGCGCGACAGCCGTTTTGAGTTAAGGGGAACGCGAATCGCGCTGCGGCAAACATCTGCGGAGAAATAGTTATTGGATTCTCTTAGCTCCGGGGTTGCGAGCCTTTGTTTCCTGTTAGGTGGAGGTTTTCTTGCGTGTTCTAGTTACGGGCGCGGCTGGATTTATCGGCAGTCATATGGTGGACCGCCTTCTCTCCGCCGGCCACAGCGTCATCGGATTCGATAACATGTCGACCGGACAACGACGGTTCCTGGACGATGCCGTAGCCCATCCTCAGTTCACCTTCCGTCAGGCCGACCTGCTCGATCGGAAAAGTCTCGCGGAGGCGATGGAAGGCGCGGAACTGGTGGTGCATTTCGCCGCCAATGCGGACGTGCGCTTTGGCACCGAACATCCCCGCAAAGATCTCGATCAGAATACGATTGTGACCTGGAACGTGCTGCAAGCCATGCGGGAGCAAGGCTGCAAGCGCATTGTGTTTTCTTCGACGGGATCGGTTTACGGAGAACCCGAGGTTTTTCCCACGCCTGAAACGTGTCCTTTCCCGGTGCAGACCTCGCTTTACGGCGCTTCCAAGCTGGCTGCGGAGGGCTTGATTCAAGCCTACTGTGAAGGTTTCGGTCTGCAAGCCTACATCTTTCGCTTCGTATCGATTTTGGGAGAACGTTACTCACACGGACATGTATTCGATTTTTACCGGCAGCTTTCCGAACATCCTGGACACCTCCATGTGCTGGGCAACGGCCGTCAGAGGAAGTCGTATTTGTACGTGCAGGATTGCATCGACGCCATTCTTACCGCCCTCGAAAAGGCAGATGGCAAGGTGAACCTCTTCAATCTTGGGACCGACGAATATTGCGAGGTCAACGACTCCATCAGCTGGATTTGCGAACATCTCGGACTGCATCCGAAGTTGACATATTCCGGGGGAGAACGTGGCTGGGTCGGAGACAGTCCGTTTATTCTGCTAGACTGCTCGCGCATCCGGGCCTTGGGTTGGCGGCCTAGATTAACCATTAAACAAGCGGTTTTGGCTACGATCAAATTCGTAAGCACCGACACTGCCGCGGTGAAAGCGGAGTCATGAAGTCCGGAGTTGATACGCTATACTTACCGGCCACTAGGGAATCCATCGTTTGATCATCACACGAAGTCCGTTACGAATCTCTTTGGGTGGAGGCGGCACCGATCTTCCGTCGTATTACCGCAAGCACGGCGGGTTCGTGCTGTCGGCTGCCATCAACCGATACGTGTACATCACCATCAACGAAGCGTTTCGTCCGCGAATCATCCTGAAATACTCCAAGCTGGAAGATGTGGAGACGTGGGAGGAAATTCAACATCCCATCATTCGCGAAGCGCTGCGGATGACTGGCGTTACCGGACCGTATCTCGAAATCGTCAGCCTTTCCGATATTCCCGCCGGTACAGGGCTAGGTTCCTCGGGAAGCTTCACGACCGCACTGCTGCGCGCTCTGTACACCATGAAGCGGAGTTTTGTGCCTCCGCAGGAATTGGCGGAACAGGCCTGTCACATCGAAATCGATCTGCTGAAAGAGCCGATCGGCAAGCAAGACCAGTACATTGCGGCATTTGGCGGGATCACCTGTTTCGATTTTCTGCCGGATGATCGCGTCATTGCCGAACCCCTGAAGATTGCATCCGAAACCTTGGCGAATCTTGAGGATAATCTGCTGCTGTTCTTTACCGGAGCATCGCGCTCGGCGGCGGACGTTTTGCGCGATCAGGATACGCGAACGCGCGAGAACTCGAGCGAGATGCTGGACAATCTGCACCTCACGAAGCGACTGGGGCACGAAAGTCGAGACGCACTGCTGGCCGGTGATCTGCGCAAGTTTGCCGAACTCATGCATGTTCATTGGGAGCACAAGAAGAAGCGCTCGCCGGGGATGAGCAGCAGCTTCATTGACGAAATGTACCAGTTAGCGCGCTCTCATGGGGCGCTGGGCGGCAAACTGATTGGCGCAGGCGGCGGCGGGTTTCTGCTGCTCTACACCGAGGACAAAACTCGACTTCGTTCTGCCATGCGAAGCGCCGGGCTGCGCGAGGTCCGCCTGCAGTTCGACTTCAGCGGAACGTCCGTTCTGGCGCACTCTTAGAGAACCCATGCTACCTGTAGCCATACTTGCCGGCGGCTTGGCCTCTCGCCTGGGGCCGCTGACAAAGACGATTCCAAAGTCGCTGATCCCGATCGATGGCGTACCTTTTGTGGCGCATCAGTTACGCCTGCTGCAAAGAAATGGCATCCAACATGTCATACTGTGCGTCGGCCATCTGGGCGAGATGATTGAGCAGGCGGTGGGGGATGGCAGCGTCTTCGGGGTAAGAATCGAGTATTCCTATGATGGCGCGACGCTGCTAGGCACGGCAGGTGCTGTGCGAACAGCTCTACCCAGGCTGGGAGACAGCTTTTTCGTGCTATATGGCGATTCCTACTTGCCCTGTGATTATGCTGCCATCGAACGGGAGTTTTCGCGCCGCGGCAAGTTGGGATTGATGACGGTATTCCGAAACGAAGGACAGTGGGACACAAGCAACGTAGAGTTCGAAGACGGCCGCATTCTGGCTTACAGCAAGACGAACCGGACTCCGCGCATGCGCTACATCGATTATGGGTTAGGGGTGTTCCATGCGGAAGCCTTCGCTAGAACCCGCGCCACGGATCTTGCCGACGTTTATGCGGAACTGCTGCAGGCGGGAGATCTGGCTGCCGTAGAAGTGCGCGAGCGTTTCTACGAGATAGGTTCGCCTGCGGGATTGAACGAGATGACGAATTTCTTGAGCCGACGAGGAGACGCCCGGAAATGAGCAGCCGCGGATTCGATCAGGACAAGTTTGCCCGCGAGTTTCTCGCCGAGGCAACCGAGATCATCGCGAGGCTGGATGTGGCGAGTATTGAAAAGGCCGCTGGCCTTCTCGTCAGCACTCGAGCCGCCGGCGGACGTCTGTTCATTCTCGGCGTGGGTGGAAGCGCCGCCAATGCTTCGCATGCGGTCAACGATTTCCGCAAGATCGCGGGCATCGAAGCTTACGCCCCGACCGACAATGTATCGGAGTTGACGGCACGCACCAACGATGAAGGCTGGAGTTCGATCTTCGATAGCTGGTTGCGCACCAGCCGGCTGCGGGACGACGATTTGCTCCTCATTCTCTCGGTGGGTGGCGGAAATGTTGAGCAGAACGTCAGTCTGAACCTGGTGGCCGCTTTGAAATACGCGAAGTCGGTGGGTGCGAAGATCATTGGCATAGTTGGCCGTGACGGCGGCTACACAGCAAAGGTTGCCGACGCCTGCGTGCTGATTCCTACGGTGAACCCTGCGCACATCACTCCGCACACCGAGGCCTTCCAGGCAGTCATTTGGCATTTGCTGGTTTCGCATCCGGCGGTAAAGATGCAGGCAACGAAGTGGGAATCGATGGTATCGAGCGGCAAGCACCGCGCCGTGTTCCTTGACCGCGATGGTGTTATCAACCGGGCCTTTGTTCGCGACGGCAAGCCGGTGCCCCCGCCAACGCTGCAAGAGTTGGAAGTGCTTCCCGGCGTTCCCGAAGCTTTGCGCGACTTGAAACAGCATGGCTACGAACTGCTGGTGGTGACGAACCAGCCCGATGTTGGGCGTGGTAAGCAGTCACGGCAGGCGCTTGACGCAATGCACAAGCTTCTGTCCGACCGTCTTCCCATCGACGATATTCTCGTCTGCACTCACAGCGATGCAGACAAGTGCGACTGCCGTAAACCGCTCCCGGGAATGCTTCTCGAAGCGGCCCGGAAGCATAACGTCGACCTCGCGGCGAGTTTCATGGTCGGCGACCGATGGCGGGACATCGAAGCCGGTTATAATGCGGGATGTAAGACTATTCTTATCGATTACGGCTATTCGGAGCGACCTCCGGACCGCGTTCCTGACTTGCGCGTAGGGTCCCTCCGCGAAGCGGCTGACTGGATCATCCGTTCCACGCCCAAAGGAGTGAATCCATCGTGAAGTCTGTGTCCGACCTGCGCGTGCAAATCTTCGCGGACGGGGCTGACAAGGCCAGCATGCTGGAACTATACCGCCAGCCGCATATCAAGGGTTTCACCACGAATCCCACGCTGATGCGAGCCACCGGAGTTACGGACTATCAGGGGTTCGCACTCGACGTGCTGGCCAACATTCAGGACCGTCCAATTTCATTCGAAGTATTTGCCGACGAAGAACCGGAGATGGAAGAGCAAGCGCGGCACATTGCGGCTTGGGGCAAGAACGTGTTCGTCAAGATTCCAGTCATGAATACGAATGGAAAACCGACCTACGATCTTGTCCGGCATCTTTCTGGCGAAGGAATTCAGTTGAACGTGACCGCACTGCTCACGCTGGAGCAAGTGCGGAGCGTTTGCGCAGTATTGCAGGCTCCCGCTTATGTTTCCGTTTTTGCCGGGCGCATCGCCGATACCGGCCGCGATCCCGTACCGCTGATGCGCGAAGCTGTGGCCATGGTGAACGAAGTGAACGCGCAACTGATCTGGGCCAGTCCGCGCGAACTGCTCAATGTATTCCAGGCCGATGAGATCGGCTGCCACGTCATCACGGCCACCACCGACGTTCTGAAGAAGCTTCCCCTCGTGGGCAAAGATCTGCACGAGTTCTCGCAGGAAACGGTCCAGATGTTCCGCAGGGACGCGGTTCAGTCCGGCTACTCGCTGCCCACTGCTAGGCAGGGAATTTCTCTAGTCTCTCGCCATTAGTTTCCAGCTGCACAACGTCACGGATGATTCGTGAAGATCACCTTGCCTGAGGCTTCGCTGGCCACGTGCAGCGGCCCTGGCAGAAGCGCCTCGACTTTCGGGCGTTCGTGCTGCGGCACAAAGAGAAAAACCCGCTGGGGAGAATTCCACGCGCGCTGCAGATCCTGGTCGTCCAGGAAAATGTGCGGCGCATCAGGATATGTCGATCCCCACCACATGGACGTGGTGTTGCCATTGACTAGTTCAATTGGCCGTCGCAGGTAGAACAGTAACGACGAGCCAAACGATTGATCGCCATAAATCATCACGCGGTCTGCAGGCCGGAGTTCGGGAGCGATCTGTCGCGCCATGGTTCGCGATCCCAGGAAAGGGTCAAACCGCACGAGAGCGATGTGGGCTGCGATCAGAAAGACCGCCATCGTGGCGGCCGTGGTCCAGGTGGCGGCAAAGTGCGCACCGCGCCGCCGCAGCCAGAAGGCAAGCGCCGGACCTATCAATAGGACGATGGCGGCCAGCGCGGCGGGAAGGCGCAGCGCCGCGAACGACTCCCCAGTCAGATCCAGCATGTGCCCCATCGAGAGCGTCTCCGCCTGCAGGTCGGGCTTGGCGAGCACCGTGCCAATGTCGGGCACAAACGGCAGGTTCCGCGAGTTCCACAGCCCTGCGGCCAGCACGATCGAGATTGCAATGCAGATCACGGCGAGCACTCCGGAACTCCACAGAAGCCAACTCCGGGAGCCCCACTCCTCTTCATCTGCGAGCCTCTCTGCAATCAGCAACAGAATTGGCAAGTAGGCGGGAAACGTGTAGTACTCCTGGTTGGTGGAAAACGAAAAGAAGACCAGCGTGACTCCGGCCCATACGAGGCAAATCAATTCGGTTCTGGAGCGGAAGTCCAGCGGTTTACGCGGAGCCTTATCGCCCCCTTTGCGACGCGCCATCCAGTTTGTGAGCGGCCGCCGCAGAGCCACTGGCAGATACAGACTCCAGGGAAACAGCCATACCAGGTGAAGGGTCCAGTAGAGCGAGTCGGTTTGCTTGTTGTAGTCTTTCGGGATGCGCTTGCCGAGGAAGCGCATGAAGTGTTCGTTCACAAAGTAAAACCAGAAAAACCGCGGATTGCGTAGGCCGGCGAGAATGTGCCATGGCGCCGCGATCAGTAGGAAGAGCAACGTCCCGGTGAACAGGTGGAACTCGCGCCAGCGCCGCCACTCACCGCTGATACCAAGGTAAAGCAGCAGGGTCAATCCCACGACCACGATAGCGAGCAGACCCTTGGTAAGGACTGCCAGCGCCAGACAAGCGTAGCCGCTGTACCAGCGCCACGGATTGCGGTCTTCGAGCGCAGTGACGAAAAAATAGAACGATGCGGCGATGAAAAGACTAAGGATCGATTCCGGGATCAGGATGCGAGTGAAGAGATAACAGCCAGCTGCCGTGGCGACGAACAGCCCAGCGTAGATGGCGGCGCCGCCGCCGAATGCGCGGCGTCCCCAGCGCATTGCCAGCAGCACGAGCAGCAGCATGGAAAGCACAACTGCCAGGTGGGTAGAGAACTCATTGGGGCCAAAGCAGAGGTAGCACAGGGAAACCGCCCAGTACATCAAGGGAGCTTTCTCGAGATAGCGGTTGCCGTTCACTTTCAGCGTGACGTAATCGTGAGTGACCGACATCTCGCGCGCGGCCTCGGCGTGGGTGGAATCCGCGTCGTCCTGTAGTCCCGGCGAAAAGAGCGAGCCCACATAAACGAACGCGAATAGAACCAGCACGCCCGCCACGCCCATCTTTCCGACCGCGGCAGAGCGCACCGAGCGGTGTGGGCTTAAAACAGGGGGTTTCATCATCAATGGGGCAGAGTCCTTGGATCAATCCGGCAACACTACAAGAGCAATACACAGAAGTGAACTCTTGCTGACCAAATGTTATCAGCTCAATCTAATTCCCCGCGTAAGGATGACTTGAGACTGCTGCTCACTCCGAGTATCCGTCGTCTCCGTCATCATCAGCATCATCGTCTTCTTCTTCGCTGTCGTCTTCCTCTTCGTCGTCGTCCTCGTCCGGCTCTTGTCGTAGCCGGACATCAGCAGCGATCCAGCGATCAGAAGGGTCTGGGTCGGGGCATTCTGTATGCATTCTGCTCATCTCCAAATAGTACGCCTCGCAGCTCTCGCTGGAATGATGATACGGCCGATCTGATTTTGGAGAGCCCATCCTCTTGCC
>Ga0302320_10008562_pt1 | contig 22199 bp, 18 predicted proteins | sample Bog_T0_3_FD_202130 | JGI IMG/M metagenome (GOLD analysis project Ga0302320, IMG submission 202130) | Peat permafrost microbial communities from Stordalen Mire near Abisko, Sweden - Bog_T0_3 | ecosystem: Environmental > Terrestrial > Soil > Wetlands > Peat | place: Sweden: Abisko, Stordalen Mire...
GCATCATGTACTCGCTCCATGGGGACCACGATCTGGGCCGCAACGAAAGCCGGCAGGGAGAGCTGCTTGACTCTCGGGACTACTGCAAGCTCCACATCCTGGAGCACTATATCGCGAAGCTGATGGGTGCCGGCAGAGCATCGGACGCTTTTCGGGTCTTGCCCATTGGGGTTGTCGGCAACGATGGGATCGGGACGCAGATACTGGGCGAGATGAGCGCCGCGGGACTCGATATGCAGTTCATGCGCAGAGACCCGGCGCTGAAGACACTCTTCAGCGTGTGTTTCATCTACCCCGACGGCTCGGGAGGAAATATCACGAGCGCCAATTCGGCGGCCGGCACGGTGAGTGCCGAAGACCTGAAAATGGCGTCTCCCTTGATGAAAGCTGCGGGGCAGCGCGCACTCGCGCTGTGCGCTCCCGAGGTTCCTTTGCAGTTGAGGCGGCAGTTTCTTGAGCTCGCGACGCACTGCGGCAATTACCGGGCGTGCTCTTTCGTTCTCGGTGACATAGAAGAAGCACGGAAGACGGGATTGATTGCTCTCACCGATTTGCTGGCGTTGAATCAGGAAGAAGCCTCGGCACTGCTCGGCTGTCCTTCGGGTCAGACCCCCGTTGCGAAGTTGCTTGCGGAGCATGCGGCAACCTATACCGCCACTCACCCGGCGCTGCGTCTGGTTGTGAGTGTCGGCTCGAAGGGCGCCTACGGTTTTGAGGACGGGCGAATGCAATATTGCCCCGCGCCGGTGGTTCGACCCAAATCCACTGCCGGCGCCGGCGATGCTTTGCTTGCTGGTGTTGCATCGGCACTTGCAGCGGGCATTCCATTCATCTTGCCGGATGAAGGCGGCGAGACGTTTTCTGGCCGCGTACTGCAGACGGCGCTGGATTTCGGCGTCCTGAACTCCAGCTTCAGCGTTACCTCGGAGCATTCCATCCATCCCAATGCGGACATGGAGAATCTGTTCGCCTTCGCCGAACAGCAAGGCGCATCTGTCTCGGAAACAATTCGGTCATCGTGCTACGAGGTTGAATAGAGTCATCCCTGGAGCGGGCGCAATCGAAGGTCCGGGTCCTCGATCTTTCCAAGAGTTAAAACGTCCATGCAAGACTAGGAATTGCGAACTCTAACTCGCGGCAATGGAGAAAGGCAGACACCAGATCATGCCCACATCTCTTCCGGAATCCAACGGCCCACCAAAGCTACGGCGTGCTTTGGGTTTATGGGACCTGGTACTTTACGGGCTCATTGTGATTCAGCCGACCGCGCCAATGCCCGTATACGGGGTCATGAGCGTGCGTTCGAATGGATTCGCACTCCTCACCGTGCTGCTCGCCATGGTCGCGATGCTGTTCACGGCCATCAGCTACGGCCGGATGGCCTCGGCCTATCCAAGCGCCGGCTCGGCGTTCACCTATGTGGGCCGTGAGATTCATCCGGCTCTGGGCTATATTACTGGGTGGAGCATGGCGATGGACTACATGCTCAACCCGCTCATCTGCACCATTCTTTGCGGGAAATTCGCAATGAATTTCTTTCCTGAGATTCCGTTCGCTGTATGGGTGGTCGCTTTCGCGGTTGCGTTCACACTCTTGAACCTGCAAGGAATCGAGACTTCGGCGCATATCAACTCCGGTCTTGTTGCGATCATGGCCGTCGTCATTCTTCTGTTTCTGGCCGCGGCTGCTCACTACGTTTACGTCACGCCGCACGACGGAATCGCAACCTTCACCCGCCCCTTCTTTAACCCCAAGACTTTTTCGCTCCGATCGGTGATGGGGGGCACATCGCTGGCGGTGCTCACCTATATCGGGTTCGACGGCATCTCGACGCTCTCTGAAGAGGCAAAAAATCTCCGCCGCAATATCATGCTGGCCACCGTGCTGGTTTGCCTGCTCACCGGGCTGCTGGCCTCGGTCGAGGTCTATGCGGCCCAGCTCGTTTGGCCGGGCGCTCAGAACTTTCCCGATGTGGACACCGCGTTTGTTTATGTTGCAGGCCGAGCCGGCGGACCTTGGCTCTTCGCGGTCATCAACGTGACGCTGCTGGTGGCCACGTTTGGTTCGGCGCTGGGCGCACAGTTGGGCGCGGCGCGCCTGTTTTACGGCATGGGACGAAGCGGCGCGCTGCCCAAAGGCTTTTTCGGGGCCATCGAGCCAAAGAGAAAAATTCCACGCAACAATGTCCTGCTCATCGGCGCCGTGGCACTGATTGGAGCGATGGTTTTGAACTTCGAGCGCGGAGTTGAGTTGCTCAATTTCGGCGCGCTGCTGGCCTTCATGGGAGTCAACATCGCCGCGCTGGTGCGGTATTATTTTCGCGAAGAGCGCAAGCGCTGGTTTAATCTTGCTTCCCCTATCCTTGGGTTCGTTATTTGTCTTGCGCTGTGGTTGAGCTTGAGCTGGCGTGCAAAGCTGCTCGGCATCGGGTGGATGATCGTTGGATTGGCATACGGCGCCTATAACACCCGAGGATTCAGGCGGGAGCTGATGGACTTCAATAGCCCGGATGGCGATTGACGAAGGCACGTGGAAGCGGGCACGAAATATCCCGATTATGGCTATCCCGGTAGATCCGAGTTGTACCGGAATGCGTGGGGCAGACGATCCCAAACGTGAAGCCCGACATCGACGCCGGCTCTCACGAGATCACTATAATCTGGTTCCATGCGAAGGCATAGGCCGCCCAATTTTGCAGGATATCTATGGTGCCGTGGCGCGCAGCATCTTTTGGCGAACGTAATCGAATTGGCAAACCCTCGAGCCAGATTTCGCCCTCATCGGGAGATTCTAAGCCGGCAAGGATTCGCATCAATGTCGACTTTCCAGATCCCTCGGGTGTCATCCGGTCAATGATCCGCCAGAAGAATTCGGAGCGAAGCCTCGATCTTGCTTAGATCGGTTTCGCCTTGGAACTCGAATCGCACGATTCCGTTGCGATCGATCAGGAGTGTCAGGGGCAAGCCCAGCACCCCTCCGAAGCGCTTTCCCAGCGAAGCATCACCCATGGCGACCGGGTAGTCAGGGTGCAGCGCGTTGACAACCCTACGAACTGGTCCCGGATAGTCGTCCATTGAGATACCGATTATCGCTAGCCCACTTGGCCCATATTGCTTCTGCCAGCGGGAAAACATAGGCATCTCGATTCGGCATGGCGCACACCAGGTCGCCCAGAAGTTGAGAAGCACAACCTTGCCACTCAGTTGAGCAGTATCGACACGTTGACCAGTGAGATCGCGCCGCACAAAACTTGGCGCCTTACGATTCACTAGCGATTGCGCGACGCTTGCCTGTGAATTGGCGAGCAGGACTGCAGTCAAGAGCAAAGCCGCAATCGCCCGTTGGAATGCGATTGTACTCGTTCTGCTTGCCCGCTCAATGCGCAACGGGATAGTCCTTGTTGACCCAATCGGTTCCGAAATTCTCAGCTATGTAGAGGACCTTCACGTTGGTGAACCCCATATCGTGAAGCCTTTTGTATGAGCTTCCCACATTGGGGCAGCGGGACCAGGGGCAGCAACCGCAATAGAGCACAATGAAGCTTGTCTTCAGCAGCGGCGTTACGCGATTCTGCAGCAGGTTCAATCCCTCGTCGCGTGACGCGGGACCTGCGTACTCCGAGCCCGGAATATGTGCCTGATCGAACATGAGGCGCGAGCCTACCTGCAGGATCAGCGGGCGGGCAGAACCAGTCGCGTTCAGGAGTGCTCTCAGTTCTTCTGGCTGGATCAGTTGACCTGTCGGAATGGTCGTTGCAGCCGGTGGGGTCGTGGTCTGCGAACGAGCCCGCACAGGAGATTGTAGTATCAGGAGTGCGAGAGCGAAGACAACTCCCGTCTGAGCGACTCTTCTCAATTTCATCGTGGAAGCTCCGACACCAAGTATAGTCCGTTCAGTATCCGCCGAAGTTGACAGGGTTCGGACCAATGAGTTTTCCCGCTTTTGGACTTCAGTCCCTTTACGACGACCACAAACACTGCTGCTTGGATAAGAACCACCGGCTCTTCCTCCCCGCCGAGCAAGCGAGCCGAGTTTTCTGTACAAAGAAACAACACGTTCTAGCGTGGTACCCGTCGTCCTCATGAGCACATCGTGATTTGAAACCTACTTATCACTGGCAGCACGTCGGGCCGCAACATGATTTCGCCGCAGGCTTGACCGCATAGACCTTGACGCTCGCCGCCGCTGAGTTCACATCGTATTCAGAAAGCAACGCGCTCAAGTCGTCATGCAGGGTTGAGGTAGCAGGCGCGCAGCACGATTCTTGAGCGATGGGAAAAGGGGATTTCGGATCCATCGCGGGAGAACAGCAGCCGGACTGATTCTCGACTTGGGTGTAGGCGTTCAGATCGGCGCCACTATCGACCACTTCGACATGGGCAAAACCGGCCTTCAGCAGCTCCGAACCGTAATCCTCAACGCGAATTGCGCCGGCGATGCACCCAACATAAGCGGCCAGACTCTTCGAAATCGCCTCTGGCAGCTCAGCCTTGAGGGCGATGTCGCTCACCGCAAGCCGGCCTCCCGGCTTGAGAACGCGGAAGATCTCCCGGAACACGGCGGGTTTGTCCGGCGCAAGGTTTAGAACGCAATTGCTGATCACGCAATCGACCGAAGCGTCTGGCAGCGGCAGGTTGTCAATTGTCGAGAGATGAAACTCCACGTTGGTGTAGTCACCGGCTTGCGCATTGGCGCGGGCACGTTCAATCATCGCTGGCGTCATGTCGATCCCAATGACTCGGCCCTTCGGGCCAACCATCTTGGCGGCCAGGAATACGTCAAGTCCGCCGCCGGATCCGAGGTCGACGACGACTTCACCGGGCCTGATGTGCGCCGTCGCGGTGGGATTTCCGCACGAAAGGCCCATGTTGGCCTCGGCCGGAATCGACGTCAATTCCTCCGCGGTATAGCCAAACGCTTCTGCAACCGCCCTCACGCCGGCATGATCGGTAGAGAGGTCGCTCTCCGCGGCTGCTCCATACTTGGCCTTGACTGAATCCAAGATCTGTTCTTCCATACTTCCTCCCAAAAACATATCCGCTTAAGCGACTATAATCTTGACCAATGGATTCGTCAATGCGAATATGTTTGAATGGTGGCAAAAGCGCAATTCGATCTGGAACGGTTTTTTCAAGCACTGGGTGACAAGACCCGGCTCCGCTTGCTCAACCTGATGGGTGATCAGGAGATCTGCGTCTGCTACTTTGTCGAGATCCTCGGCTCCCCGCAACCAAAGATTTCGCGGCATTTGGCCTATCTGCGCCGCGCAGGAATCGTTTCAGCGCGGCGAGAAGGAAAGTGGATGCATTACCGGATTGCCATGCCTCCGCACATCGGTGCCACGCGGATCCTGCGACAGGCGCTTGCCGCTTTGAAAGAGGAGGAGGCGATGCAGGCGGACCGTGCCCGGCTAAGCAAAGCATGTTGCGCTCCGAAGAAGTTTCCAGCCCTTGAGGGTGCCCCTCTTCCCGCGCTGCGTGAACCGGCAGCTGGCGAGACCCGCTGACATGTTGGGTACCAGAGATTTGCTCCCTTTCAAAACCAAGGTCACTCCACTTCAACAGCAGCAAGTCGCTGATCCAGAGCCCCAAGAGCACATCGAGGGAGACCGCCGTGCGCGCAGCTTCCCGCAAAAGGCGGAGCCGGGTGGCGAACGCCGAGCAAGGCCCATTATTGAATCAGCCCAAGGGCTTTAAGTTCCTTCTTTAGCCTTGCAGTATCGATGGGCTTTACCATGTAGGCATTGCACCGGCCAAGCAGGGCTGTCGTGATGTCTTCCATCTCGACATGGATGGTTGTCACGATGATTCTGGCAGGCCTGTCAACACCGGCCGAGGCTTCCTGTTTGCGAATCTCTCGAATCGCTTCTTGCCCGTCCATCCCCGGCAACCTGAGGTCCATGCAGATCAGGTCGTAGGCTTGATGACTCTGACGGGCGCTCTGGACAGCGTTGACGGCTTCCACCCCGCCACCGGCGATATCGCAAATCCCATAGCGGGAAAGATAAGTACAGAGCAGTTTTCGACTCGTTGCATCGTCTTCCGCGACAAGGCTTTTCAATTTCTTCTCCCCTTGACCCACAAAGCATCCACAGTTCTCGAGGCGCCTGGGAGGGCGACCTACTCTGCCCTTGCGGAATCGGTCCTTCGATTCGTTCGGAGGATGAACACTCGGCACGAGAGAAAGCGCCTTCTGCGTGATCGGATACTCAACTGCACCATCGGCCCGACTCGCAAGGCACATGATTGACTGAGGCAACCTGAGACAAAACAAATCAAGAGTGATTCGTTTGCGGACACCTGCGCCGGCTCTGCAGTCTGAGGATTCAGTGGATTCCAACGCGACTCGGCCCGCATGGGGCCCTGAAAGCTCCCTCCGGCGGGCGACGTTTGAAAGAGGTGGCCGCACCGCGCACAGCCTCAACCAACAAGAGGTGTTCTGTTCCTTTTTGCCCTATTCAGCATCCAAGGGCGGGCATTTCTTGCCGATTGGGCAAGCATCGTCGTAGCCGTAGTGGTCCTCAAATTCGTGCCGTTGCTCATCGTCGAATGGCGCAACTGGACCGGAGCTAAGCGCGCCGTCTCTGAGATGTGGGCCTTCGGTCAACTGACTCTGGAGGAAGTATCGCGTGAACGAGCCATCCACAAGTCAATCGAGGTGGACCTCAAAGATTGCAAGCCTTACATTGACGTGATGCACGAGCAGATTGGCGGGTCTCTGGCCGAGTCAGAGAACGAGATTGTTGCCCTGATCGAGCAACTCGATCTACTGAATGCGCAATCGAGTCAACAGATGGAGCGCATCTCGAACTCCGTTGAGAGCGGCAAATCACTGTCTGAAGTGATCGGTCGGCGCGTGGAGCGGAACAATCTGCTCATCTCCGCGCTGGAGACGAAGTTCAAAGAGCAAGCCTGCGAGATGCATGCCAACTACGAGCAGATTCGCTTGCTGGCCGACGATGTCCTGGCCCTGACGCCCATCATTCAAGTCATCTCATCCATCGCCAAACAGACGACTCTGTTGGCCCTCAACGCGGGGATCGAGGCAGCGCGCGCCGGCAACGCCGGCAGGGGATTCTCCGTAGTGGCCAATGAAGTGAGAGCGCTCTCCAAGCGGTCAACATCCGCGGCCGCCGACATCGCCGAAAAGCTCACCGCCACAGCCAATAAAGTGTCAGCGAAGCTAGTCGAGGCTCAGAGGGCGCTTAAATTGAAACACGGCCTTGGCGAGTTGCAAGAGCTGATTGGCGACCTGACGCAAATGCAGCAGGATTTCAGAGATAGCTCCCGAGTGCAACTGGATTTGATCGCCGACGTCGAGGCCGGTCACCGGGAAGGCATAGAGCACTTGATGGCCGCGATGGGACACATCCAGTTTCAGGATGTAATGCGGCAGAGAATGGAGCACGTGCAGCAGGCGTTGGCGGAAATGCGAGACCACTTATTGCGCCTGACCGAGACGCGGCATCATCGCGGGTGGGACGGCCTCTTCGACACAACCTTCAAGACGTTGCTGGAATCCCACCTCAAGAATTACAAAATGGCCAGCCAGGCCATCACCCATCTCGCGGTGGCCGGGGGCAAGTCAGAAAAGAGCGAACGCGGACCGGCCATCGAATTGTTCTAATCGAAGATTGGGCCCGGATACAACAGGCCGTCTTCCGCCTGCATATCTGGTTGACTCCTGAACTTCCTCGCGCCTCAGTGCGGGTGCTCCCACGAATCTGCGCCGCGGTGTTAAGGAATGCTTATACCGCCAACCAGATTACGGCCTCAAGCGCGCAAACACTCCAATGTGCATTGAGGTCCGCGGGCCACGTCGGTAGTTTTCGACAGGCTCTCTCAGTTTTATGGCCATGGTCCAGTTTGATCTCAAAGCGAACAGCGGACCTCTCCCGGGTTGCATTTTCGGGTGGAAGTTTAAGCGCGACACTCTCTCGTCTTCTTGATCCGCCCGTCGTCGAACTGTCGAGCAACATCGCGCGCACGGCGTCGTTCGGCTTGACGCTGCCTGCATCCTGCCCCCAGTCGCCCATATGTCACGCGTTTTCCTCGTCTGCCATGCATCCCGGGAGGTAAAGTTTGAACCGCGCAGAGAGTGCTATCGAGCATGCCGCCTTCATCGCAGCCGTCGAGCAGGCTGACGACGGCATCGTCGTCACCGACACAGCTGGAAGGATCCGATCTGTAAATCCCGCGTTCACCGCCATGACCGGATACAGCAAAGAGGAGGCTCTGGGCCGGAAAGTTGGACTCTTCCAATCGAGCCGTCGTTCCCTTGCTTTCCATCCGGAACTTTGGAGCACCATCCAATGCGGCAACGTCTGGGAAGGGCGGGTGACCAACCAGCGCAAGGATGGCACCTCCTTTGACCAACAGATGCGCATCGCTCCGGTACTCGGCCCGGACGGCAAGATCGGCGGATATATCGCCATCCACCGCGACGTGACCGAACCACGGGCGCATGGGGAAGCGCAGGCGCTTCTTGCTGCCATTGTGGAAGGTTCTGAAGATGCCATCGTCACCACCGACGCAGGAGGCACGATTCTCACTTGGAACCTCGGCGCCGAAACACTCCTCGGTTATACGGCGCAACAAGCGATCGGACGCCATGTGTCCATCTTTACTCCCCCCAACCGGCTCCACCGGATGAGCCTGTGCATCGACCATGTGTCGCGGGGCCAGGTGTTGCGAAACTACCAGGGTGTGTGCCGGCGCGCGGATGGAGGGGACATTCACGTGACCGCCACCGGTTTCCCGATCAAGGATTCGACGGGGAAAGTGGTGGCGGCTACCGCCGTTTTGAGAGATGACACCAAGCGCACGGAGTCGGAACTCAGACTGCGCGAGAGCGAAGAGCGCTTCCGCAGCATCTTTGAAAACGCGCCGTTCGGGATGTGCGTGAGCGCAATGGACGGGCGCTTCATTCAGGTGAATGAGGCGCTGAGCCGGATGCTTGGATACTCGCGGGAGCAACTGCTGCGAATGTCCTGGCCCGCATTGATCCATCCGGACGATCTTCAATCTTCGCTGAACAAGATGAAGCTGGCGCTTGAGAAATCGGAAGGATATGTCGACGATGAGATGCGCAACCTCCACCGCAACGGGGATGTCGTGTGGGTGCGCGTGCGCGTCTCCCTGGTCCGCACCGAGAGCGGCGGTCCCGTGCATTGCGTCGTCCACTTGGAAGACGTTACCGAACGCAAACGGCGTGAAGAAGCCTCCCGGCTGGCCAAAATCGCCGCCGAGGCAGAGGACAAACGTCTTGACTTTCAACATTCGCTGATCTCCGCAATCCTCGAAGTCTCGCTGGACGGAATCCTGGTGGTGAACGACGCAGGCAACGTTGTCTCGCACAACAAGCGATTCCTGGACCTATGGAAGATTGACCCCTCGAAATACGCCACAGAGACGGAAGCTGGGACCATCGCCGTACCGGACGACTCGATCCTGTTGGCCGGCTTGGAAATGGTCAAAGAACCGGAAGCCTTCTTGGCGCGGGTTCGCAAGCTGTACGCCGATCCGACGGCGAACGATCATTGTGAGTTCGAGCTGAAAGACGGCAGAACGCTCGAGCGCTATTCCGCCAGCCTGCGCGGCGACAACCCCGAACGCGGAGGGCGCGTGTGGTTCTTTCGGGATATCACCGAGCGCAAGCGGTCCGAACAAGCGCTCATTGAAAGCGAACACCGCTTCCGCATCATGGCGGACAGCTGCCCGATTGGAATCTGGGTCACCGACACGGAGGGCGGAACCCGTTTCATCAACCGTACCTACCGCGACTTCTGCGGGTATCCAGCCGAGATGCCCGAACCAGACGCATATCTGTCCTTGCTTCACCCGCACGATGCGCCGGAGTTCGTCGCCGCATTCACGCGCGCGCTGCGAGAGCACTTGCCCTTCAAAGCCGAACAACGCAGCCGCCGTGCCGATGGCGCGTGGCGCTGGGTTGAATCGATGGCCACGCCGCGTTTCTCCCCGGAGGGTGAATTCTGTGGGTTGGTCGGCACCAGCAAGGACGTCACGGAGCGCAAACTGGTGGAGGCAAGACTGCAGGAAGCCCGCGACCAAAGCGCCATGCTGCAGGAGCGGGTGCTGCGGCTGGAACTGGAAAAAACCAGTGACCTGCACCGGCTGATTCTCAGCGCCGCGGGCGAAGGCATCTACGGTCTCGACGCGGACGGTTTGACGACCTTTGTCAATCCCGCCGCCGCGGCCATGCTCGGCTACGCTCCGGAAGAGTTGGTCGGAAAGCCTCAGCATGCCACCATTCACCACACTTACCCAGACGGCACGGCTTACCAACGCGAGAACTGCCTCATCTACAAAGCGCTCTACGACGGCCAGGTTCACCACTGCGACAGCGAGGTGTTCTGGAAGAAAGACGGCGCCAGCTTTCCGGTGGCTTACACCAGCACGCCGCTTCTGCGGGACGGCAGGCCGGATGGCGCCGTCGTTGTCTTTCAAGAGATCTCGGAAAGAAAACGCCGCGAGCGGGCAGACGCGGCAAATCTCGCCAAAAGCCGCTTCCTGGCCAACATGAGCCACGAGATCCGTACCCCGATGAATGGCGTCATCGGCATGAATCAACTGCTTTTGGAAACAACCCTCACGGCCGAGCAGCGGCGGTATGTGGAGGTGGCTCAGAGCAGCGGCCGGGCTCTGCTTGCGCTCATCGACGACATTCTGGATCTGTCCAAGATCGAGGCGGGCAAGATTGCGCTGGAGAATCGCAGCTTTACGCTCGACCACGCCGTGGAGGATGCGGTTCACCTCTTACACGTTCAGGCCAGCGCGAAAGAGCTCCGCATCGACTCGCGCGTCTCATCGAAGATTCCGGGGCTCCTGCGGGGCGATGCTCACCGGCTGCGCCAGGTATTGACGAATCTCATTTCCAACGCCATCAAGTTCACCGCACATGGCGGGATCACCGTGGATGCGGAACTCCAGAGCCTGAGCGACCTCACGGCAGTGGTTCGTTTCACGATCGCCGATACGGGAATTGGGATGCGCGCGGATCAGATCGCGGGGCTGTTTTCCCCCTTCGTCCAGGCGGATGCGTCCACGACACGCAAGTACGGCGGGACCGGTCTCGGGTTGGCCATATCGAAACAACTTGTGGAGATGATGGGGGGAAGCATCGGCGTGAATAGCCATGAGGGCAACGGTTCCACGTTTTGGTTCACGGCAAAATTCGACCGGGTCGTCCCCGTCGAGCGCCACTCGGCATCCCCATCCGCGCATGGCCCAGGAGAGGATTCGGTTCCGGCGCAGGACGGGTCGGTTGAGTCTGGCGATCGGAAGACGGGGAATGGCGAGCGAATCCTCGTGGTGGAGGACAATTCCACCAACCGGGAGGTGATCCTTGCGCAACTCAAAAAGCTGGGATACAACGGCGAGGCAGTCATCAATGGCGCCGAGGCTGTCGATGCGGTGCAGCACCGGGAATTCGATGTTGTGCTCATGGACTGCGCCATGCCGGTGATGGACGGTTATGAAGCGACCCACCATATCCGCCATTCCGCTCGAGCGCACATTCCGATCATTGCCCTCACCGCGAGCGCGATGTCGTCTGACCGGGATCGATGCCGGGACGAAGGAATGGACGACTTTCTGGCAAAACCGGTGGACCTGTCCCGTCTTGCGGCCGCACTCGCAAAATGGGTGCCGCTCCCGAGGTCCGCCGAGGCGGCCCGCGTGCTCCCCGATTTCTGCGAAGAACCGGCAAAACCTCGATTCGATGCGGATGCATTGCTGCGCCGCCTCATGGGAGATCGAGAGCTGGCTCAAATCATCCTCAAAGGGTTCCTTTCCGAAGCTCCGTCTCAGCTCGAGAATCTGCGCGCCCGGATCGACGAATCGGATGCATCGAGCACCCGGTTACATGCGCACTCCTTGAAAGGCGCGGCAGCTACAGTCGGAGCGGAGTTTCTGCACCCCATCGCCATGGAGATGGAATCCGCCGCAATGGCCGGACGGATGGACCTCTGCCGCGACCTCTTGGCTCGCGCGCATAGCGAATTCGTGCGCTTCCGCGAGACCGTGGAGCGCGACAGGTTGGGCGACGAAAGCAAATGACAACGATGCCGCCGACCGGGCCAGACCGCGCACGGGAAAGACGATGGATCGATCCCGAATCGCATGCCCGCCTGCTGCAAACACCTGGCCGCCCTTGGGTGACACCAACGATCTGGATGACTTGCCCTCTGTACGAAGGCCTGTTCCCCGTTTTCCTCTGAAGCAGCAAGGTCGCACGCACGTCGGAGCATCCATCCGCCTACACGCAGCCTTGTGCCTCGTTGAGCGTGATGAACGCAGCGTGTGCAGGCCGGCCGCGCGCCGCCAGATCCACAATTCGATGCGATCGCAGCACTCCGAGCATCGCCACTTCGGTCTCGACCCAGACACGGTGGGCCGGGCAATTCGCTTTCCGCTCGCAGCTAGCGCCGGGCGCCATACAGCGGTTTAAGCGAAAACGTCCATCGATGACTTCGATCACCGCGGCCATCGAAGCTTGCCTTCCGGCGTCGAGGATCTTGAAGCCGCCAGATTGGCCGCGGCGCGACGAAACCAAACCTGCGCGACCCAGGCTTTGCAGAACCTTCGACAGAAAGCTCTCGGGAACCGCTGTGGCACGGGAGAGCAGGCCAAGCGTTGACCGCTCGTTCTCCGGCTGCGCCGCCAGATGGATCATCACGCGCACCGCATAATCCGATGCGCGCGTCACCTGCATGGAGCAACTGGTTTGCGCCCGCTCCTTCCGTGGCTTGCGCAATCGCACGACCGCTTCCATGATGGGAAGCGGCTCAACCGGTTCTGGTTTCTTTTGCATCAGTTCTCCTCCGCCCGCGTGCGGTTGAGCCGCATGGAATTGGCGACCACGGATGTGCTGGACAGCAGCATCGCTCCGGCCGCCCAAATGGGGGACAGCACGCCGGTGAGGGCCAGCGAGATCCCCGCGATGTTATAGAAAAAGGCCCAGAACAGATTCTGACGCACGATGCTCGTGGTTCTGGACGCCAGGCAAAAGGCTTCGTCGATTTTTGCGAGCGCACCACTCGTCAGCACGAGCGGCGCCGCACTCATGGCAATTTCAGCACCCGTGCCCAGCGCAATGCCGATATCGGCCTGCGCCAGCGCGGGAGCATCATTCACTCCGTCGCCGATGACCGCGACGTGCTTTCCTTCCGCCTGCAGTTGCTTCACGAGCAGCGCCTTGTCCTCGGGCGAGGCTTCGGCGGTAAACATCTCAATGCCGGTGCGGCGGGCTGCAAACTCCACAGACAAAGAGGCATCGCCGGAAACCAGCCGGACCGACATGCCTCTGCGGCGTAGACGCTCGATCATCTCCACGGCGCCCGGCTTGATGCGATCCCCGAACGCCAACAGTCCGCATACCTGCCCATCCACGCCAAAGTAGCAAACGGTGTGGCCCGACCGTTGCCAACCTACGGCGCACTGCTGCTCTTCGCCGCTCCATGCGGCGGCCATGGCCTGCACCATCGCCTCGTTTCCAATGAAGACCCTCTGGCCGTCATGGACTGCGGTGATGCCTTGGCCTTTGCGAACTTCCACCTGGGTCACTTCATCCGGCCGCACGCCCCGCGACAGCGCGTACCGAACCAGCGCGCGGCCGAGCAGATGTTCTGAATATTCTTCGACACCGGCGAGCAAAGGCAGATAATGACTCTCGAACGGATCGATTCCGTTCTTGAAAGGCGAGAAAAGTACGCAGTCGACCAGACTGAAGTCACCCTGGGTGAGTGTGCCCGTTTTATCGAGCACAACGGTGTCAATGCCGCCCATCGCTTCCAGCACGCGGCTGTCGGCAATCAGCAGCCCGTTGCCGGAGGCGTTGCCCACCGCTGACGTGATGGCCAGCGGGGTGGCCAGTCCGAGCGCGCACGGACAGGCGATAACCAGGATGGTCGTTGCCCGCATCAACGCCGCGCCGACACCGGCATGCGAAGACACCAGCACGGCAAACGCGACCAGAGCCACAAGAACAACTCCGGGAACGAAGATGCGAGAAATACGATCGACCCTGCGCTCAATGGGTGCCCGCGTGCTGAGGGCCCGCTCCACCATGCGGATGATTTGCGCCAGGGCGCTCGACTCGGAGGTACGCAGCGCTCGGACCTTGATGACGTTGCTCGCGTTCAGGCTTCCCGAGACCACCGTGTCGCCGGGCCTCTTGCCAACCGGTGTGGACTCGCCGGTTAACAGCGACTCATCGGCGTCCGTTTCTCCCGCGATCACCACGCCGTCGGCGGGAATGCGCTCGCCCGCTCTCACGATGAACACCGTCCCCGGCTCCAGGGCTTCCACCGCGACGAAGCGCTCCCCTGCCGCGCTCTCCACGCGAGCCTTCTTGGGCATCTGCCGGTAGAGATTGGCGATGGAACGTGCTGCCCGGTCCTTGGCGCGGCGCTCGATCAGCTTGCCCGCCAGCACCAGCGTGACGATCGCCGCTGCCGTATCGAAGTATAAGTGGGATTGGCCTCGAAGAGTCTGCGCCGTACTCAAAACATATGCGGTAAGGATGCCCAGCGCCAGCAACGATTCCATCCGAATCTGTGCGTTTCGCAGCCCAAACCACGCAGTGCGCAGAATCGGATACGCGCAATAGAAGACGAGCGGCGTGGCCAGCAAGAACAGCAGGATGGGCAGATAGTGGCTGGCGCTGGCGGCAATCTGCTCGAAGTAACCCACGTACAGAATCGTGCTGAAGGCCATAATGTTGGCCCACAAGAAAGCAGCCACACCCAGGCGCAGCACCAGATCGCCTGTCTCTGCATTCGAATCGTCGTCGCCCTGGCCGTATTCGGTGGCGCGATAGCCGACCTCGGCAATACGCGCCGCGATGCGATCGGGCGGCAACAATTGCGGACGATAGCGCACTTTGGCAAGATCGGACGCGAAGAATACATCAGCGGACACAACCCCGGGGAGACGGCAGAGTGCGTGTTCGATCAGCCATGCGCATGCCGAGCACCACATGCCGCCAATCTGGTAAACCGCCTCTGACAGCGGCGCACCGCTATCGATCGACTGAATCGCCACATGCGTTTGCTCCAGGGTGTCTTCGGGCCTGGAGATGAGGCCGAGTTCCAGACTTCGTCGAAACACTTCGGTTTCACGAATGTCCTGCCCGCTGGCCACAACGCCGCTCTCCACCAGGATCGCGTAGACGTTGGCGCATCCCATGCAGCAGAAAGCGATCTCACGCCCATCAAAGGCACGGCTCAGCGCATGCCCCCTTGTTGGGAGCTCGCACAACCCGCACATGAGTTCGCAAGGTACCGCCAGCGCCATGCTCAGTGAGTCCCCCCCCCTGCCGGTTGCGCGCCGCTGTTCAGCGGCTTGCCCTGCGGATCGAGCATCACAGGGTTGGCGCGCTTGGTGGCCACAAAAACAAAGACCAGGACCGCGCAGAAGAATACAAAGACAAAGCCGAGAATCACCGTCAGCGGCGCAATCCGTTTACGGTTGGGCGGGAGTTCCACCACGTTTTCAATTCCACTCATGATGCCTCCACATTCTTGCAACATTCCAGTCCTTGCGCGCTACTGCTTCTTGCCTGCCGAAGGACCGGTCTGCATCTCAAAAGGCGCAAAGAAATTTTCGTCGAACGTTTGTGGTTTCTGTCCCGGGTTGACGACAGCAACAATGCGCATGCGATTGATGCCAGGTGTGACGCTCAAGGTCGAAGCAACGACATCGAACTCCTGCTGCAGGCTTTCGCCGGGTTGAAGCGTGACGCCCTTATCCACGCCCACAATTGCCGCGGACGAAAGACCGGAGAGCGTAAGTGTAAGCCTTGATTCGCTGCGTCCCCGATTGGACGCCACAATGCGAAATCGATTGTGGATCAGTCCGTCCGGAGAGAGGGTGTATAGACTGCTTCGATCCGGCATCACCCGGACCAATACAGGCTGGCGCATACCGATGGCGATGGAAAGCCCGGTCGCATAGATGAACAGCAGAACCAGAACGGCAACCCGCTTGCCGTCGCGCAGGCCAATGCGCTGGTACCACTTCAAGTGCGTCTCGATGGCATCCCGGTTGTCACCCCATGCGTATTGGATCAGCGTCGGACGCCCCAGCTTGCTAATCACTCCCGAGCAGGCATCGACACACTCGGCACAGTGCGTGCATTCGAGCTGATGCGATGATTCCCGAATGTCGATGCCCATGGGGCAAGTCCGCACGCACTTCTCGCAATGAATGCACTGCTTGTTCGGATCGTGGAAGTGAACCAGCAACGTGTGCTTGTCGGCCAGCATGTTTTGCAGATAGCCGTATGGACAAATCGCGGTGCAGAAGCGCTGCCGCAGAACGGCAAAGTCGAGAAACGTGAGCAGCGTGACGCTGGCTCCCACAATGCCCCCCGCTGTGCGGATGTCGAAGCTGAGCAGGCGATGGAACAAATCGACAGGCGGAATGAAGAACGACATGAAGACAAAACTCACGAAGACCGACGCCGGCAACAGAACAATGTAGAACGCAACGCTTGCAATCCACGCTTTCGTCGCGGCACTCAACTCGGAGAGTTTGCGGTTCACGGTTCGGACGATCTTCTTTTGCAGCATGCTCGCTGCCTCGGAAAAGATCATCTGCGGGCAGAGATAGCCGCAGTAGAAGCGTCCGTAGATCATGGCCATGGCAGCCACCAGGATCCAAAGAAACATCATGGCGAGAAAGAGAATGGAGAACTCGCTGATCCACAACTCGGCGCCGAAGAAGTAAAAGCGCTGGCGCGTGATGTCAACCCGCATGGCATCGGTCAGTGGGAGCAGGATGAAAATGACGACGCATATGGACTGCACCGTCTTGCGCACCCTGTGATAACGCGTGCCGGGGAGCGTAACACGCGGGGATGCATTGGGGTGCTTCTGCGGAACATTCGTCGACATCGTCGCTAACCGCCCTCTCAGGACATACTCATGTGCATATGGCAATGGATAGCGGAGCTGGTGAACACGCCGCGAAGAATCAAAATGGCGCCCATGATCAGAACCGTCGCTGCCGAAACGGTCGTCCCCCATCGGGCAATCCTGCGCGTGGTTGCCGAGGAACCGATTCCCACCAGGACCAGCGCAACGCTTGTGCCCATGCCGAATCCCAGCAGCGTCAACGCTCCGCCCAGCGGTGTTGCCATGCCGATCGCCTTCATCAGAGCGGCATAAACCAGACCGCAGGGAAGGAAGCCCATGATCAGCCCCAGGGCGAATTTTGACCATGCGGAAGATGAGGAAAGGAGCTTCCCCGCAGGACGCAGAAGACGGCCAGGCATGGCGAATCCGCGAAACTTCGTCATGCCGAGACCGAACATCGCGATGCCGGTCAGCACCATCGCCGACCCTGCGACGATAGCTGCGACGTTCTCGATTCCCGCCAACTGCCCCACCCACCCCATGGCGCCGCCCGCAAGGCCGGCAACCGCACCCAACAGCATGTAGGTCAAGGTGCGTCCCATGTTGTAAGCGAGGTGTAGCGATAAGAGGCGGCGGCGCGGCCCGCTGCTATTCGCCGCGACACTATACGTGAGCACGACCGGGCCGCACATCTGCACGCAGTGCAGGCTGGAGACGAAACCCAATGCCAGGATCAGATAGAAATCGCTTGGCGTCATCGTCTGCCTAATGCTCTTCCGTTGAAGAACTGCGCGTGCTCCAGTTGTTTCAGTTTGGGGTTAAGGCCGGGCACCGTGACACACTGCCGCCGATAGTTGAACCGCTGCATCGTAATGGCATGCGACGGACACCGCGCCGCGCACAAGCCGCAGCGGATGCAGGACACTTCATCCTTGAGCAAAACGCCGCCCATGGCCGACAACTGCTCAGCGTCGAGACCAGACAGTTCTCCCGGAGGAATGCCCGCCAGACCCGCGACGTAATCCCGGCCTTCTGTGGTCTGGCATAGCTCGGACACGCTGGTCAGGCGAATCAAATCCTCAGGGCAAACGTCGACGCATCCTGTGCAGGCCACGCAGATGCCCGTGTCGAACACAGTGTTCACATCGCAGCGCAAGCAGCGCGACGCCTGCGTGCGCGCATCCTCGGGGGGATAAGACTCCTCGATCACCTGCAGGGAAAGAGCGCGTTCTTCCGCCGGAGCCACCGGGGGATGATGCCGCCGCAGTTGATCCCAATCTTCGCGCATCGTGTATTCGGCGCGCTGCCACGATGTGCTCACTGCCTCCTGCGTGTTGGTCCCGCGCAAAAAGTCGTGCATGGAGCGTGCCGCAATCTGCGCCGAGCGAATGGCGTGAATGAAAAGCCGCGGACCGTGCGCAATGTCACCGCATGCGAACACGTCGGGCGCTGTGGTCTGGTAGGTTTCGGGATCCACCTTGATCAGCCCGCGCACCGATTCGACACCGTCTTCGGGATGAAGAAATGACAGATCGCTCGACTGACCGATCGAGAAGATGACCGTGTCGGCTTCAATCGTCTCTGCCTGCTCTTCGTTGAACTTGGGATTGAAGCGGCCATTCTCGTCGAACACGGCCGTGCACTCCACGGTGCGCAGGCCCGCAACCTTGCCGTCTTTCCCGACGATCTCGCGCGGGCCGCGGGAGTTGTGCAGCAGCAAGCCTTCTTCCGCGCCCTCGCTCACTTCCACCTCGTCGGCCGGCATCTCCTTTCGGCTCTCCAGGCACACAACGTGCACTTCGCGCTCGCCGCTCAGGCGCATCGCGGAGCGTGCTACGTCGTAAGCCACCGATTCGCCGCGATGCATATCGGCAACCTTTTCTTCAGACTCTGCCGCCTCCACAGGACGCACCGCCGAACGCGCCACATCGTAGGCAACGTTGCCGCCGCCAATCACGAGGATACGTCGACCCACGGGAAGCGGATTGCCCTCGTTGAATGCCCGCAAAAAGTCCATGCCGTCGTAAACGCCATCGAGGTCGGACCCGGGCAAGTCGAGCTTCCGTCCCTTGGGCAAGCCAACCCCCAGAAAGATGGCCCTGAAACCCTGTTCGCGCAGGCTTGCGATGGTAAAGTCGCGTCCCAGCCGCTGGTTGCACTTCAACTCAACGCCCAGAGAAACGATCGCATCGATCTCCGCCATCACCAATTCGCGCGGCAGGCGGAACACAGGCACCCCGGCAGTGAGCATGCCGCCCGGACGCGAGTAGGCCTCAAAAACCGTGACCTTGTAGCCGAGCAGCGTCAGGTCGTGAGCCACAGTCATCCCGGCCACGCCTGCGCCCACCACCGCGACTCGTTCGTAGTCGCCGCTGTTGGGCGGTAGCATTTCGCGGTTGCAGCCTTCACGATGCGCGGTGAAATTGCCGGTTTCCGGACCAAATTGGCTGGTCACAAACCGCTTCAGCGCTCGAATCGCAACGGGCTCGTCCAGGCTGCCCCGGCGGCAGCTGGCTTCGCAAGGCGCGCCGCACACTCGCCCGCAAATCGATGCGAACGGATTGGTCGCCCGTGCAATGCGGTATGCGTCTGCATCGCGGCCTTCCGCAATCGCATTCACATAACCGCACGCGTCGGTGTGCACCGGGCAGGCGTTCTGGCATTTCACCATCTCCAGCCAGTAGCCCGCTCCGCCAATCAGGTCGAATTGCCCTTGAGGTTGCGCCATGTTGGTCCGTTATTCCTCGTGTTCAGAGTTCTTGAACAGGTAGGCAAGTAGAATGACCAGATAAACCACGATCATGGCCCCGACAACATACATGAACGAGTTTGCAGTGCCGGTCACGGCGTTCAGTTGCTGCACCAGAATGCCCCGCGTGGAATGCGTCACCTCGCCATTCATATAAATGACGATGTACGCGAGGATGGCCAAGCCGATCACGGGATAAGCGAGCTTCAGAAAGCCGGGGATCGCGGTGCCCTTGCGCTCCGTGATCCAGCCGTCCGCATATCCCTTCAGTTCTGTCTTCTGGTTCTTGTCGGTCATTGCTTCCTCCGTGGCGCGCCTGCGCCGGTGGACTGTTGCGTTTCATCTTCTTCGGGTTCGTCAATGAACATGCGGTACTTCGGCTCTTCGCTGTGCGGGCCAAGGTATCCATCCTTCAAAGAGCGAATGAAGAAGAACACCGCACCACCCGCCAACAAGGCGAACAGGAAGTAGGAGAAATACACGCTCGGATAGGTGTAGTCAGTCATCGCCATGCCTCACTGTTCGTAATCGTTGTCTGGACGCCAGTCTTTTGCACGGCCGCGGGTCTGCAAGTAAGCCACCAGGTCGTCGAGTTCCTGCTGGTTATTCGCGATCCACGGGAACGGCGGCATAATGGAGCCGGGCACCAGGTCGCGCGGATTGTTGAAGTGCGCCTTGTGCCATTGCTTGTTGTACTTGCCGCCAACGCGCGAAAGATCGGGACCGGTGCGCTTGGTGCCGAAGGTCTGGCGGAAGTCGTTCACAAACTCGTCCGGCGTTGAAACCGGCGAGTCCACGCCCTTCCATCCCGATCGCTTCACGTCCGACAGCAGCGTACGCGTCTGTTGGGTGTGGCAGTATTTGCAGCCCTCGCGAATGTAAATCTTGTAGCCGCGCACTTCCTGGTCGGTATAGGCGACCAGCTTGCCCGTCGGGCCCTTGGCAGGGTCGTGATTTTCAAAAGGCCTTGACCAGCTCTTGTCCAGCAGAGGAGGAGCCACGGTGGTCAGCAGTCCGCCGATGAAAAAAAGGCCAAGGGCAGCGACCACGAACCAGGATGCGTTGGAATCGGTTTTGCCGAGCATAGAATCTCCCTTTGCCTACGACCGCGCCGGCAGAGCGGCGTCGTCGGTCCGCCCCGCGCCAATCGCGGTGGACAGGATGTTGAACATGAACAACACAATGCCGGTGAAAATGATGATGCCGGACAGGAATCGCACCATCCATACGGGCTTCAGCGCCACCACGGTGTCGATGAACGGAATCGATGGATTATTCCACTGCCACCCCTGCCAGAAGCCGCCCAGCCACAAGGCTGTAAACATACCCAGCCCACCGATGAGGAACAGCCAGAAACTCCAGTTGGCCAAAGCCTCCGAGTGCAGCGTCGTATGGAATACGCGCGGGATTACGTAGTAAACGCCGGCCATGGCCAGGAACGAGAACGTCCCCAAAACCGCCATGTGTGCGTGCCCTGGAATCCAGTCCGTCTTGGAAACGATGGCATTCACCGAGCGCAGGCTGTGCATCGGCCCCTGGAAGCAGGTGAGCAGGTAGAAGATGGTTCCCGACATCAGGAACTTCAGCGAGACATTGTCGCTCAACTGATGCCACTCGCCCTTCATCGTAGCGATGAAGTTGTAGACCACCGCCCAAACCGGAATCAGCAGCATCACCGAAAACACAATCGAAATCGTCTGTAGCCACTGCGAGATCGGCCCGTGCAGCATATGGTGCGCGCCGGTCCATACATAGACGAACGCCAATGACCAGAAGCCGATCATCGACAGCTTGTGACTATACAGCGGACTGTTCGACGAACGCGGAATGAAGTAGTACGCAACCGCCAAACCGGCGGGCGTGAAGATAAGCCCCACGGCGTTGTGCGTATACATCCAGTTGAGGTTTGCCTGGTTGACACCGGTGATTCCCGGCAGCAGCGTCGCAAAGTTTCCCGTGAGATAGACAAACGCCGTCCACAGGATAGTGCCCATCAGGTACCACGTGGAAACATACATCTGGTTGTACTTGCGCGTAGCAATGGTGGCAAAGATATTGAACCCGAACATCACCCATGCGATCACCACCAGCACGGCGACGGGGGTGGGCAAATCGGCATACTCGAGCCCTTTTTGATAGCCGCCCAGCAGCGTAACAATGGCGCTGAGAATGATGATGTTCCACAGGATCGATGTGGCCACACCTAGTTTCTCGCTCCACAGCTTCACTCCGCACAGACGCGGAACAATGTAGTACGCCAGCCCCATGTCGGCCGCAAGCAGCCAGCCAAACAGCATTCCGTTCACATGCAGTGGGCGCATCCGGCCGTACGTGAAGTAAGAAATGCTCCCGAGAAACTGCGGCCATACAAACTTAGCCGCAATGATAAGAGCAATAATGCCCACGATTGCGAAGTATCCCACCGCACCCAGCAAAAACCACTTCACCGTGGTGTCCTGGTGGAAATCCTGCGTGGCAATCGCCGTGGCGGATTTACCGCCCGCTGTTGCCGCCGGAGACTGTGTTGCCATTGGCTCCTCCTGATGTTTCCGTTCTTGTTGCGCGTGTCTGGTT
>Ga0302320_10008564_pt1 | contig 22198 bp, 15 predicted proteins | sample Bog_T0_3_FD_202130 | JGI IMG/M metagenome (GOLD analysis project Ga0302320, IMG submission 202130) | Peat permafrost microbial communities from Stordalen Mire near Abisko, Sweden - Bog_T0_3 | ecosystem: Environmental > Terrestrial > Soil > Wetlands > Peat | place: Sweden: Abisko, Stordalen Mire...
CCGAATTGCGGGTCGCCGACGACGCCTACGTGTCGGGCCGCATTCCCGAAGCCAGGGATGACTACGCAGCGGTCGCCCTGGCGCTCAAGACGGGGCCGTTCGGGGCGCGGGCCCAGCTGGGTCTCGGAATCACCCAGATCCTCTCCGGGGAGACCGCCGAGGGGGCGGCGACACTGCGCCACCTCGCCGACGACACCACCCAGTTCATGGCCGCGCGCACCGAGGCGCTCTACCAGCTTGCAAGCCTTGCCGCCGGGGAGGGCCGGGCCGATGAAGTCCAGAGATGTTCCAGCCAGTTGATCCAGCTCGACCCCAGCAGCCCGTGGACCGAGCGTGCGTTCACGCTCGAGGCCAAGCTGGCCGCCTCGCGGCCTTCGCTGAAGGCGGGCTCCCCGCTTGGGAAGTGACAAAGGTCCTGTCGTACGTTTTGGAGTTTGAAAAGCCGCTTCGCGAACTCGCGAAGCATCTCGACGAATTGCAGCAGCGCTCGATCGAGACCGAGGAGGACCACTCGAGGGAGATCCACGCCACGGAGCGGAGGATCGAGCAGCTGCAGCAGGATGTCTACTCGGGGCTCACCCCCTGGCAGCGCGTACAGATCGCCCGCCATCCCAAACGCCCCTACGCCCTCGATTACATCGAGGTGATCTTCGAGAACTTCCAGGAGCTGCACGGCGACCGCCAATTCAACGATGACCGGGCCCTCATCGGCGGCCCCGCCTTCCTGGACGGCGAAGCCGTGATGATCGTGGCCCAGCAGAAGGGCCGCGACACCAAGGAGAAGATCGCCCGCAATTTCGGGATGCCCCAGCCCGAGGGATACCGCAAGGCCCTGCGCCTGATGAAGCTCGCTGAGAAGTTTGGCATTCCCGTCATAGCGCTCATCGACACCCCGGGCGCCTATCCCGGGGTCGATTCCGAGGAAAGGCACGTTTCCGAGGCGATAGCCGTCAACCTGCGGGAAATGGCCATGCTGGGCGTTCCCTCGGTATCGGTGGTCATCGGAGAGGGCGGCTCGGGCGGAGCGCTCGGTATCGGCGTCACCGACAGGGTGCTCATCCTGGAAAACAGCTACTATTCGGTGATCTCCCCCGAGGGGTGCGCCGCGATCCTCTGGAAGGACGGCGGCGCGGCGGCGAGGGCCGCGGAGGCCCTGAAGCTGAGCGCCGCCCACCTGGAGAAATTCGGCGTCGTGGACGAGGTGATCCCCGAGCCTCTCGGGGGGGCCCACAACGACCCGGGCCAGACGGCCGCAGCGATCAAGCACGCGCTTCGCCAGCATCTTGAGGACCTGAGGAAGCTGAGCCCGGAAAAGCTCAGGCAGGCGCGCTACGAGCGCTTCAGGCACCTCGGGCCCTACCGCGAGGCGGGCGTCATGAAGAGCTGACCCCGCGCGATGCGGGGGAGCCTGCCGCCCTCCACACCGCGAGGCAGCCTTCGATCAGGGCATCCAGATCGGCGAGCGGCACCATGTTCGGGCCGTCGCTCAGGGCGTTTGCGGGATCGGGATGGGTCTCGAGAAAAAGTCCGTCGGCGCCCGCCGCCAGCGCGGCCCTGGCCAGGGGGGCCGCGTACTCCCGCTCGCCACCGCTCCTTCCCCCTCCGGCCCCCGGCAGCTGGACGCTGTGGGTTGCGTCAAAGATCGTCGGATGGCCGTTGCGGCCCATGATGGCGAACGAGCGCATGTCGACGACCAGGTTCTGGTAGCCAAACGTCGTGCCGCGCTCCGTCTGCCAGATTTCGGGGGCTCCCCCGTGGCGCAGCTTGGCGACCACGTGAACCATCTCCGAGGGGGAGAGGAACTGGCCCTTCTTGACGTTGACGACCCTGCCGGTGGCGGCGGCGGCGAGAAGGAGGTCGGTCTGGCGGCAGAGGAACGCGGGGATCTGCAGGACGTCGCAGGCCGCGGCCACCGCGGGGACCTGGGCGACATCGTGCACGTCGGTCAGGACCGGGAAGCCGTACTCCCGGCGGATGAGCGCCAGGAGCCGGAGGCCCTCGTCGATGCCCGGGCCCCTCGGTCCGTCCACCGAGGTGCGATTGGCCTTGTCGAACGAACCCTTGAAGACGATCCGAAGTTCCGGGTGGGCGCGGCCGATCGCCGAAAGCCGGGCGGCCACGGCCCGGGAGACGGTCTCGCTCTCGAGCGAGCACGGTCCGGCGATCAGGAGAAGCCTCTGCGGATCGAAGATCATCTTCCCTTCCTGGCCCGCTTGATGGCGGCGGCCACGAACGCCGCGAAAAGGGGGTGCGCCTTGGCGGGCTTTGACTGGAACTCGGGATGGAACTGGACCGCCAGGAACCAGGGGTGGCCCTTGATCTCGATGATCTCCACCAGGTTTCTCCGGGGATTGACCCCGCTGATCACCAGGCCCGCGTTTTCCAATTGCGGAATGTAGGCGTTGTTGACCTCGAAGCGGTGCCGGTGCCTTTCGCGCACAACGGAGGTCCCGTAGGCCTTGGCGGCGAGGGTTCCCGGGGTGAGCGCGCAGTCGTAGCTGCCCAGTCGCATTGTGGCTCCCTTGTCGGTGACCTTTTTCTGCTCCTCCATCATGTTGATCACCTGGTGCCGCACGTCCGGATCGAACTCGGTGCTGTTCGCCTCCTTGAGGCCGAGGACGTTTCGCGCAAATTCTATGACGGCGATCTGCAGCCCGAGGCACAGGCCGAAATAGGGGATCCTGTGCTCCCGGGCGTAGCGCGCGGCGGCTATTTTTCCAAGCGTGCCGCGGTCGCCAAATCCGCCCGGCACCAGAATCCCGTCAAGGTCCCTCAACCGCGAGAGCCCGCCCTTCTTCTCGAGGTCCTCGGCGTCGATGCGACGCACATTCACCTTGCAGTTGTTGGCGATGCCGCCGTGCGTCACCGACTCGTAGACGGACTTGTACGCATCCTGGAGCTCGATGTACTTCCCCACCACCCCGATGGTCACCTCGTGCTTGGGCGTGAGGATCCGACGCACGATGTTGCTCCAGACCTCGTGCCTTGCCGGCCGCATCTTCAGGCCGAGTATGTCCAGCACCAGCTCGTCGATGCCCTCCTTTCGCAGCGCCTGCGGGAGCTCGTAGATCGAATGGGCGACGTCGCGGCATTCGATGACGGCCTTGACGGGCACATTGCAGAACAGGCTCAGCTTCTCCCTCAGGTCGGCGTCCAGGGGATGGTCGCAGCGGCACACCAGCACCTGCGGCTGTATGCCGATCTCCCGGAGCTTGGCCACCGACTGCTGGGTGGGCTTTGTCTTGAGTTCGCCCGCAGCGACGAGGTACGGCACCAGGGTCACGTGGATGAACGCCGTCTCCTTGGGGCCGGCCTCGTGCGCAAACTGGCGCATCGCCTCGAGGAACGGGAGGCCCTCGATGTCGCCGGTCGTGCCGCCGATCTCGGTGATGAGCACGTCCGCGTCCTGGCCGCCGGCCTGGATTCGGTCCTTGATCTCGTTGGTCACGTGCGGAATCACCTGCACCGTCTTGCCCAGGTAGTCCCCGCGGCGCTCCTTTTGGATGACGGTCTCATACACCTGGCCCGAGGTGAGGTTGTTGAGGCGGGAAAGGCGCCCGTGGGTGAAGCGCTCATAGTGGCCGAGGTCGAGGTCGGTCTCCGCCCCGTCCTCGAGCACATAGACCTCGCCGTGCTGGAAGGGGCTCATCGTGCCCGGATCCACATTCAGGTACGGGTCGAACTTCTGCATCCGCACCTTGAGCCCGCGCATCTCCAGAAGCGCGCCCAAAGCCGCCGCGGTAAGCCCCTTGCCCAGCGACGAAACCACTCCGCCCGTCACGAAGATGTATTTCATCTGGCGGAATTAATCCACCGTGCGCCCCCCTGCAAGAAAAAGGATCCGCCCCGCGTCCCGAACCCCGCCTCCGCCCGGGAATTTTCCGGGCTCAACCCATCAGGTCCCTGAGGACGACGAAGGCCCCGGCGGCGAGCAGGATTATAAGCGCGAGCCAGAGGGCCCATTTGAAGAGCTTGGCAAACAGCCAGAGCACGGCGACCGCGGCGATCGCGGCGACCGCGATCGCCAGCCAAACAGGCACAGCGCCGAGAATTCCTGCGGATCCGGGGGAAGCTGCCGACGGCATGACCCCAATCTGCCGGGGGCCTCCCCCTTTGCAAAATGATTTGCGCCGCGACGGAGCGCCGGGCCAACTCCAGCCATGCAATCGAAGCCCCAACTTCTGGCGTGGGTGACCTGCGACGCCGTCCATATCGACCCAAGTTCCGGCAAGCACACCCTCCTCGGGGCATTCTCGAACATCAAGGCCCAGCGTTTTCCCGTCACCCATCCGTTCATGGTATGGTTCCTGACCATCACCGACTGCACCCAGGGCAAGCACAAGCTCAGGATCCTGATGGGGTTGAACCCGACCAACCTGCAGCCCCTGATCGAGCGGGAGTTCGAGGCCCAGAGCCCCCTGCACCGGATCAACCTGATCAGCGAGATCCGGAACCTCACCTTTCCCCATCCGGGAGACTATTCCCTGCTTATCGAGGTCGACGAGGAGCACATCCTCGTGACAAACCTTACCGTGACGTCATGACGCGGGAGCCCTGGCGCAGCATCGAGCTCGTCGGCGTCGGCTCGCCAATCATGGACCTGCTTGCCCCCGTGGATGAGTCGTTCCTGGGGGGAATCGGCGGCGAAAAGGGGGGCATGGTCCTTGTCGACGACGCCGAGATGGCCCGCATCGTGTCCCTGCTGGACGCGGCGCCCGCGATGACCACCGGCGGCTCGGCGGCAAACGCCACCCTGGGTGCGGCCCGACTGGGGCTGAGGACCGCCTTCCTCGGCAAGCTCGGGAGCGACCCGACGGCGGACGCCTACATCGCGAGATTCCGCTCGCAGGGAGTGGACCCAGGCCGTTTCAAGCGGGGCCCCCTGCCGAACGCACGGTCGCTCATCCTGGTGACCCCCGATGCCGAGCGCACGATGAGGACCTCCCTGGGGGCGGCCATGACCCTTTCTCCATCCGAGATTTCCGCGGAGGATTTCCGGGACTGCCGCCATGCCCACATCGAGGGCTACCTGGTGTTCAACCGGGCGCTGTGCGCCGCGGTGCTCGACGCCGCGCGCGGCGCCGGCTGCACGATCAGCCTCGACGTGCCGTCCTTCGAGATGATCGCCGGGTCGAGGGATTGGCTGTTTTCCCAGTTCAGCCGGGGTATCGACGTCGTCTTTGCCAACGAGGATGAGATAAGGGCCCTGTTCCCTGGACGGGTCGGGGACCACGCGGCGCTGGCCGCAGAGCTCGCCTCGTGCGGGGTTGTCGCCGCGGTGAAACTCGGCAGAAACGGGGCCGTGATTGCCAGCGGAGCCGAGCTTCACCGGATACGCCCCGTCCCCGTGGACAACGCCCGGGACAGCAACGGCGCCGGCGACGCATGGGCTGCCGGCTTCCTGTACGGTTATCTCCGGGGCAGGCCGCTGTCCTCCTGCGGCGCGATGGGATCGGTGCTGGGCGCCGAAACCGTCCGGCACCTCGGCCCCCACATTCCGGACGCACTCTGGCCTGAAATCCGTCGCAGGGTCGACGCCATCGCCACGGCCTAGCAGCGCTTGCGCCGCGCACGGATTCGTGGTTTCGTCGCGGTTTCATGTCCGCCGACCTCACAGAGCTCGTCACCGGGCTTGCCCAACGGGCGCGTGCCGCCTCCCTTGTCCTCTCGACGGCCCCGACGGAGGCCAAAAACGACGCCCTGAGGAGGCTCGCCGGCCTGATCGACTCCTCGCACGACCGCCTGCTGGCCGCCAACCGGAGGGATCTCGACCAGGCCGCGGGCGACGGCTTGGCCGGGGCCCAGATCGACCGCCTGACCCTGAGCCCCGACCGGCTGAAAGGGCTGGCGTCGTCGGTCCTCGAGGTGGCGGCCCTTCCTGATCCTGTCGGCGATGCCCTCGCCGAATGGACGAGGCCCAACGGCCTTGTCATCCGAAAGGTTCGGGTGCCGATAGGCGTGATCGGCATCATCTACGAGGCGCGCCCCAACGTCACCGTGGACTGCGCCGTGCTGTGCCTGAAGTCCGGGAATGCCGCGATCCTGCGAGGCGGCAGGGAGGCATTTCATACGAATTCGGCGCTCGCCGGCCTCATCCGGGAGGCGATCGCCGGCTCGGCGCTTGCGGGGGTTGCGGATTCCGAGGGCGGACGGTCGATTCTGGATTCGGTCCAGATCGTCCCGACGACCGACCGCGCCGCACTCACGGCACTCCTCAGGCTGGACTCGCTTGTCCACTGCATCATCCCCCGCGGAGGGGAGAGCCTCATCCGCTTTGTCGCCGAAAACAGCACGATTCCCGTGATCAAGCACTTCACGGGCGTCTGCTGCATCTATATCGACAGGGACGCCGACGCCGGAATGGCCGAGGCGATCCTGCTCAACGCCAAGGTCCAGAGGCCCGGCGTCTGCAACGCGGCCGAGCAGCTCCTGATCCATGCGTCTGCCGCCCGCGGCCTGCTGCCGCGCCTTGGGGCGGCGCTCGCCGCCAAAGGCGTGGAGCTCCGCTGCGACGGCGCCTCGGCCGCGATCCTCGCGGACGCCGGAGTCGCCCACAGGGCCGCCGAACCGGCGGACTTCAGGGCCGAGTTCCTCGACCTTGTGCTCGCCGTGCGTGTCGTGGAGTCGCTCGAGTCCGCCATCGAGGCGATCAACCGGGACGGGTCCTCGCACTCCGATGCGATCGTCACTCGCGATGCCGACGCCGCCAGGCGCTTTCAGGCCGGTGTCGACAGCGCCGTGGTGCTTTGGAATGCCAGCACCCGCTTCAACGACGGCTTCGAATTCGGCTTTGGCGCGGAGATAGGGATCAGCACGGACCGCCTCCACGCCCGGGGCCCGATGGGACTGCCGGAGCTGTGCAGCTACAAGTACGTCGTCACCGGCACCGGCCAGGTGAGGGGCTGACCGCCCCTCAACCCGCGGCCGCCAGCAGGCGCTCGAGTTCCGCGCGCTTCGCCCTGAGATCGGCCAGCTGCTTCCGGGCCCCGTCGAGCACCGCCGGCGGGGCCTTGGCGGCAAACGCCGGGTTGCCCAGCCGGGCCTCGGTACCGGCGATGTGCTGGGCGAGCTTTTCCAGCTCCCTGCCGAGGCGCTGCCTTTCCACACCCGGATCGACCGTGCCGGCGAGGTCGAGGTGAAGCGTTCCAAGAGGGGTGATGACTGCGGGCGCGTTCTCGACGGCCGACTTGCGTGCGATCTCGGAGGCGCCGGCCAGGCGCGCCAGCCTGGCAAGGTTCGGCTCGACCGCCGCCCAGGCGGAGTCGTCGGCGATCAGCAGGAGCCGTACGTCGCGCCGGCTTGCCAGATTGTGGTCCGCCTTAAGGGAACGGGCAAGCGACACAAACTGCTGGAGCCCCTGCACCGAGGCGACGGCACGGGCGTCAAAGGGGCGCCCCACCCTCGCGAGCAGCTGGCGCACGAAGCCCGGGTCCTGGCTTTGCAGCAGGGCCCCCGCCGCCGAATAGCCGAGAAGCTGCCAAAGCTCCTCTGTGATGAACGGGATGAACGGGTTGAGGAGAAGCAGAGTCTGCCGCAACACCAAATCCTGGAGGGCGAGGCAGTTAGTCCTGGCCGCGGGCGATTGGAGCTTGGACTTCGAGACCTCGACATACCAGTCGCAGAAGTCATTCCAGAAAAACGCGTACAGCTTCTGGGTCGCCTCCGCAAATTCGAAGGTGGCGAAGCAGGCGTCGATGTCGGAGGAGAGCCGCACAAGCTTCTCGAGGATGGCCTCGTCGTCAGCGTCGAACTTCTCCGGCTCAAGGCGGCCCAGGATCGCCTCCACCGAGGTGTTGTCGGCCATTTCCCCGGACATCTGCCGGAAGCGGCAGGCATTCCAGAGTTTGTTGCAGAAATTCTTGCCGCCCTCGATCCGCTCCTCCTGAAAGCGGATGTCCTGGCCCTGGGGGGAGATCGACACGATGCCAAACCGGAGCCCGTCCGCGCCGTATCTGGCGATCAGGTCGAGCGGATCCGGGGAATTCCCCAGCGACTTGGACATCTTCCTTCCCTGGGCGTCCCTGATGATGCCCGTGAAATAGACATGGCGGAAGGGTATCCGCCCCACGAAGGTAATTCCCGCCATGATCATCCGGGCGACCCAGAAGAATATGATGTCGGGCCCCGTGACCAGGGCGCTCGTCGGATAAAAGTAGTCGAATCCGGCCCGCCGCATGGCCTCCTCGTCGGGCCAGCCCATCGTCGCCAGGGGCCAGATCCAGGACGACGCCCAGGTGTCGAGCACGTCCTCCTCCTGCTCCCAGTTCTCCGGATCCGCCGGCGCGTCGGCCGCCACCCGCACCTTGGAGGTGTCCCTGAGGTCGGCTTCCGTGAGCGCCTCCCGGTCCAGTCCCTTCCTGTACCAGACGGGGATCCGATGTCCCCACCATAGCTGGCGGCTTATGCACCAGTCTTGGATGTTCTCCAACCAGTGCAGGTAGACCTTGCTCCATCTCTCTGGATGGAAGACGATTTCCCCGTCGCGAACGGCAGCCTTCGCCTCGTCGACGCATGGATAGCGAAGCCACCACTGCCAGGTGAGGCGCGGCTCGATGGGCACATCCGCCCGCTCGGAATAGCCCACATTGTTCTGGTGGGGCTTCTCCCCAACAAGGGCCCCCGACTCCCTGAGCAGCTCCACCGCCCTTTTCCTTGCGGCAAACCTTTCGAGCCCGGAAAGTTCCGGGCCGGCGAGCTCATTCAGGACCCCGTTGGGCTGGAGCACGTCGATCACCTGCAGGCCATGGCGCTGGCCGATTTCAAAGTCCGCCTTGTCGTGGGCGGGCGTGATCTTCAACGCTCCCGAGCCGAATTCGCGGTCGACGCCGGAATCGGCTATGATCGGGATCGGCGCCCGGTTCAGGGGCCGGAACACGGTCCTGCCAATCACCCCCGAATAACGGGGATCGTCGGGATGCACGGCTACGGCGACGTCCGCCGGTATCGTCTCCGGCCGGGTCGTGGCAATGTGAATGAATTTTCCCGGGCTGTCGGTGAACTCATAGCGCACTTCCCAGAGGAAGCTGTTGACAGGCTTCATGATGACCTCCTCGTCCGAGAGCGCTGTCTGGGAAGCCGGGCACCAATTGACCATGCGCTTGCCGCGATAGATGCGGCCCTGCTCGAAAAGCCTGCAGAATCCGGCCAGCACGGCCCTCGAATACGCCGGATCCATGGTGAAGTGGGTCCTGTCCCAGTCGCAGGAGCAGCCCAGAGCCCTGAGCTGCTCCAGGATCTTCCCACCCTTTTCCCGGCGCCAATCCCATACCCTTTCGAGGAATTTCTCGCGGCCGAGGTCGCGGCGGGTCTTCTTCTCCTTTCGGAGCTCCCTTTCGACCACAGTCTGGGTGGCGATTCCGGCGTGGTCGGTGCCGGGGATCCAGACGGCCGAAAAGCGGCGCCCTGCCGCGTCGGTCTGCAGCCGGGCGCGCCGCACTAGGATGTCCTGGATCGTGTTGTTGAGCACATGCCCCATGGTCAGGACGCCCGTCACGTTCGGAGGGGGAATCACGATGCTGTAGGCCGGACGGGCAGGATCGGGGCGCCCGGAGAACGCGCCGGCGGCCAGCCAGGCCGAATACCATTTCGATTCGACCTCCCCCGGTTCGTAGCTCTTCGAGATTTCAGCCATGGAAATCCACGAATTTCCCGGCTTCCGCGGGAATGACAAGTGATTTGCGCCACGGGTAGTCGCACGCTTTGGGCTTCGTCGGTCGACCCGCCCGCGCGGGAGGCGAGTGTTCGCCTCAAGACACGTGCCCTCGAATGCAGGCGGGCACATCCCGCGGCAACTTCGCCCGACTTTCAAAAGGTACCACTACCCGCGGATCGAATCGCTCGACAGGCGGCCTTCGAATCCCAACGCTGGATTGTTCCCTGCCACCTCCCTTCAGCACGCCACCCGACCCCCAGCAGATGCCAGATTCCATACAGCAGCATGCCGCGGAGCGCCTGGCCTTTGCGGCCGGCACCCCGGTGGCCGACCGACTGACGGCCTGCAAGGTCTTCCTCAAGGAAGAGATGGCCGAACTGCGGGCCCGGCACGAGGGCGGGGCCTCCGGGCTCGAGATTGCAGTGGGGCGCTCCCGCATCATGGATGCGATGCTCTCCAGGCTCTTCGACGTGGCGGTGGCCTCGTACGGTGCCGAACGCGGCGAGCCCCCGACCACGGTCACCCTCGTCGCGATGGGGGGGTATGGGCGGGGCGAGCTCTCCCCGTGGAGCGACCTCGATGTGATGTTCCTCTTTCCTGCCAAAACAAAGCCGGCGGCGGTAAAGCCGTTCCAGGAGAAGCTTACCAAGGAAGTGCTGTATGTACTTTGGGACTGCGGCCTGAAGGTCGGCCACTCGATAAGGACGCTCGACCAGGTATTCGACGATGCCCGCCAGAGCATCCAGACCAAGACAGCCCTTCTCGAGGCCCGGTTTGTCGCCGGTTCCCAGGGGCTCTACGACGCCTTCGCTCAAGCCTACCGCAACTTTGCCACGGGCGAGTCCCCCAAGGCCTACCTTGCCGCCCGGCTGGACGATCAGGCCCACCGGAGGGCAAAATTCTCGGACACTGTCTTCAACCAGGAGCCCGACGTCAAAAACGGGGTCGGAGGCCTGCGCGATTTCCAAAACGCGCTCTGGATGGCCCGGGTGAAGCTCGACATTACGACAATCGACGAGCTGGCGGCCCAGAATTACCTCAAGGCCGATGATGTGCGCGAACTGAAGCGGGCCTACGACTTCCTCCTGAGGGTGCGAAACGAGCTGCATTTCCTGAGCACCCGCGCAACCGACGTCCTAAGCCTCGACATGCAGCCGCGCATCGCCTGGAACCTCGGCTACCAGCAGCCGGACCTCCTCCAGCGAATCGAGAGGTTCATGGAGGATTACTACCGCGCGGCCAAGGCTGTCTACCGCACGTCAAAGCTCCTCGAGAGCAGGCTGGCGCTCGGCATCTCCGATTCCCGGCTCTCCATCCGCGACGTGCTTCGCGCAACCCGGCTCCAGCGGAAGCAGCGCCTCGACGGATTCATCCTGCGGGGCACCGAGCTCGCTGCGGAAAGATCGACCGTGTTCCAGGACGATCCGGTGCGGCTTATCCGCGTATTCCGGCACTGCCAGCAGAACGGATTCACGCTCGATTTCCAGCTCACCGAGCTGATCCGGGATTCGCTTCCTCTCGTCACGACCATTTCCCAGTCGCCCGACGCGGGGATATGCTTCCGGGCAATCCTCTCCGAGCTCGGCTCCGTCCACCCCACCCTCGCCCAGATGCACGATCTGGGCGTGCTCGGCCGCTTCATCCCGGAATTCGACGCACTGACGTGCTTCGTGCAGCACGAATTCTATCATAGGTATACAGCTGATATCCATACGCTTAATACAATACTTGAGCTGGACAAGATCTTTGCGCAATCCGAGCCGATCACCGCCAAGTATCGCACGGTCATCCACGAGACCTCCGAGCCGGGATTGGCCTATGTGGCCCTTCTCCTGCACGACATCGGCAAGGCCAAGGGGATCAAGAACCACTCGGAGGTGGGGGTCCATCTCGCGGGTCCGATTCTGGACCGGCTGGGCGTTTCACCCCAGGGCCGCGAATTAGTCCTCTTTCTTATTAAAAATCATCTCATGATGGCACGATTCTGGCAGAAGCGGGATGTAGATGATCCTCAGACAGCTGCTGCATTTGCAGAATTGGTCGGAAGCGCCGAGCGCCTCCGGTGCCTCTACGTGCACACGTTTTGCGATTCGCGGGGAACATCAGCCGACCTATGGAACAGCTACAAGGACACTCTTCATACCTCCCTTTACCAGGCGACTCTTGAACGGCTCAAGCTCGGGTCGGCCCTCGACGCCGACCACGACGGGAAGAAAAAGATGACGCAACAGGACCTCATCGCAAAACACATGCCGGGCATAAGCGACGACGAGATCGCCGCGCATTTCAGCCTGCTGCCCGACCGTTATTTCATCCATACGGATTCCACCGAGGTCGCCCTCCACATCCAGATGGTCAACAAGCTTCTGACTTCGATCACCGCGGCGGATTCGGTCGGGACGCTGAGGCCGGTCATCGAGTGGCGCGATGACATAAATCGCTCATTGACTGTTGTTAACATTGTCACATGGGACAGGGCTGGGCTTTTCTACAAGCTCGCCGGAGCATTCAGCGTGGCCGGACTGAATATCCTGGGGGCCAAGGTGATCTCCCGCACCGACCACATAGCGATCGACACCTTCTACGTCGTCGAGCCTGGGCGGGGCGTCGTTCAAAGCGTCGCCGCCCAGGAGATCTTTGCGAAGAACATCGAGGCGGCCTTGGTGGCCAACAAGGATCTCTATCCGGAGATAAGCGCCCAGGCCAAGAAGCTCGCCGCCACCCGTTACCTTTCTCCAAACAACGCCGACGCCCTGCACAGCTCCTTTCCCCCGACCGTTGAGGTCTACCACGAGCTTTCGATGCAGCGGACGATCGTCGAGGTGCAGGCGCGCGACCAGCTCGGGCTTCTCTACAGGCTGGCCAAGACGATCTCCGACTGCGGCTTCGACATAACCTTCGCCCGGATCGGCACGGAGCGGGGCGTGGCGATCGACACATTCTACATCGAGAGCGCAGTCCACGAGGTCCTGGAGGGCACCGACCGCCTCAAGGCCCTGCGGGACTCGCTTTCCGGAGTGATCGCCCTGGCGCCGTCGGCCGTAGCCTGAAGGGGCGCTGGCTTTTGTTGCCAACCCGGGCGCATTCACCCTAGCTGACGGCGTGGAATCGAGCTCCGCCGACAGGGCATCCGGTCTTCTGTACTCGCTGGCGTCCCTCACGTCCCGGACGGACGACCCCGACCGGGCCCTCGAGGGAATGCTCTCGATCATCGCCAGGGGCTTCTCCGCCGACAGCGGTTCCATAGCCCTCCTGAATCCCGAATCGGCCAAGCTGGAGTCGGAGGCAAGCTTCGGCATACCGTCCGCAGAGGACCTTTCCTTCCTCCCGGGGCAGGGTCTCCCGGGCTGGGCGGCCCTGCATTCCAAGCCTGTCCTCGCCGCCGACACCTCGGCGGACCTGCGTTACCGGGCGGCCAGACCGGGAGTCCGCTGCCAGATGTCGGCGCCCATGACCTCCGGCGATGGCCAGGTGCTCGGGGTCGTCACCCTCGACCGGGACCTTCCCGAGGCCTACGACGCCGCCGACCTGACGCTCCTTGGGCGCCTGGCCGACGAGGCCGGAAGCGTCATCCAGACGCTTTGGCGCCTGGACCACCTGAAGGACAAGGCGCGCCAGCTGGAGACCCTGCTGACGACCGGCCAATCCCTGGTGTCGAAGCTCGAGCAGCAGGAATTGTTCGACACGCTTACGCGCGACACCCGCCAGATGATGGGTGCCAGGGCCTGCGCCCTCTACCTCTACGACTCGGCCGCGGCGAGCGTGCGCCTGCGCTCGTTCACCTCGATCTCCGTCGCAGCGCCGGCGCTTGGAAGCCTCTCCCTGGACAGCTGCCTGGTCGCGACGGCCATCCGGATGCGCCATGCCGTCACCTTCACCGACATCCAATCGCCCGAGTACCGGGAGTTCGCCGACCTCCCGCCCGACCCGACGCTGCGCTCGGTTCTGGCCACGCCGCTTCCCTACGAGAACGAGACGCTCGGGGCGCTCGTCGTGTTCACGGACCACGTGCACCGGTTCGACAACGACGAGAAGCGGCTCTGCGCCGCGCTCGCAAGCCTCGGCGCCGTCTCGCTCCAGAACGCGGAGCTCTACTCGAGGGTCTTCAAGAGCGAGGAGACGCTCCGCAAGAACGAACGGCTGACGACGCTCGGCCTGCTCGCCGCGGAAATCGCCCACGAGATCAGGAATCCGCTCACCGTGCTGAAGCTCCTCCACGGCGGCCTTGGCCTGGATTTCCCGCCGGACGACCCGCGGCGGACGGACATGCGCGTGATCGGCGAAAAGCTCGACCAGCTGGAGGCGATCGTCACAAGGGTCCTCAATTTCGCCAAGGCGCCTTCGAGTCTGCACACGCGCTGTTCGCTGTCGGAGATCGTCGAGGACACGCTCGTGCTTGTTCGTCTCAAGCTGGCCCAGGGAAAGATCCATATGCGCTTCGAATCCCCGCCCAGGCCCCTGGTCGTCGACGCACACAGGGGCCAGCTCCAGCAGGTGCTCCTCAACCTTCTCATCAATTCGATGCAGGCCATGCCCCTGGGCGGGAATATCTCGCTGCAACTCGGGTCGGAGACCCGCGAGAACGCCCAGGTCGCCGTCCTCGACATCGCCGACACCGGCGGGGGGATTCCGGACGAATTGGGCTCCGCCATCTTCGACTCGTTTCTTTCGGGCCGCCCCGGGGGCACCGGCCTCGGGCTGGCGATTGCCAAGCGCATCCTTTTGGGGCACTACGGAAACATCGAACTTCTTTCGACCGGAGCGGCCGGGACGACCTTCAGGATAACGCTCCCGCTGGCCAGGAACTGACCGGCCGCGCCCCCCCGATGAAATCGAACAAGGCGGCCTGGATCGCGATCGCAGTGCTTCTGCTGGAGTCGGCCGTCATCGTCTCGCTCCCGGCGAGGATCCCCCGCGCCCCGCGACTGCTGACTGCGCTGGTCAACGTCCTGGCCGCCGCGGCGCTTTTCGTGGCGCTGCGCCAGCGGAGATCCAGGTGAGCGCGGTCACTCCTCGAGTTCGACGTTCCAGTAGGCCAGGTCGAGAAAATCCTTCCACATCTCCCTGTGCTGGTTTCCCAGCACAAGCGATATGACGGGGCGCCACTTCGGCCTCGCCGGCTTGCGCACGAGCCGCAGCCCGGCCTCATGGGGGAGCCGGCTCGACTTGCGCGTGTTGCACCGGATGCACGAGCAGACAATGTTCTCCCAGGTCGTCTTGCCGCCGTAATGGCGCGGGATCACGTGGTCGAGGTTGAGCTGTTCCCGGGGGAACACGCGGGCGCAATACTGGCAGGTGTTCCTGTCGCGCTCAAACACGTTGTTTCTGGTGAGCTTGAGCTCCTTGCAGGGCAGCTTGTCGAAGAACGTGAGCAGGATCACCCTCGGCAACCTGATGGTCCGGCTCGGGGTGCGGACCGATTCCAACGCAGCAACGGGTGGGTTGAGCGTCGAGAAGTCGAGCCAATCGAGCATGGAGAACGTCCTAAAATCATCATCATGATGATGGACAACCTGCGCATGTCCGCGTGCCAGGAGGCCAAAGGCGCGGCGGGCGCCGATGACATTCACAGCCTGCCACAGGCGGTTCAGGACGAGCACGGGCTGGTCGAGGGCTGCCTCCATACGGATTCAGGGAATAGCCGGTTGAAAGCGGCCCTGTCAAGCGGCTCACTTTCATTCTTGCCCGGCACGGCTGCTGCTACAACGTCCGAAAGTTCTTTTCAGGTCCGATTTTGCCGGACCGGGGCACCTTCCAATGCCCGGCCAGCCGCCGACTGCGGCGTCCAGCGCTCAACCATGCAGCCCAAACCCCCTCCGAGGTCGTTAAAGTCCATCTTATTCGGCCGATCCCGCTCCCTTGCGGATGGCGACCTTTTCCACAAGGTCTCCCTGATCGCCGTGTTCGCCTGGGTCGGCCTGGGCGCGGACGGCCTTTCCTCCTCATGCTACGGTCCCGAGGAGACATTCAAGGCCCTGGGGGCCAACACCCACCTCAGCCTGTTCGTCGCGCTGGCCTCGGTCGTGACGATCGTGGCGATCTGCGCCAGCTATTCGCAGATCATTTCCCTCTTTCCCTCGGGCGGCGGAGGCTACCTGGTGGCCAGCAAGCTCCTTTCGCCCCGCTGGGGAGTGATCTCCGGCTGCGCCCTCCTGATCGACTACGTGCTTACGGTCACGATCTCCGTGGCCAGCGGCGCGGATGCGCTCTTCAGCATACTCCCCCCGGGGTGGCAGGCGTGGAAGCTGCCCTTTGACTTCGCCGGCCTGATCGGCCTGACCTTTCTCAACCTACGCGGCGTCAAGGAGTCGGTGCTCATCTGGGTGCCGATCTTCTTCGTGTTCATCGGGACGCATGCCTTCGCGATTCTTTACGCCATCATCACCCACGCCGCCGGGCTCACAGGGGTGGCGACCGCCACCGTGGGAGAGGTCCATTCGGTGGGCGCCAATCTCGGTTATTTCGCCCTCCTGGCCCTCCTGCTGAAAGCCTACAGCATGGGGGCCGGCACCTACACCGGGATCGAGGCCGTCAGCAACGGACTGCCCATCCTCCGTGAGCCCCGGGTGCGCACGGGGCGGCGGACGATGGTCTACATGGGGGTCTCGCTGGCGCTCACGGTCGCCGGCCTTCTGGTCGCCTACCTCCTTTACAATGTGACTCCGGTGGACGGGAAGACGCTCAACGCCGTGCTATTCGAGCACATCACCGCCCACTGGTCCACCGGCATCGGCACCTGGTTTGTCTGGGGAACGCTCTTTTCCGAGGCCGCCCTGCTCATCATCGCCGCGCAAACCGGCTTTCTCGACGGACCCCGGGTGCTAGCCAACATGTCGATCGACCATTGGTTTCCCACCCGGTTCGCCAATCTGAGCGACCGATTCGTCACCCAAAACGGCGTGGTGATGATGGGCTTCCTGGCCTTCGTCATGATGGCCTTCACGCTGGGCTCGGTCGACACGCTGGTCGTGCTCTACAGCATCACGGTCTTCATCACCTTTTCGCTCTCGCAGCTCGGCATGGTCATCCACTGGTGGCAGGAGCGGAGCACCGAGCGCGGGTGGAGGCACAAGCTCGCCATCAACGGCTTCGGCCTGGCGCTGACCTTCTCCATCCTGATCTCGCTCACGGTGGTCAAATTCTCCCAGGGCGGCTGGGTCACCCTGCTGGCGATGCTGCTGCTCGTGCTCGCGGCGTTCGCCATCAAGCGGCACTATAGGGGCGTTTCGGACCAGTTGCGCCGGCTGGACGTCATTGTCGAGGCCGCAAACCGGGATGTCGAGACCCGGCCCGCGGCCGCCGGGGATCCCGACCCGCGCGCGCGGACGGCCGTGATCCTGGTCAACGGCTACAACGGCCTCGGGTTGCACACCGTGCTCCACATTCCGAGGATGTTTGGCGACACCTTCCGCAACCTGGCGTTCATCGCGGTCGGTGCCGTCGATGCCGGGAATTTCAAGGGGACGGCGGACATCGAGGACCTGCGGACCCACACCGAGGAGCACGCCGCCAAGTACGTCGCCTGGGCGAAGTCGCGGGGTTTCGGGGCCAAGGCCTTCACCTCCGTGGGCAACGATGTGATGGGCGAGGTGATGAAACTCGCCCACGAGGCGGCGGATGATTTCCCCAACCGCGTTTTCTTTGCCGGGCAGCTCCTCTTCACCGACGAGACCCACCTGACGCGCTTCCTGCACAACCACACCGCGCTGATCCTCCAGCGACGCTTCTACCTGTCGAACCTGCCGTTCGTGGTCCTCCCGATCCGGGTGGAGTAGCCCGGGAGGGGGCTCATCTGACCTTGAGCGTGTCCCCCTCGTAGGCCAGCCCCAGGGACGGCACGGTCACGGCCTTGCGCCCACCCTCCCTGCGGACGCGTCCCGCCACCCACGCGTCGCATCCCGCGGCACGGGCGGCAGCCAGCGTGGGCCCGGCAAGTCCCGGCGCGACGTACGCCGCAAAGCCGATTCCCATGTTGAAGGTCCCGTAGGCCTCCCGTAGGTCGATCGGGCCAGCCTCCATCAGGAATTTGAACAGCGGGGGCGGCGGGCGCGGATTGTCGATCTCGTAGACAAACGGCTCGTCGAGCCTCATGAGCTTGCGCCACCCGTGGCCCGTGACATGGGCGAGATAGTTGAGCTTGATGCCCCTGGCCTGGCATTCCCGGACAAAGGCCACGTAGATCGCGGAAGGGGCAAGAAGGGCGTCGCCAAGGGCGCAGCCGTCCGGCAGGCGCGTCTCGTAGCCCTGGGCGAGGGTCCCGGCGATCTGCCGGCACAGCGTCAGGCCGTTCGTCTGCACTCCGGAGGAGGCCAGCGCGACGATGGCGTCGCCATCGCGGACGTCCCCCGTCACCCGCAGCGCCTTGGGCGCAATGCGCCCAAGGGCGGAGCCCGCGAGGACGATTGCGTCCGGCGAGACGATCCCGCGCAGCGTGGGTGTCTCTCCCCCGCCCCACACCGCCCCGGCGGCATGGCACCCCGCCGCAAATCCCTCGACGAGCACGCGCGCCCGCTCCTCGTCGGCAAACCACGCGGAGTCGCCGACCGCCGCGTGCATCGCCACGGAGATGGGCAGCGCGCCGCAGGTCGCGAGGTCGTTGACAATGGTCGCCACCGTGTCGATGCCGATGGCCCTGTAGTGGCAGCGGCCCGTCTGCGCCTGCACGGCGTCGGCAACGAGGTTCTTCGTCCCCAGGCCCTCCTCGACGTGGGCCAGGTAGTGGTCGGCCGCCTCGATCAGGTAGGCGCTCTCGCCGCGGATGAGCTCCGGTTCGCTGTAACCGTGCCCCGCCAGGAGGCCGCTCGTGCCCCGGGCCGCCTTCTGGCAGGCGCGCTTGAAGGCGTCGAGCAGGTCGTAGCGGACGCCCGAGGACTCGTAGGACAGGGCCACGGTCAGTAGCTCCTCCCCTCGTTCTTCTCAAAGTAATTTATGTAGGCCTGGTTCACCACCCGGTAGCCGCCCGGGGTCGGGTACTTGCCGGTGAAGTACCAGTCCCCCGAATGGCGGGGCACGGCCGCGTGGAGGTTCTCGATCGTCTGGAAGACGATCTCGATCGGGCCGGACCACTCGACGCCGCGCGGGCGCACCCGCTCGGCGATCTTGGCCGAGATCTGTTCGGGGGTGAACGGCTCGTAGATCTTGCGCACATGATTGACCGGCGACGATCCGGAGGGGCCCGAGATCTCCTCGCGGCAGAGGCGGTAGACCTCACCGAGAAGCTCCGTCCGGCCGCTCTCCTTGAGGAGCTCGATGGCGGCCTCGAACGCTATGAATTTTCCGATCTCCGACATGTCGATGCCATAGCAGTCCGGGTAGCGGATCTGCGGAGCCGTGGAAACGATCACGATCTTTCGGGGATTCAGCCTCGTCAGGATCCTGAGGATGGAACGGCGCAGCGTGGTGCCGCGCACGATGGAGTCGTCCACGCAGACAAGATTGTCACCCGGCTTCACAGAGCCATAGGTGATGTCGTAGATATGGCTCGCCAGCTGGTTGCGGAGCGTCTCCTGGCCGATGAACGTCCGCAGCTTGATGTCCTTGCTGACGACCTTCTCCCCCCTGGGCCAGTTGCGCAGGATCAGGTCGTCGAGCAGCGCCTCGGTCAGATTCCCCTTGCTGCCCGCCTCGAGGATGGCGGCCTTGACCTCGTCCCGTCGCCGGACGCGCAGCTCCGACATGAGGCCGTAATAGGCGACCTCGGCGGTGTTGGGGATGAAGCTGAACACGGAGTGCTCCCAGTCCCCGTCGATCGACCTTATGATCTGGTTGGCCAGCCGCGCCCCCAGCGCCTTTCTCTCCCGGTAGATGTCGAAGTCGTTCCCCCTGGAAAAATAGATCCGCTCGAACGAGCAGGCCGCCTGCGGAAGCGGGGCCGTGAACGGCAGGGACTGAACCGTGCCCCTGCCCTTGATCACGACGGCGTGCCCCGGCGGCACCTCCCTGACATCCTCAATCGCCAGGTCGAACACCGTCATGAGCGGAGCCCTTTCCGAGGCGAAGGCCACGACCTCGTCGTTCTGGAAATAGTGGCAGGGCCGGATGCCCGAGGGATCCCGCGCGACAAAGGAGTCGCCGTTGCCGATGATGCCGCAGAGGACGTAGCCGCCGTCCCACTTCTGCGACGCCCGGGTGAGGACGCGGGTCAGGTCGAGCTCCTCGCTGATCCGCTGCGAGAGCTCCTCGCCCGCGATATTCTGCCTGCGCAGGTGCCGGTAAATGTCCTCGTGCTCCTCGTCGAGGAAGAACCCTATTTTCTCCAGCACGGCCTGGGTGTCCGTGGAGAAGATCGGGTGCTGGCCCATCGCGACGAGGCTGTCGTTGAGCTCCCGGGTGTTGGTCAGGTTGAAATTGCCGCAGAGGGCCAGATTCCGCGTGGGCCACGGGCTCCGGCGGAAAAAGGGATGGCAGGAACTCAGGTTGTACCCGCCGCTCGTCCCGTACCTCAGGTGCCCCATCAGCAGTTCGCCCCCAAAGTCGAAATGGCGCTTCACCGTCTCCGGAAACTCCGGATGGATGAGTCCTGCGGCCTTCTTCTCGTCGTACAGGCCCAGGAGCGACTTGAAAATGCGGTCCAGTGAATTGGACTTCACATTCCTCTCCCGGAACATGAAAGGCTCCCCGGAGGGCACCCCGAGCTTGACGCAGGCCACACCCGCCCCGTCCTGGCCACGGTTATGCTGCTTCTCCATCAGCAGGAACAACTTCGTGAATCCCCAGAGGGGGCTCCCGTACTTCTCCTCGTAATAGGCGAGCGGTTTCAGCAACCGGACCAGGGCGATGCCGCATTCATGGGTGGGAGAATCGCTCATGGAGAACATTCAGCCATACCGATTTACCGCCGGGCGGCAAGCCGGGCAGCGATATTCAGGTTCATTCAAGTCCGGGCCGCTTCATGGCGTTCTCGATGCTCGTTTCCCAGGCAAGGCGGAGCTCCGCGACAGGCCAGGCCGTGCTGAAATCCGGCAGCGACACGGTCAATTCGCCGCCCCCGTCGACATCGCCAATGGGGGCGGCAGGAACACCCGCCTGCCCGGCGCCGGCGAGCACCGCGGCCTCGTCGGAGGGTCTGATGGCGATGATCGCCCGCCCCTGGCTCTCCCCGAAAAGCAGCGCATCGGTCCTGAGGGCCCTGAACCGGCCCAGATCCAGCCTGGCGCCCAGCGTCGAGCCCTCGGCAAAGAGCATCTCGGCCACCGAAACAAGGAGGCCTCCTTCGCTCAGGTCGTGGGCGGCGCCAATCCTGCCGAGGCGGATCTGCGAACGGAGAAACTCACCCAGGCTTTTCTCGGCCTGCAGGTCGACCCTCGGTGCGTCGCCGGTCACCAGGCCATGGACGATTCCCAGGAACTGGCTGCCACCGAGCTCGTCCGGTGCGCCGCCAAGAAGCACAAGCCTGAGCCCGGGGCCGGGGGCGTGCTGACGGGTGATGTGCGACTCGTCCTCGATCAATCCCACGACGGCCACCGTGGGCGTGGGGTCGATTGCCCCCTCGGGGGACTCGTTGTAGAGCGACACATTGCCGCCCACCACCGGCACGTCGAAAAAGCGGCAGGTGTCGGCGAGGCCCCGCACGCATTCGCTCAGCTGGTAGAAGCTCTCCGGCTTGTAGGGGTTGCCGAAATTGAGATTGTCCGTCATCGCCAGCGGCACGGCTCCCGTGCAGGCCAGATTGCGAAGGCACTCGACCATCGCAATCTGTGCGCCCCGGTGGGGATTGAGGCGGCAGTAGCGGCCGTTCCCGTCGTTGCTGATGGCGATGAACTTCTCGGCCCCGCCCAGCCGCAGGCGCACAACCGCCGCGTCGCTTCCCGGGCCCACCACGGTGCCGTGCTGGACCATGTGGTCGTATTGCCGGTAGATCCAACGCTTCGAGGCGATGGTGGGATGGCCGAGCAGCCTCGGCAGGGCCGACCGGATGGCCTCCGGGCCGGCGTCCGCGAGGCCCGCGGCCCCGGGCGTCCACGCCTGGGAGGCTGCGAGTCCGGCGGGCACACGCGATTCCCGCCGGTAGAGGGGCGCCTCGTCGGTGAGGCTTGCGGCGGGAATGTCGGCCACGACCAGGCCGCCCTGGCTGACGACCATGCGGCCCGTGTCGGTCACCACGCCGATATTCGCGGCATGAAGGTCCCACTTCTCGAAAATCGCCTCGATCTCGCGCTCCCTTCCCTTCTGGACGATCACCAGCATGCGCTCCTGGGATTCGGAGAGCATGATCTCATACGAATTCATCCCGGTCTCCCGCTGGGGCACGCGGTCCAGCTCGATTTCGATGCCGGCTCCGCCGCGGCTTGCGGTCTCGCAGGTCGAGCACGTGAGCCCGGCCGCACCCATATCCTGGATCCCGACGACCAGCCCGGGAACGTCCATCATCTCGAGACAGGCCTCGATGAGGAGCTTCTCCATGAAAGGGTCTCCCTTTTGCACCGCCGGCCGGTCAGCGGCACTCTCGCCGCTCAATTCCTTCGAGGCGAAGGCCGCCCCGCCAAGGCCGTCGCGCCCGGTCGCCGCCCCCACGTAGAAGACCGGATTGCCGACCCCCGTGGCCTT
>Ga0302320_10008566_pt1 | contig 22194 bp, 13 predicted proteins | sample Bog_T0_3_FD_202130 | JGI IMG/M metagenome (GOLD analysis project Ga0302320, IMG submission 202130) | Peat permafrost microbial communities from Stordalen Mire near Abisko, Sweden - Bog_T0_3 | ecosystem: Environmental > Terrestrial > Soil > Wetlands > Peat | place: Sweden: Abisko, Stordalen Mire...
TGACCAGGACAAACGCGCGGGTCACGGGCGTATTTGAAAAGTTCCTCCCGAGCCGTGCTCAGGTGCTTCCGGGGAAAGCCAGGAAACTCGCGCTAGGAGGGGCCCGAGCACAAGGCCTGCGGCCTCGGCGAGCTCGCGGCTGGCGTTGAGGTCACGTGTGACGGCGTCCCGCCGGGCCAGCGACGTCAAAGACGTCCGGTCGTCGATGTCGAAGCTCACGTTGTGGACGGCGATCCCTGTTCCGGCCACGTCAAGCGCGGTGGCGATTACCCGGCCTAAACCCTCCGGCGGCCTCACCGTCACGACGAGGCTGTTGGACGCGCGGTAGCTGAAGGACTCCTCGTCATCGCGCCGGTGCTGCTGGTTCAGGTCGATCGAGACCGTCTCGAGGTCCGACGACGCGACCCCCGCTTACCCGAGGGCGGACAAGACTCGTTCGGTGAGCAGGCTGCACGAGGCGACGGCGCCGCATGGTACCGGGTCCTCGGCAAAAACGACGAGACGGACTCTCGCCACGTCGGCAAGAGCCGAAGCGATGCCCGTCGCCTCGACGGCGATTCTCGCCTGGTCGCTCATAGGGCGGACTACGACGAGCGCCTCTTAGAGAGGACTCGCTCAAGGCCCTTCGGCGCCGTCGGGAAAACTCGCCTTGTCGGCCCGCAGTTGCTCGATCCACCGCCAGGCCCGCCCGACCATTTCCTCGAGCGCCTCGAGCGTGCCCATGTTCATGATCACGAAGTCCGCCAAGGCGATCCGCGAGGGCCTGTCAGCCTGATTGGCGATTCGCGCCTCGGCGTCAAAACGGTCCATTTGGCGCAGTTTCACCAGGCGCTCGATGGCGATGTCGACCGGGGCGTCGACGACGAGCACTCCCGAAAGAGCGTACTTGGTGACATCGCCTCGCTCGACGAGGAGCGGGAGGTCGATCACGACGACATCATCACCGGCTCCCAGCGCCGCGAGCCGGGTTAAGACCTCGGCTCGGACCTCGGGGTGGACGATGGCTTCCAGATCCGACAGACAGACCGGGTCGTTGAAGACAACGGCCGCGAGCGCCTTGCGGTCAAGGCTGCCGTCCGGCGCGACAACGGCGTCACCGAACCGCTCGATCACCTTTGCGTTTGCCGGCCGTCCGGGCTGGACCACTTCCCGGGCGATCTCGTCGGCGTCGATCAGAACCGCTCCCCGCCCGACGAGCATCGAGCCGACGGTCGACTTGCCCGAGCCGATCCCACCTGTCAGCCCGATGGCGATCATGTCGCGCCGAAGGACACAAGCCGGCCCTTAAAGAGCACCCGGACAGCTCCGCGCAACCCGGCGGCCCTGGACATGGGCGCCTACACTAACCGGGTCGTGGCTCGAACGAGCAGGACCCGCCCCGCTTTAACGCGAGCCCTCGAGTGCGCTCTGTGTTTCGCCGTCGCCTATGTGCCCTTGCTCTGCACCAAGCCGGGAATCCTCGCCGACGACACCAAGGCGTACCTCTACTTGGACCCAGGGCGGCTCTTGAGCTCGGCGCTCTCGATGTGGGACCCGTCTGTCGCCGCGGGCACCGTCACTCACCAGAACATCGGCTACCTGTTTCCCCAAGGGCCCTTCTACTGGCTCTTCGCCGAGCTGGGCGTGCCGATGTGGGTGGCGCAACGACTCTGGATGGGGACTGTGCTCTTCGCCGCAGGAGCCGGCGTGTGCTACCTCGCAAGGACGCTCGGCATGCTCGGACCGGGGGTCGTCATAGCTGGTCTCGCCTACGAGCTCAGCCCCTACTTCCTCCAGTACATCCAGCAGACATCGGCCATCTTGCTCCCGTGGTCAGGTCTCGGTTGGCTCCTCGCCTTGGCAATGCTGGCCCTGCGTCGGGGCGGATGGCGATATCCGGCCCTCTTCGGCTTGGTCGTCGCCTTGGTCGGGGCAACGAATGCGACCTCGTTGATCTATGCCGGCATCGCACCGGTGGCATGGCTCTTCTACGCCGTCATCGTGATGCACCAAGCGTCGGCACGCCGTGCCCTCGCGGCCGGGGTGCGCATGGGCCTGTTCTCCCTCGGGGTATCGCTTTATTGGATCGCCGGGCTACGCGTCGAGGGTGCTTACGGCGTAGCCATCCTCAAGTACACCGAGACCCTGCCCGCCATCGCTTCGACCTCGCTTGCCTCCGAGGTCGTACGCGGGCTCGGCTACTGGTACTTCTACGGCAGCGACCGCCTTGGCCCGTGGAAACAGGCAGCAGTCAAGCTCGAGACAACTCTCTGGCTGCTGGCAACGAGCTTTGCCGTGCCTGGGCTCGCGATGGCGGGCGCCCTCTTGTCGCGGTGGCGGGCCAAGGCCTTCTTCGTTCTCCTTGTGCTCGTCGGCGTCGTGCTCGCCGTCGGCTTGCACCCTTTCTCTGACCCTTCGCTCGTCGGCCGGTGGCTGAAGGTGTTCATGTCCGACTCGTCGGTGGGACTCGCTCTGCGCTCGAGCGACCGCGCCACCCCACTAGTCGTGCTCGGATTCGCCGTGCTGCTCGGCGCCGGGTCGAGCGCCCTCTGGTGCCGTTTTCCCCGTGTGGGGCTCGGTACCGCCTGTGGCCTGGCAGCACTCGTTGTCGCTAACAGCGCTCCGTTTCTCGAGGGCGGTGCCGTTGCCCAGAATTTTCAGTTCCCGGAGAAGATCCCCTCCTACTACGCCCAGGCTGCGCATTACCTCGACGCTCAGGGCAACTCGACGCGCGTGCTCATCGAGCCCGGCGAGAACTTCGCCTCTTATGACTGGGGAACGCTCTTCGACACCATCTGGCCGGGAGTCATGACACGACCCGAGGTTCTCCGCGAGCAGACGATCCAGGGCTCGTACCCGACGACCGACCTCCTTCAGGCCTTCGACCTCACCCTTCAGCAGGGCACCTACGAGCCCTCGACACTGGCGCCTATCGCCCGCCTTTTCAGCGCCGGGGATGTCCTGCTGCAGTCGAATCTCGCCTACTGGCGCTACAACACGCCGCGGCCCCAAGAGACCTGGGCGCTGTTCAACCCCCCGCCGGCAGGCATCGGCAAACCTGTGGAATTCGGCAAGCCAGTAGCGAACGTGCCGCCCAAACAAGACAGCCTCACCGACGAGGAGGCCTTGGCAGAGCCCGCGAACGCCCCCTGGCCGGCACCGCTCGCCGCTTTCCCGGTCTCCGACACGCGCCCCATCTACCGAGCCGAGCCAGCCGCCGCGCCAGAGGTGATCGACGGCAGCGGGGCCGGTGTCGTCGCCGCGGCGGCGACGGGTCTTATCGATAAGAACCCGACCATCTTTTATGCCGGCACCCTCGACGGCAATGCCAAGCTTTTGCGCGAGGTGATCACACCAGCCTCACAGCTGGTCCTGACCGACACGAACCGCAAGGTTCTAGAGCGCTGGTCATCTGTGAGCGACAACATTGGCGAGACCCTTCCTGCGGTGCCCGAGCCCACAGCCGCGGACCCGACCTCGGTTGGCCTGCCCCTGTTCTCCCACGTCCGCCCCGCCGGCGAGAGCCTCGCCGACTACAGCCAGGCCCGCTACGTCACCGCCTCGGGATACGGAAACCCTGTCAGCCTCACCCCCGAGGACCGCCCGGCAGAGGCCTTCGACGCCAACACCGAGACCGCCTGGAGCGTGGCCGCATTCTCGAACGCCCAGGGTGACTGGCTTCAGGTACGCCTCGATCAGCCCGTGACCACCAACCACATCAACCTCTCCCAGGTTCTCGGTTCGACCGTGAACCGCTGGATCACCAAGGCCACGCTCAGCTTCGACGCCAAACACGCCCTCACGGTGGACCTGGGCAAGTCATCGCGGACCGCCGCGGGGCAGGCGATCAGCTTCCCCAAGCGCTCCTTCAACACGCTTCGCATAACGATCGACGACACCACCTGGTCCGGCCGACGCTCCATGCTGGCGGCCTCAGGCGTCGGCTTCTCCGAGGTACGCATCCCGGGAGTCAGCGTCTCTGAGACGATAAAGATGCCCTCCGATCTGCTACGGACTCTCGGGGTGTCCTCACAGTCGCACCGACTCACGATTGTGATGACACGGGAGCGGGTCTCACCCATACCTCCGCGCTCTGACCCCGAGCTCGCGATGAACCGGAGCTTCTGGCTCCCAACAAAACGCACCTTCTCGCTCAGCGGAACGGCCCGCATCTCGGCGCTCATTGCCGACAACGTCATCGACACCCTCCTAGGCGGTGCGGATGTCTTCAAGGGCGCCGTCATCGGCTCGAACGAGCGGTTGCCCGGCGACCTCAACGCCCGTGCGGTGTTCGCCTTCGACGACAACTTGAAGACCTTCTGGAGCCCCGGCTTCGATGCCGCGGCCCAGACCGGCGCCTGGATCGAGGCCTCGCTTCCCCATGAGGTCACCTTCGACCACCTCGATCTCGGCTTGATCGCCGACGGTCGCCACTCGGTCCCGACCAGGATCAAGATAACGACCAATACCGGCGGCGCAGAGGTCGTATCGGTCCCGCCTGTCAAAGACCGCAAGACACCTGACGCCGTGGTGAGTGTCCCGATCAGCTTCCCGAAGATCACCGGGAGCACGATTCGGTTCACCATCGAGGCCGTACGCCAGGTCACGACCACCAACTGGTACACACAGCGTCCGATCGTCATGCCGGTTGGCATTGCCGAGATCGGCCTTCCCGGAGTGCACTTCACACCGGAGGCGACAGGTGCCCCCGTCGCGTCGGTATGCACCTCGAAGCTGCTGCGCATAGACGCTAAGCCCGTTTGGCTGAAGGTCACCGGGACAATAGGGGCGGCCGAGAAGCTGGAAGGCCTGTCGGTCTCAGGATGCGGGCCGGACGCGAAGGGCATCGTGCTCGGTCCCGGCACCCATCACCTGGTAGCCGCCTGGGGCAAGATCACCGGCTGGGACCTCGACCGGCTCGTGCTCGACTCGGCCCCCGGTGGCGCTTTATTAGAACCCCTGGCCAACGGAAGCACCGTGCCAGCGGCGGGGACGATCGGGGCAGCGAAGTCGGCTCCCCTGGCGGCACCGAGCGTCCGGGTCATTGCCGCCACGTCAACCTCGGCCACACTCGAGGTCAAGGGCGCCACCGGGCCGTTCTGGCTCGTCCTAGGCGAGAGCCTGAACGCCGGCTGGATGGCGACCGGTCCGGGCGGTCGCTCTCTCGGAGCGCCGCAGCTGATCGACGGCTACGCCAACGGCTGGTATGTACAGCCGACCGGAAGGGGCCCATTCGCCATCAATCTCCGGTTCGGACCGCAAAGGATCGTGACCATAGCCACCATCGTCTCTGGTGTGGCCCTGTTGTTCTGCGTCCTCGTCGGCTTTTTGAGCTTCGAACCGATACGCCGGCGACTGCGTCGACGCGGCTTGCACTCGCCTCAGCTCGAAGCGGCAAATGCCCTTCGCTGCGACGCCGTCGCCTTAGAGGCGGAGCCTTTCGTGCTCGCATGGCCCTTCGCCGATGGTGGGCGCGCGCCCAGATTGCTCTCCTGTGTGCTGGTATCGATCGGATGCGGCGCCGTCGCTTGGGCCGTGCTGCCTCCGCCCTTGGCGCCCTTCATCGCCGGTGGCCTAGCCCTCGCTGTTCTTGGCGGGCTGCGCTGGTCGACCGGTCGCTCGCTACTCAGCTTGACGGCGCTCGCGTGTCTTGTCGCCTCAGGAGCCGTGACGGTCATCTCGCAGACCCGGTACCACTACGCGCCCGGGAGCGCCTGGCCACACAACTTCGCGGCTGCAGGAGTGCTCGCATTTGTCGGCGTCGTCGCGCTCGGCGGCAACACGGCGGTCGGCTTGGCCCGGCGCGACCGGCCTAGCGAACGGCCAGATGATCGCCTGGATGAGCCGGAGGGTGAGGTGCGAGAAACGAGCGCTCGGTAACCGAGCCCGAGCTGGCGACCGAAGTTGACGACGGTGCGCGACTTTGTGCCCAGGTTCGCGACCATCACGCCCTCGACTTGTGGGGGCACGCCGCAAAAAGCGGAAGGGAAACGGTCAAAGGACTAAAGGGCCGACGGGTAGCGGGCGAGATCTTCGACTCTTGCTCGCGTCACATCCGAGCGCGCTTTCGTACGTGTCGCTCTCGACGCGCAGGTGGTCTTTCCCGCCACGAGCTTCGTGCGCCTCGGCTCATAGTTTCCGAGCGCGCCGGCGCGCATCGCTGGCTAGGGCCGCCAAGGTGCCCCGTGCCGTCGCCTCCCAGGTGAGCGGGGCAACCCGCTCCGAGGCGGCCCGGCCGAGGCGCCGGCGCAACAACGGGTCGCGAAGCAGGCTCTCCAAGCGGCCTTGGAATTCCTCGTCCGAGTCGGCCAACATGCCAGTGACACCGTCCTCGATGGCATCTAGGTGCCCCGGTATCCGGGTCGCCACCGCCGGTGTCGCGCAGGCAGCCGCCTCCGAGACAGTGAGCCCCCAGCCTTCCCGAGTCGAGCTCGACGCCACGACCCAGGCGCGGCGGTAGAGCTCGACGAGCTCGTCCGGATTCAGCCGGCCCGGCAAGGAGATGTAGCTCTCGGCCCGAAGCTCACGAACTCTTGTCTGCAAGGCGGAGCGTTCCCTCCCCTCCCCGACTATGACCGCCTCGAGCTCGGGAATCGCCTCATGGGCCCTGGCCAGTATCGCGATCAGGCGGGGGAAGTTCTTCACGGGCACAAGCCGCCCGACCGCAACCACAAGCGGGTGCTCGGCCCGGTGGCCGCCCGGGGAAAACCGCGGGTCGATTCCCGGGGGGACGACGCTGACCCGGCTCGCCCGCACGCCGGGCAGGGCCACGATCTCGCGCCACGACGACGGAGAAAGCGTGACGATACGCGAGCCACGGTAAAGGGGCGGGGCCAAGCGTGCCTCGAGGATCCGACCCGCCTCGGCCAGTGGCGAAGGTAGCGCCATCGACCACATCTCGCCGTGGACATGGTGCAAGAAGACAACCCTCGGCAGCCTCGACCAAAGGGGGCTGAAAAACGGCATACCGTTCCAGATCTCGACCAGCCCGTCGAGCGGGCCGAGACGACCCTTGGCGATGTCCCGCGGGCCTGTGGCGAACACGCCGTAGCGGCCTGAGCGCCGGACAGCGCGATAACCGCACCGCTCGACCAGCACAGCCCTGCCGGCCACAGACGAGGTCCTGAGCACGACGTCGAGCCCGGCCGCTGCCCAGCGGGTCGCCACCTCGTGGGCATGCAGCTCCGACCCGCCCGCTTCGGCGTCGTCGAGGTCCCGCCAGGAAAGCACGGCCAACCGCTTAAGTCCCGCTTGCTCAGCAAGCTCGGCGAGATCGGCGACATCGCGCGTCGTCTCACCTGGCGCACCAGGGGTCGCCTGCGGCCCGAGGTCCCATCGCCTCGGCAAGTGGTGGGAAGGAGTTCTCATCGACGCTCTCAGGGCCTGACCGCCGCGGGCACGGACCGACCCGCTCCCGTCGCGTCGGCGGTACTCCGGCTGGGTTGTCTTCCCACCTGCTCTTCGTGGTAGTCAGCCTCCACGTTCACCTCCCAGGTGTTGAACGTCTCCCCGTAAAGGGTCTCGACGGTCAACATGGCGGTAAGCATCGAGTGGTCCTGGTTGTTGTAGCGGTGCATTCCGTTGCGCCCGACCGGGTGGACGTTGGGCACTTCGAGAGCCAGCCAGTCCCTTATGATATTGAGCTTTGCTTTGTAGCCCTCGTCGTAAACGGGATAGGCCTTGGCCATCCGCACGACGTAGCCCTGCTCGACGTCCCCGGGCCGCACGAGGCCGAGGGTCACGAGCTCTGTTTTGGCGAGCTCGACGAGGTCATCGTCTGACATCGACCACAGCTTGTCGCCCTCGAAGACGAAGTACTCGAGACCTAGGCATGTACGGCCATGCTTGACGAGATCGGGCGACCAGGAGCCGAAGTTCTGCACGCGCCCTACCCGCACCTTGTCGGAGTGCACGTAGATCCAGTTGTCCGGGAAGCCCCGCTCGGCCGGCAGGACGAGGGCGACGGTGAGGAAGTCACGGTAACGAAGGGCGCGGGCCGCCTCGAGGACCTTTGTCGGGGCGGGGGGGTCCATGGCCACGACGAGCTGGGACAACGGCATGGAAGAGATCAGGTGGTCGAGAGCCCAGCTCGTGCGTAAAGGAGCGTTTGGCGAAGCCACCTCCGCCTCAGGGTCGCCGGAGTCTGCGACCGGGCACGTCACTGCCTCGACCGCCCGCCCACCGCGGCGGCGGACGGTCTCGAGCCTCGTGCCCAACAGCACCTTGGAGCCTTGGGCCTCCACGAGCTCGCGGGCCCGCTCCCACATCATTCCGGGCCCGAGGCGAGGGTAGTGGAACTCGTCGATCAAAGATGTCACCTCACGCCGGTGTTGCCGTACGCCAAAGGCGTTGCTGACTGCCTTGCCCAAGGTCAGGCTCTTGATGCGCTGCGACGCCCAGTCAGCCCTGATCCCTTCGGCCGGCATGCCCCAGATCTTCTCGGTGTAGGTCTTGAAGAACTTGCGATAAAGGCGCCACCCGAATGCCCTGGCAGTCCAGCCCTCGAAGGTGTCGAGATTGTTCGGAGGGTGCAGGCGTACCCACAAAAAAGACAAGCCGCAACGGACTGACTCAACAGGCCCGAGGCCACTCAGGGCGTTCCCGAGCCGGATCGGATAATCGAAGTAGGTCCCCTCGTAATAGATCCTGCTCAGCCTGTGACGAAGGAGGAAGTCCTCTGGGCCGAGGATCTCTCGCCAGAGGCTTTCCACCTCGGGCACCTTGGTGAAAAAGCGGTGGCCCCCGATGTCGAAGCGCCACCCGTCCCTCTCGACGGTACGCGAGAGGCCGCCGACAACGCAGTCCATCTCAAGCACCGTGCAGGTGGCTCCGCGCTTTGAGAGCTCGTAGGCAGCCGTCAAACCGGCAGGACCCGCCCCCACGATGACAACGGCACCCGGCCCAGGCCTCTCGGGCGCTTGCCCCTTATCTCTGACGGCTTCGGGCCGGCTCTGCTGTGGCTCGGAGTTGCTCTCGGAAAGCGCTGTGTGCCCGGTGCCGTTGAGGCGAAGCGCCCGGGGACCAGAGCAGTCCTCCGGGGCCATATTGGAATCATCGCACGACAGGGGCCCAAGACGTCTCCTCGATGCACCCAAGGCCAATAAAGGGTCTGTTTGGCCGGCTGTCAGGGCACATAGAGGCCGAGGAAACTGAGCACCGAGAAGAGGATCAGGAGCAACCCGGAAAGCCCGAGCACGATCTTGAATGTCTTGCGGTTTTCGGTGAGCAATCCCCCGGCGACGACGAAGGGGAAGCACCCGAGCCCGTACCGCTCGAGCGAGGCGAGGTTGGAGGCCGTGAGCACGACAACCAGGGTCGCCACCGCATACCAGCCATAGGAGGCAGGCAGCTTCCAAAGGATGTACAACGCCAAAAGCACTAAGAGCACAGCCCAGAAGGCATGCTCGCCCACTCCGAGATGAGTCCCGTGGAAAAGATCGCTCACGTCGCGGCCAATGGTGAGGATCGGGTCGGTTATCGCTCCCCGATTGGCGAGCGAGAGCTGCTCGCGCAAGGGGAGCCAGAAGTTCCCGAACACGACTTGTACCCAGGTGAGGTACGTCGCCGCCCCGACCGGCGCGGCGAGCACGGAGGTCGCGGCCATAGCCCGCTCGCGACGCGACAGCGAGAACCAGTTCGCCCCGAGCTCTATGGCGGCGGGCACCGCCAGCAACATCCCGACTGGACGGCACAGCCCCGAAAGAAAGGCGGCAAACACAGCTATCCCGTATCGACGCTGCCTAAAGCCGAGGAAGGCGACGAGGGACGTCAGCAACAACAGCGGGTCTGCATAGCCCATCACGAAGACGAACGCCGGAGCGCCAAAGGCGACCAGCCACACGGCCCGGCGCGCACAGGCCTCGTCCCCGAGCTCGAACACCACGAGGCGCCAGAGGACGGCGAAGGCTAGCAGCGAGGCGAGGTTCGCCACGATGATGACCGAAGTCCCCGCCGTCAGTCCCGGGATGGCGCGCAACGACCTCGCCAGCACGGGCAGGAGAGGGAAAAAGCGCAGGCCCTGTTGCCCGAGCCCGGCATAGCCGTTCGCCGCGATCCGCTCGTACCAGCTGGCATCCCAGGCGAGCAGACCAGCATGACTGGCGTGCTGGGCGGCTGCACCCAAGCCGAAAATGCTTGTAGCGAGGCGCACCCCACCGAGGATGGCGAGAACTAAGGCCCTTGAGGCCAAAAAGGGCAGCAACGAGGCTCGCATAGCAGGAACCGCCACGGCCCATTGTGCCCGGGCGGTACCTGGGCCGATCGTCCTGCTGCTCACGAGGGGTAACGGTAGAGGTTCTCGCCTTCGAAGATCTCGAAAGGCGTATCGGAACCCTGCTCGGCCACGACTAGCTGCTGGGGCCTCCGAGCCGCCAGACCGCTCGCGATCTCCTGACAGTCGTCCCCGAAGCTGAGATAGCCCGGGGCCCAGACGTACCAGATGGCCTTGTCCCGCCCAGCGCTGGACAACAGGAGCCTCACGAACTTGGCGGGGCTCGCGTGCTCGACGGTGGTGGCGTAGTCGACCCAGTTCACGATCTCGGGGCTGTTGTCCCGGGGAAAGGCGATCTCGTCGAAGCGATCGTCGAGCCCGCGACTGACGGCAGGACCTAGCTGATCAGGACAGTAGGCAACGAGATCTCCAAGACGGGCACGGGCGAGCACTGCCGAGGCGACATGGCCCGCCTGTGTCCTGGTGAGAAAGGCGTTCGGGATCGAAGCTGCCAGGCCGAAGACGACAGCAAGTGCGACAACACCTCGCCGGACGCGGCGATCCGTGAGGACCGTAGTCCCGTAAGCCACCACAAGCAGGCACGAGGTCAAGATGACGGCCGAGTACCGGTCGGCGAAGGTGCTCCCGGACAGCTTGCCGGCGATCAGCGCCATCACTAATGTCCCCGCCGCCAAGACTGCGAGCGCCCGCACGCCCGGACGGGTCCGCAGGTCCAAGATGACGCGACGATCATCGAGAGCGCTCCCGGAGATCGCCAGCAGGCCAAGAAAGGCGAAAACCAGGGCGAGGGCCCGACCTGCGTCCGAGTCGCCCCCGGCGAACTGGGTGAAGGTGTAAACGAGGGCAGTGAAGTCGGCCGGGCTTGCCCAGGGCGTGCCAGTGTGGTGCAACTGGTAGAGGAACGTCGGTACCCACGGCAAGAACCCGCACGTTCCCGCTGCCATGGCCAAAAGCGCCACGCGACAGCTCCGCGCATATCGGCCCGACAAGGCAAAAAGGGCGGTCCCGATCGCGGCCGTCGCCACGAGGTAGAGCGCCCAGTAATGGCTGTACTCGAGGGCGCAGGTGAGCACGGCCAACGCCAGTGCGTTTAAGACTCCGGGCCTGCGCATTATGGCGGCGAAGGCAACCACAGCCAAGGCCGAGAGCAAGATCACAAGCGAGTACATCCTCGCTTCGGTGTCGTAGTAGATAGCGAAGGGCGACGTCGCCATGAGCAGCGTCGTCGTCCATGCGACGCCCCGGCCCCTTAGAGCTATCTCGGGGCCCTGGCTGCCTTCAGGTCTCCAGGACTGGGTGCCGACCGTGTAGCCCGCCAGCCAGATCGCAGGAAGCGTGATGACCCCGATAACGCCCGACAGTGAGCGCGCGCCGAGGTTGCTCGTCCCGAACACCTTCATCCAAAAGTGAAGGAGCACGTAGTACAACGGCGGCGCCCCGTCGTGGCGCAAAAGCGCGGGTATGAGGTGGACAGGAGCGCGGGCGATGTTGACAGTGAGCGCCTCGTCTAGCCACATCGGCGACGGCGTCCAGAATCTCAGTGCGACCGCGAAGACGAGCACCGCCGCGCTCGCGACGGCGACGGCGCTGTCTTCGAAACTCCTGCCCATAAAAGATGCGAGCGGCCTGTGGCCCGCGACGGGCGGCATCGGCGTCCCGGGTGACCGCACCTACGCCGTCACCGCGGTGCCTGGTTATTCCGCTGGTGCCTCGTCGGACGAGGTTGTGGGAGCCTCGGTCTCGGCGCCCACCTCGGTCGCCTCGTCTGAGTTCGCCTCGGGTGCCGCCTCGACAACGGCCTGCACCGGAGAGTCGTCAACAAAGACAGCCTCGGCCGAGCCGCCTTCGGCCTCGTCGGAGGCGGGCTCGCCGCCAGGCTCGACGGGTGCGGGGGCGGCGGCATTTGCCGCCTCATTGGCCGCCAACAGGTCGGCCCACGCCGCCTGACTCTCTGTCTCAGGGGTGAAGTCAGTGGCCGAGTAGTCGTAGCCGATGTAGTTGCCCTCGGCGTCATAAGCGTGCTCACCAAAGGCCTCGCGGTACTCCTCGGCGACCTCGCCGCCTTCGGCGGCCTGCTTGATGGAGAGGCTTATCCGTCGGCGCTGGAGGTCGATGTCGATTATCTTCACCCAGAGCTCTTCGCCCGGAGTGACAACCTGCTCGGGCAAATCGACGTGGTGCGCCGCCATCTCCGAGATGTGCACCAGCCCCTCGATGCCATCGCCAACCTGCACGAAAGCCCCGAAGGGAACAAGCTTGGTGATCCTTCCGTAGACGAGCTCGCCGATGCGGTGGTTCGTGGCGAACTCCTGCCACGGGTCGACCTGGGTCGCCTTGAGCGAGAGGCTGATCCTCTCTTTGTCCAAGTCGACGTCCAACACCTGCACGGTGACCTCGTCGCCCACGGCGACAACCGAGGAGGGGTGGTCGACGTGCTTCCAGGACAGCTCCGAGACGTGCACGAGGCCGTCCATCCCGCCGAGGTCGACGAAAGCACCGAAGTTCACGACCGAGGAGACGACGCCCTTGCGGATCTCGCCCGGCTTCAGGTTCACGAGGAACTCTCCCCGCTGCTCGCGCTGGGTCTCTTCTAGCCAGGCGCGGCGCGAGAGCACGACGTTGTTGCGGTTCTTGTCGAGCTCGATGATCTTGGCCTCGAGGGTCTTGCCGATGTACGGCTGCAGGTCGCGCACGCGCCGAAGCTCGACGAGCGAGGCGGGCAAGAACCCTCGCAATCCGATGTCGACGATGAGCCCGCCCTTTACCACCTCGATGACGAGGCCCTTCACGACGCCGCCCGATTCCTTGACCCGTTCGATGGTGCCCCAGGCGCGCTCGTACTGGGCACGCTTCTTCGAGAGGATGAGGCGACCCTCTTTGTCCTCTTTCTGAAGTACGAGGGCCTCGATCTCATCGCCGACGGAGACGACGTCGTGCGGGTCGAGGTCGTGGCGGATGGAGAGCTCGCGCGCCGGGATGACGCCTTCTGACTTGAAGCCGATGTCGAGCAGCACTTCGTCCTTGTCGACCTTGACCACCTTGCCGGTAACAACATCGCCGTCTCCGAAGGCGACGATCGTCCCATCGATCGCATCCTCCAAGGAAAGGTCGCCAAGGTCGTCCTCGACGATCTTGCGGGGGACGTAGACCCCATCGGCATCAAAGGTCCCGAAACGCTCTTGATTTGCCGGGGACTCCGCGGGCGTGGTGCTCATAGTGTCGGACATTGGAAGTAGGTCGCTCTCTTTTCGGACAGGTCAACCGAAGGCGGGCCGCGCTAGGCCGCTTCAGTTATTGGAATGTGAGAATTCTGCGCCGGCTGACGCAGCGCGCCATGTATCGGCCGCCGCCGTCATGGTCGCTTAACAATTGTACCCCCCTCGGCAGCCGAGCCCACAATGTCAAGCTAGAACAACGCCCGCCTCGAAGGGATCCGCCTCGTCAAAACCGTCGCTGACGTCGATAGGAGGCTCCTTGCCAGCCGCCCAGCTGTCACCTACCGCAAGGTGCACCGCGAGAGGGACGTTGAGCTCGAAAGCATGCTCCATCGTCTCGACGCTCAAAGAGATCACCTCGTCGCGTTCCGCGGTAACCGCTTCGACGAGTATCTCGTCGTGGACCTGCAGCACGATCCGGCTGGCGAGGCCGCGGGTAGCGAAAGCTTCATCGAGGCGAACCAGAGCGAGCTTGAAGATGTCCGCCGCCAGGCCCTGGATGCCGGCATTCATCGCCTGGCGCTCTGCTGCTTGGCGAACCCTGTAGTTGGCGGAATCGAGCTCGGGCAGGTAGCGACGGCGACCGAGCAGGGTCTCGGTGTACCCGCGTGCGCGCGCTTCGGCCACCGAGGCCTCCATGTAATGCTTCACGCTCGGGAAGGCCGCAAAGTACTGGGCGAGGATCTCTGCCGCCTCTTCCACGGGGACTCCGAGCCGCTGGGAGAGACCGTAAGCCTCCATCCCGTAAGCGAGGCCGTAGGAGATCATCTTGGCCTTGGATCTCATGGCGAGGGTCACGTTCTCTGGCTCTACGCCGTAGACGCGTGCCGCGGTGGTGTTGTGGATGTCGCGCCCGGAGCGGAAAGCCTCGACGAGCCCCGGGTCGCCGGACAAGTGGGCGATGACGCGCAGCTCGATCTGGTCGTAGTCGGCGATGAGCAGCTCCGAGTCGGGGCTCGGCACGAAGACCTCCCGAAAGCGCCGCCCGACGAGGCTGCGAACGGGGATGTTGTGCAAGTTGGGCTGGTCTGAAGAGAGCCTGCCCGTGCGCGCGACCGTCTGGTTGAACGAGGCGTGGATCCGCCCGTCGGCGGCGACCGAGGCGAGGAGACCTTCCCCATAGGTGGATCTCAGTTTCTCGACTTCCCGGTATCTCAACAACGTGTCTACGAGGGGATGAGCGTCGCGAAGGCGCGCGAGGCTCTGGGCGTCGGTGGAATAACCCGTCTTGGTGCGCTTTTGCGGTACGAGGGCGAGCTTTTCGAACAGGATGTGGCGCAGCTGTGGAGTCGAGTTCACATTGAACTGCTCACCGGCGAGCTCTTGCACCTCTGTTTCGAGACGTCGAACCTCGAGGATCAGCTCCTCGCCTATCGCCTTCAGCTGTTCGATGTGGACGGCTATGCCGGCGACCTCCATCTTTGCGAGCACGCGCACGAGGGGTCGTTCCACGTCCTCGTAGAGCTGCGTCGCTCCCGTCTCCTCGAGGGCCTGGCGGATCCCGGGCACGAGGCGTGCCAGCATGGCTACTTGCATCGCCGCCAGGGCGGCATCTGCCGGCACGCCCGGCACCTCACTCGCCTCGTCTCGCCCGGCGTCATCGCCGAGGTCGAACCCGAGCTGTTCGCCGCCGGGGCCATGTTCAGCTCCGGGTACGCCGGTCCCGAGGGAGGGGACGAGCCCTGCGAGGCCCGAAAGGGACGCCTGGCCCTCGCGGGCATCTAGCAGGTAGGCGGCGACCGCAGTGTCGAGATCGAGTCCCGTAAAGGCAATCCCCGCGGGTTCGAGCACCCGCATGAGCTCTTTGGCCCGGTGGGCGACGATCCGGTGCTCACCGTTGACGCCCGCGCCAACAAGTGCTTGCAGCCCGGCGGCGACCGCCGGCTGCGCGATGAGGCCCCCATCGAGCCAGCCAACTTCGAGAGGCCGCTCATCTAGATCGGCTCGCTCAGCCTTGTCACCTTTGGTATCGCCCGCAGGCTCCGCGGTTGCTCCTATTGCGGCAAGGGCGAGCCCGACGAGGGCGGACCGACCAGCCGCGCCGGCCCAGACCGGCTCGAGGGCGATCGGGCCCGAGGATCTTGACAAAGCTGTGAGCCACACGACGGCCGACTCGGGCTCGTCGTAGACGACGACGCGCGTCGGCTGCGGTTGGCCCACCGCACCGGCCTCGACAACGGCGGTGTCCGTCTCGCCTAAGGCACCCGGCGAGCCGGACGCTAGAGGCTCAAGTCGATCGAGCTGCTTAAAAATACGGTCTCGCGGTCCCCGGATCTCGAGCAGGTCCAAGAGGCTGCGCATCTCCTCGCGATTGGACCGCCCCAAGGTCAGATCTTCGGCCTTGCAAGAAAGCGGCACGTCGCGAACGAGTGGGCTCATCTGCAAGTTGAGCCGCACCTGCGCCTCGTGCTCGGCGAGAGAAGCCCTCAGCTTGGGTGTCTGCTCAAAAAGGTGGGCGTAAAGGGTGTCGACGTCCCCATAGGTGTTGACAAGTTTGGCCGCCGTCTTTTCCCCCACTCCGGGCACGCCGGGCAGGTTGTCGGAGGGATCTCCTCGCAGGGCGGCCAGGAACGGGTAGAGCTCCGGACCAGCACCGGTGCGCTCTTTTATCCCAGCCTCGTCATAAAGGACGTAGTCAGTAACGCCACGCCGGTTGTAGAGCACCTTGACGAGCGGGTCTTGCACCAGCTGGTAAGCGTCTCGGTCGCCAGTGACGATCACGACTTCGTGGCCCTCGCCCGAGAGTCTCGTGGCGAGAGTCGCTATCACGTCGTCGGCTTCGTAGCCCTCCGCGTCGACCGCCGGAACGCCGAGGGTCTCGACCAGCCTGCGGATGAGCTCGAGCTGCTCCGCCAAGGGCGCGGGCGTCTCCGGTCGGCCTGCCTTGTAGCTGTCGTAGAGGGCGTCGCGAAACGTCGGCTCGCGTCGGTCGAAGGCCACCGCCATGCCAGTCGGGGACTGGTCCTCGAGCAGCCTCGCCAGCATGGAGGCGAAGCCGAACACAGCTTGGGTCTCTTGACCCGATGCGGTGGACATCTGCGCCTCTTGCAAGGCGAACCACGCCCTGTAGGCAAGCGAGTGGCCGTCGAGGAGAAGGTCACGAGCCACTGCCCGTGATGCTAATAGGACTGGGGCGAACGCCACCGGCCGGCCGGGACCTCTTGCGACGGCTAAGTGCCAGACGCTCGCTTAAGGGACGACCGAGCCTTCGACGATCTTCTCCGACACATCGCGCATGGTCGTGCGCTGGTTCATCGCAGTCTGTTGGATGAAGCTGAAGGCGTCCGCTTCGCGCATTCCCTTGTCGTCCATCAGCTTGCCCTTCGCCCTATCGACCCACCGGCGCGTCACGAGCTGCTCCTCCAAGTTGCGCTTGTCGTCAGCCAGAGCGGCGTTCTCGGCCTCAAGCGCCTGCATCTCGGTGAACCTCGCCAGGGCGACCTCGATCGCAGGCAACAATTCATCTTGCTGGAAAGGCTTGACAAGGTAAGCGAGGGCCCCGGCGTCGCGCGCCTGCTCGATCAAGTTGCGCTGGCTGAACGCTGTCAGGATGAGCACAGCCGAGTTACGTTCGACGTTGATCTCGCTCGCCGCCGATAGACCGTCGAGACCGGGCATCTTGATGTCGAGTATCACGAGGTCAGGTTTGTGCAGCTTTGCCAGCGCGACAGCCTCGTCACCTCGTCCCGTCTCGCCGACAACGTCAAAACCCTGCTCTTCGAGGATCTCGCGCAGGTCGAGGCGAACTATCGCTTCATCCTCTGCGATCACGACGGTTCTGGCCAAGGGGTCCGCTCCTTTATTGACTCATGGCGCCTAGTAGCCGCCGGTTCGAGGCGTCTTATGAGGGCCGCTTCCGTTCACACTACGAGCTTGGCGAGCAGCGCGTCCTGCGCTCCTTCCAACTCCCCAACGCGGGCTCTGGCTGTGTCGCGGGCACGCGTCATAGCCTCGGCGTGCCGCCGGGCATCTTGCCAGTCGCGGTCGGCGAGCGGCGTCTCGGAGACAAGCGAGCGTATCCGCGTCTCCTCGGCTGTTTCGAGAAAGACATCAAGCTGCTCTTCGGCCACGGCAAGTTCTTGCCGGGCGCGCACGAGGCGGGCGTGGACCTCCACGAGGCGAGTCTCCACCTGCTCGCGCTTCATAGGCAAAGTTTAGGACCAGGTCTGTATCCCAGCAGAACACCCCTCAGCGCAGCACCGCCATGGCGGCTAGCGCGACGGCGCTCAAGGCCAAACTGAACACGTCGACGCCCCCAAGGCGGTGCGTCTCTGGGGCGAGGGTGGGTACCCCGCCTCGGGCCTCGATCGCCTCGGCGATCTCCCGAGCCCTTCTTATGGCATTGGCCAGAGCGCCGAAGACAGATTCGACGGCTTCTTCACTGAGATCGCGCAGCGTGCGCGGGCCCGCCGGCCGGCGGGCCCTTCGAACCGCCCGCAACACGCGCGCCTCTTCGAGCAGCAGTGGCAGGCAGCGGATGGACAATGCGATGGCTCCGACTAGCTCGTCAACCGGTAAGCGAAAGCGCCGAAGAGGACCGAGCAGCTTGCCTAGCGCCGGCGACAGATCGGCAAGCGGTGTCGTCCAACCAAGCAGGGCGGCTGCGCCGAGGACGTCGACCCCCACCATCGTGAAGCGCCCGAAGTTGTCGAGGCCGCCCAAGCCGATCTTCAAAGAGCCGAGGTGAACCTTCGGCGCACCACCTGCCACGAGGGCGAGAACGGCCCCGACCACGAGAACACCACCGAGCCACCAGGGGATCCTCGGGCTGATGCCTTTCGGCAGACGCGCAGCGAGGAAAGCCGCGAGCAACAAAACACCCATGATCCCGATCGAGCGCCATGAGGGCCAGAGCAACAGGCCGATCGAAAGGACACCCAGACTGACGAGCTTTGTCCCCGCCCACATGGTGTGCAGTGGGCTCGAGCCGGGCACAAAGCGAACGACGTGGACCTCGCCCAGGCGAAGGCCTCGCGCTTGCCGGCGAGAGGTGCCGGCGTCCGTGCCAAACAGGCGAGAGGATCCTGCGCCGGTCGCAGTCATGGACCGCCCTCGATTCTGCGCTCGGCGACGACATGGCCGGCTTCGATCGTGACGACGCGGTCACCGAGCAGCTCGGCGTTGTCGAGGTCGTGGGAGACGACAAGAGTAGACATGTCGCGTTCGTGGCGAAGCCGGGCAAGGACTGTCGCCAAACCTGCCCTTGCCTCGTCGTCGAGTCCTGCATAGGGCTCGTCGAGCACGAGCAGCACGGGGTCACGAACGAGCAGCCCGGCCAAAGCGACACGCCTCTGCTCGCCGCCGGAAAGCTCGTCGACGCGCCTCTCGCCCATAGCCGCTTGGTCCAGCCCGACCGCCTGCAGGGCTGCGGCCGCCCGAGCCTGGTCTGCGCCGTAGGCGACGTCGGCCAGCACGGTTGGGCGGATCAGTTGGAGGCGGGCGTGTTGGAACGAGATCCCGACAGCCCCGGTGCCGGCGACAACGCCTTTGCCATCGAGCAACACCTCGCCCTCAGTCGGCACGAGTAAGCCTGCAAGAAGCCAAGCGAGCGTCGACTTGCCCGAGCCGTTGTCGCCCGTCACGACGATTCCCTCGCCCCTCGTCAAGTCGAGATCGACCCCCAAAAGGGCGCGACGAGCCCACGGCGTGCCGTTGGCGTAGACGTAACCGAGGTCCCGGACCCTGAGCAAAGATCGCTGGGGTGGCCGGGCCCACTCGGGCACGCGCGAGTCGACGCCGATCCCCGGCGAAGCCGGGGGGCGCGACGGCTCCGCTTGCGCCAGATGAGACCCAGACACCGCCGAAGATCCGAGACGGGGCGGGGGGGTCACCAGGCGGCCTCCCAGCATCAAGATGGTGCTGCCGGCCCTGGCCGCTTCGGCGTCTCGGTGGGTGACATGGATCACCGTGATTCCCGAGGCGGCGAGGGATTCGAGTAGGGCAACGACCTCGGCACGTCCCGGGCCGTCGATCATTGCGGTCGCCTCGTCGGATATGAACAGCTTCGGCTGGCGCGCCAAGCCGGCGGCAATGGCGAGGCGCTGCAGCTCACCGCCCGACAAGCCGGAGGTTTCTCGTTCCTCGAAGCCGGCGAGACCGACCCGGCTCAAAAGTGCCGGGACATCGGGGTGCTCCGCCGGCGGGAGGCCCCAAACGACATCGTCGCGGGCACGTACCCCGAGCACCTGACTCTCGGGGCGCTGGAAGATCATCGACGTGCCCCCCGGGACTCCGAAGCCAGGATCGCCCGCTCTCTTCAATGCGCCAAGAGACGGCGAAAGACGCCCCGCTATGAGGCGGACGAGAGTCGACTTGCCTGAGCCGTTCGGTCCCACGACGGCCAGGAACGAGCCCTTGTCGACAGTGAGCGATACTTCCGCCACCGCCCAGGCGAGGCTCCCGGGGTACTGGTAAGAGACCCTCTCCAAGGCGATCGGTACCGGTGCCCGGTCCACATTGGCCCCGTCCGCCCTCCCGGTTTCGCCGTCTCGCCAAACAGGCATCTCGGCCGGCGTCGGTTGGTCCTTCTCCAGGCGCACGAGCAGAGGCCAGAGGTAGCGGGCACAAAGCGCAGCGGCCAGAAGGACAGCGACAAGCTCGATCAACGGCACCGTCAGCCACCAGTGCACGGTCACCCAGTTAAGGGTCCGGTCACCCGAAGACGCGAGAGAGTGGAGCCCGGCTAGATCGAGCACGGCGCGCACGTCTCGCCACAAGATCTGCACCTGAGCGAATGCCAGACGGCGCAACCCCGGCGAAAGCGCCTCTGTCACGAGCGAGATGACGGCCATGGGAATTGCGGTCGTGACCGCGGCCATAAGGACCGCCGCGCCCGGGTTCCATCGGCGACGGTAGGCGGTCCCGACAGCCAGGCCCAACGTTCCGGCAACCGCTGTTTGTAGGACGATCCCCACGCCACCGACGAGGAAGGAGACCGAGCTCGCGGCGAGCATCGCCACGACCGCCGTACGGGCGCGCTGGCGAGCAGCAAGGGCGGCGAAGGGGACTACCGCCAGGCCTTGGAAGGCGGCCCCGACGAGAGGAATGAACCATCCCAGCACCTCGAGGACGAGCGCCAGGTCACCGAGGACGGCGGCTTCTGCGAGCTCGGACGGCCCGAGTGCCCCGCGCAGTTCGTGGCGGGCGACCTGAGCGGCCCGAGAATGCCCTGTGCGCTCAGAACGCTCGCTGTCATCTTGCCGCGTGGGATCGAAAGGGGCCTCGAGAAAAGGGGCACCGCTGGGCTGAGACGGATCTCCGGCCATGACCTCTCCCATCGCCTTCAGGCTTGCAGGTCCAAAGGGTGCCGAGTGTGCACCTTGCCAGCTACGCTCAGCGGACAAGCCCGGATGGCGGAATGGCAGACGCGGCGGCCTCAAAAGCCGTTGTCCGAGAGGGCGTGCGGGTTCAAGTCCCGCTCCGGGCACGCCGATCCCCTGGTCATCAAGGATCGGCCGGGTTCTCAGTGCTCAAATTGGTCGGAATAGGACCCTAGGTACGTGCGGCGAGCAACGACTCTACCCGTCGCACAAACATGCGGTTCGCCGCCGTTTGAACAATGCCTCAAGCCTTGCCAGCCTCCGAAACTGCCCGCGCCATCACCTTTGTGATCGCCCCAGTTGCCCAGCTGGGGTTGAACGGAGAGCTCAGGTTGATGAACGACATCGATACCTCCACCGCGCCCTTAACATAGAAGTACTCGTCGTCATACAACTTGCCCGGAAGAAGCCCGCCGTGCTCAACGAAGCGGATGCGCACGCCCCCGCCGCCCGCGCCGTGGTGCGGAGCGGCCAGGTAGCTCGCGGTGCCCTTGATGCCCTTGCCAGCTCCCTCGAGACTGCTGTCGCCGACCAGTTGAGTCGTCAGGCAGGAAAGAGCGCCACTGCGCCCAATCGTGGCTAGGTCAGCCAAAGCACCAGAAGCCTTCGACATGATTACGACCTCCGAGCTGGCGCTCGGCAGCTGGATTAGCGGAGAAGCCTTGTTGTAGAACGTCGGTGAGGAGATATCGGCGAGAACCACTCCCCCGCTCTTGCCTGTGGTGCCGAACGGGTCCGGGCTCACCCGCCCAACCTTGTCCAAGCAGGCAAGGGTCTTGGCGGCAAGGGCCGCGACTGCGGCCGATGAGTGCCCAGCGGGCGCGGCCTTCCACTTCATGGCGGTGGACAAGTCCGTCACCTTCAAGTTGATCACTTGGGCCACTGCGACCGTCGACGATGCCTTGGCGGAGGACACTGGCAGCTTCGCGAGAGTTGGGAAAGCGAGAACTGCTCCTGCGCCCAAAAGAGCGAGCGACCCGGACAAACTGCGATGGAAACGTTGAGCCATGATTTCGAATATAGGACCAGCGCTGCTCATAAAGCGCTGATGGCCTAGCCGGCTTCGCCCCCCGGGAAGCAAACGGTGCCCTTTGGCGTGAACCAAGCCATGACCTCGACAGCGAGACGGCCGGCGCGAACGGCCGGGTCCGACTCGGCAAGCCGTCGGGCCTCTTCAAGCGAGCCCACTTGGTATAAGCAGATCCCCCGCAAGTGCTCGTCCGGCTGCGAGTCGAGCGGTCCAGCCACTTTTAAGCGGCCGGCGTCTTTCATCGCGGCCAGGTGCCCGAGATGCTGGCTCTGCAGGCGATCGGCCAGATCTGGGTCGATTGGCGGACGATGCTCGGGCCAGCGCAGTACCACGAGCTCATAGACGTCGAACTCGCTTGGCGGCTCGGCGGTAGGAGGTTCGCTTGAGCCTTCGGGCGTCATGGGCGCAGCGCCTTCAGCT
>Ga0302320_10008568_pt1 | contig 22192 bp, 15 predicted proteins | sample Bog_T0_3_FD_202130 | JGI IMG/M metagenome (GOLD analysis project Ga0302320, IMG submission 202130) | Peat permafrost microbial communities from Stordalen Mire near Abisko, Sweden - Bog_T0_3 | ecosystem: Environmental > Terrestrial > Soil > Wetlands > Peat | place: Sweden: Abisko, Stordalen Mire...
CGCTCACTCGGTCCCTTTGGCGATCCGTCCCAGCGGACGCTCGACCTCGCCTACATCAACAGCAAGTTCGAGACCGGCGTCCGCAGCCCGCTCGATGACGTTATCCTGCACCAGCCTCCGCCGAAGATCGACGATTACACCAAATGCGACGAGATCCCCTTCGACTTCGAGCGCAGGCGGCTCTCCGTGGTGGTAGAGCGGCAGTCGCAGCGAATTCTCATCACCAAGGGCGCGCCCGAAGGCATCTTCCCACTGCTCTCCGGTTACGAGCTTGATGGCAAAGTAGTGCCCATCGGCGACGATGCAGCCAAGCGCGTGCAACAGGCCGGCAAGGACCTGAATAACCAGGGATTCCGCTCGCTGGCCGTGGCCTACGTCGAAGTTCCTGCATGCGCGAACTATGCGGTAGCGGACGAGCGCAATCTGATCCTGGTGGGCTTCCTGACCTTTGCCGACGAGCCGCTGCCGGACGCCGCCCAGGTTGTCGGCTCGCTCAAGCAGGATGGCGTTGAGATCAAGGTGATCTCCGGCGACAACGACCTCGTCACCGGCCACGTCTGCACCGAGGTGGGAGTCGACCCGGGAAAGATCGTCACCGGCGATGACCTGGACCGGATGACCGACCCGGCGCTGTCGCATGTTATCGAGCAGACGCGGGTCTTCGCGCGCATCTCCCCGGCGCAGAAGAACCGGATTCTGATGGCCCTCAAACACAACGGCCACGCCGTGGGGTTCATGGGCGACGGCGTCAATGATGCCCCATCGCTGCACGCGGCCGATGTCGGCATCTCCGTGTCCAGCGCTGTCGACGTGGCCCGCGAAGTTGCCGACGTGATTCTGGTTCAGCCCGGCCTTCGCGTCCTCCACGACGGCATCATCGAAGGGCGAAAAGCCTTCGGCAACGTCATGAAGTATCTGCTGATGGGCACGAGTTCGAACTTTGGCAATGTATTCAGCATGGCAGGGGCTTCGGTCTTCCTGCCCTTCCTGCCCATGCTACCCACGCAAATTCTGCTCAACAACCTGCTTTACGACCTCGCCCAACTCACCATTCCCACGGACAATGTTGACGACACTTACCTGCAAAAACCTCAGCGCTGGAATATGAGCCTGATCCGCAATTTCATGGTGTTCATCGGGCCCATCAGCTCCATCTTCGACTTTCTCACCTTCTATGTGCTAATGCATTTCTTCCACGCCAGCGAGGCCCAGTTTCATACCGGCTGGTTTGTCGAATCGCTCGCGACCCAGACGCTGGTGATCTTTGTCATCCGCACAGCGAAGAACCCGTTTCGCAGCCGCCCCAGCGGTCCCTTGCTGGCAAGCTGCCTTGCCGCGGTCGCCGTCGGGATTTACCTGCCGTTCAGCCCGCTGGCAAAGATGCTCGGCTTCGCGCCCCTGCCGCTCAGCTATTTCGCCTTCGTGGCTGTTGCCACCCTGGCCTACCTCTTCCTGGTGGAAATTGGGAAGCGGATCCTTTTCCGCGAGGCATCCCGCAACAGCGCAACTCGGGCCGCCTGATCGCAGTCAGAGCTACTGCTTCAGAAGCTGGTCGTAATAAGACGGCTCCTGCTTGCGTGTCTCTTGTCCGCGCGCCACAAACGTGATGCCCATGCCCACCGTGTCGGTATGCAGGCGCAAGCTTCGGTTGTAGTACCCCTGCAGGGTCAGGTGACGGGACAGCGGCACAGACAGTGCGCTGGTGAATCCGTTATCTTCACTGACGCTGCGGCCGGAGACGACGGTGCGGTCGCCCGGCCCCGGCAACGCCGTATAAATCTTGCTGTCGCCCAGTGGGAGTTGTTCGTAAGCCACCGATTGAAACGAACTGCGGTATGGCAACGCCAGCATCAACCCCAACTGGAAGTGGGCGAGATAGCCGAGCGATGTGTAGTTGCGGGTTACAAATCGATTGAAGAGACTGGTTGAGTCGCCGCTGCCCAGATCGAGCAGCATCGCGGAGCGAGGAAGCCACAGTGCAGTGTGGCTATCCACGTCAAAAGTCACCCGGCCCGTGCTCAGGCCATCGTTGGAGTCGCCGCTCGGCAATGTCAGCGAAGGCGTAAGCGTCTCGCTGATGCGCTTCTGCGCAAAGCTTGCGTGCGCCGCCAGAAAGATGTCTCCGGGATCGAAGGTGTGCGCGGATAATTGTGACGTTGTGATTACTGGTGGCGGCGGAGGCTGTCCTGGACGAGCGGGCGGTGGCTGGGTGGTTGTCTGGACCTCGGCAAGGCGATAGAGATAGACCGGCATACTCAGGTCCATCGAATAATGCGGCGAAAAATTGTAGGCGATCGCCGGTGTGACCAGCGTGTACCAGCCTACGGCCGAATCGTGGACCGAAGTGAGAGTGACGCCTGCGTTGACTTTGCGCAGATGGTAAGAAAGCCCCGAAACCCTGGGTGCCTCAGCCAGAACGCTGGGAAGTTCGGGGTCTGCCTGGGACCGCTGGACCGTCTGCGCGGCGCCCGTGCAACGGAGCAGCAACAGCACAACGAGGATGGATCGGGTTTGCACGCGGGCTCAGGACATTTTAGAGCCGTTCTTCCTGTTCTGGGTACCTGATGTTTTCTAGGAGTGCCGCGCATTCGGACTTACGCGATCTGCTCCGCCAGCAGCACACCCCAATGAAAGCCAGCGCCGAAGGCCGCTAGCACGATAGGCCCGGCGATTGCCTTCGCATCCGCACGCCGCCACTCCGCTGCGGCGATCAACAGCGATGCGGAGGAGGTATTGCCGTAGCATTCGATGTTCGAGAAGAAGCGCTCGTCGGGAACCTTCAGGGTCGAGGCCACCTTGCGCAGCAGGTTGGCGTTTGCCTGGTGCATCAGGTACACCCCAACGTCCGCAGGAGAGATGCCGTGCTTGTTCAGCAGATCCCCGATGGCGCGGGGAAGCTTGCGCGATGCATGCATAATCACTGCCAGGCCGTTCATCTGCAGGGTGCCGGAACTTGGCAGGTACAGCGACCCGGCGGAGTTGCCGTCCGTATAGAGCGCAAAGTCGACGATGCGCGCAAAGCCGGACTCCCGGCTCACCAGGCAGGCGCCCGCTCCGTCGCCAAACAGGATGGCCGTGTCGGGGTCGGCGTCCGAGATGCGGCGCGACATGATCTCCGAGGCGACCACCAGGACGTTGCCATAGCGCGGCGCCATGTCGTTCGCCAGCGCAATGCCGGTCAACGACCCGACGCTTGCCATGGGCAGGTCAATCGCCGGCGTGGATGTCAGGCCCAGCCTTGCTGCCAGCTCCGACGCCGGCCCGGGAAAGCATCGCTCGCCGGAGCCGGTTGCGAACAGAATCAGGCCCACCTCCTGCGCGCTCAGGCCTGAGTTGGCGAGGCAATCCGACGCAGCCGCCAGGCCAAGATCGGCGACCGTGACGCCTGCTGCCGCGTACCGCCGTTCGCGGATGCCCGTCTTCTCCTCAATCTCCGCAGCGTCCCTGCCCGTGCGTGCGGCCAGCGCTTCATTGTCTACCCGCTCGGCAGGCAGGGCGCACCCGAACGAACGAAGGTAGGGCATATCAGCCTGCCCGCTTGTCCAGATAAGCTTCGATCTTGGCCACAGAATCGAATCGTTCCGGTACTAGGTCGGTGTCCGGAATTGTGATCCTAAACTCCTGCTCCAGCCCGGTCACCAAGTCGGGAAGGGTGAAGGAATCGAGCGCCCCCGACCCGAACAGCGATTCGTCCGGCGCCGGGTCGGTCGCCAGATCCGCGACCGCATGAATCACCTTGAGAATGCCTGCCTGCTTGCTCATTTTGTTCCGCTTTCAGCCATCGTGGATAACCCCTGGTCCGCCTCGTACTGATGAACGATATCCAAAAACAACGCGCCCGCCAACTCCGTATATCCCTCTTCGGTAAAGTGGGTGTGGTCGGCCTGCGCCCAATCCACCGACACCCACTCGCGCATCGATCCGAAGCCACCCATCCGGCTGCGCAGGTCCCAGTAGGCGCATCCCAGCTCCGCGCAGATGCTGCGCTGCGCCTCAACGATCCGGTCCACCCCGGCGAAGGGCACCCACCCCTTGCGCCCCGCGCGCAACTCGCGGTCCGGAGGCCCAATCACCAGAATGGCCGCCTTCGGAGCCAGCCTGTGGCAGCGCTCAATCAGCTGGCGGAACATCGCCGCGTAGCTCTCCTCGCTCCAGGTATGGTCGCTGGCCTCGTTGGTGCCGTACGCCAGCACAATCAAGCCGGGATTGACCTGTTCCATGTAGGCCTGCTGCAGCGCCTCGTCCCAGCGCAGAAAGACCGACGCCTCCGCTCCGTTCAGGCCGATCGCCTCGTAGGTCACGCCGGAAGCGTTTTCCGTCGTCAAGCCCAGCAGCCGCACCGGCGCGTAGTCGGTCGTTCGCACCTCGAAGTGGTGCGGCCCCGCTTCGACCGGCGAATCGAAGTGTCCGGCTGCGATCGGCCCGTCCGTCGACAGGGAAGTCAGCAGTTGTTCGCCATCGTAGATCTCAATCGGGCCGCCGCCGGGCTGGGTCAGATACTGCACCTCCAGCGACGTGGCATCCGCGTCCAGTGATACCCAGCTTCCCGCCTGCTCCGTACTCAGGCTCACCCCGCCTAACCCCACCAGCGCGTCGTCTCCCAGCTCTCGAAACCGGGTTCCCTCAATCGTCCAGTCAATCGATTGGGCGCGCTTGGTGCCGTGAATCCGGTACCCTGCAAACGGATAGCCCGCGTAGGAAAACCCGGCTCCGCCATCGCCCCATTTCGTCTGGAAGAGCGTTCGCAACGCCCCCGTAAACATGTCCGCCGCCGTGTGCGAGTCGCCAAACTGCAGCACCCGCACCAACTGGCCCTTGGGGTCGGCTTCCAACTGGTGCAGTTGGTCGAAGAACGGCCGCAGCGACGCAGCGTTTTCAATTCCCACCGGTGGATTCGCCAGGTTCTCGTTGATCTGGTCCATCGTCTCCTGGCGCGTCGCCTGCCGCTTCGCCGGCGGCACAGCAGTCGCATAGGGACTTGTCGGACGCGCCGCCAGATGGATCGTTGGGCGGGTCTTCGCAACCACCACCTTCGCAGTGGCCATCTTCGCGGTAGCCGCTTTTGTCCCACCTAACTTGGTGGCAGGTCTCTTCGCTGTGGCGGCATGCTTCGCCGCCGGACTCTTCGCTCCAGTCCTGCGCCTGCCGCGCGCCGGCATCTTTGCCGTCGGAAGCCGCTTCACGGGCGCTGCGGTCTTTGGTCGCGTAGCAACCGGCGGAGTCTGCGCCACGGCACCCTGGCCGAGCAGCAGAGAGAACCCAAGCAGTGCCCGCAAGGCGCGTCGATAAACCATCTAGCGCGCTCCTTTGGGCTTTTCAGCCGTTCCGTCTGGACGCAGCGTTCCGGCCAGAGCCCCTGCGGACACGTTCCCGCCAGCTTGTCCCGCCGCGGGACGATGCAGATATCGCTCGTACCCAGTCAGTAGTTGTCCAGTCAGCAACCGGGCCACAATGCGAGCGCCCTGGGGAGTCGGATGGATCAGGTCCGCGGCCACCATGCGCGGCTGTCGGCTGTACCATGCGGCCATTGTGCCATCCCCTCCCATCGCGTCATACGTGTCGAAGAAGCCGCATCCCAGCTCACCCGCCACGCGCCGCTGGATCGCGACAATCTTGGGGATTGCGGGCATCGTGACGATGACCTCCCCATCTCCCTTGGCTCCGCGGTCCATCGGGCTCATCACCAGAATCGATGCCTCGGGCAGGGCCGCGCGGACACGCGCGATGGCACGCCGCAACTCGCCCTCGTACAGCTTGTCGACGTATGCAGGAAAGCTGCTTTCGTTCGTCCCATAGTTGATGATAACCAGATCGGGGTTCCGGTGTTGCAGCGCATCCGACCAGTTCTCCGGATCGAACGCCCGCGACATCACCGTGGTCGAAGCCCCATTCAACCCAATGCTGTCATACGTCAGGCCGCGGGTCCCGTTGGCAAACGCAACCCCGAACACCTCCACCGGCCCGCCTGCGACCCGCAGTTGCACCAGCTTCGTGCCTGCGGGCAGCGCTACCGAGGCCGCTCCATTCTTCTTCACGTCTCCGGCCGTGCTCACCGACCCCACCACCGTGCCGTTGGCCGATACCTCGAGCCTGCCCCCCCCCGCCTGCTGCAGATACTCGACCTCCACCAGAGTTGAGTCTCCCCCATCCAGATGGATCGTCGTTGCCGCCCCCACCTGCCCGGCAAACAACACCCCGCCCAGCCCATAAGTCCCCTCGCGCATCGATCCCACCGCCGTATTGATCTTCCAGCCGGTGCCCGAGACGTCGACCCCCCGGTGCCCATACCAGGCCCACGGCTTGGCCACCAGCACAAATCCCGGTCCCCCATCGCCAAACCGCTCCTGCAGCATCTCCCGGGCGTCGGCGGTAATCAGGTCTGCGGTGGTGGGCGAATCGCCGTAATGCACAATCCGCACGGGCCGATTGCGCCGTCCGCTGGCCAGGTCGCGCAGCGCCGCATAGAAGTGATCGAGCACCCCCGCCTGATCGAACAGAAATTCGGTCTTCTGGGTCAGGCCTGCGGCCGAGGCAGTGGTCCAGCCCGGCGATTCGGGGTCGGGAACCGCCAGTGCTGGAATCTCGGATGGCACCGGAATCCGAATCACGGGAACAAACGATGCGCGGTCGAAGCGAAACTCTACCGCCGGTCGCAGGCTGGCCAGGTCCAGTCCCCGCTTGGGGAAGGCTTGATGGACGCCAAGCAGGATCGTCGCGAAGGTCGCGGCAGCCAGCATCGTAGAGGTGGGAAACTTCGTCATCGGCGTCAGAAATTGCTGTAAACAAAGGGGGTCGCCCCGCGGCCCGACAGAAACTCAATCAGAAGCACAACCGCCGCCAGCGCCGCGCCCTGCACCACGAAGTGGGCCTCGCCAAAGGCCTCGACCGTCCGATCGAACCACTCCGTGGGGATCGAATGGGCAGCCACTCCGGCAGCCATCACCCCCACCATGGCCCAGGTGATGTTATTGACTGAGAAGGACATAGAGCCAAGCCGCCCCAGCACCTCCAGCGCCGTCCGGATATCCGGAGCGCGGAAGAACACCCAGGTCAGGCACACATAGTTAAAGGTGAAGAAGATGCTGGCCCACCTCCTTAGCCTCGTCGGCGTCCGCCTGCCCCGCCAGATCTGGTAGATGCGCAGCCCTCCCAGCGCCACTCCATGCAGCAGGCCCCAGACCACAAAAGTCCAGCCGATTCCGTGCCATAGCCCGCCCAGCAGCATCACGATGATGGGATAGAAGTAGCCCGCCTCCTTCCACCGGGCAGCGTTCGGCAGCGAATAGTACAGATAGTCGCGCAGCCAATGGGAGAACGTAATGTGCCAGCGCTTCCAGAAGTCCGCAATCGACACCGACCAGTAGGGCCGGTTGAAGTTGTCGGGCAGCGCCAGTCCCAGCAACTGGCTTACTCCCATCGCAATGTCCGTGTATCCCGAGAAATCGAAGTAAATCTGGAGCGCGTACCCATATACCCCAAACAGCACCTCGGCGCCGCTATACAGCTTGGGCGTATCGAAGACCCGGTTGACGACATTCTCCGACAGGAAGTCCGCGATCAGCAGCTTCTTCAGCAGCCCGGACGCAATCAGCAGGAACGCCCGCCCGCCCTGGCTGCGGGTCAGCGAAAACGGTTGCTGCATCTGCCGGATCAGGTCGGAGATGCGGTTGATCGGTCCGGCCACAATCACCGTGAACAAGGACGCCGCCGTCAGGTGCGCCAGGTAGCTTCGCGCCCCCTCCCGCGTGCCGCGATACAGGTCGATGGTGTACGTCAGCGATTGAAAGCAATAGAACGAAAGGCTGAGCGGGAAGACCCATTCATACAGGCCGCCCAGCGCGAGCGGCAGGCACTTGGTCGTCGTCAGCAGCCCCAGATTCACCAGCAAGCTTATGGAAACAAGCAGCTTGCGCCTGCGCGTCTGTCCTCCGTCCGGAGCTCGCGGGGTCCCCTGCAACCCCAGCCCCACCAGAAAGTCGATGCTCGCCGCTGCCAGCAGGATCGCCGGATAGAACCAGGCAAACCGCGCCAGGAAGTAGAAGTTCGCCAGCAGCAGGACAACCAGCCGCCAGGTCTTCCACCGGTAGCACAGCCAGTACAGCAGCACCGCGCACGCTGAGAATCCGAAGGCCGCCGGGCTGAGAGGGAGCATGGAGAAATCTCCATCTGCTTGAAATGAAATAGGAAAGGGCGTTGGATTCGGCTTCCCGGGAAACCGTCCGGCGCGCTCCGCGACACGCTGCGCCGGCGGCGATTTCGGAAGATAGCTGGGCCACTCTTTGCGTCTTTCCAGACTCATAGTTACATGCGTTGGTTTGCACCGGTTGAAGAACGGAAAAACAGAAAAAAATGTACCTCGGAAACTAATAGACACGCTTGTTCCAACGTGCCCGCTTTCACTTTTGTTTTGTGTCTCTTGTCATTCACCACCGGCCATTCGGACGGCGCAGCCACACGGTGCGAACCGCCTCCGGCAGGTTGACAATCGCGCCGGACTATGAGCCTCAAAGGGCAGATAAATGTGGCCAAATCGCCCGTTATCCCCTCGCTTTTCCTATACTTAAGGTATGGCTATGTCACTCGGATTCAACCGTGCTCTCACCCTGAAAGGAATCTCCAGGCCCGCCTTCGTTTTGGCGGTCCTGTTGGTCTCTTCGGCGATTGCAAGCGATACTGCCACTCCGGCGATGTCCCTCCCCACCCCGCCCACCCAGCAGGTCCTTCCAGAGGAGGTGGTGGCTCCGGTAGTCGCGAAGATTACCACCCTCACCCGCATTAAGAGCGGTCTGGCCAGCTGGTACGGCCAGGTGCTCCAGAACCACCTCACCGCCAGCGGCCGCCGGTTCAATATGTATGAGCTCACCGCTGCCCACCGCGACCTCCCCTTCGGCAGCAAGGTCAAAGTCACGGATCTGCGCAACCACCGGAGCGTCGTCGTCACCATCACCGACCGCGGCGTCCTCTACGACGACCGGATCATCGACCTGTCCTATGGTGCCGCCCGGCAGCTCCAGATGGTCAAGTCGGGTGTCGACCCGGTCACGCTCGACATCCTGTCGGTCAAAGGCGTCTCGCTCGCCATGCGCTAAAACCCGGAACCCACCCTCCGGCCCCCGTCCCGCCATCCCCCAGCCCGCCGAGGCCCGCCTACCCAGGCGGCCATCCCCGGCTGCTTGCCCGAAATCCACCCGGCTACTGAACTTCGCTGAAGGCCGCATAGCTGTGGGGCTGGATCGCGATCTGGAAGCTCATCCGCGCTGGGCCTGCGCTCTGCCGCCCCCGGCGTGGCGCCACCGCCTCTCCGGCGACGCCTGCGCCGGTCTCCATATCGACGATCTTGGTAATCCCGTCCGTGATGGCAACCGTGACCGTCACCGGGTGGTCCAGATACGACTCCACCACGAACGTGCGGTTGTCATAGGCAAACAGGCTTACCTTGTTCGGCCCCTCCAGGCGGACGGGGAAGTCCCCCATCACCGCTTCCTTCAGCGCGGACACGACGCTGGCCGGATACAGATAAAGATCGTTGAAGTTATCCGGAACCGTAAGAACGTAGATCGTTCCCTTGGAATAGTGGTCCGAGAGCAAAATCGGAAAGCTGTTGCCGCTGGCGTCCGCGCTGATGATCGGAACCGAGTCATTCGTGATGTAGTCGATCTCCGGGATCAGGACTCCGGGGCTATTTGTGGCCTCCTCGGCCGGCCCCCGATACCCACCGGAATAGTGGGCCACCGTCACCTTGCGCGAGGTATAGCGGAGACTCACCAGGTCCTCCAGTCCGCGATCCTGAAGCACGCGCACCAGCCCCGAGGTCATCATCACGTTCTTTCCCGCCTGCAGGTGCGCTTTGACCTTCGCCAGCAGTTGCGGATCGCCCGCAGCCTCCTCGGTCAGCAGGACCAGCTTCGCCTCGGTCGGAAACGTAGCCACCATCTCCACCGGAATCCCCATCATCCCAAAGTAATTCTGCAGGAAGTCTTCTCCCGGCGAGTTATACGGTCTATAGCTGGCGATGCCGATCGGATTGCCCAGCTTCCCGATAATTGGATCGATCTCATTCAATGCGTAGCCGGCGACACCGGCCATCGTGGGGGCCTTCCCAGGGTTGGACTTCGCGTAGCCATCCACCATCTGCTGATAATCGAAGCTGGTGTGAGCGCTGTTCCACGCCTGCCTTTGCCCCGGCGTAGCCGGATTCAGCAGCTCGGTCCACTTGAACAGCATCATGGTCGGCGCCTTGGCCAGCATCGTGTCCCATAGCTGCTCCGCATAGCGATCGGCATAGCGCAGCCCGCCCGTATCCACCCAGCCGCCCCCGTTCCTGCCCGGGGCAATATTCTCCAGGTAGCGGAAGATCTCGTAGCTCTCGTACTGCTGCAGGTGCTGCGAGGTCGCATCCGGCTCGCGCGTCTCATTCCCGGTCCAGATGCCGTCGAAGATCTTCGGCTCATTCTTCAGGTCGTAGCCGTTGCCCTTGAAGTGCTCATACCAGTTCGGAAACTTGATGATCACCTTCACCTTCGGATTCACCTGCTTGGCGGGTCCCACGATCAGCTCCTGCGAAGCCTTGTCCATCAGGTCGACGCGGAAATCGTCCCAGCTTCTGCTTCCCTTGGCGGCAATATCCGAGTCATTTTTGGTGTTATTGAAATAAAAATCGTCCAGTATCACTTCGTCGAAGTGGCGCGCCGTCATCTGGGAGAGCTTTCTGACGATATCGCGGTCTTTGGGATCGGTGTAGCAGAAGGATTGGAAGTTGTTCGACTCCATCACCGTCAACCCGATCCCGCCGGCCACCTCCACCCCGTGCCCGGCGAAGAACGCCTTCACCTGTTCCAGCAACGCCTCGTCCGCGGTCCGCCCGCTCCGGTAAGTCTCCAGGTAGACCTTGTCCACCTTCACCTGGCCGCTGATCGTCTCCCAGGTGCTTTGCAGATAAGCAGGATCTTTCATCTGCTCAACCACATACTCCGGAACATAAACAGCCGTCTGGAAGTTTCTAAATCCATGCCCGGCTGGCGCAGCTGCCGTCGCAAATCCGCAGGAGAGAAGACACACGCAGAGGAGTGCCGTCCTCCATCGAAAATTCCACATAGAAAATCCCCTAACTCGCTGCGGTCGGATGGCCGGCCCATCGCGAGTTCAGCGTCAACCTATATGCATTCGTCTGTGCGGCACCCACTATAAATGCCAGGCAGACAACTCGCTAGTCAGCACGCCGCCGACGCCCGGCTCGTGCCGCTTTCCAGCTGCAACCTTACGGTGATATATTTCACCGGCTGGCTTCACTGCGTCTGTCGAGCCTCAATCCGGGCCAAATGGGTCTTAGCCGACCCCAGTTGTCTCCATCGTCCTCAAGAGGAGTCCCCCATGCTGCGTCTTACAGGCATCGCACTTTTGATCGGTCCGCTCTTGATGGCAGACGCACTCGCTGCCCAGACTCCGCCCGCTGCCGCGCCAGCCCCCGCTGTGGCGACGGCCGCCCCGCGTGTCCGTCCCCCGAACCCCACCCGCGACCCCAGTGCGCCGGGCATGGTCAAGGCCACCGAGCTGCCCGACGGCGCCGTCCCGTCCTCTACCGCCGACGGCAACTACATCATCGGCCCCACCCACAACCGCGCTTCGGAGTTCACGGTCCAGCCCGGCGTGCCCCAGGGAACGCTCTACGAGTTCACCATGAGCTCGGCGGACAGCAAGTTCTACCCCGGCATCGCCCGCGACGAAAACACCCCCGGCGCGCCCGATCCCAATTCCAATTCCAATTCCAACGATCCGTCCAGAAGGATCGTCACCAGCCACCCCGCCCCGTACACCCGGCACGTCGCCGTCTACGTGCCCAAGCAATACGTCCCCGGTACCGCCGCGCCCTTCATCGTCGGGGCCGACGGGGTCGACCGTACCTGGCCCACCCTGTTCGACAACATGATCGCCGCGCACCGCCTGCCGGTGATGATCGGCATCTTCATCGGCAACGGCGGCGGCGACGGCCAGGGCAGCGAGCGCGGCCTGGAATACGACACCATGTCCGGCAAATACGCCGAGTTCGAAGAGCAGGAAGTGCTCCCCCTGGTCGAGAAGCAGTACAACGTCAAGCTGACCAAAGATCCCGATGGCCGCGCCACCATGGGCGCCAGCTCCGGCGGCTCGGCGGCGATGATCATGGCCTGGGTTCACCCGGAGCTCTACCACCGCGTCCTCACTGTCTCCGGCACCTTCGTCAACCAGCAGTGGCCGCACAGCGACGCAGCCCCGCACGGCGCGTGGGAGTTGCACGAGCACCTCATCCCCAACAGCCCCGCCAAGCCCCTGCGCATCTGGATGGAGGTTGGCGATAAGGACAACTACAGCCAGAGCGACAACATGCACGACTGGGTCGCCGCCAACGAGAACATGGCCAAGGTGCTCACCGCCAAGGGCTACCATTATCAGTTCGTCTTCGCCCGCAACGCCGGCCACACCGACCGCGCCGTACGGGCGGAGATCCTGCCCGAGGCCCTCGAATACATCTGGCAGGGCTATCCCATCGCCGGAAAGAAGTGAGCGAACTCCCTTTGCCGCCGACTGCTGCGCTACACCTTGCTATGCCTTATGGTCCCACTCCTTGCGGTAGGGCATGTCCACATAGCTGTTGGCGATCTCGTCGTTCGTGAACTTCATCGCCTTGGCGTCCCACAGCAGCACCTTGGAGCTGCGCCAGTAGCGTGGCGCATTCGCGGCCGTAGCCGGTGGCGCGGGCGCGTCCGGCACATGCACATGGCCGTCGTTTGACGCGGGCACCCACACCACCGCCGAATCCGACCGGCTGTTCTGCCCGTACCCCGCACCGCTGCGCGCACCGGGCGTGCTGTACCGCCGCTCCGTCAGCGTCCCCAGCAGCGCGAACTCGGTCAGCCCGCAGGCATACTCCACCGGCGTCATCGACTTCCTGCCCGCCTTGCACGCGCGGATCCAGTCTGTGTAGTGGTCTGGCCGCTCGCATCGCGCCAAGGTCGGCTCCGGCTGTTTGAAGTCCTTGAAGCGGCTCTCCGGCAGCAGTTGCCCGCCGGGCAGTCCTCTTAGTTGCTGTCCCGGCTTGGGCAAGGTGTGGTCCGGCAGCCACGGGCTTCCCCCATAGAATGCCGACACCAGCACCCCCTCTTCGCCGACGAACATCGCGCCCCGGCCCGGCATTCCCATATCCGGCGGCATACTCAGCGGTCGCGGTGGCTGCAACCCGCCATCGTAGAAGTAGGCCATCATCTCAGAATGCTTGCCCCGTGGCGGAAAGTGCCACTGCACGTAGTTCGCAATGCTGGAGCACTCGCTGTTCTCCACCACCCCTGCCAGCGAAAACGACTGGCAGGCGTCCGCCGCAATCCAGTCCGGCGCTCCCATCTCCAACTCGTCATGAAACACATGCAGCGCGTGGCAGGCTACGTCGCCCACGTTGCCGGTGCCGAAGTCCCACCATGGCCGCCAGTTCCCGTAGTGGTAGATCTTGTGGTACGGCCGCGCCGGCGATGGCCCGCACCACTGGTCCCAGTCCATCCCTGCAGGCGGCGTCTGCGCCTCGGTTGGCCGCGCCAGGCCGCTGGGGCTGTGCGTGCCCGTCCAGAAGTGTACCTCGCGCACCCCGCCAATCGCCCCGCTCAGCAGCAACTCCGTAGTCGCTCGCGCCGGAGAGGTGCAGGCGTCCTGAATGCTGGCCTTGGTCGTCACCTTCGAGGTAAGGCACGCCGCCCTCACCCTCCTCGCCTCGGCAATGGTCCGCGTCATCGGCTTGGCGCAGTAGATGTGCTTGTTCATCGCCAGCCCGGCCAGCACCAGGTGCGAGTGCCAGTGGTCCGGCGTGGCCACAATCAGCGCATCGAAGTTCTTCTCCTCCTTGTCGAACATCTGGCGGAAGTCCCTGTACAGCCTCGCCTTGGGATAGAGCTTGAACGCCGCCGCCGAGTATTCGTGGTCCAGGTCGCACAGCGCGACGATCTCCTCGTCCCTGCAGCCCGCCACATAGTCCTGGCCCACGCCGCCCACGCCCACGCACGCAATCCGCAGCTTCTGGCTCGACTCCGACTGGCCTACAGCTTCCAGATAGCTCGGCACGACCAGCGCCGCCACGCCCCCCGCAATCGCGCTGCGCCGGGTCATCGCGCCTCCGCCCAATTCGTTCGCATTCATCGCAACCTTCCCTTTCCTCAACCGGGCAGGGAGCCGCTGTCCTCGTGCGTCTTACCCCAGCCATGCCGGCACGCGAGACGTTCCGTCTACCCGCGCGGTCGTCTTGAACGGCTCATACAGGCCCGTCATCGCGGCGTCGTGGGTGCGTGCCAGCAGCGCCGCCATCTCGGCCGGCGCCAGCGGCTTGAAGTTCTTGATCGCCGTGAATGCCTGCTCCATGATCTGCGGCGAATCCATGCCTGTAATCACCACCGAAACCTGCTGCGACAGCGCATAATGCAGCGCCTCCAGCGGCTCCACCGTCTTGCTCTGTAGGACGCTCCGGCCGCCAAACACCTTCATCGCCAGCACTCCGATCCCTTGCTCATTCGCCACCGGAATCACTCCTTTGGCAAACGACCGGAAGTGCGCGTCCATCACATTGATCGGCATCTGCACCGTGTCGAAGTGGAAGTTATGCTGCTTCGCAACCTCCAGCATCCGCAGGTGTACGGCGGGGTCCTTGTGGCCGGTAAACCCCATATACCGCAGCTTGCCCGCCTGCTTGGCCTCCATCGCCGCCTCCATCGCGCCGCCAACCGCGAAGATGCGGTCGGGGTCCTCCATCCGGATGATCTCGTGGAACTGCACCAGGTCGATCGTGTCCACCTTCAGCCGGGTCAGCGACTGCTCCAGTTGCTGCTGGTACGACTGCTTGGTGCGGCCGTCGATCTTGGTCATCAGCAGCACCTTGTGGCGATAGCCGTCCTTCAGCGCGTCGCCCATGCGCTCTTCGCTGGCGCCGTCGTTGTAGTCCCAGCTGTTGTCCATAAAATTGATGCCGCGATCGATCGCCGTCCGGATCAGGCGCACGCTGTCCGCCGGGTCAGGCTGCACCCCGATGTGGTAGCCGCCCAGCCCGATCGCCGACACCCGTTCCCCGGTCCGCCCCAACTGGCGATACTGCATCTCGCCGGTGCTCGCCTTCGCCGCCGCTCCCTGCGCCTGTCCCAGCATGTTCGATGTTGTCGCGGCAGCCACTCCGGCCACCGCTGCCGCCTTCAGAAACTCTCTCCGCTGCATAAGCACTCCTTTGGAAGCAAAGATTTGGGCCCATGCCGGCGAGTTCGGCGCAGCTTGCGTCGCAGACGCTCGGAAGCATCCTTTCTTATACCTTAACCGGCCATCGACTTTCCCGGCTGAAGCAGAAATGCAGCATCAAGCTCCCCAATGACCGCCTCCCCGGACGGGTGATTAACAGAATGTTCTTGGAGGATTAACCGGCGTGCAAACAAAACCCTCCCGGCGCATGTTCTCTTCTTCAAAGGCATTAACCAAAAACTAACCCCGCTGAAGGAAACCAAAATGACAGCTCTCTCGACTTCATCCAAGCCTTATCTCAAGGGCCAATCGTTCTCTCTGTTCGCCGGCGCGCTGTTCGCAATGTTCGCCCTCAGCCCCTCCGCCCACGCTGCCAACATCGTCGCCGACTCCGGCTTCGAGTCGGCAGGCGGCGGCAACACCTACTATGCCATGCAGTCCATCGACTCACCCGCCTCGTGGACGGTAACCGAGGGCGATGTCTACATCGATAACGACGATTTCTGGACCTACGACGGCAATAACTCACTCAATCTCACTGCCGCAAATCCGAACGAGGTCAATGCAGTCGAACAGGTTCTGACCACGGTCGTCGGACAGACGTATAAGCTGAACTTCTGGGCCGACTCCGACGTCTCCAACACCCTTGCAATCACCGTGAACGGCGTTGCGGTGACCGGCGCTCCCACCTCGATCGGGGGCGGCGGATTTCCCGACCAGAGCGATCCGTTCAGCAACGTAGCCGACTTCGTCGACTATGCCGGCTCGTTTATTGCAACCTCCACCTCGACCACCCTGCTGTTCACTGCGGACAGCGATCTCCCAATTGGGAGCAGCTCCTCCGGATCGACCGTGATCGACGACGTCAGCGTGCAGGCGACCCCGGAGCCAGGATCGATCGTACTGCTGCTGACCGGCATCGTCGGCATGGGACTAGTGGTTGGAAAGAATCGCCTGCAACAATCGGCCTCGGCTAAGTAACGCATTGGCCCAGGAGTTTGAAGTTGAGCTAGCTCATTCGAGAGTATTGGGCCCGCACGTTTGCGCATCTCGGACACCCCAACCGCCTTCCCGCGGCTGCGAAGCTGCGTGAATTTCCATAACCATCCATATCCACAAGGAGCACTCATGAATCGCATTTCGAATCGCATGACCGCTGGCCGCGCAGTATCCCTCTTCGCGCTCAGCACGATGACCTCTGCACTCGCCGTCTCCGCGCAGGCGCCCCAAATCAGCGCTGGGCCGGTCTTCACCCCGGGCAATATCGTGGTCAGCCGCTCCCTCTACTCCGGCGTCCCCAGTTCGGTGACCGTCGGCCAGGTGCTGCCTCCGGGATGCGTCGCCAACAAGACCCTGAAAGTCACTTGCGGCAACGCAGTTACCGACGGCACCTTCCCCACCGTCTTCAACAACGACGGCCCTGACGGGAGCTTCGGCATCACCTCCCCCATCTACATCGACGAGATGACCCCGAACGGGACACTCCTCAACTCCATCGAAGTCCCCAACAGTGCGACCGCGCCGGGCGGCGACCAACTGGTCACCAGCTTTAGTTCCAAGTCGGAGGAAGCTCTCCATCTCTCCACCGATGGCACCTACCTCACCTTCATCGACTACGTCGCTCCCATCAACACCCTGGACGCGTCGAACGCCAACACGCCGGCGGTGGTCGACCCCACCAATCCTGTGCCCAGCTCCGTATACCGCGCCGTCGCGACCGTGAACGCGCAGGGCCAATTCAGCTTCACCGAGACCAACGCCTACAGCGGCAACAATGGCCGCGCGGCGATCTACGTCAACACCGGCGGCAACAACTTCTTCTACACCGCCGGCAACGCCGGCAACGGCGGCAACCCCGAGCCCCAGCAAGTCGTCGAGGGAGCGGGTCTACAGATCATTCAGACGGCAAACGCGCCCGAGGCTCTGCAGGCGCCTGGCTTGCCCACCCCGGTGGCCAGCTTCAACGTTACCGAACTGCCCGGCGTTCCGGCGGGGACGGACAAGGTCGGCAAGGATGATAACTTCCGCGGCTTGACCCTCTACAATAACGTCCTCTACACCACCAAGGGCAGCGGCAGCAACGGCGTCAACACCGTCTTCTTCGTCGACACCACCGGCACGGCGTGCCCCAACGGCGTCGGACTGCCGGTTCCCGGCGCGCCTCTGCCCACCGCCAGCATCGCCAGCACCTACAATTCCACGACCGGCCTCGCCAACAATATGTGCATCCTGGCCGGCTTCCCCACCACCGTGAATAAGCTCGCTCCAGCGGGGACTCTGCTCGACTACCCGTTCGGCCTGTGGTTCGCCAACGCAACCACGCTCTATGTGGCTGATGAGGGCGACGGCACCAACACTTACAGCTCCGCCACCAATACCTACACCGAAGCCGCCAGCGCAAACAACCCCGGCGGCCTGCAGAAGTGGATCTTCAACGCGGGCACCCAGACCTGGCAGCTCGCCTACACCCTCACCAGTGGCTTGAACCTCGGAATTCCGTACGCTCCGTCCGGCTATCCCACCGGTCTTAACAACGGCACCGGCGGCACCGGCCTTCCCTGGTCACCTGCCACCGACGGCCTGCGCAACATCATCGGCACGGTCGTGGGCAACCGCATTCAAGGCTACAAGGCGGAGATCTGGGCTACGTCCTCCACCGTCAGCGGCGGAGGCGACCAGGGAGCCGACCCCAACAAGCTGTTCATCATCACCGACCTGCTGACCAACACCTCACCCGCAGTGGCCGCTCACGAGACCTTCCAGGACCTCCGCGACGCCGTCGGCGGAGAGGTGCTGCGCGGCGTCTCTTTCACCCCGGGAACGTCAGTCACGTCCTACTAGCCCTTCCGCTGGGGCATTCATCAACGGCAGGCCGAAGCAGCTTTTCGGTCTGCCGTTTCTTTTTGCCCAAACCCGCCTGCCAAGCTCCCCTGGTCGCGGAGGAATGCCCAACCGCAGCATCGCCCTTGACAGTCCCGCGCCAACGGCGCAGTGTGTTTTCTGAGTTTTGAGGAGAAGAACGCGCATGAAATTCCGATGGCTGGCAGGTTCGGTCCTGGTGTCTTCCATGTTCTTGCCTGCGGCATTTGCCACCGTCACTCCGTACCCTGCCTATCCGGGCGCGGCGGAGAGCTTGGCCTATCGGGTCACCGTCAACGGCCAACCCGTTTTCGTGCATCGCCTCCCCACCTACAACCAGTTCCAATGGATGGATCACGCCAGTTTCTCCATGTCCGGAAAGGTCCACATCGCCATCACCTCACTGGTCAACGAGCGCAACATCGTCACCTGCTCCATCCGGCCGCTCGCCTACGGCATCCATCCCCAGATCAGCGGCAAGACCATCAGCTTCGACCTCGACCAACCACGCTATCTGGTCATCTTCTTCAATGAAGAGCCCACTTTCCAAAGTCCCGGCCTGCTGCTCTTCGCCGAGCCCGAGGAGAAGAACCCGCCCAAGCTCGGCGACGCCAACGTCGTCAACATCATGGACTACAAGGTCGACAACACAGGCAAGACCCTGGAGACCGCAACCATCAACAAGGCCATCGCCGGCGTCTCCGCCCGGCCCGGCGGCGGCGTGCTCTTCTTTCCCGCCGGAGTCTACCTGGCCGGAACCGTGCTGATGCAGAGCAACGTCAAGCTCTATGTCGACGCCGGCGCCCTCATTCGCGGCTCACGCCATGCCGCCGACTACGGCTCGCCGCCAACTCCTTCAGGCCAACGCCCTCTCCGCGCCTTCTTCGTCTTCAATAACGTCGAGAACGCCGGCCTCATGGGGCGCGGCTCCATCGATATGGAGGGATACCCCTGGCTCTGGCACGACTTCCAACCCGACACCGGGGACGGCAAGGCGCGCTCGGAGGAGGGCCTGGTCAACGATCCGCACGGCCCCGGCATCAAGGGCTACATCGTCAACCACTGCAAAAACATCTCGTTCCAGGGGCTGCTCTTGCTCCGCTCCGCCTACTGGACCACCACCGTCTCCGACACCGAAAACTTCTCCGCCATCAACATCAAAATCGTCAACCGCAAGCAGCAGTATCACGACGATGCCTTCGACTTCACCGGCAACAGCAAACACATCCTCGTACAGGATAGCTTCGCCATGACCATGGACGACACCTTCGCCTTTTATGGCGGCAGGAGCGCCACCGTCGAAGATGTTGTGGTCAAGGGATTCGTCAACTACACCTACACCTCGGCGCTGGCCATCGGCTATGGAGGCGCGCCCAACATCCGCCATCTGCGCTTTGAGGACGTGCACTTCGTCACCAACCAGAACAAGTTTGCCGTCTGGATTCAGCTCACGCCCGCCTACTTCACCGGCAAGGGCTACACCTCGGGCCAGAAGTCCAGCGAAGGCATTGTGCTCGACGACTTCAAATTCGTCAACACCACCTTCGAGAACGACGGTGGCCACATCTACATCGACGGTGGCAAGGATCCCTTGACCAACTTCGTCTTCGAGAACTGCACCTTCGGCCATCCCACCCGGCCCGGCCTGATCATGGGCGCGGATGTCGCCCCCGTCCTGTTCAAGAATGACAAGATGAATGGAGTGGTCGTGCGCAGCGCGGCGCAACTCAAAGCCGATGGGTTCGAACTGCTCTCCCCCGTCAAGTTCGCGCCATAAGACTGGATCACAATGAGGGTGTCATCCTGAGCGGAGCTACGCGAAGTCTTAACCCGCGGAGCGAAGTCGAAGGACCAGCGGTTTAGCCGGTCCACAACCTGTCTCGACAAACCGCCTACGCCAGCGCCAGGTTCAAATTCTCGATCGCCTCATCCACTTCCTGCGTGTTCTTGAAGCCCACCGTTACGCAGTCCACACCCGCATTCTGGAACGCAAACCGCATCGCCGCCTGCCGGTCGCTGCGCTGGATAAACGTCCCCTCGCCGATCAGCTTCATGCTGATCACGCCCATGCCCTCGCTCTTCACCTGCTTCACGTGCTGCACCACCTCGGGCACGCTGCCCGGACTACTGGGGCCGTCGCCTACCGGTCCATCCATCCGCGCGCCGTTATGGTTCATGCGGATCATCGCCACCTCCAGCCACTTGTTGCCCGGCATCTGGCGCAGCGCCGGCAGCCCATGCACCGACGCTCCCCGCGTCTTGATCGTCTTCTTTTGCTGCGCCTCCACAATCCCATCCGCCCAGCGCTTGCTCGTCTCCACCCAGTCCGGCGTGTGCTGCCAGTGCAACAGCATGATGTCGAAGTAATCGGTCTGCATGGTGCTCCGCATCTCGTCGAAATGCTTCTGCGGATCGACGTTCAGCTCCGTCGTCACCTTGTTCATCACCTGATAGCTCTCACGCGGCAGCCCTTTCAGCGCCACCCCCAGCATCGCCGGGGTCACGTAGGAGTCGGATGTCTCGAAGAAGCGGATGCCCTTGTCGTATGCGTAGTGCACCAGCCGCGTGAACTCTTCCTGGCCCAGCGCCGCCTGGATGTGGCCGTTGTTGCTGCCCGTACCGAAGGCCAGGCGCGTCACCTTCGTGCCCGATTTGCCCAAGGTCACCAGGTCGGTAGCGGTGGGCGCGGCCAGCAACGGCAGGGTCCCGAAGCTGCTGACAGCTCCAACGGCAATAGAGGCTTTGACGAATTCGCGGCGGGTAAATTGGCTCATTGGGCGGGCTCCTTGGCTTGCGAAAACAGGGCCGGACGGCCTGTGCGGAGATGGTACCACAGACGATTTTCACTCCGTAAGCTCCTTCTCCGAACGCCCTGCCATCCGGCTCTGCTCAGTGAAAGAGGTCAGCCTCCATGCATTTCAGCTACACTTGCAATCCGAACGGCAGAACCGACCAAGCGGGTCGCCGGGATAGTGCTTCAATCGAGGGAGTGTGAGGTTCGTATGAGCCAGAATGCGCGGGCGTGGACAAGTCTTTATCGGGTTAGCCTAATGATTTGCCTGCTCTTTGGCGTGGCGGCAGCCGCGCAGGTCGCCGCTCCTGCGACGCCGCCCACGGTCCGCGCCCGCTACAACTTCAACCCTGGCTGGCTCCTCTTTGCAGGCGATCCAGCCAACGCGCAATCGCCCACCTTCGACGACTCCGCCTGGAAGCAGGTGACCCTTCCGCACGCGTGGAATGAGAACTCTGCCTACAAGGTCAGCATTCACGATATGCCCACCGGCATCGCCTGGTACCGCAAACACTTCCGCGTCCCCGCCAACTCTAAAGGCCAGCGCATCTTCCTCGAGTTCGAAGGCATCCGCATGGCCGGTGAGGTCTATCTCAACGGCAAATTCCTCGGCCGCCACGAGGACGGCATCACCGTCTTCGGCTTCGATATCACCGATTCAGTGCAGCCCGCCCCGGCCGAAAACGTCCTTGCCGTCCGCACCGACAATGACTGGAAGTATAAGGAGGTCGCCACCGGCACGCCCTTCCACTGGAACGACACCAACTTCTATGCCAACTATGGCGGCATCAATAAGAACGTATGGCTCCACGTCATGGCGCCCCTCCATCAGACGCTGCCGATCTACTCCTTGCTTGGCACCACCGGGACCTACATCTGGGCCTCGCAGTTTGACCTTGCTCACAACGCCGCCACGGTTACGGTGGAAAGTCAGACTCGCAACGACGGCCCCGCCCCGCAAACCGTCTCCTACACTGTCCGCATTGTGGACGCGCAGACCCACCTCACCGTCGCAACCTTCTCCGGCCCGGACGCAACCTTGGCTCCCGCCGAGACCCGCACCTTCACCGCCTCCTCTCCCGTCAACGACCTCCACTTCTGGAGTTGGGGTTACGGCTACCTCTACGACGTAGTCACCACCCTCTCTGTCGGCGGCCATCCCATCGATTCCGTCACCACCCGCACCGGCTTCCGCCAAACCTCCTTCGACCACGGCATGCTCACTCTCAACGGCCGCGTGCTCGATGTGCATGGCTACGGCCAGCGCACCACCAACGAGTGGCCGGCCCTCGGCATCGATCTCCC
>Ga0302320_10008570_pt1 | contig 22188 bp, 18 predicted proteins | sample Bog_T0_3_FD_202130 | JGI IMG/M metagenome (GOLD analysis project Ga0302320, IMG submission 202130) | Peat permafrost microbial communities from Stordalen Mire near Abisko, Sweden - Bog_T0_3 | ecosystem: Environmental > Terrestrial > Soil > Wetlands > Peat | place: Sweden: Abisko, Stordalen Mire...
TCTCGACTTCGTGATTAAGGTACTGGGGTGTCGGTCTTCGACAGATAGAACAGAAGTGTTCCGTTGTGGTGGTGTCGGGGAAAACGGCGCCATATCTGTGTGACATCAATGAAAGGACCACGACTAGGTATAAGGCTCTGTTCAACGAAATGCAACTTCAGCGTCGAAATCTCAACTGGATAATAGACCTTATTTATGAAATTTCAATTTTGGCTTTATATTTAATCCTGGTTTTATGTCCAATTTTGTTAGGAATTGGGTGCTTAATAAGCATCGTACGATTATGATGTAATCCAGATCTCCCTATATAGAGTCTCTCTTTTACTTACTCTTGAGAATGCATGCGTACATTTTCAATTGATATCTATTCCATCCTCATTCTCTCTCTGATTATAATCCTCATATCGTGACAAATTTTAGCTTTATATACGATCAGGGAATCGAAGCTCTTTTTTAACAAGTGCTCCAATTGCGATTCCTTCTTACATTTTCACTTTGGTTTTTTTCGCATATAGCTGAACTACCTTACTATCGCTTCATATAACGAGATATTATATCAATCACAGCCTCTAGCTGGGCTTATCATCTTAAGAAGGTGAGGTAACACTCACTAAAACTGATCTCGCAGAAAATCTCCTTTTTGATCTTCCCCACTCTCAATCGCAGGCTCCAAGTCTGTTTGTCCTTGTTGGAAACAGAATATAGGTAGCCGCGCTCAAGGAGCTGGTCTCCGTCAATGTGAAGAAGAAGTTAACCAGCATGGAAAGAGAAAGCGAGATCCATTTTCAATTAGATCCATCTACCGCCTTCAGCGACCGGCCAATTATCATCGCAGGCGGGGACTTTCCTATTTATCAACGATCGAGTAAGGTCGTTCCAGCGAAAGATTGTCATAAGACGACTCATGCCATCCTCCCAAGGCTGAGGAATGGCGTCGCTGGCACAGCACTGCTTAAGGCATCAGATAACCTTTACTGTAGACTCCTCTCGCCATTCACTGACGTACTCTACTTCTTTGCCGTTGATCTCGGTGGCTTGAGGTCCATAGCGTGTCGAATATCATCTTGGCTTGAGATGAGCCAGCAGCCTTCGACCCTGAAGCCAGGCACACACCCACAGATTATTATCGTTCTGGAACCCGCTTCACAGCATCTAGAGCTCCGAGGCTTAGAGGACTTCTTGCGGATTTTGCACGATGAGACAGATAAAAAGATCTTCGCACAGTTCTTACGCATACGCGTGGTCAGCCAGCTGCCAGATGGCCATGTATCGGAACAAGCTCGCTATTGAAGACTAAGGGAATACCTAAGGAGTGCATCTGATCTGGTTCGATTGGCGAGGCTCCAATCGAGCACGCCCTTTTCGGTGCAGCACTTCGCAGCACTCTTGCAACAAGCTAGCTCGCACTTCGTAGGAGGACATGGAGCCCCTTTCGACTTCGTGCGTGCTTCGCGCCTCCAGCACCCACCCGCAATCAATCTGAAAGAATATTGGGTCACCTTCTTATCTAAGATCAGGAGCTTAAAAGAGCTTGAAGATCTGACGATTCGTTTGATTGCCTCGAGCATACTGCTCGATCATTATCCACCCGATATGCATCGTGAGCCTAGCCCCGATGTACACAGACTCCCACTAACTACCTAATGATACTTGATTCTTCTACTCGAAGTATGAAGGCTAACTAAGATGTGGGTGGCGCCGTAGCGCTACACGTGACCCTCAACATTAAGGACTGATGAGGTTGGATGACTTTGGAGGGCTGATTGCTCCCCTGAGATATAAAGATCTCCTTATTCTCAGGTGAAAGCTAGAAGCCCATATATTGAACTTCATGCGCCATGGGGGAGAGAAAACTGATCGAATGGTGTTCTTGGCAAACTCAAGTGAATCAGGTAATCTTGCAAAAAAATAATATTGTGTAAACTTGTCGCCCTAACGAGTTTGACTTGAGTTGGCAACAATAGGCCCTTAGCTATTCGGTGGTAAGTAACTCATAAATACCTGCTTCCAATCTATGTAGCCACCAATCTATTCGCTATGAATACAAGCTAGAAAATTATTCTTTACTTTCAAGCTCGATTCTATTTGGTTGATGAAAATTGATGTAAATAGCCAAGTTTGAATTGCTTTTCATTATATTATTATTTTATCATCGTTTAAAGCTTTTTTAAAATAATAGTTTTTTCGCTATAAAATATAGCTAAATGAAATAATTGATATATATTAAAAATACTTACTTTCAAATAATATTTCAATTGATATAAGCGCAAATTACTTATTTTTTCAAGATATTTTTCTTAGATTAGTCATAATAAAGATATAATTTTAAGTCAAAAAGCAATGCAATACCAAATAATCTTACAAGGTATTATACAGCATATATTTCCAACCTTCACGTATACCTTGCGTTCTTCTTAGGTCGCCTTTTACTTCTTCTCACAATAGCCTGTTGAAAACCGGAAGGCACCTCAGCTAGGCAGTTTCACCGGGACATGCGTCCTCAAGTGCCTTTGGGAGTATTCTAGAAGAGTTAGCAAAAGACGTCTTCATAAACAGCCAAACCACACCTTCTTAATCGACAAGCGGCAACCCTCTTCTTTGTAAGCTCCCGGGTGTGTAATTTTAGCCTATATGCTTTAATTTGTCGTTCCTGCGCTTCAATTTGTTGTCTCTTTTTCTTCTCTCTCGCTCGCTGCTCTTGCTTCTTCTGTCTTGGGCTCTTCGACATAGTATAAAGTTTTTTTTCTCGCTGTCCAAGTATTAGCGAAGGTGAAATTAAAAAAACAATTGTAAGAACGCTTCATTTATATCCCACGGGCAGCTTAAATGTCAAATCAATCCTTAATCCCTGTTTGCGTATATTCAGGATTTGAGGGAGGATGAGGGGTTCAAGCAAAGCGCTAAGATAAGAGTCTTGAAAATGACCCGTATCAAAATGGGCACCATATGTTGGTGATTTTCCTGCATGAGTCCACTATTGGCAATTACAAGGGGTCCCATAGGGCTGGGACAGATAAACCTTGCATGCATGATGTTTTAAGCATGTGAGTAGCCATACGAATGATATCGGGGCACTTACTCAAATGAGGTTAGTAGGAGCCGATCTGATACATATCGAAATGTTGGAAGTCAACCCCGCTTTGTTATACTCCGCCATTTCCGGACACCCCAATAGTGCCTTCAATTTGATGTGGGGACCTCATTTGGGCTTTTATGGGCGCTAGTTAACGCTAGCACTAGTGTATGGGCGGGCAAAGACGAATTCTTCACCTTTACGTGGTGTCCGCTATAAACACCCAGTATGCTATTGTGTATCTGGGATAGCCAACGAAGAATTACACAGCTGGAAGTAGGGAGTTATGTGGTTTTGGGAAAGGTAATTGGCCCGCAGGCAGGGTTTTCCCCATGGGGTTTTATCTGTTTTTGCGCTGGAGACTGGAGTTTTTCGAAACCAGCGATAATACACCTCACTATTCGACTGTGACTTCGAGCAGAGGCATGTCTGCCATATGAGTCGCCGCAATTCTTTCTACATCAGCGAATTCTACCAAGCTCCTTCAGCCTAAAGAGGCCCCTCCCAACCATAGCCTTATCTTCATCACCACCACCACCTGTGCGCGCAGCTTCTGGGTTACATGAGAGGACGGATGAGGAGGAGGAGGAGGAAAAGGAGAAGAATATAGGTAGTGGAGGAGGAGGGGGCCGCCTTTGCCCCCTCGTAGAAGCTGGAATTTGGGGATTTTTGAAGGGATTGGGTTATGGGCATGCTAAGCTCGCGTAGTTAGCGCTTCTGTCTAGGATTACCTGGGTGGTTTCTACTAATTATTTGAACAATTAGTCCCCATCCTAACCGGCGTGGAAGGGTAAACCTTATCTCAATAAAGGTACGCACGAATTGCTTTCTAGGGTTATATTGGCACTGAAACATCGCGGGGGGAGGGACCCGGAACTATTCATTTAAATGGGTAGAACGTTATTATAAAATCCTTAGCTTAGTACGACTTCATATCCATTATGTCCGCCAAGTCGTAAATAATTATCATTAAAAATCGATCACAAATTAAAATTATAATATTTTTCTTTTAAATCGAGAATATATGGTGAGAAAGTCGGAGGTCCGTTCGAACACTGCTATCCAACCAGCTGCCATCAGCCTCCGTGCCAGTCTCTAACTCTCGAAAGGCTATACGAACGACTGCAAATCAATGTAATCAAAAATGGTGGGTAGAATCTGTGTGGATTTCGTTCGAGAGCAAAGCTCTCCTATATAGTAGTTTTCTAGCTAGGGCCTTTCGGCCGAACAATTTTCCGCCTCACAATATATTAATGGATAATAGTTAATCCTTTTACTTGAATTACATCTTCCAATTTGCACTATAGTTCAGCATGCCCAAGGAACTTCCGGAATACATACCCCCCATGAATTGATGACAAAGCCATATTTTGTTAGGGTCAAATTAGTACTCGTGGTTTATATTTTTGATCCCATATTCGTCATTTTGCTTGTATTCGCCTATGACTATTCTCGTATCTCTCGAGATCCTAATGGATCAATCAAACTTTTCTGAGTCTAAATGCTCTTTGAAAAGCTTGCCCCATGGAACATCATACTCATCTAAAGGCCCTTCTACTTCGTACATCCCGGCGCACTGATCAGTGCCAAAGGGACTTCTCATGACGGCGTCGGTAACGAATCCCTTGGCATTGTACACGGCTGACAGATGCACGCTGTTATGCGTTGCGGTTTCTAGCCATTTATCTCGTCAAATCCGTCGAATCCTTCGAAGATCTCAGGCTGTCTCTTGCTGAAGTTATCATACTGAAATGCGTTGTTTTGCATATGCTAAATAGTCGGATATCTGTCGATCACATACCAATGCCTATCATTCCGTATATTCTTCACATCTGGCGAGAGCTCGGGCGGCACGTATATAATTGTCTGCTCGCCCATCTTCGCAAGGATTTTGATTCGCTCGAGATAAACATCTAGTGACCTTCTATTCACGGTGATATCGTGGTAAAAGAGTGCTACTATAATCGGGGCGCCTGGGTAACAGAGGCTTAATCTCAGGCTCGCTATATTTTTCCCTCATCAGTGCTCTAAATATTCGTCCAGGAAAGTAAAAGCCAAACGCCCGCAATCCGTGTAGGCCGTGGTATTTACTATCTTTTCTGGCTTACAAGTTCTATGAAATCTGACTTCTAGTTCTAATATAATTAGTCTTGGAACACTATTCTTAGTAGAACAATAGAATATACCAAAAGCTCTAATCGAAGTCTGAAGATCTCTCACGAAAGCAGCAATATTCCCATCCACCACTTTTCCATTACCGTTTCTAATCGAGTTAAAATTCTCCTTGCTCGTTTTCCTAGTTTTAAAATTCGAATATAAGATTTCCTTACATCGCTCGAATAGCTCCGTTTCTATTAGTCGTACGATTCTGCGATATTCGAACCTTTTAGAATGTGCATTATATCTCTAATTTTCCACCTTGTGCGAAGACATAAGGGAGACGATACTAAGTGTTTTATCTTAAAATTATTTTACCTGTAAATTAATAATATAATGCTACTATGAAAAAGAGCCTATTCCCTTCTATTATCCGCTTCTCGAACAATGGAATTCCTCTCGAGTAACCCGAGGCCATATAAGCGCACGTTTGTATAACTTTATAGCCATAAATATAAGGAGATCTAAGCAGACTATAGAATCTGCGATTTTCCGAAATCCCAATGCCGCCCACGATACTCCAGAAGCTACCCAAACGAGGGCCAGCCATTTAGAGCCGACAATGGCAGTTATACTAACACTAATATTATTAAGGAAGGAGGCTATTTGCAGTACAATTACGGTTACGAGGATAGCGAAGATAATATTCAAGGTAATTATAAGTTCCCTATAAAGTAAACAGATCGCGGTGTTATAGGAGAAGTAAATTAAATAAAGGAAGTGAAAGAGAGCGTAGATACGCATAATTTTGAGAAAGGTAAGTTCTATAATAGAAACGCAAAATCCGCGGCGATATGCATTCTGTGATTGTAATTAATAAAGATATTTTGAATAGCATTCAAATGTAACATCGAAACACTACTAGCGTTGGTATTGAGTGATAGGAGTTGATTATTTATAATATCCGCAAAGCGGAAGTGAACTAAATTGTGTTAATTAGCACATCATTCGCAACAAACACCTATCGTTTTAGCTGGAAGCCTATAGTAGGTCACATAGATTGAACATGAGATATTATTTAGAGCAGATGAATCAGGAGAAGAATAGTATCCAGAATACCAGTTTGTCATATAAATACTGTAGGCGTCGGGGATAGGTAGGATCTGGGTGGTATTTTTGAAATAGACTGCCTTGAGGCCAGTGGTATTGAGGGATAAAATGAAGTATTCCCGTATGTGATCAGGCTGGGTACCGACAATAAGAAAGAATGTGAGAGAAATATATATAGTATTAATAAGGGTTATATTGTAATAATTTATAGCAGAGGGGGGGGGGGGTGTGACGGCACGTGCTTTGTTTCGCTTATTAAGCGAGACTCTAAACTAGCGCCTAGAGTTTGTGTATTTATATGTGCTTTCGACACCTAACATTAGTTTCCTTTCTTCTTTTCTCTTTAGATTGAGTTTAGTTAATCGAAGACTGCTTTCGTGGCATTTGCCTAGTATCCTCTTCCCCGTGACATTTTATATGAAAAAAAAAATTCTAATTTTTATTAAAACACACTCAATAAGAACGTCGGAAGGGTAGTAGGGCTAGGTACTAGTATTATCATTAAGTTTTTAAAATTCTTTTATTAGAAAGAGTTCGTTATAAAGGTGTGTCGAAAGCTTAAGGCTTCCTCTGTAACGGCGGGCTTCGCTCGACAGAGACAGGATGACAACAGTAGAATTGAAAATCTAAAACTAAAGAGAGAAGAGAGTTCGAGAGAAAGCCCAGCTATATATACATTAGGTGGGCCAGTAATGCCTTGAAGATAAGGCTACATAATAGCCATCCAATTCGCCATGGCGAATTGGCACGTGACGATCTAACATGTCTATGACAATGGTTGGTTCGTCACATCCTCACTAGCGCGACTTCTACTAGCGTACTTACCACGTGACTTTTCTCCTACCAGGGAGTAGAACTGATCATACTTCAACAATTTTTATTAATTATTTTTTAATAAAATTATAAAAAGTGTTACGCTAAGGCTTAGCGAGGTGGTATGGTAAGCAAGACGATTAGAGCTTACTCGGGATCAAATACTACGCATTCATACTCTCTTTTTTGACGCAAATTTCATTAGAGATCAAATTTGCCTGCGAACAGGGTACAGTTATCGCCAAGTTTGCCATGCAATTCAACACCGACTCACCCCTCAAAAGCATAAAACTAGACGAAAAATTTTACTTAATACCCCTCAAAGAAAAAGTCTAATTGAATAGGTAACAGCCTCCAAAGAGAATCGCCAAACTCCTTGAGATCAAATTCCTAGCATGCTTGGTCTGGATTGTGAAGAATATGCCATAAGAACAGCTTTTAAAAAGGAGGGGCATAGACGGCGAATTGCTGCCAAGAAATGCACCCTTTTTGAGGAGAATAGGAGGAAGAGGCTTGAGTGGGCACAGGAGCATGTGAATTGGACAGATGAGCAGTGGGATGAGGTTTTATGGAGTGATGAGACCTGGGCACAGCCAGGAAGGCATACCCGCATTTGGGTTACTTCTAAGATTGGGGAAAGAGAGGACCCGGATTGTGTTGTTTCTCGACATCAGCGAAAAATAGGATGGATGTTTTGGGGCTCCATAAGTGGGAAATATGGGCGGCATAGAGGGCTGTTTTGGGAGAAGAATTGGGAGACAATAAATGACTCTCGCATAATCATCCCTATAGTGGATGAAATCCTCAAGCAATATCCAGAGCTGCATTTCCAACAAGATAATGCTAAGGGGCATGCTTATGCCTTTACCAAATCCGTGTTTAAAGCTGCAGGAATAAGGGTAAATGTATGATATGAATTGTAGCAAGGATGCTGGCTGTGACCGTTGCTCTCGGCTAATAAACACACTTTAATTGCTATTACTATAGGCCTTTCATCTTTTTCTAGTGGTTTGTGTGAAAAGTCGGTGTTTCAAAGACCACAGCCTAAAGCAGTGAGTGAGTGATCATTTCCGAGGGAGTTGAAAACCTATTAGAAGTTAATCTAAAAAGATGACGCTTCTAGAAGATATTAACGTACTTCTGCAAGTTCTGGGAGCTTCGATAGCAAACTGCAAGCTGCAAGCTGCACGATAACATGTAGTAACATCATCACAAAAGTTCGACCAGTGCAAGCCAACCAGACGATGATAATAATTAAGAAGGTGGGAAATAAAGTTGGTGGCTTGGCTAATAAGGTATTCGTTGAAATAGAATCCTATAGATTGGTGGTTGCATGGATTACGTCTATGAGTCATTTGCTTCCGAATATTGAGACCGAATATAGGCAGAATAAAGCTGTGAGACATAAGATTACTTTAGCGTTATATTACATGGGCAACCTGCAGTCCTTATACCAACAGTACAGACCCGCCATATTTAAAATCTTGTGCAAATATCCTAAATGAGTACAGCATTCGAACTCTATACAAAGCATAAATAACTAGAAGAGTTCGCTTTCTCCAGGCTATTCCCCAACTCACTATGGCGTCAGTGGAAAGTAAAGGAACTCGCACGGAAAGCTCCCGGTTTCTGTCGAACTATATCGGGATCTGATCTGGATGCGAGAATTATGGAGTTGACAGAAGCGATCCGGTACCGCCGAATCTTATTAAATGGATTTTTCCTTCTCAAAACTCGATCCGCAGAAACACATTGGTTCTTCGTCACCGTATTGGAAAATGTGGTGGTAATTCTGAAAAATAGGAAAAACATCATAGAAAATAAATCTGGTGCTGATTTCAGTTACGACGAAAATTCAATAGATAATTTGAGAAAGTAGACAAAAGATGAACCTAATACTGGTTCCGATAATCACGACGAAGACTCAATGGACGAAAATCAGCTTCAGGGGTTTATTTCGGTCCTTTCTATCTCACTCGCAGAGATTTAGAGTAATTGGAAAAAGGTTCTCGCTCATGAGCTTAATGCATCAATAGCATCAACAGGTAAGCCAGTACTTGCTTATACCTATAATAATAATATTAACATATGCCAGTATCCATTGTTGCATATCGAGGGATCATTTCCTCACTCAACGCCGCCGGGCTGTTGTATCCTCACTGGTTCAACATTGCTCAGCTTCGCGCAGAATCCATTTTACAAGACTGGCCAGCAGCGGAACAAACAATCAATGAATTTCTAACAAATAATCACTCTTATAACGCGAATTTTCTTAACAGGTATGCTAGCTACTTACTCTATTGACGATGACCGCTACAGATCTAATGGCAGTATAGCGTACTTAGCACTGCGCTGTCACTTCAGAAAAATTACTCTCCTATTCTGCTTCTAGAGCTTGGGTCTACACTCCTTCGCCTCCAGGAACACAAAGACAAGGAGCTCAATATGTTCAAAGCTTGTATCTATGCCTCTACACTCTTGCAGCTAAAATGGACCGAATCGGATCTCAGATATCACTGTAACGCACTGTCCTCGAAGTGTATTCGCTTGAGTACACTGATCACAAAAGAAAAGCATTCAAATACAGAGAAATTTCGACAATTAATCCAAAAGGTTGCAGAAAGAGCTTTAAATAGCCTAGAAATCTGGACGATCGGTCATCTGTCCGCATATATTGATGCGAATGCAGAAAGAGTCTTTCGGATTGAGCTCGACTATCCGCTGATTCCATCTCTAATTCATGTATACGAGTACTATAGGTTGGAGGGAAATTCCGATATCCCAGTTCTCGAGAATCTATGTGAAAATTTTGCCGACCTTTTATTTTGGAACGGGCGTCCTCAAAATATTGAAGATTGTAAACCTTCCTGGAAAAACCGGGTTGCTCCGTCCATTGGTAGCAAGACTGTACTAATATCAACCAGGCGACAGAGTCGAGATCCACTTCTTATCAGTGTCATAAAAGCCGACTTTTCCATGATTTCTGAAATTCATAAGCGATTTTTTTGCAATGAACGCAAAAGCACAATGTCAACCTTTTCTCAACTTAAAATACAGCTAGAGCGAGACTCGTCTTCTTATCCGGATCTTTCAAGATTGTCAGGTGCTGCTAAGGCAGCCGTGATCAATCCAAAGAATACAGGAGACGAAACATCACTATCCCTTCATATGGGTATCGTCCTGCTCAAGGATCAGGATCCTAAGGCGATTGTAAACCAATTTTTGTCGGAGTGGGAAAGAATAGGCAGCAAGACCATAGAGGACTGTGCTCTGGAGTGATCAGAGAGAATTTCTTGTTTGATGTTCCCTTGCAATTATCAATTGTCTGTTGTATTGCCCACGGGCTCGGTTATTCCCTTATTTAAAGGGTTTGTTTCTCTGAGATCTTTTCTTTTCTCTTTAGATTTATATCTTGTATTTCTTGCAGAATAAGACGTCAAGAATAAAACCATATCAAACCTATTCATCTGATGCTCGGCCTCCGGCGTCACAGGAAGCGGGCTCGTTGGGATTTTACAAGGCTTTCCAAGTGCTGGTGGGCTGTTCTATACCAGGTCCAAAACCTATGTCTACCCATTCTATGGCCACCACTACTGCTGTGCTGTTTTTGCCTAAATTCTAGTAATGCAATTGCAACTCAGAAGATTTTTTCAGTCTCGCGATGATTGAGAAGCTGAAGAGTTCCTTTTATTACTTCCAAGCTTCCATAGTGATTCCCCCGCCTTGAACACCCAATGTATCTCAGACTTGAATGCGACCGTACCTCTGGACTCTGGTTCATGTGTGCGCCACTGTGTATAATGCGATCGTTCAATGGCTACAACTGCGTCTCGGACATGGCTCAGCTCTCTCTCTAATCAAACAGTATTGAGCTTCTATATAAACCCGACCGTACCTCTGTACATACACGTGCGCGGCCCTGTACGTACACATCTTTCACATCAGACTGGCGGTGACCACCCGACTCGCTTTATGATTGGGAATGGGATCGAAAAAACTGACCGCCAAATTCCTACAAACTACAAAACTTGCTACTCGGCAATGGCCCTGATAAGGGAACCCGGAATGAAGATATATTCTTGAAAAGCTTGCGAAGTGTTATTGTTTTGGCTAACTCTGCCGTTGGTGGTAGAAGTTCGTTTAATCTTTTGGAAGTTTGGTTGAAGCGCTTGCCATTGCCGCAGAAGATCTTCATCTGCAGCGAGGAGAGCAGCATAAAGGCGCGTAATGTTATCAACGAGCTCCTGCTCTTTGCTTTTGCTCTTCACAACCACGACTGCGGCATACTGCATTATGAATCTTACACGTTAAAAGAATACAAGGATCTTGCCTTAAAGCTCCTTCTTAGTTGGCAGCAATTTTGCAAGGGGCTCAAATAATAAGAAAGCTCAACCAATAGGGTAATTCTAATAAATTTGTCTATTCGGAGAAGTCCTTGGCATATATCTACGCACAAGGTGCACCATTTAGAGATGCAGGAGCGCATTCTATTTTCTACGCAATTTTTCCATCTCTACAAAATCTTCTCTCCTGTTGAGAATGAGCGTAGTTCTCATCGATGCAGATTAGATGGGGCTCGCTAAACTAGCGCTGTTGAGTGAGGTATTTATACACTCGACAGCCAGCCCACATTAGCTTTCCCCTATTAATGGGATCATCTACTCTTGCCTACCTTCCTATTTTCAATGCTTTCCTTCCACTAGACTAATCTCTTCGCAGAGATTAATTGCCTCTTTCCCCGACCTGAAGGACTGACTACATAACGGCTATCGCTTGATAAATCTTCAGCCCTCGTTCCATGTGGGCCTTGGCTCGGCCGTTGGGGTTGTTTTCCAGGGGGTCATAATTAAAGAATTCGCAAATTTGCTTCCAAAGTTCCGGGTCGAGGCGGGGGCCAAGGGCCGCTTTCTGAGCACTATAAAGTAAAGGAATATAATAGGTGTTGAGAATTGGGTAGTTCTAGTCTGTGAGGAGAGTAGTCACGTGCATATGTGCGAAGCTAAATAGGGAGCAAGCATATTTCCTCTCGCTCCCTCCTAAAGCTTTGTCTTACCTCTTAATATCTCTAATAGACTAGCAATGAAGATACTTGTACTGCAATCCCGCAAGCCTAATTGTGATATCGAATCCAATAATAAGTAAATAAAGAGAGTAAAAAGGGGAAAAAATTCCTCCTGTATACAGCTCGCTGATTGCGCTTAAATCTCGAAAAGAAACTCTGTCATTTTCAACTATCTTCTTCTACGCTTAGCACTCTCGGAACCTACCCACTCGCGTACTCTCGCAGTAATGATCTCCCCGGTTGGTGGTTTTGCACGACTCCCCTCTTCGTTCCTTTTGATAAATCGAAAATTTCCCGAATCTTCACTAGGCTCTACTGAGCCCCCACAAGAATTTGACACTAAAGAAGACGTATTCAGATTGAGTAGCGAGTTGGGGTTGTGTTCCACCACCGTGTCGAGATATTTCTTGGCAGGGAAGAATTCTTTAAGAAACTCCGCTAGAGGCAGATTCCGTTGACTTAGTTGTACTTCATGGTACTCACGAGCGACAGCAAAGAGCTCGGAGGATTCGTGAGGTGCTATGAGATACCATTTGGGGTGGTTGAATTTGTCTTTGGAGAAGTCCCGCCCATGCTGTATCTTTCGTTTGTCGAAGCGCAGTCCCAAAGCAGAAGCAATCATCGGAAAGTGATCAGATGACACATATACTCCTTGAGCATTAGGGAACCCTCGTACTTCAAGGCTGTTTTCAACGAGGTTCTGAACCATTTGAGGCTCCAGGCCTGTAGGATCGATCCGCAAGAGATATTCAAGGTTAACAATCCCATACCGTGCATTGTACGGCACTTGAAAGTGAACGTCTACTGTAAATATGGTTTGGCGAGTTGGTATATCTTCTGGAAATAATGCGAAGTTCAGGTTGATATTGTGGTGCTCCTTTAGGTGGCTGCAAAAGCGATAATAGAAGCTGTAATTGATGTACCCTAATTCGTTTTTCTCAGTCGACAAGGCGCTTTCTGCATTCTTCTCTAATTTGTCGATATCCTGCCAGGAGTCATATGTGACCATATTGGCGACTGCAACACTGACTACGTAACATTTCACGTCGTCAGCATGAAGCCAGGCTGTTTTGTCACGATAGTACCGCCGAATCGGCATAAATTTTGATGCCTTGATTGTCGTCCACAGTTCAGCCTTGCTGTAGTAGCCGATATTCAACTTCGAGCAGATATCCTGTGCACTGTGGAACCACGCTTCGTATCCACTGGTTGATTGGGCCCATAAAGTATCAAGGAACGACTCTCCAGTCCAGGATGCTTTGAGCTGTTGTCCGAGACATTTCCTCACAGTCTGGAAAATTTGAAAGCAATCGGTTAAGGTCGCCCCAGTATTAGAATTCGACAGCGGCGACCATTCTGAGAATCCAGCAAGAAGGAGGTTTTCAGGATTGCCATCTTCTAGGAGTACGGTACGTGGGCTGATGTCATTATGCACAATCCCCGCCTGGTGAAGGATTGCCACAGCTCGTATCAGATTCCACAGCAGTCGACGTGCAACCTGTACCTTAACAAGTTGATGTGCGGTCTCTAAAGCTTCCGCATTACGGTACGGAGCGAGTAGGTAGAGCTGTTCGTCATGCACTATAATGCGTTCATCAAGGACAAATGGCCCCGTCTGTATAAGTGAGTTGGTATGGAATAAGCCTCTAGAAGTAGAAACACTTACAGGCACTTTCTCAAAGGCGCGCAGGCGCTCCTCAAGACGTTCCCGGTCATGGTCCGCGTACGGCTTTGCGATGTACATGTCGCAAGTCCAGGGATCCATAGCCATGATATATGTTATCTCTTCGCCACGATGACTCTCCCAGGTCTGATCTTGGAGAAGATATATAGCCTCGATAATTTCTGTCTGCTGGGCTGACTCGGCGACTGTAGTGAGTGATGCTTGTGATATGTTGGTTTGGCTGCTATCTTCTGGGTTTAATTGCAAGTTGGAGATGAGACCCATCACACATTGGATAGGTGTGAAGCGAGGATTACAATAAAACTCGAGCTTAAACTCATCTATTTGCACGAAATTGACGGTATGAGGCTGAAAAGCAACGGGTTTAGTGGACTTATTCAGTCGGAAAAGTTTATTGACGAGGATTTTACCACCCAAGCTTTGTATCATCCAGTTAGCGTTAAACTCCCAGCTGTAAAACAAGCCAAAGTGGATACGGCTAATGTTGGTTGCTCGACTCAAGGCGAGGTCAACGATTCGGCGTCTGTGAGGGGTCAAACGACCAAATAGAAAACCTTTTGCGAGGCCCATTTTCCCTTTCTCATGGAGAAACCTAGGCTGTTCAAGTCTCATTACCCCAAACTCTGGAGGAGGCTCTTCTGCTGTCACGACAGTATGTACCGAAGCAGCATCATTAATTCCGGGAGCACCGACCCATTTGCAGTGACAGTGGTCCGACTCATTGAGCTCTTCTAGCTCTTGATAAACGTATCGGTTTCTCACGACGATGTAAAATGCTGTGGAATGGTTAGGATCAAAAATACTCTCTAGTTCGGTGAAATTTATCTTGAGAGGACTATACGACTTCATTGTGTTTTTGAATTGAATTTGATAGATCTACGAAGAGGCGAGTTAGATATTATGTTGTTCCGGATAAATGTTACGCTAGCCAAAAATGGTAAGGTCCCCGGATATAAATTAAGCCGAAAAGCTTTTCAAACTCGCAATGTCAACCTATCTTTGCTATACATCAAGGCAGCAATACAATGAAGGCCATAACCATGCCAACGATAATTTACGATGACGATTCTGACGCCGACTCAGATATGACAAATCCATTTGCCCCAGATGTGGAACCGTTACCCGTAGATGAAGCAGTACGGCTTTGTCCAGCGTTCTGGGGCCCGAAACGTTGGAATGAATATTATGCCGCCGAAGACAAAGACCGCCGCGCCCGAAATCGCCTGCATAAAATACGGAAATGGTTGGGCCCTGTTCTGATAGAGGGTGGGCTGTTAAGAGAAGATGGTAGGATTCAACGAAGTTTACGGCTGGCACGGACGGACACTATATCTGCGGGGTGAGTAGCGCTGGAGAGACTCGTAATGATCAAAGATCGATATGCTAACATTCTGGCAGGAGAGACCTGAGCAAGAAACGGCGTAGCTGGAAAGAACGTCGCAGAAAACATACCACGAAGCAGGGAACCAAGTCTCCAACATATCCACAACGAAAACGGCGCCATCGTCATGCATAAAAGAATTGTATTATTCATAGGATGTGCACACGGAAACATGCACATGAAAATAGTTTGGTGACCACAACAACGACTAAACGTCTACCAAAGGACAACCCAGGGTATACAAGATTTCGGCGTAGAGATGGGGTCTTGAGGCTAAACAAATCCAAACGCAGAATATGGACCAACTACGATTTTAGCTTGTGATCTGTTGAATGGATTTGCCGGTCCAGATTGACCTTTGGACACTCTATCGATTCGACTGATTCACCTCCACGTCCTCAAATCGCAGATCAAAAGCGCCGAAGAACAAAGCACGAAATCTTAAACTTTCTCATTGAAAGCCAACATCAGGGTCTTTGCAAAGCGTGTCCATGACATTACGAAGCCCTGCATTCAAAGCTCTGATATATGGGATCTGGTAAGCTCTAAGGCTGAAAGGTTGCATGCGAGTGGCCTAGAACTTGAAAGTCCCTCATTCGTCTCATCCTACCCAGCCACTTGATGTCGGATATTGCAGCATCTTAAATCGGTCGTACGATCATCAAATTGAGAACTTTATTCGGGCCCACATTAATCATATCACCAAGGTCGAGTTCTTTATAACCTTTAAGGCAGCGTACGAACAGTCGTTAATGGCCGAAAACGGCCAAGCTGGATTCCGCGGAGCTAATATAGTACCTTTTAACCCTAAGACAGTCTTAGGAAGGCCAGACGTCAAGCTACGGACCCCACCGACTTTACCCTCCTCTGAAGATAACCAACCCTTGGGTCTCTCAAACGCCTCGCAACCCCACCGACGCCATTTCCCAGACAACTCTAGTTAAGAATCGTATTGCTAGCCATCAATGAAGTTCTCCAACACCGATTTTTGCAACAGTTGCTGCGCTAGCAAAAGGTACAGAGATGTTAGCTCATCAGAATACTCTTTTAGCTGCTAAGATCCGTACACTTCGCAAGGCAAATGAGGCCCTTAGCAAACGCCGGAGGGCTAAAAAGACGCGTATCCGTCAAGGGAGGGTAGAGGATGTGCACGATATTCTGGCTCAAAGAGAGGTAGATGAGCAGATTTGACGCGACAAACGCTCTCGAGAAGCTTTTTGAAATGAGGGGAATTCGGTTGTGCGACGCTGTAGTGCTTGTGACGTTCCGCCCCTGTTGAGCGCATGCGATACGGGTCAGGGACCCCTTGTGATTGGCCCAAGCTCTGTTGAGCTATTGAGCTCCACTGGACATCTGTATACAGCTTCTCTCTCTCCTTCTTCCTCTTCCCTCCTTAGCTTTAAATTCTAAGGATGAATTGACGTAGTTGAACCAGTTCGTTACACTCTTAATTTACGGGCAATTTTTAACTTTAAATTTTTCGCGACATTTCCACCCGAATGGAGAACAAGGAGAACACCAAACGGATCGCTCCCTCAGCTTTTTAGCGCCCCCTACACCACAAACCGCCAAGACACCCCTCCGACGCCAACACACCAACAGCGAAGTCGGGCGCCAAAAATCACACCGATCCCGCCACACATTCCCCACCGGTCTATCACATCCTACAGTACATGGAATAAATTTCACGACAACAAAAATGGCAGAGACAGACAAAGAGGGCCCCAACACTGTTTTCATAAACGGTAGTGCCGATGTTAACAAAGCCACCAGGATCTGGCAGGCAGCCCCAAACCGGCTGTCGGGGTTATCGAAAGCAATATGCCCACCGAGCTTCAACTTCCGCAGTATAGCTCTTGTTTTATGCAGAAAATATATGACAAAGATGCAATACTTCATAAATGAACTGTCCGATATTTGCTAATCCCATTCCACCCATGCTTGTTGTAATGCCTGGTCTCAAAAAAGAAGTAACATACCAAATAGAGAAGTATGAGCAGAAGGGAGAAAGAACAGTATTCGACTTCGCGAGATATACACGCGTAGTACGAGAGGTGAACGTGGCACTGGAGAAATTGTTCAGGAATCGGCCATCCCTCAAACGAATGGAGATATGGCACTTCGAAGATTTGCAAGCGTTGGAACGAGATTTGATAATACCTTATATTGGGCAGGAGCTAAAGAACAAAAGAGTTCTGTCGATCCATTTGAGGGATGCTAAAGCTTCGCACGAAACAGACTATGCCTACAAGCCATTCTCAAGATTGGAGTTGCTGGCGAGAGAGTACTTAGCTGGAAAGGGTATTGTTTTGGTGCTCTGGTTCCAGAGCCAGAAGTGATCAGAAATTCGGGAGATCTTGCTTTCCTTGGTATCACAGCGCTGTGAGGATTCAGGCATGTCGTGGTGAGTTATCGTCGCAGATGGCTGCCAGTAAATGTCCGACACGCAATAAACACACATCCTTGTTTCCGACCAAGTACACCGTTCAAATTGCTGGCAAATGAAGATGACTTCGGAAATATGCCAGCACTGAGACGAGCCCTGAGGCAGGCCGAAGAGCAGTATGAACAGAAGACCCAATTCAATGTACTATCTGGTGATTGGACGAGGGTAAGTTTGGGGGTAGACTGAAAGATATTGTAATAGTCAAGTGTTTCTAATAACATTGGTCAATGAATAAACCAGCTTTTTCTCCCGCTTAGTCTTAATAATATGCAAAAGTTTGCTAGATGCTATTTGCGCCTATCTGTATGACAAATTGTCTTAGTTCGAACAGAAGATAAAGATATTAGAGTCGAAGAACAAATTGTAACCATTTTTGCCTCAGCAGTAGGCTGCCTTTGACGCCTGTGGATAGCTTGCTTAATTCTGCGCCAGCGTTTCTCAGTAGGGTGTATATCAGGACTTCTTGCTGGATGAGGAATGCACATGTGCTAGCGAGAGACCCGCGCCCATGCGCAGTGTTTTCATCTTCTATGAACTTAGAGGCGCCATATACTTTGCTGAAAGCCTTTAAAAAGCGGTGTATATGCAGCTCAATAAAATTTCCAAGATAGTCGGCTTGTTTAAATGCCCCATACTTGCCAGATCCATGAATATGTACCAGTGAATTCTTATAGCCATATCCAATTGCACCAAAAAAGCGAACTGAAGTTGTGCCCCCTCTGCGTATCTGGAACTGAATATAGTAAGGATGGCACTTTCCCGTCCTTATTCGTAATATAGGATAAGAGCTAAAGCTCGAACCGGAGCTATGGACTAGTTGCTGTCTATATTTCAGCCGCTAGATAATTTTAAAGCAACTCAACCACTTAATTCATATATTACTTACCTTATCCCGCATATCGCTTATTATATCAATTAGAATGTCAATTAAGTAACACGCGGCCTGTGTTTGTAGTAACCACGTTGAGGCCAAATCCCAACCATATGCAGTGTTAGAATATGGAAGTTCGTCAAGGTGGATCCTAGTTAGCGTGTAATCCTACTATTTATCTGGCTTTGGAGATGATGTTACGCTGTACTTACACTCTTGCCCCGGAAGACTCTATGTCCATACATATTGTTCTTGTGGTCTATAAATTCTATAAAATACCCTTCGGAAGCCTCTCGTTGCTTTAATGTACCGAGATCTCTGGATTCAAAGACTAAACAGATAGATTATCAAGGCTGGTTCACCTATTAGAGCGTAAATTGCAGCGAAAACGAAGCTAGCAAGACGCAGGGGTCGTCGATGAGGGCGCTGATAAATTCTGGCACGCATGAGAGTGGTCTGCACCATCACCTGCTGGTCTTTTAGACGGTAACATGACTTCTTACTTGCTTCAACGCCAGGATCGAATGTAATATACGTGAGGGTAGCCTCCGTGTTTGATTTCCGGCTGTCTCCCAATTTATAGATGTAGATATTCGCCATGTTATCCAAGTCGGTATCTGCCATTATGTTTGAAACTTCGAGAATGAGGTAGATAAGGGTGACTATCAAAATAGACAGACTTATCGTCTTTATCGCGAATCATATTATCTCTGGCAAATAAGCAGATTGGCGGCCCATTGGCAACACTTGTTGCAATATCCCTGATAGTAACGGTAGTCTCACGTAGACCTTTGAGTGTATTACACTTGACAAGGCATGCGTCTTCGGGCAGAGCACCGACCCCAGTGCCCCAGAACTCATTACTCTGACATTCAAGTGTTGAATACTAAGTTATTGTTTTTTTCTAAATCCTTCGGAGTACGAGAACCATAAGAGTCGATCTCCATGATACCCACTTTAATGATCTACAATCGGAGATCGACTCCACAACACCAAGCCACATGTTAGCACTCCCCAGAATCGTTGTCAGATTGCTCTAAGCCTGGCTCCCTGTATAAATGGATTACAACGTTTCGCAATCCCGAGTACACGGTGCGACGATGTTGATGCCTCATACCCTGTGTCGCCCACAGGGGGATAGATCTTCTTATATGAGCGCATATCCCTACGATGCTCCATCTCAGTACATCGGTAACCTTGATAGCGCCCTTAGTTCTGCCACTACATCCAAGAATCTTGCGTTGAACTTCCATTGAACTGCACAACACGACCGATTGGCTATTTCCAAGTTTTCGCATGCGCGTACAAACTGCCGAAAATTAGTGTCAAGTCACGCTCGAGGCAAGGGAAAATACATTGAACAAGTCGGTCTTTGGTTAGACCTGGACCCAAAGTTACGACGGCCCGATAATCGAGTGGCAATTTCAGATATGTCCTTCGTGTATGTAATTCGTCAAGATACACCAATCATTGATCCATCTGCTTGGCGGAGTGCGAAATCGACGATGATTCCTTCAGTCCGTCGCGGCTTAGAACAATGATCTCATTGCGGGTGTCAAAGAATATGACAGCATGTGCCTCAGATTCTCGAACCCGCGAAAGCTATGCGGCTGTCATTTCCTCGCTTTATAGCTCTAGAATCTGTGCTTTAACATCAAGCATAACGCGAGCTTGAGGCTTCAAAGTCGACACTGTGTCCACGAGAGAGAGATTCGGCAGTCAGGATGCCTGTAAGTGAAATGTGTTCGACATCTACAACGAAATTTTCAGATCGCAACAAACAATCAAGTACAGCGGCATTGGTGGAGAGTTAGGCTAGCAAGTCATGGTAGCTGTTAAATTTTATTAGTAATTAGTTTTTCCTAGTTTATTCTAGGTGATTAGAAAGCATTATAAATTGTTATGAATCATTGTTATAATATTATTTTTAAGTGTTAGGATGATTATTATTCAGAAAAGGGTTAGGCTAAGTGGAGACCCACTTAGCTGGATTAGGAGTAGTGTAAATTTAGCACAAGAGGGAAGGGTATAAATACCCTTCTTCCTTCTAAACTGATTTTACACTACTTAATTTGAACCCTTTTGCTTGTATAAGCTACCCGAAGGTCCACAACAATATCTTTTAACAATTCCCTTCAGCTTTCAATACCACCCTCTTTTTCAACTTCGTCAACCTCGAATCTTCCTCAAAAGAGCCCTACCGTCAACCAATAACGGAACCACAACCACCGCCACAGCCGAAGAATTTCCTTTATTCATCAACATAAATTAAGATATAATTGCAAGGGAGGATCGTCTGTACAAGGGAAAAGAGCTGTATCGTTGGCAAGATTTGCTAGGTCTTGGTCAGCTGCTGCCATTCTTCTTTTGTTTATTTTCATCTGATGTAACTTACAATCGCTAATAAATTAATGATAGAACATTATTATGGGGTCTGTGGAAAATCGTTTCATAGTGAGTTTCCCACTGGTGGATGGGAGAAAAGAGAGTCTTACGAGATGGGATGATGCTAGGGCCGAGACAAGCTGTTTGGGTAAGAGAGATCAAGAGTATTAACGATTAGGAATCACTCTATGTGAGAAAGCGTGATAGCGAGTCAGGTAAGTATTACTTTCACTGCGGAATGGTTTGGGGGTGGATAAAGTCTACTAACTCGTTTAGGTACAACTAATGCCTCGTTCACAGACCGTACTCTTGAAAGGGAGATGAAAAAGAGGCAAAAGGAAAAAGCCAAGAAGTTAGATGTCGGCAACTGGAACTCCTTCAAATTTGAAGGAACTTGATGTCTTTACTACAGAAAATGTTAATTTCATTAGTAAGGCGCTGTTAGGCGATTCATTTGTGAGAGCAAGGCATAATTTTTTCTTTTTTATGGAAGGCTAATTCGTTTCTAACATTTCTATTGCTAAATTCTAAGCGGATCCGTCTTGCCGGGCTCGAGACAGCCACCAGAATTGTATTAGTAGGGCGAAATACAAGGCTAACATCTACAAGGGACTAAATTCAGCAATCTTTCAAAGGATTGGAGTTGCTATTGAGGGCGGTGGAAAGGCAAGAAGAGAAGCAGTTAAGAATAATCTAGAAATTTGTAATAGGAAGACAATTGAGAAAGGAATCTAGTTCATTTCTGCGGTATTCCCCCCTATTCCTCTGGCTTCCTATGGAAAGCCCATTTAATCCGTCTCAATAGGGTTTATATCTGGACTAAATACTGGATAAGGAAAGAGAACAATGTCTTTAGTAATACGGCGGAGTGCAGACGAATTGTTAAGAGACTTGTGACCATACGTAGAGTTATCATCTTCCATAAATTTAAATATACTATATACTTTTGCTGTAAAAAGCGCTAGATATTAATTAACTTGCTTCATCGCTCCATTATTGCTAAATCTACATATATTAATAAAATATCTTTATATATGTTATTAATGCGAGAGCGTAAAAAAAATGTTTGAAAAATGAACAAATAAAAAGTTTACTATATATACAAGGTTAAGTTAGTGTATTTTCGTTGAAATTTAAAGGGTACGCACATCGCCCAAAAAGTATTTCAATCGCTCAAAAAATAATTACACACTATTTTTAAATATCTCTATCAAAAGTAATTGTGATTAATAATAAGGTAGTTATTATCTAGCGAAGCTTAAAGCT